>Ga0307517_10001787_pt1 | contig 35406 bp, 40 predicted proteins | sample 23_EM_MG_FD_194515 | JGI IMG/M metagenome (GOLD analysis project Ga0307517, IMG submission 194515) | Populus trichocarpa ectomycorrhiza microbial communities from riparian zone in the Pacific Northwest, United States - 23_EM | ecosystem: Host-associated > Plants > Roots > Unclassified | place... | reverse complement strand
AGTTCCTCGTTCACAGAAAGAATAAGAAGGATGAGTTCTGGTGCCATCCACCTGACCGTGCCATGGGGCCCAAGCGCGGAAGTCTCCGTGCAGCTAAAACTAGCGATAGACGAAAGACCGAAGTCTCCCAAACAAGCGGTACCCGAAGCGCTGACAAGAATATTGTCCTTGCAGAACAAAGGATGATGAGGACCTGAACCGGACACATTAACTGGGAAACATTTGAGACACGTACCCCTTTAAGATCACCATGGATAACGTCGTGGGAGTGTAAGAATTGTAATCCATGGCAGATATCAAGGAGCTGACGTGACATAAGAATAAACGCCGTACGGCCAAGAGGAGCTGGCGGGCATACTAATTGCAATCGATCTGCTTCTGGGTGATTCTGGACATATTGTCGTACATTGCCGTTCGGCATCCACTCCGACACCATAGAAAGTGGAGCGGGAGCATCACAGACTCCCAGGAACGGGACGATGTTGGGATGTGATAGGCGCTTCCATAAAGCAACCTCCTTGTAAAAAACCTAATGCGGGGGGTCAGCCAGGGCAGGAATGTCGAATAATCACACCCCACCCGTTTGATTTCGCGAAGGTCGTCCCCTTTATATATACGCAGTCCTTTGATTGCCACGCGTTGTTCGCCGTAAACCCCTCGCCAAACATCACCAAAACCACCGGAAGTAACAGGTAATTCCTCCGTCGTAACCAGACACCCGGGAATAATGTGAGAAAGAGGGAGGAGCCCACTGCAGCCGCATAGCTGCCTAAACCGCTTGAAGATGACGGAGTCAAAGGGACAGGATTTCAAGACCTACATCACATCTTATTGGGTCAACACGCTGGGAGCACTATACACCTCTTGCGCACCTTGTCAAATACTTCCAATAGTGCTTGAGCCTTTTCCACCTGACTTCTCAATTTCAAAACACGCTGGTCGTAAAAATGACGCTGCTCTAGCGCGGACTGGAGACACTTGGCAAGGTATTTTGGGCAATGATCCGCTTGAAGTTGGTCAAGTTGAACGGCCAACGTGACTAGCCAGAGAACACCCAAGGATGATGATGATCGGTGGGAAGTTGAATTAGCGGATCGCCAGCCAAAAATGTCACCTGCCACCTACCTTCCCCAATGCACGGTATCCCCTCAGCTCGTACGCCTTGGGGATCACAAAACCTGCGCCGCATGCATCGAGCGTCCCACCGCATTCCTTGGCTTTCACTCCAACAATCCTCGAGCATCGTCCATACCGGGTCCGACAACAGGGTATTTGTGATGTTCGCCGGACGGCGCGGCCGCTCCCCAGTTACAACAGACAAGGGGATGATATCTTCACTGAGGTCTTCGTATGGTATGATACCCGTAAGAACCTGAGGATTACAGAAGCAGTCAGCGTACAGTAATGTTCTCATGGGACGGGCCAACCTCAAACGCGGTCATCGCCAGGGAATAGATGTCACTTGCTTCAGAGGGGCTACAATTTTTGGGATCGTGCTCTGAAAAGTCGAGGAGTTCGGGGGCCATGTAACGCTGTGCATCTGGCTTGGGTGACGCAATACGTTCTAAACCGATTATTGAGGGATCTGTAGTTATGTGGTTGATTCCGAAGTCACCCAGGCATGCTTGACCACTTTCGTCAATTAAAATATTTCTCTGTGGAAAGTAGTTTGGTCAGGAACCCCTCATGTACGTACTGCTTTGCTTACCGGGTTTATGCTTCCATGTAGTGTCCCTGTGGAGTGGAGGTATTCCAAGCCGTAGGCCGTTTCGGCAAGCTTCCCAGCACGTCGTCAGATGATGCTTCCCCAACGGGCAGATATACCTACCAGCTGGAGTCTGTCCGCTTCTGGATATTTCTTCATGTACTCGAGGATGTTACCATTTTGGATCCAAGGGATTATCACAGAGAAGCTGATCCTAGTCTGAAAAGTGATATCGAAGGCCCCGAGGATGGGAACTACGTTCGGGTGGGAAAGACGTTTCCACCGCTCTGCTTCACGATAAAACATCTACGCGGGGTCAGCAACCGCTCACAACTAACTAGTGAGAAATGACACTTGCCCGTTTCATCCTACTCAGCGTTGCATCAGAGTACGAGTAACGTTGTAGGAGCTTAACGCAAACTAGATTTCCCGTTTGTCTCCTCCTTCTGCGGCAATCCGCTCTGTTTACCTGGAAGTGTAACTCATCAGAAAGGCCGCACATGCGAGGAAGAATTTCACGAACGAGGCAGAGTTCGGACAACACAGGACCACGGTACCCAGCCTTTAGATTCGAGTTGACCGCGGCGGAGTGTGCAATCTTTCCGTCGTGCCCGTGAGCACTCATGGATGTGGTCCTATATGAATTAAAGCGCACCCCATTGTAGACTTGTCGGACAAGATCTGCCTCCGAGGAGACGAGAGGAAATTCTGGGAATAAGTCTCTTGTCAGCACACGTCGTGCCACGCGTTTGACGTGGGGGGCTCACTGCAGCGTCTTGGCATGAATGAGGACTTGAGATCCGCAAGGGCAATCCCCAGGGACCAACTTTTCGTGCTTAGATAATATACACCCGGCCTCGCTGGAAACGCGCCTCCTCCTCATGGAACTGAAACACATATTTGCCAATCGCCGACGATATCGATGGTTGAATAACGTCAGTAATCGTGCCGTGAAGTGGTGGCTCTGGGTCACACCACCGGGGAGTGCATGCATATGGTAAGCACGGTGAATTGAGCAGAAGGTAATGTCGGCTCCATCCGGCTGGTCTTCAGGACCACTTGCAAGATGAGATGTTCCACCATCTGGTGAACTTGTGCTGGGGCTTGGTACGGTCCCCGAGTTGGGGTCTGGAGAACTGCAACCGGTAGGATGTGAGCCTGAGGGCGACCACTGTCACGTCGATCGCGTTGCGATCACATGCCAATGAGACTCCGTTGAGCGCTTCCATCGTGCACGATGTCTCAAGGCAGCCAACCAGACACTCCCGATGGACTCACCAAACCTCCAGCCGACGCGCTCTTGAGCAGAAATCAGTTTGAAGAGGGTCAAAAAGGAATTCGTTTTGTCGTCGCTCTCGGGCCGGGGTTTCGCCTTCATACGGTATCCATCGAGGATCCCGATCGACGCGTGCACCGTTGTGCTGTCGTGGCAGTACGGAACGCCCAACACAGGCGGGATGTGGATCGATAAATAGAATACTACGGAATTGCGAGAAGGACTATCCTCTTCATTTCTGATGGAGACTCGTATACCTTACCGTTGGGCCTCTTGAACTTTGAAAAACGCAGAAGCAGAACGTATAGATAGTGATAGGCCGGAATAAATGCGCTAATCTGATGCCACGACTGAGTGAGGTCTAGAATCTAAGAGCAAGCATCCTTCGATTGGAGGGGAGATCATGAGATCGCGGCCTTGAGTTGGTCAGGTACTCCGTAAATCTGGCACAGCACCGCCAGGAATACTATAAATATGGCAAAGAGCAGGATCCAGCTTCGTGCTGAGAGAAAGATGTCAACGTTCTGTGAATTTTACTATGGGGGAGGACGTACGTTGGTTACCCAGACTTGTTGGGACTGTCACAACGCGGACGGTGTTATCTGGACTGCCGGAGATGAGAAGGTCTGATGCAGGATTGAAACGTAGGGCCGTTGGGGGGAACTCATGTGCTTTGAGGATCGTGAGCAGTGGCTGAAAGAACTCGTAAGCCATATTGATCCCTTTATCCCGGATTGCAAACGATGCGACTCACCGCTAAGGTTACAGAGTCCAAGATTCCGGTTGAGTAATCCGAGGATCCGAATGCGAGGTATTTGCCATTGGGACTAAGGCGGTGAATCGGTCACTCCTACGAACCGGGCATATTTATGGATATGGGGACTTCTAACCTCATGTCAAAACATGTTGCACCCTTGTCGCTGACTTTTCGGCTCTTCGTGACTTCCCAACTACCAACATCCCATTTAGAGACGTAAGCCTGTCGGGGAGTCACTTTGGACCGTCCTTTTGCGCGCGGGGCGGTAGTGTTCGAAATGGTGTAAAGGATATTCTCGTCAGAAGGGTGGAGCCTGAAGAATACATTCAGACCACGTTCGAATATCAAAGCACGAGCTTTACTCGCCTAGCCGAACGGAACGTGGACTTCCCATCCACACCTGGTATTGGTGGAGCGGGTATGGTTTTGATAACCTCCAGGGGCTTGTCGGGATTGCTATCCGGTATGGGAAAGACCATGATATTTGCGGATGTGATGATGATAATCTGACGTGATTCCTGTTAGGTTGGAAGCGAACAGATGTGAGAAGTTCACCAACCTGTCTCGAAGAGAATATAGCATCGTAAATGTCCTCTTTAGTCTCTACCGGCGGGGCCGCCGGTTCGAGGGAGGGAAATTTAAGAACGTGAAACTGTGGAGGTTGGTCAACAGTATGAAAATATTTTGGTAGAGATCTAACTCGCCAGATGGAGACCAGCTGCAAGGAGGAGCGTTCCATCCAGAGATAGTGTAGTGGCGCGCTGGAAGGGTGCGTTAGACGCAGGTTACATCCAAGCCGAACACGGCAATACCTGATAGTCTTCCACGTCACCAGCACGCAATGTTCCCACAGAATTTGCGGGTTGTATGCTGGATGGACATAAGGTTTGTGGCAGGTAGAGGTGGAGTCGTGAACGTACTGCTTGTCCTTGATGCTGTAAGTTCTACAGTTCTTATTCTCGCCCTTTTCAATTAGTTCGAGGGGGCCGTTGATCCCGCAGGCAAACATCCCGGTCTGTGAGCATTGTGATTTCCGGTGCTTCCACGTAGGTACGTCTCAGATGGCGTACCTTGGGGTTGGCAACCATGCTCATAGGAGCGTCTGCGTCCTTCTCGAGCTCAAACTCTTGCAAAAGCTCGATAGAACTGTCTCCATCTAAACGAAATAATTTCTGCAGTTCAACGCTACGTCATACCGTGAACTGCTACGGTAATCCGTTACACGCACCATCTTGTTCTTGATTCCTGCTCTGCTGGACCCTCCGCCGCCCCCAAGTATGACTTCATTGTCCGAGATAAATGCGATTGAATAGACTGGAAAGGCTTTGAGCGGATGGGACGTGTGCTTTGCGCGCATGTTCGATGTCGGTGACTTCGTGAGAGTGATCGGACGGTGGAAACGTGGGAAAATGACCGTGGGGTTCATCCAGTGGCCCCGGTCCGCGTGCGTTTGGAGCGTTTATCCTCGTTCTTGACTACCACCGGCGTTATCTCCAGACCACCATGAACAGCCTGCCAGGAGATGGCTCCGAAATACAACTCCCCGAACTCAACAATCGCATGGTCATCGGCGTTTCCGTGGCCATCGCAGGAAACATCCTCATCTCCCTCGCCCTCAATCTTCAGAAACTCTCTCATAGACGGAGAGATTTGGCTGCCACTCAGGCTGAAGGACAAAAACCACAACAAGATAGGCCCGATGCCTTGAGGCTACCCAACCCACCGATGGAGAGAGTCCGAGAGCTTTCGTACGAAGATAGGGAAGATTGTTGGCCCGACATAGTGGAGGGGGAGCTGAATACGATCCGAAGCCCACGACTGGAGGCCCTTGAACATGAATCCGAGCCCCTTCTCCCCAGGGTTTCGACCCATGGTTCAACTGGGAGGGTTTCCACGAAGGAACGTGCGTCGCTCCTCCGTCTCTTCTTCCCCGCCAAGCCGCGCTCTTCGCGTCAACCTCCCTCTACGCCAGCAACCCCGCGGCGACAAGCATCTACACGTCCACTGCCGATGTCACGCACAAATAGTGATGCCACGACATCCTCAAGTGTTGTGTCCAATGGGAACGAGAGCGACTACCTCAAGTCTAAGCTTTGGTGAGTGCCGACCTATCTGCCGCCCGCCAACCAGAATTTTGACCGGGAAGAAGGTGGACTGGGTTTTTGTTGATGAACGTCGGGGAACTTGGGAACTTTATTTCCTACGCGTTTGCGCCTGCCTCTGTCGTGGCTCCCCTTGGAACTGTAAGTGGCATCGGGGTCGGCCCGGTCACACAAGATGTCCTAATTTGCGCCTAGTCTGCTTTGATCGCCAACTGTTTCTTTGCCCCCCTCCTACTGAAGGAACGCTTCGGGAAGGTGAGCGCGCAGAAGCCCCACACCATATGACCAATCTCACCGGTGTCTCAGGTCGAGTTTCTGGGGATCTTCATCTCCATCCTGGGTGCCGTAACCGTCGTGTTCTCGGCCAACACTTCCGATACACGTTTAGACCGTGACGCCCTAATAGAGGCTATTACACAAAAGCCGTTTATAATCTACTCTATTGTTTATATCGTCTGCGCTTTCATCCTCACAGGGCTATCGGCCAGCAAACGTGGTCGCGATTGGGTCTTCGTGGATGTCGGGTTATGCGCTCTCTTTGGTACGTGGTACATTGCCAATGCTCTGGAGGATCTCTTTTCTCATCTGGTGTAGGAGGGTTCACCGTTTTATCGACGAAGGCGTTGTCGACGCTTCTCACAATGGAATGGATCAAGATATTCACCGAGTGGATCACTTATCCAGTCATCGCGGTAAGTTTGTTGATCACTCCTGCCCTGCTTCGCCCCTCATCAACACCGTCTCTTCTAGATTCTCCTTGGCACCGGGATTGGCCAAATCAGATATTTGAATCGCGCCCTGATGCGGTTTGACAGCAAGGTATTCGGTTGGGTCGGAAACATTCAAGGCCAGCTAAACATCCATTAGATCGTTGTCCCCGCACAATTCGTATTCTTCAATCTGTCTGCCATCCTAGGTTCCGCTATTCTGTATGGAGACTTCAAGGAAGCGACCTTCCACCAGCTCGTCACATTCATTTATGGGTGTGCTGCAACTTTCGGAGGCGTATATTTGATTGCCAGGTCCTCCGGTCCACAGGAAGAGGAACCGGCCATCAGTGACCCCGAATCGGCTACTGCACCAACAACGCCAGACGTTCGACTGGGGAGTGCTGCGAGGCGGAACAGACACCTTGCTATGTTGGATACTGTTCGGTCTTCTCCATCGTTGCGTAGAAAACCGAGCACATCTAGCTTGGTCGGGTTCTCCCCAGCTCAGGTGGGAGATCCACCCCTCGAACATGTATCTGGTGCTGACTGGCCTTGCAATAGCGCCTACTTATCGTGCACTCACCCGTGGATGACGATGACGTTCTCCCGAACTCCGACACTCGAAGATGGACGACGAATTGGCCAACCGAGGAAACTTTAGACCGCCACCAGCCCTTGAGGCGTACACCCCTGGCCCATGATACCCAACACCCTCACCCTACACAACGCGCTCAGCATGACGGCGAGGAGCTGGATGATCTATTCTCCCCATATTGACAACTAGAGTCCTTTATTTATTAGGACCGAGTATCTGTTCCACAACACTGTTCCGCTCCGCTATTTATCTGTGCTAACTCGCTGTATCTTTGACATTCCTGCCTGTCGCACGCGCGCAATATGCCATTGTCTACAATACCTAGCATCCTATTATCACGTTAGTTAGACCATTCAATCCCATCTTTTGGATTCCTGGTGATCGGTGAGGCGGTCGCGTTCCGTCCCTCCGATGATGGTCTTGATCCATGATCCTCGTGCCGCACCGCTCCAGAACGTTCACTCTTCGGCTTGACGTCAAACTTTGGTCGAGGGGTTTTTGTCGTTAAACCACAGCGCCTTCTCACCGTCTACCCCCACTCTATCTGCCACTCGCGTCGCGCGAAGTGTACAAGTTTACCAGGCTGGCTCCCAGAACACAGAAAACCGAACCTACGACATACATGTTCAGTGGCTTCCAACCCATGCAACCTACGGAAACCGAGCTGGCCTCTCAAGCTCTGGCAGAAGAGTCCAGCTACCGATTCCCCTACTTCTCCGCGAACGACGCGGTTACGCTGGGTCTGTCATTGAGGAAGAGGTTCAGAGCCTCGACGAGGTACAGTAAGGGCAAAGGCCTGGTTATCACGGTACAGACCATTGCTGGTCACACGTTATTCGCGTGTACGGTTGGGGATTTGGGTGGTGTTTCTGGTGTGGGCGACGTGAGCCTGGACAGTTGGAGCGTGTTGGATGGAATGGTGAACGTTGTGAAGAAGACGGGCCATTCGAGTTACTACGTTGAGAAGGGGATGAGCGCGATGGCCAGGGGCCAGGCTGGTGTGCAGTCAGATCTGAGAGTCTACGGAGGAGGTGAGTGCCTTCATCCATTTGTGTGAATCTTCCCGTCACTCATTCACGCGTCCTGGAGTACAGCATTTCCGATCTGGCTGGAAGTACGCGACTGCGCTCTCCTACATTTTGCTTGGGGATTCTTACATCTCAAATTTCAGAATGCGCTGTGTTGTCCCATTGCCGTTGTCGCCTGCTACTCCGGTTCGAGTAGGGACGACCATCACGTACGTCGGTTGAACTTTGATGCAAGAGTCAGCCCATTGATATCGGTCATGATGCAGTTGGTTGTAACGTCAATCAAAGACTTCCTCAGGAAGCTCAAGGGCGCAGAGGCAGCTTCTGTTGGATATCCCCCAACGGAGGGAACTGCCCCGCGACAGATACCAGAACCTAGTACTGTGGGAGGGGAGTCCCAGTTTCGGCAATCCGGAATTGAATTTGCACCAATTCACTCGGTACGTGGTCACGACCCGTAGAGCACCGTCTGGGTTAATTATGCATCACAGGAATGGGTGACAGAATCTGGGCAACGCTCAGGCCTTGAGTATTCGTCTGATGAAGAGCGGAGGAGGTAGTAATATAGGGGGTGAATTACGGGTGTGCGATTAAGGATACCACCGGGACGTCGGGCCCCAATCAAATCGTGAACCAAAGCATAAAGATTATGTATAAGAATTAGTGTTCCTCCTCTCCTCGGTGGTCGGTGGGATACTTGAGAACACGGATGTTTTCTGAGGCACAGATCGTTTGAGTGACGGATAGACTGGAGAAATACCCTAGGTACGAACCGTGTCTCAGGAATATCTGGCGTTGGGCATTGGGGCTCCCAGCCTCGGCATCTGGATCAGCGTCCCGGAGTTCGTAACCAGCTTCAACATAGACGTGAGCACCCTTGGGAATAGTACGAAGGAATGTATTCGAAGTGGGGCTGAAAGAGAAGATGGTGTGCCATGAAGTGGTATGTGGAGGTCGTGCTACGTTCCGGTATTCATTAGGAATAATCTTGTGGCCAGGATGTGTACGAATACTTACAACCGTCAGCGTTAGGGGAAGGAGGGGAATAGTTGTTGGTGGCTACAGTGTATCTATGCTGGGGGTTAGTGCACATTCAAGACAGCAACAACACCGCTCCCGGACTCACGTCACGAATTCCTTGTCGGTCTTGGTCGTACGTGTCTCTGGGGCTTTACCCAAACGCCCAATGAGGATGAGCTTCGCCAGGTCAGACGCCGATGGCCTTGACGACGAAAACGCCTGCAAATTGGAGAATATTAGACAACACAGCGGAGATGAAAACTCCGACATACACGGGACCCAACGCGTAGGGCAGCAGGAGAACGAGAAAGGAACATCATTCCGGTGGTTGGGAGGAGGAGAGGGTGAAATACCGCACGTGACGCGACCGCGGCGCTTTCTCTCTTCCCGTTGTAGGATTCCCCTCACGCAGCAACCGCGACGAACAGCAAAATCCTCAGCGAGCTGAAGACTTGGGTTTGACAAACGTCCTCAATGTCACGACACAGACTAGTCCGCAATCTCGATTACAATGGTCAGCCCGAAGCGCATCCCAAGGCTTATCACACTCGTACTCAACCGATCATACCACGCCCAACCCTCAGCTGAGCTCGAGGCGTACGATGGTTTTTCAGATAACCAGGAGGAGGAGATGACAGAAGAACAACACGGTGCGTTTTGCTGCCATCTATATAAACTTCTTTCCCTGGAGCATGCCCCCTGATCGTCCCACAGCGCAAATGATTGACGGTCTGGAACAAGTACGCAACGTACTTGGCGACCAAGAGCGGTCAGGATTCTCGGACCAAGCCATCAAGGACGCCCTATGGGAATTTTACTTTGACGCTGACAAGAGCGTGGTTTGGCTGTTAGGTGTGTCCTACCACCCGCATCTGGATCGCCTCCGCTGACACCACCATCACGCAGAGGAGAAACAAAAACAAGAGGCAGCTAAGGAACGAAAGGGTGAGTTTCGTTCTTACCATTCCCTCCACTTTCCCCGCCCCCTCCTTCGTCATATATTCGGATGTGTTTGGGCATCAGCTATGCTATCAGATTGATGGCAAAGAAGGTGCATATCTTTCGGTTTTTCCCACCCCTCTTGTCCCACTGTCACCCACTTCCGTCGCTCGCGGCTCATCACTGACGCATATGCCCTCTTTCGCGATGGCAGATGTGGACGGAAAACCCCTCCCGCCCCTACCTCCGCCCGAGTACGGACACCAACAGTATGGCCCACTTCCAGCGGGTATGGCGCCGCCTATGCCGATTCCGATGCTCACTCCAGAGTACGACGAGTACGCGGACGATGGGGAGTACTACCACCCCGACGACTACGGTTCCCCGGAGTCCGAGATGGAGTACAACCGGCTGAGCACGATCACCGAGCGGACTGAGAGGTCGGAGTACTCGAAGCACTACCCCTCAGCGAGACAAGTTGTCTACCGAGACTCGATATCTTCTAATACGGAATATGGGGCGTTCCGAGGTGCGTACCGCAGCCTTTGCGGTTGGGTCGTGCGTTGATATCCTTCCCCATAGAATCGCGGTTCACTGCAACCCCTGTTGCACCTGTACTTCCTCTGCCCCAGGACTCTGATTCACAGTCATCCTTATCTACGCCGAGACAACAGAATGCCTTAGGGTTGGAAGTGGAGCACCAGAATGACTACTCCCCTACCTCACAACCACACTATGACCAGTACGAGGACCGCCCCCCTTCCCCCACAACCACAGAGTCCACAATCCCACCTCCACCGATAGAGAAGAGCATCGCAGGTACTCCAAGAAAGTCGAAACTATCTGAACTCGCCAATTCGAGGTCCACCGTCTATAGTGCTAAAAGCTTCCATACTCAGAGTTCACGATCATTCGCGGTTGACAGTGCTTCCATCCTCACATACCCTATCCTCCGACCTTCCCAAGCTTCTCGTCTCTCTCTGAACTCCGAGTTCGCACCTTCCGAGGCCTCGACGTCGGAATCTTCGCATATTCGACGAGCAATTGGGACAGCGATAGAACAGGGACGTTTGGATCAACTGGAGTCCACATCAGCCAAGCCGGAGGTCAACCCAGAACAGTCATCTAGCAGATCGACGGATGATGGGTCATCTACTGCTACTGAAACACCCCGCCCTATTGCCCAACAACAGGGTGTCCGTGGACCATCCAAACTCGCACTGCTGGCACAGTCGAAGGCAAAACAAAATCCGGAGACAGTCGTTTCCTGGGTACGACCACCATCTACGGCTTCGCGGCGATCTCGGTTACCAGAGGCCCAGGAGCACAGTAGCCGCACAAAATTTATGACTCCGATTGGAAATGGTCCCACTGCGACCACTGCAATCACGACTTCGTATCAATCGTTAAGCAATCTCACACCCCGCGGCATTTCTGGCCTTCCACCTTCCTTCCCGCCTCCAACTGATGAATCAAGGTCGATCCCCTCCCCTGTTTCCACGACATCCGCACACTCACGACCGAAGTCGAGCTCTTCGCAGAAACCTCCGTCATTGAATAAATCTGCATCTTCGTCCGCGCCTTCGAAACCTTCGAAACTCGCGATGAAGATCAAGCAGGCCCAACAGCAAAGAGAGATCCCCGAGGCAGATGTCATAGAGGACATGCGAGACCCTATCAAACCGATATTCCTCCCATCCGGGGAGCCCAACGCTAAACCATCCCCCTTTGCATCTGTTCTTCTTGACGAGGATGAACGCGGGAAGAAGTCACGCCGGAGGAAAGACGGGTCCCGTAAATCACGTCGCGATAATGAAGCGGTACCCATAATAAGGACGGCTGGTCACGTCACCCACCCACCCGCGTTCGCTTTCGACGTCCCGAGTCCGGACGACATCGTATTCAACGCCAGGAAAGGCACGTCCCTCGCCCAACAGGCTGATGCCCGCATCAAATCTGGTTCTCCAACTACATCCCGTTCATCCGTCTCTTCCGTCCCCAAGCGTGTTTCATCTACCGCGTGACAATGTTGTGCTGATAATTGTTTCTTTTTTTGCTTCGCCCCTCCTGGTTGATGTGCCACTACGATGTTGCGTCTGTGTCTCTCCTTGCGGTCATACGTATCGCTGTGCTGCTAATTCCAATGTCGTTCGTTTCCGATTTTCTTTTGTCTGCTTGACCTGGTCCCTGACGGGACAGCCGCCGCGGAGCGCGAGAAAGCTAAGAAGAAAGCAGCTCAACAGTCCGCTCAGGGCTCGAGGGTAGGGACACCAACTACAACGCCCAAGAAGAAGAGACCGAGTGCTACTAGTTCGGGGGGCGTCGGGTCACCCTTGATGTCTGGAGCTTCTACTCCTGTTCGCCGTCCTTTGGGAATGGAGAAACCTGACCAACAGCTGTTGGATTTTGCTGGACTGAATTTGCAGGTCGAAGAAGCGCAAATCATAGAAGAAGAAATACCAAAGGTTACGCTTGAGCGAGAAAAGCTGCTACAAGAAGTGGCCAAGACCCTCCAGACCGGAGTAGATGGTGGAAAGAAAGGCTTAAATTTAGTTGTTATAGGTAATGCGTGCCGACCATCATGGAGCTCTTTTCAGTCTTGGCTGACGGCACGATGTTTTAGGTCACGTCGATGCTGGGAAGTCGACGCTAATGGGCAGGATGCTCTATGAGCTCGGAAAGGTGGACGAGAAAGAACGAATGGCGAACGAACGAGCTAGTGGGAAAATGGGTAAAAGCAGCTTCAGTTGGGCATGGCAAATGGACGGGACAGCTGAAGAACGAGAGAGGTACTGTCCAGAGCTTTAAGTCAGGCCCGGTTTTAATCTTTGCGCATAGGGGAATCACCATGGACATTGCTCTCAACTCGTTCTCGACTCCACATCGACACATCACCATCCTGGACGCGCCAGGGCACAGAGATTTTATCCCAAACATGATTTCTGGTGCTTCACAAGCAGATTGCGCCCTGCTCGTCGTTGACGCATCCACGGGAGAGTTCGAGGCGGGATTCGATAGGGGCGGTCAGACCCGCGAACACCTTGTACTCGTCAGGAGTTTGGGGGTTTCGCAGGTCGTTGTGGCTGTGAACAAATTGGACGTGGTTGGATGGGACCGGTCGCGGTACACGGAAATCGTGGATGCGCTAAAACCGTTCTTGCTCCAAACTGGGTTTCAGAATTCAAAAACCAAGTTCGCCCCCGTCGCTGCGATGAGTGGAATGAACCTGGTCGACAGGGGCGGAGTCGATGGAGCCGAGTTGAGGAAGTGGTATAAGGGGCCGACTCTGGTCGACTTGTTAGGTGTGTGTCGCCAGGCCACCCGCGAGATATTAGGGGATTTGATCCACACTTGATAGATAAACTGGAACCTCCCGCACGGGATATTACCTCACCCTTTCGGTTCCCCGTCTCGAACGTCTTCAAGGGCTCAGGATCCGCGACGGGTGTCACGGGACGGGTATGCGCAGGTGCTGTCCAGACCGGAGAGAAGCTAAGGATCGTACCTGGGGATGAATCCGGTATTGTAAAAAGTGAGAATGGTTCAGCAACATCAGTTGTTTCCAGTGACTGAAGTGTGATTTTCCTCCGGAACGACAGTGATTTCATACGAAGGGGATAGTATCCCCTGGGCCGCGGCTGGACAGACCGTCACGTTATACATGGCGGCGGTCGACCCGATTCATTTGAACGTGGGGAGCATATTGTGCCCGCCGACGTCGATTGTACCCCTCGCGACCACGTTCACGGCCAAGATCATCGTGTTCGATATCACGATGCCAATAACCGCTGGGACATCGGTACGACATCCCCCCCAAAAAAAATCCACACCTCTCTTGAAGTTGATCTAAACTTGCACCCTTTCTCTGTTTCGTGTCACCTAGGTCGAATTGTTCCACCATTCGCAAGATATCCCGGCGTACGTTTCGAGGCTTTTGTCTACGGTGGACCGTTCGACGGGGCAAGCGGTCAAGGAATCCCCAAGGGTGTTGACGAAAGGGGTTTCGGCCGAGGTGCAAATCACCCTCCGTTCTGCAGGGGGAACCGGCAGGGTCCACTCGGTGCCTCTCGAGACATTTGAGATCAATAAAGAGATGGGAAGAGTTTTGATCAGGAGAAGTGGGGAAACTGTCGCCGCTGGTACTGGATTTTCATCATTTTCACCGTTGTGGTTTGACCCACGGGAAAGGGATAACGTGAAGGCTGATCAATTTAATCCAGGAATTGTATTGTCCATTGATGGGTAGAATGGTTTTCGTCCCTGGTCATCTATTACGTCCAGCTTGGAAGAAAAGAGGTGATGATGTATGGGGTTGCGAAAAAATTCGTCATCTGTATTGTCAAGCGAATTGTTCGCGATAGAGGGAAGGGTTGCGCTGTGCAGACAGGGGGGGTAGGTAGGAAAGGGACGGGGAAAGATGAGAAAATAACTAATCCACAGAGAGATTATGTACATGGAAGTAACACAGAAGTGACAAGATAAGAGGAGTTTCTATCGGCGTACCTACAGAATCGCAGCATAAGCACGGAGACCAAGAGAAAGGAAAGCAAGAAACAGTCTAGAAGAGGGATAGTCAACAGACGACGAGCTAGGCCGACAGCAGTATGAGGGAGAGATGAAATGGGAAAAAAGGTTTAGGAACGCGAGAGGGTGAGAGAGTGGGCAGGTAGTGTGGCACTCTACTGCAAGCGAAAACGCTTAGCCATGAGACTTTTCCTTCTTGTGCCCCTTGTCCTTTTCGGGAGTGAACAAGTGCTTGACCTTGCTGATAAAGCTGTCTCTCTTCTTCTTGAAACTGCTCTTCCTGGATATCGTATGACTCCCGCTCGAACTGGGAGAGGAGGATCTCGATCTGGAAAAGTGCGGCTTCTTCGGCGTCACTGGTGGGGAAGGGAATGTCGTTGGGGTCGTTGGGGTGGCCGGAATAATCGGAGTCCTAGCCTTGGTGGGAGTAGAAGGTGACTGCTTGGCTGGGTCCTCTACGTGGACGATACCATTAGGCTGTTTGACTACCTCGGGTTTGGTTTCCTTTTTCTCCTCTTCCTTCTTCTCAGTGGGAAGGGTGTTAGAAGAAGAGGTGCCAGTCGAGGATTTCCTCGGGCTGTTGACTGGGGGAGTGTGAGTGGAGGGAGTATCGGTATCCCTGGGGGGCTCGACAGCGGGAGGCCGCTTGTCAACAGTGTTTGCATCGTTCACCGGGACGATTGGAAGCGGTGCCCTAAGGTTTGCAGGCGTAGGCAGAACGGTGGTGGTAGGCTTATCCGTAACAGGGGGTGTGTCAATAGGCTTAGTGTCGTTGGCCGGAACGACGGGAATGGGAGCGATTTTGGGAACAGAGGGGGTGACCTTTTCCTCGACAGGAGGAGAGGGTTCCTTCTTGTCGACGAGGGTTTTGTCCTTGACAGGTTGGTCCTTGGGAGCAGGGACAGAGGCAATCTCTGGTTCTCGTGTAGAAGGTGGTTCGTAACGGGGCGTGGCATCTTTAGGTTTCGGAGGCGCATGATAGACATTATTGATGTTTCCTGCCCGGTCGGGCTCGGTGGGAGCTTGGTCGATAGTGGACCACTTGCCGTCGACGATGAATTTGTACAAAACCTTCTCCTCCCAGGGAACGCGAACGGCAGCAACAAAGCCTGTCGGGCCCTTGTTCAGACGAACGGAACAAGTCCACTACGGGAAAAAGAGAGTTGAGGATTCTCAAAGCGGAACGGGTGCGGGAGCGGAGGCTTTTTTAAGAGGCGTACCTGATCAAAGGTTCCGGTGACGATGACCACGTTGGCATTGTATGGCCTGGAAAGAGGGAGACGTTAACCGGGAGGTGGGCGGGGGGACGGGCAAAGAGGACTGACCACTTGAAAACCACCTCGTGCAAATCACTCATGGCTTATTGATACGGAAGCTGGGATTTGTGGACTGTGTTTCCGGGGGGAGAGCATTAGCGGGTGCGTTCGAGCGTTGGAAGAAGACGGGTACATGCACCGGGAGAGGGGCTGGGGGGAGACAGAGGCCTGCTCGGTAGATGGGGAGGGAGAGGGAGAGAGAGAGAGGGAGGTCGGTTAAGAAGGGCGAGCCGGAACACGCGTCGGCCCCGTTTTGTAGCCCAGGTCTAGAATCCCGTCCGCTCTTATGTCAGAACGAGAAACCCTCGAGCGAGAGGAATTCCTCGACGACCAGGACCCTCTGCGCCATTTCAGATCTCCAGACGCAGACGGTGTCCTCGTCCCCGTCCAGCCTCCTTCGATCCTCAACCAACGCACAGATCTCCTCATCCCCGGTATCAACCCGGGCGACCCAGGAATCACCATCAAACTCGCCCTCGATGCTGCCCCTGGCTGCGGGGGAATTGCCTGGCCCGCCGGAGAGGCGAGTAGCCTTTTTTGCCTTCTATCAAGAGTTGGCGAACTCTTATCGTCCGATCCCAGGTCCTCAGCTCATATCTCCTTCAACGAGGCCTCTCTTCTCTAAAAAACAAAACCGTCCTTGAACTGGGCAGCGGGACGGGTCTCGTTGGTCTCGTAGCTGGTTATCTTGGTGCCGAACACGTCTGGATAACGGATCAAAGGTCTGTCTGCTTGTATCTCCCATCTCCCCATCCCTATCTCTTCACCCTCATTTCCGAGTTGGCGCATGTGATAGCACGCTTACCATATCTTCTGCTCCGAACTTTGCAAACTGTTGGGGATCTCTATATTGCGACCGTCCCGTCTTCTAGCCCACTCCTCGACATCATGCGCCAGAACGTGCAACTCAACTCCCTCGGCTCAACCGTGACGGCGGCTGAACTAAATTGGTGCTTTGCTCTTTTTGCCCTTCTTTGGACTTGTGTGGGCAAACGTGACCATGATGATCATTCTACCCTTCGTGACTTTTTTCCTTCATGCCAGGGGTGACCCACTCCCACCGTCCATCCCGCACAAATACGATACAATCCTCGCGGCCGATTGCGTGTACTTTGAGCCGGCTTTCCCCCTCTTAGTCAAGACCCTCGCGGATCTCGTGCCTGACAGATCCGTCGAGGTTCTATTCTGTTACAAGAAGCGGAGAAAGGTCGATTTTGCCAGCTCAAATAGAAGGTCCACTTGACTTACCAAACGAGTTTCTCGTAGGCGGACAAACGTTTCTTCGCGCTGTTGAAGAAAGAGTTCACCTGGACCGAGGTTCGTCCACGAGGATGTCCGGAAGTTTCCACTGATCACAGGCGCGCCCTCAGGTCGCGGACGACGTAAATCGCGAAACCTACACGCGTGTAGCGATCTCGCTCCTCCGTCTCGTCAGGAAATAAGATAAAGGTACACGTAATACGGTCAATGGGTTCACTCAATCTAGAAACAGTTTCTCTCCTGGGGTTCGTGGCGGACGGAACAGCCGACGCCAATGTCATGTCATGTGTAACAAATGAATGTAAATTTCTTTCTATAAACACATCTGGGGTGAATTACGGACACGGAATGAGATGAGGTGATAGAAAACGTCCTTCTGGATGGATGAAGGGGTCGAAATGCAAAGAGGACATGAGACGAAGACGTCCATGTACCCACAAGTCTAAAATGTCGAGTTTCTTGAGGACCAGTTTCAAAGAAAGAACAGCGTGGTTCACGAAGGAATTTTTCAAAAGAACGAGATTCGAATATTTTCGAGGGAACGGAGGGGGATGTCAGACCCCGAGCACTTCGAAATAGCCAACACCCCCACACACAAACGGACCGCCCCACGGGAGGGAAAGGGAGGGGTAAACGGCGGTTAGCCATCTCCCATCTGGCTTCTCATAACCGCCTTCTTGCTCTTCGTCCTCCTCGCTCTAAGCGCAGAAGGTTGATCCGTCGGAGGCTCGAACCCGAGCCAACTAACTTTCTCCTTCGGTCCATGTCCAGGGGCGGCCAACCCAGACGGGTGCACCGGAGCCCATGGCATGGTTGGGGATCGAGGAGAAGTCGGTTGCTGCTGTTCTTGTCGTTGCATGTTGATCACGGAAGAGCCATCGTCAACGTCTGCGGGGACAAGATCAGGGTTCTCCCACATCTGGGTATCTCTGTTGGCGTAGACGAGGGGGATGGGTGATTCAGCGGCGACGACTCCGAGTTGACGACAGAAGTATTGTGCCGCAGCATGGAACGCCGTCTTGCGCGCTAACCGGAGGCCCCAGTCCTGCCAGTTTCTGTGAACAGATTATTTCGCGTGGACGGCTGCGTTGTTAGAAGCAAAGAAATTGAGTCTCTGTGTGCGTGGGGCGTACCCATTGTGCCCGATATTAATGGTGAGCTCCAGATGCCTCTGATAATGGATGTGCTGGAACATGATGTTGGTCGAGGGTTCAAACCACCGACGCTCCTCGGTGCGTAACCAATCGTTCATGCACGCCTCCAGAGCGTCCAATTTTTCCATCGGAGTCTTCCAGGCAACCTTCATCGACAAGGACTCAAACGTTTTCTGAGGAACCCGGCGTCAACGTTTCAAAGCGCGAACATCTCAGGTAGCAAAGATTACTCACGGCACTGCGTCGAGCGTTGGTGCTGAGCCGACCATCAGGTGAGGGATTAGTGAGAAGAAAGCGAAAAGGAGAGGGAACTTACATAAACATATTGAACAACTGGCTGTTGGAATAATACGTCTCTGTCCCATCCGCACGTGTAAAGACGGTCGCAAACAGCCCCATCTTCTTCACAACCAGGTTTTCCTCTGTGAAACACCATTAGCGCTCTCGGACGAGAGAAAGGAACGCCGAGGGACTTGCCGCCAATGAAACATCTATCACCAGTATCAAATGGACTGTGAAGGATCAAGGAAAACGTTAGAGAAAAAACCTCCTACAGCGGATGCATTTCCTGCCAAGAACGCGCACGTACTGGGTGACGAACAAAAACATGATCGCATCGAAGGCGCTGCTGGCCGCATTCTTGAAGATGAAACTGGCCGCAATTCCGATCGTGTACACGCTCGACAACGAACTCCCGACCTCAACGCCGAAAACGCTCAACGAGATGAAGAACAAGATTATGAGAGCAAAGAACAGCAAGATCCTATCGAGGGTCTTCAAAGCCGCGCCGACATCGCGCATGCTCCTGGAAAGGAAACGCCGTTCTTTATAAACCTTTAGGAGTACGGTCTTGATCTCCCTTCTGGAGATATCCCCATTGTTGTCCTTATCAAACACCCTGAACGCCTCCTCCGCCTCCTCAGGGGTGGGAAACGCGGGATGGAAGTCCTGAGGAAGGAGGTACTTCCTCCTGCCCTGCTTAAACGTGGTATAAATCAACCTGGCGAGGCGCTTTGCCTCAGCCGAGTTGGTCACATCCCACATAAGGGCCTTTTCCGCGCCGTCCTTGCCTTTTAGGTTCCGCGCATCGTGCAAAACAGCTGTTTTCAACGCCTTCGCCGCCTGCGTGACGACTGCGGTCGGTCCGGCGTCATCCGTATCGTGGCTGTCCCGTCGCCTTGTTGGGGTGTTCGCTCCGCTTCGTAGGGCCGGAGGGTAACTGTGTACGCTCGCCATAGACACGGATGGATCATTTAGATCCCCTCCCGGGTTGAGAAGCAACGCGGAACGGCGTTTCCCCTTACCCTTTGGCGCGTCCTCGTTTTCGCCATCAGCCATATGACCATCATCCCTGGAGCCCGCGACCGGGGAGGCGGGTCGGGATCCCGGCCTGGAGGGAGACTTGAAGAAAATTGGGGTACGCGCGCTCGAGGGCCTCTTCTGGTGTGATTTGACGGGCCTGTAGTCACGAAGGGTTTCGATAACATGCAGGGATTCACCGACAGTGTCCAGCCGCTCCTTGTATGCAGTCTTGTGAAAGGTTTGTGCGATGGACTGTGAGATCATCCTTTGAATGCTGACGACAAGAGCCAGGAAGAATAAGAACCGAATGACTTGATACACCTGGACGAGAAGCGATGACCGAAGCGGGTGATGTCAGTGAAACCGTTCTGGGCTATCAGCCCGAAATTAAAAGGGAAAGTTACGTACTCTTGGGGTGTAGGCAGCGTTACTCGCCTCCGGATTGCCATCGTCGTAGAGCTTGAAGATGCCCTCGAAGATGATTACCCAACTGACCCACATGCTTGCAGCGTAGAAGATGGGCTTGATGGTGTTCTTAATCCCGTTGAAGAGCTCAATCGAACCCTTTACTCCTTCGCTGATGTGACCCCAGCCGATAGAGATTAGGGTAAGAAAGACGACAGGTACGAGATCGATTATGAGCGCCAGGCACCATGAGACGATGAGATTAGCGGCAGCCCAGAACAACCAAGCTTCAATGTTGTTGATGATGTATCGTCGTTCCTCGGTAGGGTCCTTCTTGTACCAATAGAAGTAGAGGAGGATCGGTGCGGTAATGAGCAAACCAGCGAGGAATATAGAGCCAATAAGGGAGGAGAAGAGGAAGGTGATGATTCTAAGGTGGAATGCTTGTCAGCGGGAAGAGCTAAAGTATAATAACGGTTGGGTTATGCGCACCTCTTGAAACCCCAACCCTTTCTTTTTGCCTTCTTACCCATTTGCTCTTCGAACTTGGCTTCCTCGTCGACGAGATCCTCCTCGCCGCTCCAGTCATAATCACTATCCTCCTCGTACTCGTCATCAGTACCAGCGATGGAGGGTGCGTCAGAGTCAACACGGATGATTGCCGGGCGATGTACGGGCGGGGAGTTGAGGTCTGAAGGATAGTGGACGCCTTTCAATGGAGCTTTCTCGTCAACAGCTCTATCCTCCGGCATGGGGCTATCGCTGGGCTTCTCGTCTCCCTCGCCAAGGTTTATGCGAGATCTGTAAGGCGGTGTCTCGAAGTCGGTAAATGAGTGTGAATCGAGGGCCACTTGAGAAGAAGTAGGGATTCGGTGGTATTTTGGGAGAGACTGTTGGGAGTCCGGGACTGCTTCTGTTGAGGTGACGAAGATGTCTTGGTGGTGGAATCTGTAGGGACTGTTGGTGCGGAGAGCAGTAGGATCCTGTGGAGGGATTAAGACTTCTTGGCTGGCAGCCGAGTCGACACGCCTGCGGTGCTCGTGGCCAGGCGGGTCGTGTTGGAGATGAGCTGCAGACATCAGCCGGAGATGGTGGAAGAGAAAGGGGTTTTCGTTCTTCTCGAGTGGAGTGCGCCTTGATCAGGGTCGTTGATACCCCCGCCGTCGCCGAGACAACAGCATCGCGTCGTGAGACCCGCCCCCGTCCGAGCCGGCTGGGGCGGGCCAATCCGAGACGCTCTGCTAGCATTCTTTTTGCCCACTCGACCGCTTGCCTGGCGATCCGCCCCTACGCGGTGTCTTCGTCTACTGAAGTTGATTGACAAATTGGGAGAGACCTCTTTCGTCATGCCTGCCAAATGGATTACCGGGGGCGAGGCGGCCATACGCAAGCCCACGCCTGCTTGGGGGTGACATCACTCGTCGGGGGAAAGCCTGAGTACATCAACTAATTGTATGCAGATCGTCTAGACCCTGTAGCTTAACTCACAGATATCGATAAGCCATCGAACGGCGGTCCGGGGCGATCGGTCTCCATTTCCCCATTTCCTAGCGGAGATCCACCCTCGAACGCCATGCGCCTTCCATTGGTTTCAAGTCCAGACTATTGGCTCCGTATCTCATTTCCTCCTATCGTCATCTGATCAGGCAGAAACTGAATAACTTTCCCTCTCGCACGCGACCCTTGCTGTAAATCATGTAAGCAAAACTTTCTTCCCAATGATCCAATCTCACACTGGAGACGTCAGTAGCCAAACGCCCGGCCCGCCCTAGATGACTGAATTACCCCATATCACCCCCGAAAATGGGAAATGAATACCTGGAAGCATCATCGCCAGTGAAATATGCTTCATCTTTGCGGGATCCTCACCCTACACGCGTGTCGAGCGTTCCCTGCGAACCATGAACGTGTCTCAGGTTCTGTTTATCGCATTTGCGTGTTGTGTGATCCATCATGAAGGCGCCGCACACGCTAACGGATCGTTTAAAAGGGGGCTCGTCATCCCCATATCTCCTCCATCCCCTCCTTCGCCTCCTTCACTCCCTCACCACTGACGACCCCTACGATCCACCTTTACGATAATGACCTACCAAGCTCCGATGATGTACGATGCGCACAGCAACCGTTCTTTTGGCGGCGGCCTTCGTAGCCGTAGACAGTCCTTGAGCTACGGCGCCGATCCCTACTACTCCGCCCCCATGCAACCTGTTAGTCTACATCCCGACGTAAGTGCTCGTTCTAGTTTAGTATTTTCCCGATACTGATAGTCACACTACAGCAGATGTACCAGACTCCAGGAAACATGAGCCGCTATTCTCTGTCTCCCGATCGTAAGCTTCCTTTAGTCCCTCCACAGACCGGTCGTGTGCTCATCCGCTACCATGCCTTTAGTCTATGATGGTGAAGATTATTATGAAGATCCCGGATACACCAGCAGCTACTCTACTTCCAGCAGGCGATCTCGTCGTCTCCGTCGTGCCTCCACCTTCGACAGGTCCCGCTCCTCGACTCCCTTCTTGGATAGCTTCCGTCGCCTCATGACCTTGAAGTTCAAGCCCAAGGGTACCCACAGGTCTGGTGTCAGCCTTACCGAGGCCCTCGACAACATACGCATCTCGGGCGACAAGACCTACAGCCCAAGATCCTTGAATGCCGACAGCAGGGGAAACCTCTACATGAGGATCGTCGTACGTATCATCGATAACGTGTGACAGAAGCGGGTACTGATGTACACGTCCATCAGTGGACCGGTTATCCGACCCTAACTTACGAAGTCCCCATCGACGGCTATGATGGCCGGATCTCCTTGCAGACCCTCATGAGGCGTATCGCTCGTGGATGCCTCCACTTCGTCCAGGTTAGATTACCCTTGATTGTGCCCTTCCCGTTCGTTTTACTTACACCGGTGCGATAGTCTCGCGGTATTCCGATCCACCCAGACCGCATCATCCTCCACTCCGTCGAGGAAGTTACCTCAGGCACTTGGCAGCCAGTTCTCACCGTCGAGTAAACAAATCGACATCCCTCGGCCCGCCAAAATGCCTGGTTTCCCTAATGTGGCGCCAAATTACTTCTTCCCCTCACATCGTAGTACCTATCCAACCTCAACTTCTGGACTGCTGGTAACGGTCCTGTATTTATTACTCCCTGGAGCTGTTTGTCAATCCGCATTTGTATCACCATCATTATACACAAAATACATTACCCAACGTAACCCTTACGATCCCTTTAGTTGTTTGGCGTCGCGTTTTGTTCGGCCGGACTCTGAACCCACCTGGGCTCCTATTTTTCTACTGGTTTCGGCCCGGCAGGAGACTGATGAGGATCGTCTCCAGTACTTTCCCACGACCGCTACTCCTGCACGCAAACCGCCACACTCCTTTCCTCGGCATGGAGGCGCTAGCACAAGCGATAACAAATCTAGAGAGTTCAAGCGACCAAGTGTATTTAAACTTTGTAAGCTCAGCCTGTACCCCCAACCGTTGAGGGATTCGATTTGACCGCCCTGGTCAGCGACGCGTCGATGTTGAGGAAGTACGTGTCTATTAAGCGCGAGTTCGAGCCGCCACCGATTGTAACTCGTACCGCGCTGTGATAGCTCGGGACTTTGGAACAAAGACTTGCCCGAGTGGTCAGCAACCTCCGTTCTACACTCAACGCCGCACGGTCTCCCGCGAGCAAGCTCCCGTCGGAACTCCTTTCTCAAATCTTCGCCTGTCTACGTGCTCCTGAGGTCCCAACGCGACTCCATCCACTCAACGAGACCTGGGAAATCTTCAATGAAACACTCGCGACGGTCAGCCTGGTTTGTCGATATTGGCGTCAGGCTGCGGTAGGGACGAAGGACCTGTGGACCCACATTGCGGCAATAGATGCCCCGGACCTCAATCGATTACATCTGATGTTCGACCTGTTCCTCAAAAGGTCTGGCTCGCATTCGTTGAGCTTGACTATTCCACGAACGGACGATTTGGATTACCAGTCGTTCACCTTCAACGCGATGGAGGCGGATACCCGCCGCCTGCGGACGTTAATCATCGGCCATCCAGGGATAGACCCATCCGAATTCCACTTCTTCTTACAGCCTGCGCCGCTCTTGGAAGAACTCAAGATGGTGTGCCTCCCTGAGGTTAAAACGCTTCCCAGGATTTTCAATGGTTTCACCCCTCGCTTGCGGACACTCGACCTCGTAGGATGTATGCCCGGGGTTATCAATCGCTTCCAGAACCTCTCCACTCTGGCTCTCGGTCCAGCAAACATCAAGAACTTTGACTGCTTACTCCTCATGTTGGAAGATAGTCCGCGCCTTGAGCATCTGCATCTCCAACAGGCTCTGACACGTACCCCGGATCAACCCTACATCATTATGTCAACGCGTCCTGTCGAAGTACACTACCTCAAGACTCTCTCTCTGTCGCGCTTTCTGGCAGAGGAAATTTCCGGATTACTCCAGTCGCTGAGCCTTCCTCAGCACGGTTTAGCGATGCGATTTGTGGACATCCGAAGTGAGGATCTAAACTTCGCACGCATATTTCCTCCCGAGTTTCCTCCACACTTGTCCATATTCACCGCCACCAGCCTCGAGATCAAGATCACACAATTTTTCTGTGCCTTTCACGCTGTTGGTCGCCACGCTGCAACCGCGATACAATGGCATGCCAACGGCCCGTATCTCTCCACCTCGGCAGTAATGCGTCACGTCGCCCAGGGCCCCTTCAATCTGGTCAAAGAGCTATGGATTCCATTCCACCCAGGCGGCACAAACATCCCACTCGTGTTCCCAGCTCTTGAATCACTGGTTATCGGCCGGGAACAGGCTTATGCGTGTGGGCTCTCTGTTTTGTTGGCCCCACGAGAGGGTGAGGTGCCGTCTCCACGCATCGTGACAGTTGAAATCCGCGGGCGTCTAGATCATATACTTGTGGCGGAATTTGCGACGGTCTTGCACGACAGGGCCAATGCTGGGTGTCGGGTCAAAAAGCTTAAGGTCAAGAACGGAGACATAGAGGCTTCTTTGCTTCCGCTGGAGCATGAGGTGGATAAACTGGAGATACTGGATGAGCTGGGTGGTAGGATGGAGTTGCCGGATATTTGCGAGACCGACGTGGGAGACCGGTGGCTGTCCTGGAGAAAAGACCCGTCTGAACATCTGGCGTGGTCTTGGTGATTCCTCCCCTCCCCTGCAGGCAACTCGGACTCAAACATATGGGGATGGTTTTTACCGGGTATAAGTTTAATGTGGGGACTTTTCTCAGATGCTTCCTTTTCAGCGCACAATGCGGTTGTTCTGTTGCCGAGCTTTCTTGGACTTTTGGTCAAGGCACGATAGATTGGCACGTACATGGACTTATTCTTTGTGATGTATGCGCTTAATATTTTGTACTTGTACTCGTCATAGCTAGTTGGTATTGTCCGTTAGTTTTGAGTTGGACAGTGAGCCTCTCATCTAATTAGAAACCATCGACTCTATACCGGCGAGATTCAGCACCACCCGGTCCCCGCCGGCCAAACCCGATAAAACCATGATCTGCGCCCAATTGTACGCAACTGATCAATCGATCACCTGGGACATCCAAAGGTCATCCCAGGTTTCAGACGTCCCAGGATATCCAGTTAATGCAATTGGGGACGGTCTGTGGACCGCCGGACGTCCGTGGACGCCCAGCCCAAAACACCTGACACCCAATGGTCGATCATCGACATCCTTGGATGTCTGGCCTCGGATGATATCTGGACCCCCCAGACCGTTAGTCGTGCATACTCGTATAGTCTCACTCTTAGCGGGTGGGATGTATGGACACCGTTGTCAACTTTCTGTGAGTTCCTTCCTTGTCACTCACTGGGTTAAAAATTCACCTTCGAATTACCCGGCTGGCACCCGGCGGTCTCCTCTATCACTGACGATCACCGCTGGCCCGGGATGGAACGAAACAGTGCTCTAGCCACGTCGGTACTAGCAGCTGCCTTGTTCTGGGTAAATTTGTGTTTCTAAAGCGCTTCAATGCTCGTGGGGGGCTGCCTCGGCATTTCCCTGATGCAGGGCGTCGTGATAATCTGGAAGCTTGACCCCGTACGTAGAACGTGATGGGTGCGGGGTGAGTCCATGCAGGAAATCTTGCCTCGGTCCTCCGGGTCTTCACAATACCCCTCACCTCCTTTCAGTACGGATAATGGAGAAGGATGCCATGACAGAAGAAACACTCAAAACCGCGTTGAGGTCGAGATTAAACGACTTGATTGAAACATCCGACCGCATCCCAACAGTATAGTGAGCGACTGGTTCATTTAGTGATTTTAACGCAACCTCATGCCTCCCATCATAGCGGCGCGGGTGTAGCCGACCTTCGGAAGCGATGTGTGGTCCTCCTACTCGAGGCGGAATTCGACCCGTCGATTCTAGAGGACCGAAAGGTAACAAAAGAATGGACAGATATGATGAAAATGGCCATAGAGTGAGTTCACTTAAGCGGATGGTGGGACCAAACCCTCAAGTCACCTGTTCAGCAAAATATCTGCGGCAGAGAAGCGGGCGAGATTTTGGACCACGGAGAGTCGGTGGCGCACGTTCTTCAAACCTGGGAGGAGTTTGGTCAGGGACATTGGATATGCTACGGAGAGAGTAAATTGCGCAGCTGGGGAACTCATAGTGCGCATTCTCCCACTTCTTCTCATGTAACAGGGACGGAGTCTGACGCTAAAGTCCTGGTATTCCGTAGTTATTCAAACAAATGCACCGCCCCGATAGAGGACAGGCTGGCGTATCTCCCCCTCCATCCCGCCATCCCTCTGGGTCACGCCCCACCTCCGTGGACTCTGTGATTCCCGTCCTCCACGACGTTGATAGGGTCAGGATACGGGGGAGGCTCCTCAGACAAAGTACCATTCAAGGGCGTCGTAGCAGAAGGAGCATCGTTTCCGAAGGACATACATCTCCCGATGAAGATGGAGAAAGTAGGAAGAGAGTCGGACCTCCTTCTGTTCGTTCATATTCAGTGGGCAGCTCTCTGGGTGCCTAAGTTCACTCAAGTCCGAGTGACGGTCGATTGTGCCCTTTGGATTCACACGTGTATTTTATTTTGTTATCCCAACTTCTAGTTGGGCGTACACCAAATGTAGGGATATATGTACCCGGGTAGTTGTGCTGAACACTGCCGTAAGAACAGTTATCGGAGTTTATCCATATCCGATATGGGGGAAAGGGGCGTTTGAGCCTGAGACCACACTTCCGTCCGAGTAGCGTTTCTGGTAGGTGGTGGGGTTCCAACAAGGGGAAATATCCGGGGGAGATTTCGGTGTCTCTGTGGGGGGATTTGACAAGAGTCGGATGATCAACCGATCGCGTGCATATGAGCCAGTCATGAAATGGCTCTGTTCAAACGAGGCGCCCATAGGGGACGGTCGCCTGTCCCCATCAGGTCTCGGACCCTCCCTCACAGCTTCCGCGTCACACCGTTCCTCGCAATCGCCTTGAGTCTCGGCCATGCAGGCCAACTCCCAACGACCGACGGGGAGGGATAGGACCATCTCATCGCTGAATATCGCCATCGAGGGCTTGAGTATCGCGAAGGAGCTCTCGGATATCACCCCAGCAAAGGCCGTTTTTGGTTCCGCCGGTGTCCTACTCACAATGATCAAGGTATGTTTCCTCCTCTGCGATGAGGTGAGCCAAACTCATACGTAGTCAGGACACCATGGTCAACAAACGGGATTATGTAGACCTCGGACTAGCCTGCGCGGATGTATGTGGAGCTCTTGACCGCGGAGTGAGCGGAAAACGATTGGACGAGCTCAGTCGATCCGTGTGTGAGGCGATTGGGCAATTAACGACGTGAGTTCGGCCAGCGGTGCATATTATACGTGCTTTGTTCACCGCGCCCTTAATCTCAGGACTATGGCAGAAATCCAGGGCAGGATCGTCGAGAAACGGGAACGGGGTTTATTCTCCCGCGTTGCTAACGCGAAGAACGATAAGGAAACCATCGCGGCCTGGAAGTTGGACCTCATCAGGATCCTTCAAGTCTTCAACGTACGTTCAGCCAATTCTGTTCGACTACCACTGATAGCCTCCTTCCAGACCGAGTTAGCTCTGAATACTCACACCATAGTTTCCGACATCCGCCAGGACATGTTGAAAGGTTCCGATGATACTGGGGTTAAAGGTGAAGCGGTAAGTGACACTCGTGCTCTACTCATCACCCGAATAGACGGTAACAATTGCCTAGGCCCAGACTAGGTCGGAGATCTCGAACATTATGAAATCACATTCTTACATTTTCATCCAGGGTATTTGGGGAACCACCTCCCTCACCCCCCAGAATCTTCTTCGGACGCGACGAGTTGATCGAGAAGATTGTCGATCTAGCAGAGAACCTGACTCCAATTGCTCTCATTGGTGCTGGCGGGATCGGCAAGACGTCCATCGCCCTGAAGGCCCTCCATCACGATCGCATCAAGCAACGGTTCGGCGAGAATCGTCGATTCGTCCGGTGCGATCAATTTCCAGCGGCACCCGTTCATTTCCTCGCTCGGCTCTCCAAGGTGACCGGTGCAGGCATCGAAAGCCCGGAGAATTTGGCTTTCCTGCTCCCATTCCTGTCTTCAAGAGAGATCCTCATCGTCCTCGACAACGCAGAATCCATTCTCGACCCACAAGGAACGAATGCTCAGGAGATATACGCCATCGTGGAGGAACTGAGCCGATTGGAGAATGTATGTCTCTGTATCACATCCCGGATCTCTACGATCCCTCCCGACTGCGAGACTCTCAGCATTCCGACATTATCGATGGGGGCCTCGCGCGACACGTTCTATCGGATCTACAAGCATGACGAACGGTCCGATTCGGTTAACAACATCATGGAACGACTTGACTTCCATCCACTCTCGATCACCCTCCTCGCTACCGTTGCGCATCACAACCAGTGGGGCATGGACCGACTTACGAGGGAATGGGAGAGCCGGCGAACAGGAGTTCTGCAGACGGAGCATAACAAGAGTCTTGCGGCCACGATCGAACTTTCTCTCTCCTCCCCCACGTTTCAAGAACTTGGCCCTGATGCCCGGGAGCTACTTGGGGTCATCGCCTTCTTCCCTCGAGGAGTCAACGAGAATAATATCGATTGGTTGCTTCCCACCATCTCGAACAGAGCGAGCGTCTTCGACAGGTTCTGCATCCTTTCTCTGACTTATCGAAACAACGAATTCCTTACGATGCTTGCGCCGCTCCGGGACTACTTTTGTCCCAAGGATCCCAAATCGTCTCGGCTTCTCTCCACGACCAAGAGAAACTACTTCGACCGGTTGTCGGTAGAGATTAATCCCGGCGCACCCGGGTTCGAGGAGGCACGATGGATCGCGTCGGAGGATGTGAATGTCGAGCATTTGCTCGACATCTTCACGTCCATTGACGCGGAGTCAGATGACGTCTGGGATACCTGTGCCCATTTCATGGAACATCTCTGTTGGCACAAGCAGCGGCTTGTCACGTTGGGGCCGAAGATCGAAGGGCTCCGGGACGACCACCCCTCCAAACCACGATGCTTGACCGAGCTCGCACTGTTGTTCGATTTTCTTGGAAATTTCATGGAGGAAAAGCGGCTTCTTATCCATACCTTAGAGCTCTATCGAGAGCGAGGGGATGAAAATTTGATCGCTCAAACATTGAGGTTCCTATCTGATACAAACCGGCAACTCCGCTTGTACAAAGAAGGGACACAACAGGTCGAAGAAGCTTTGGAAATCCACGAACGGCATGGCGACCCAGCGTTACAGGCACGGTGTTTGAGAGACCTTGCTTGGTTGTTGTCCTCGGACGGCCAGCTCGACGCCGCAGAGAAAGCTGCATTCCGCGCCATCGATCTCCTCCCAAAGGAAGGCGATCAATTTCCGGTCTGCCAGTGTCACCGTATTCTCGGTGATATATCTCATTCCAGGGGCAAACAGAAGGAGGCCATTCACCATTACGAGACAGCCCTTGGAATCGCCTCCCCTTTCGGCTGGGGCGATCAGTTGTTTTGGAGTCACTACTCCCTGGCGGTACTGTTTCTCAATGAAGACAAGTCCGACAGCGCGTACGTTCACATCGAATGCGCCAAGTCGCACGCAGGCAGCAACGCATACCACCTGGGTCGCGCGATGGATCTACGGGCCGAGATTTTGTATCAACAACGTAGGCTTGAGGAGGCGAAGTCCGAGGCTTCGGGTGCCTTCGACTTGTTTGAGAAACTTGGGGCTGCGGGAGACGCGGAGGTCGCTGGGGAGCGCCTCCGACGGATTGAAGAGGCAATGAAAAATGGTGAGTTACAGGAAGTTGTGCTGCTTTGTGTGTTTATTGACTTGGCTTTCGAAGCTCAGTGAACCGAATGATAGCATCGACGGTTGCGTCGATTTCTTCAGACGTTCCCCCTCATTACCTTGTCCCTTCACCGCGCCTACCGTGATGCCGTTCAACCCCAACGCTATACATGTCCCTGTTTGTCGACCTCCTTTATTCGCACACATCATTTGATATCCATTATCCCGCTACTTGTCGTTGATTTGCATCTTGAGTTGTCTATTTCCCTATCTCCTGCACAACATTTTTTTCACATTTAGGTACCCCGTGTACTGCCAGCGATGCCCAATAGTTTTGTTTGCACCACGAATCCTGATCCGGCAACGCCAGGTTGAGGATTGGTCGCTGTCCCACGAATGTCTCTCCCGCGTCGTTGGTAGGGAAGTGCTTCGAAGCGCTTCCATGGACCGAGTGTTTCAATGAAAGCACATTCGTGAAAAAGTGCCCCGGTGGAATCGCTCAGAACCGCTTGGAAGCGGATGGAGCATGCGGAAGTTTCCCGAAGTGTGTCGATTGCACACTATTGCAGGGACAGTCTGCTCGGCAACTAGCGGGACAAGCCACGATTAGCTCCCTCGTGGCCCCTCACCATAACCACAATGTCGATGGTAAAGACACCCACGTCCTCCCTAACAGGTGCTTCTGCGAGTCATCTCCCGCTGTCTCATTTAACAATCGCGCCGTTTGACAGCGAGCCAACTGCTCGTCAACCAAATTTGGTACCGGACCATAGCCAAAATCTGGTGGTTGTTCTATGGATACACCTCAGAGGCCTCTGCCACACGCCCGTGCCCAATCGCCAAGCTCCCACAAGAGCTCGTAGAAATGATTATTGCCCACTTCGTTTACAGTAAATGCACCCTTATCGCGTGTTCCATGACATGCCATTCGTGGTACATTGCTGCCATCCCCTACCTCCATTACTCCCTCACGATGGAAGAGGCCAGCTACTACCCCTGGAATCGCACAGAGTACATGTGGCCTACGCCACTCCGAAAATCGTACGACCTCGGTCTGCTTCCGCTCGTCAAACAATTGCGAATCCGCGCGGGGATATACAGTAATACTGAGTTCACTCCCGAATGGCTTGGCAGACGCACCCTCCGTTACTTTACCGCACTCACGAACCTCCAGGAGCTCGGAATAGACAATCTCCAGCTATCGAGATTCATGCCAAACATTCAACAGTGCTTCGGACACCTCTCGCCAACCCTTCGATTCCTTGCCCTCAGAAAACCCACGGGCTCTTGCCGACAGATCCTGTATTTCATTGGACTCTTCCCGAACCTCCAGGACCTCAAGTTCGAATCCAGCCCCCCCACGGATGGGCAGGAGAGTACGGCCGACGCGGCGCTCGTCCCGCTCTCCGTACCCCCATTGCGGGGACGACTGATACTCGCGCGGTTTGCGAGGGAGGGCCTCGTGCGGGATATGATCACCTTCTTTGGGGGACTTCGATTTCGTTCGATGGACCTGTTCGAGGTGGAGTGCGTGCGGCTCCTTTTGTACGAATGCAGAAAGACATTGGAGACATTGAGGTTGTACCCGACCGATCCATATGGTGAGGAATTTGTCAGGATGGGAGAAGAGGACACACTCAAGTGAGGGATTTGTAGTGGATAGCCGCACCTCGCTTCAGCATTTTGATCTGTCACGGAACACGTCTCTTCGAACACTCGAGACCACTGCGCTGTCGATTGATCTCAGAAACGGCACCGCATCTAATTTCTTCATAACGATACTCTCCTCTGTCACTTCTCCTGCGCCGCTCGATTTCGTTGTCATCTATCGGGACTTCGACTTTGACTTCTACACAGACTCTTTCATCATCGAATCGGAGCCCGCTTATCACTACGACTCGCCATCGTCAAGGGAGAGCGGCCGCCGTGCCTTGTTCCACCAAAAGCTATTTAGGGTGTTCCGTGAGATGCAGGGTGCAACGGATTTTCGCCTGGTACTATGCGTAGACGTTTTTGACTCCGTGGTAGAGTATGCCACACAAACACTCGAGAGCCTTGTGAAGGCGGAAGAGGCGAAGGGGGGGTTAGATCACCGCTGCAAACCGTTGATCATCTCTGAGAGACGGACGATCCGTACCCGTCCCATGGATGATGCACCGGGCTGCTGGACGAACTATTCCCCCAGTGCATTGTAATGTACATCTCGAACGTGCTGATGGGGGGCCCTTCGACAGTTAAAAGGTCAAGGTCTCGCGCCCGGCTATATGTATTTTTCTTCTGTCTGTTTCCCAACGGCCAATCGCAGGACATAACGCCGCATTTCTGAGACTTGACTCACCTCCGATGCCCTGGAGACCGCTATAATCATTTCCTCGCTATGCCACTTATCCCATTGCCCATTATTCCGTATGATTGATCTGGTGTTTGGGTGACGTGAACTTTAGTTCAACAAGTTCGGCTCCTTTCCCTTTCTCACTCGTAGAATAAGTCCTTATTTCATGTATTCGGTGTGTGCGACTGTCTACGGGATTACAATCGTCTGTGGGTGTGTCTAACCGAATGTTGGAGGGGTCGTAAGTGAGGGAGGCGCAGGGATCCCGACCGCTCTTTCGATCACACGCATCTCAAATTGAGCCAGCCACTGCCAGCCACGAATATTTCATCAAATGGCTCCGTTCGCACGAGGCATGTCATAAGGGACGGTCGTCTATCCCCATCAGCCTCCAGACTGCTCCCCACAGCCTACGCGCCGCACCGCTTTCTTACCTCAAGTTTCGACCATGCAAGCCAATTCCGAAGGGGAGGGATAGGTGTATTTCACCCTCTTCTACGGTGAGGCGACCCAGACTTATACGTAGCCAGGACATTGTGGTTAACAGGCAGGACTACGACCAATTACGATGCCGTCATCATCGGTGCTGGCACCACCAGTTGTTCGTTCGCCTGTTCGCTGACCACACGCTCTCAGAAACCTCTAAGGATATGTCTCCTGGAACGATCTCTCACAGAACCGGATCGTATCGTCGGAGAGCTGCTGCAGTCTCGGGGCGTTGAGGCTCTGAAGAGTATGGGGACGGAGGAGTGTCTGGAGGGGATCGAGGCCGTGCCCGCACACGGGTATTGTGTCGTGAATGAGGGGGAGAACGTGCGTATACCCTATCCGGAGGGGTACCAGGACAAGTCTTTCTACCACAGGAAATTCATCACGGCGCTACGGAACAAAGCCAATTTCGCGTCTGGCGTGGATGTGCTGGAACGGACGGTCACCAAACCGATCGAGTGTCCCCACACCGGGAGGGTCATCAGCGTTCAAGCGGTCAACAAAACCGACAATTCAGAAGGAGCCGAAGAGGAGTTTTGCGGCGATTTGACTGTTGTCGCTGACGGCTGTTTCTCGAACTTCAGGGCTAAAGTCGTGGGAGGCGGCGCAGCCAAGACGGAATTGAGAAGCCATTCCATGGGTTCGATTCTGGAGAGTGCGAGGTTACCGTACGACGAACACGGTACAGTCATTCTCATCAAGGGGCATGGTCCCATCCTGCTCTACCGTATTTCAAAAACCGAGACGATGATGCTCGTCGCCGTGCGGGTACCGCTACCGCCAGATCTCAAGGTACAGATACCCGATTCGACCTTTGCACATTCTTGCCAACTTATTGCCCTCTAGGAATATATCACGCGCGAAGCTCCCCTCACAACTTCAACTACCCGCTCTCCAGGCTCTAGATAAACAGAGGATACGCAAGATGCCGAACATGTTCCTACCCCCGGCAAAACAAGGCACGAAACACCAAGGAGGGTGTCGTCCTAATCGGAGACTCGTGGAATATGCGTCACCCGCTCACTGGAGGTGGTATGACGGTCGCTTTTGCTGATGTCTTGCTGCTTTCTGGGTTGCTGGCCGAGATCGTTACAGGGGTGGATGACTTGAGCAACTGGGAGGCCGTATCTGATGTGCTACACCGATGGTTCTGGGAGTGCAGGGTTCTCGCACCCACAATCAACGTGTTGAGCGTCGCCCTTTATGAGCTATTTGGAGCCAGCAGTGAGCGGTCTTTGTTGTGTGGATTTGTTTCCCGGACTGATACCCCTCCCCACTAGATGAATCCCTGAATGCTTTGAAGATCGGTTGCTTCGGGTACTTTGAATGCGGTGGCGACTGCGTTGCTGGGCCCGTTGGTCTATTATCAGGGTACGTTATCGTTCCCTCTACACGACCGGTCGTTTCCTCATCCAAGGCCCCAGCATATCACCAGGTTTCTTCACACTATTCCGACACTTCTTCACCGTCGCGTTCTACTCGATCTGGATCCTTTTTACCACCCACAGCTAGTCCCCGGCCGTGTGGACGCGAGTGGAAAACTTGTGTACGCGGTACCACGCATCGATGAATACCCGGCGCTCTTTGTTATGAGCATTCAGACCGTGAGTTCTTCCACGTCATCGTTAACTTGATGTCTGATCTACCGTTACCCTTTGGCGTTGTCTCTGTAGATATGGACGGCCTCACTCATTTTCCTGCCTTTAATGTGGACGGAGTGTTCTGGTAGATACTAGAGCTATGATCGTATATATACCTTGTTCTGATTATACTCGTTTATAATAATTTACTGTAAATTGAGGATGGAATTTCTGACTTCGTATTGTGGATCGTGAATACGTCAGAGGGATGCCAAAGGGAGATGGGTTCAACCTTCGTGACGTAGGTTCGCATGGCCCAGGTCCCGGCGCTGATGAGCCGAACGTCCACCCCGCGATGAACATGGACATAAAATTAATAAAATGAGAGCGCCTACGAGATGGTTGGATTTCCAGAGTCGATATAAGTTTGAGTCTGAGGAGACCGACTCCCCCCTTCACTCGCCTCTCTCGCCCGTACACTCCCCCGCCTGTGCACCCGCCCCAGCATGCCAATCGCGCGTAACTTCCAGCCATCGCCTCTCGATAAAGCCTCATATACATTCGATGTCGCCGTCGCCCTCACCCTACCGATCGCCATATTCGTCTATCCCTGGCATCG
>Ga0307517_10001786_pt1 | contig 35412 bp, 20 predicted proteins | sample 23_EM_MG_FD_194515 | JGI IMG/M metagenome (GOLD analysis project Ga0307517, IMG submission 194515) | Populus trichocarpa ectomycorrhiza microbial communities from riparian zone in the Pacific Northwest, United States - 23_EM | ecosystem: Host-associated > Plants > Roots > Unclassified | place... | reverse complement strand
TAGAAGAAACATATTATTATTTTTTATATATAAAAGAGAGAACCCTATCTATCTTCGTTGTTCCAGAAAAAAACCTATATATATAACCTTTTTCAGATTTTTGAGAGGATCTTTTTTTTTTTTTTTTTACATAGCTCATTCCCGTAATGTTTTATGCTCATCTTGATGCTTGATTCGTAGCTCTAATTTTCATTTTTAATGTCAAATATGTACTGATGATATTCTTCTCCCCTTCCACTTGAAGCAACTTGGAGTTGAAATTAGCATGCCCCCAACTTTTATTCTTCAACTTAAATAGTGTATATATCACCTTTACTTGATCCACAAAGTACAAACGTTAGAGATCGTCAGATTCCACATACACTTTTCCTTCTCCTAATCATGGTTTATGTCTTAATAAGGGTTTCCTCATCATTAATGACATGTCTATATTTACCCACAAGGTTCAACATTAAGTGATTAAGATTTGTGAAGAAACAAAAGTGATCAAGTTTTAAGAACCGATGATTTCATGTCCCATATTTGAATCACATGAGATAGCTTGTGAATTTCTGATCTTTATGCACCATAACAAATGGAGCTTCCATTTAAGAGAGTAGACCATGAATGACCACCTGATATATATAATAGCAGACGTGCCTTGCCATGGCTAGTTCTAAGCTAAGAGAGACTAGTTGTGGTGCTTCCATAAAGAGATTCACAAAAATCTCACTCTCTATAATCAATACATGCTAGCTATACTAGAAAAGGGGGCTTTTTTTTGAATCTTGCTTACATCCGATGAGACTACTAATTAATTATTGATCAAGATAATTCCCTCTATTTTTTTACCCTAATAATCATTTTCTAAACACATATTGGATGTGCTAAAAGTGGTGGTAATAAGGTGACATCATTCTTAGGCCGGGCCCTCCATGATTTCAAGTTAATTCATCAGTGGCTTGATCAAGTTCATAGCTCCTCTATTTGTTTATACTGCAACAATTATTTGAAGTCACTAAAACCTAAAGAGAAGAGATCTAATAATATCATTTCCCATCATGACAAGAATTGTTGTTACTATTATATAATATTAGACAACATTGAATTAAGCTAGCTATTAGTAGTGGATGAGGCACTTGAATTGGGCCAAATTCACTGCATTACAGTCTCTAATCAAAAGATTTTGCCTCCAAACTAATCTCATACTTAACGAAAAGAGGCTCCATCAAAGACTTGCTGTTGGAATCTTCTGTCACAACACATAAAATGGGAGAACAAGCACTTATTCCCCCACTTGGGGTGGATCTATGACGTATTTAGAGCTCCATTTATTTACATTAAATTATCTTTTCTATGTTCTCTGCAGATAAGGGTACTGCCCAGATAGTGTCCCACATATATCCACTTGAAGATATGTCTGTATATGTGCCTTCATATATAGGTGGATACGCACATACTCTTGTAGGCCAAATCTTTGAGTTGGGCAATAAGTCCCGTCTTTTTTTTTTTATTTTCAGTATTCCCGTTGGAGTGATGAGCAATGACATTAACATGACTGTATTGTTGATTCATGCATGTGCCTCAGTACTCTAGTTCATAACCCATATAGATGAATATTGAAGAGGAATAGTTAGGTAAATATTTTGGACTTTTATTCTCAATTGAAATGAACTTTAATTAGGCATTAGAGCCTTCAAACCAGAGATAACATCTTCAGATTTGGTGGATTTTTTAGATAATTTATTCACTGATTAGTGGGTATTAAACAAACTATCCATATTTGGATGGAAATGTTCATAATAAAATATATATTATGTAATATACTTGTACAGATTTACTACCCGTACATAGTATAGCAGCATTTTAAACTGAAGTAGATGAGATTGATTGTGGAATCGACATGAACCTAGCTAGAATGATAGGGACTTATCCATACTGCGTGAGATTGTTTCCCTACAAATTGCTAAAGAACAATGGCATCAAATCTTTAGACATAAACGTAAGTTATTCTCGTATTCATACAACAAAAAGTGCAGCTTATAGAGTGGCCCGATACACACACACACACACACACAAACACTTATAGGTGGCTATGTTGCATGCCTTTATACATCACGGACCCTACTGTGCTATTGCTATCAGAACAAAGCTTCTCCCCACTTCCCCATGCTAGAAGCTAGAGCTAGTGGATCGAGCATTTCCACATTTTACCTTCCCCTACGTTCAAATTAAGAATATTTTTTTGTATGGGGATAAAAGGATAGAAAATCACTCTTTAATTATGTTCTATAGAACTTTTGGAAGAGGGAGAAGTTTTAAGGGGGTTAGCATTCAGGAAAAAAAACGTTAAACTTGTGAGATGGGGATAAAGGTTTTTCAAGGAGAAAAAAATGGTGGACTTGGGCTTGTTTTTCCTCTGTCATGAGTGGTTTTGTTTTTTCAATTTTATCTTGAGAAAACACTTGACAATTGATTTGTAGTAAAATTATACTCATAAACTAGGGTTTTCTTCTATCTACGAAAGAAAACTAGATGACATCTTGGAGATCAACCAATTCACAAGTGGCTGCCAAAGCAACATGGTGGTTTGGGGGTTAAAAAAGAGATGGAAACTTGCCTTGTGAAAAGTATTTGCAGTGCTTTGACCAATGAAAACAGTTGTTAAGGCATCCTAGCAAACATATACTAGTTTTGTCAAGCAGCGAATCTGTATTTTAGAGCATCGATCTAGCCCCAAATGTCTTCTCTATAGACTTTCTGTCCCATGCTCACGCCGCCGTTCTGTTAGCTTCTTTGCTGTGCCGCAACTGGTCGATTTATTAATTTCTCCTGTAGAGCCTGTTTTCCACCTGCTTCGACACTGGGAAGACTTGACTCTATTTGTGGCCAGATCTCTCATGGAACTTGTGAAGAAAACCCTTTTGATGCAGGACATTGAAGAACATAAATCCTTGGAAAACAAAATACTAGCCATAATAACGATGCAGACTTGTACTCATCATCGATCCTTGCATTTAACCTCTAAAAGGGACAGATCATATATACTTCTTAATTATCCACGAGTTGTAATGTGTTACGAGTTTCTCAGATGGAATACCGTCGGTGCCTCCATAACAGTCATAAAACAGGCTTGCACAAGAAAACCAAGAAATGATTAACACCATGGTAAACAATAACTCCATAGCCACTTACCTTACCATCCACTTCATCACCTTTACCACCAGCTTCGGTTTCTTGGTATTACACCTAGGTCAATACAGTACACTCGAACCAAAGCCAAGTTGAATGACCTACGTGGTCCAGTACTAGTCTTGTTCTTGATACCTCTGCACTGCTAGATGCCAAGAAAAACAAGTACACATACATTCATAAACCAGTTTATGTGAGCTCAAAATAATCATTTCTTTTCAATTTGTCTCCGTGTCTTTGTATACGGCAAATAAATTCACGAGGATCCACCAAGACCATGCAATGCAAGAGGCATTGGAAACTAGAACACGAACTATGATTCAATTTTGTTGAAAATCAAGCTGAGATTCCCCCCAGGAATGGATGCCAACAAATTTGACAACCTGTTTTAGAATAATATGATAAACACAGCACAGCAAAAAATATTTATAAAACTCAAACACGGATGGATACATGATCAATATATCAGTTATTTACACTCTCCTGTGGAGTGTTATTTGATATACAACCATTTGGAACGTGGTCTAATCTATATTTTTAAAAATTTTAATTTTTTTTAAATTAATATATTTTTAATTTTTTTAAATTATTTTGATGTGTTGGTATAAAAATAATTTTTAAATATATAATTTTAATATATTTTTAAATAAAAAATATTTTAAAAATAATTATAATCACACGTACAAACATTATATACAGTTAAATGATTCAGTAACCGATACAGATTTTTTGGTACAAACCCATTTCCCAGATCACCAAATAACATCAGAACAAGACGAAGACCAAGCCCAGTCCCAGTCAATCTTACTATATATATTTCCCACAGCATAAAGCACTTTAAGCCCAAACCCAGTCCCAGTCAGTCTTATTATATTTCCTATTTCCTAACCCAAACGCAAAATTTCACATGCCTTGGTCGATATCTAATATCTTTTGTTGGTCGAATTAGATCATGGGTCAATCATATTACATGGGTGTTTGGTATAGTTTTTGTTTTTAAATGTTTTGTAAAAATATTTTTTGCTTTAAAAACATTAAATTCAGGTTTTTTAGTATTTTTTTCTAAATTTTTAATGTACTAGTATAAAAAATAAAAAATTATATATTTTTAAATAAAAAATTATTTTAAAAATCATATTTCATCCCAATCTCGAACACTTGTACTTGTTATTTTAATTTAGATTAATTTTAGTCTTATTATTCATGTTTTTTAATGGTTTCCAACCTAAATTGAAGTCTTATCAAGCTTCTCAATCAAAAGTTTTTTAGATTAATAATATATCATATTGGACCATGTTTAATAACCACGAGATGACATGCCCGCGCGCTGCCACGGGCTTATAAAACAAATACACTTAATAGCGTTATAATTATGAACCAGCGCTAGATAAGTAATAGAAATTAAAGGTATGATGGAGTAAATATTTCATGACGAAAAAAAAAGTTGTGTTGGTAATCAAAAGCTTAGAGATTGAACAAAATAATTTGTAGCAATTTACCGTGTTTTGTGAGAAAAAATACAGTGCTTTCGCCACATGATTTAACTTTTCAGTTAATAAAAATAAAATAAAATTACAAAGCTAAATTCTCTACCAACTTAATATTAAAAAAAAAACCAACAAAGATAATTTTGGAAGGAAAGAAACCCATGAGAAAAAATATTGTAGCAATTGACAATGTTTTGTGAGGAAAACTATAGCGTTTTTCCCAATAAAATAAAATAAAAAACTATTTAGAGAAATATTGTAGCAATCCACAGTGTTTTGTGAGAAAAACTACAACACTTTTCTCATATGATTTAGTTTTACTGTAATTATAATTCTTAACCAACTCAATATTAAAAAAAAAATCGACAAAAATAATTTTAAAAAAAATCATAAAAAAAATCACATGGGAAAACACTGCAACAATTCATAGTGTTTTAAAGAAAAAAATTACAAAGCTAAATTCTTAATCAGCTCAATATTAAAAAAAAATCGACAGAGACAATTTTAGAAAAAAAAATAACAAAACAAACACTAAAAAAAGAAAAAAAAATCATGTTGGAAACACTGTAGCAATTCACAGTGTTTTGTGATGAAAGCTACATTGTTTCCCTACATGATTTAGCCTTATTTGTAATGACTTGTAATTATAATTTACAAACAACTCAATATTAAAAAAATAAAATTAAAAAAGATAATTTGAAAAAAGTTATAACAAAAAACCATGCGGAGAGACACTGTAGCAATCCACAATGTTTTATGAGCAAAGCTACAATGTTTTCCCCACATAATTAAGCTTTATTACAAAGTTAAATTCTAACCAACTCAATATTAAAAAAAAAAAATTGACGAAGATAATTTTGGAAAAAAATATCACAAAAAAGAAAACACAAAAGAAACTGCAAGAAAACCATGTGAGGAAAAACTGTATCAATCCATAGTATTTTGTGAGGAAAAACTTGTATTTACTTGTAATTGCAATTCTTAACCAGCTTAACATTTAAAAAATAAAATTGACAAAGATAATTTTAGGAAAAAACATTATAAAAACAGAAAAAAACCATATGGGAAAAAACATTGTAGCAATCAACAGTAATTTTCAAAAAACGTTACAGTGATTTCCTAACATATTGTAACTGTAATTTTTAACCAGCTCAATATTAAAAAATAAAATAAAAAAAAGATAATTTTGGAGAAAAAAAACCATGCGGAGAAATACTTTAGCAATCAACAATGTTTTAAAGAAAAAAATTACAAAACCAAATTCTCAATCAGCTTAATATTAAAAAAAATCGACAAATATAATTTTGAAAAATAAAGAAATAAAATAGAAAAACTATGTGGAAAAACATCGCAGCAATTCACAGTATTTTAAAGAAAACAAATTACAAAGCAAAAATTTTAACCAGATCAATATTTAAAAGGTAAAACCAACAAAAATAATTTTGAAAAAAAAAATAAATGAAAAAAAAGGAAAAAAAATAGAAAAAAGAGAGGAAAAGTTAGAAAAAAAAAAGGAGAAGAATCACTGTGGATTACTGTTGTAATCCACAGTGAAATGTGTGTAGGGGAAAAGTGATTCCCCCACACCATTTAGAGTATGTTTCAAATTCTCAATCAGCTTAATATTAAAAAAAAATCGATAAATAAAATTTTGAAAAATAAATAAATAAAATAGAAAAACTATGTGGAAAAACATCGCAGCAATTCACATTATTTTAAAGAAAAAAAATTACAAAGCAAAAATTTTAACCAGGTCAATATTTTAAAGGTAAAATCAACAAAAATAATTTTGAAAAAAAAATAAATAAAAAAAAAGAAAAAATAGGAAAGTTGAAAAAAAAATTTGAAAAAAAAAGAAAAAAAAAGAGAAAAAGAAGAAGAAGAAGAATCACTGTGGATTACTGTTGTAATCCACTGTGAAATGTGTGTGGGGGAACATTGATTCCCCCACACCATTTAGAGTATGTTTTAATAAAAAGATAAAAGACATAAGCTTTTGCACCCAATTACTCTAATATAAAATGTTAGGTTTATATCCCGTGAGTGTTTATTGTTGAAAGTATTTTTTTAAATTATTTTTTACTTAAAAAAATCAAATTAATATTTTTAGATAATTTTGATATGATAATATTAAAAATAAAAAATTTAAAAAACATCATTTTAATACTAAGTGTATTTTTAATACTATAGAAAATTGTATAGATGTGGGTTTGAAGCTGTTAATTTTTCCTGGACTGGTTATGTCATTTATTCATAGGTCTAAATGTTTGGAAACGTGAGTTAATCCGTGTTTTAAAAAAATATAATTTTTTTTATTAAAAATTAATTTTTTTATGTTTTGAATCGTTTTGATGCGCTGATCTCAAAAATAATTTTGAAAAAAAAATAATATTATTTTAATACATTTCAGCATGAAAAACATTTTGAAAAGCAATCGCAACCACACTCCTAAAAACACCTATGGAGCATGCACAATCACTTGTTATATCCTATGCCTCCTTCAGCACTCTGCCATTGCTAATAGAAATATTCACAAAATTATCAGAGGTATCGATTTGCTATACGGGTCGAAGTTATCTGCAATTTTTGTTTTCTTGTTAGTATCTTCTCCATCTGCACCTATTCCCTGCTGTTGTTATGCTATATATTTTTATACTTACTGTGTGTCAATATATATGTTTGCTTCTTCTTAATTCGTAAAATGAATATAATTTGACTGAATTAATTTCATACCTTCTTCCTGGGTCTAAGAGGCAATACTGCGTCTCTTTGTCATATCTACATGTTTTTTGAAAAATCTTATCACTCAAGATCGAAACTCTGGTTCTGTTTTTTTCCTTTTGAATCTTTAGTTATTTCTATTTTTTCTCATCTTTTTTTTCAAGTAAAAGAAATAAATAAATTACTACAAAACGAATAAAACAAAACCAGCATAAAAAAAGTTGATGTGAACTTGCAAAACGAACTCGAGTTGTGAAAATTTGATAAAATATAACATAAACATTTGACAAATCCCAAATATACTCGTATTGATGTCTATAAAGTGACGCTGTCCAAAATTTAGTGGTGACAAACATGGGCAAGATAGCAGGTTGGAAGATTCAACAACAGCAAAACAGAGACGAGGGAGCAGAGAAGAGGAGGGAGGAGCAGCAGTTTTCTGTTTTCTGAGGCTCAGCATTACATGATGAAACGTCTGTACAGACCTGAGGAACTTGGCAGAGATCATGATTTTCCGGAAACTGTAGTCCTCTACGTAGTTTAGTACCCCTCTAATTACAGAAGAGTTTCAGAGACCCATCTCCCCCGGCTCTCGTAGATACGGGTGATTGTTGTGACATGTTGAACTCTCCAGAAATCTTCACTGTACCTCTTTATTGTCTTGATGAATGTTGAAGGCATATGCCACAGAACCAGGTCTTCTATATTGTTCAGGTTTTCAATCCCATCCGGCACGGTTTCTAGCACCGTGCATGCTGTGATGTCTAGCCTCTCTAACCCAGGCATTGATCCTTTTGCTATTCTGATGCGCCGCAATCTCTCCAGTTCATGGAGACCTAGCTTCTTCAACTTTGGAAATCCACTAGGATCACAACACAGTTCTTCCCCTGCATAAGCTTGACGGAGTTCAAGCAACACCAAACTAGGCAATTTCTGGAGGGCCTTGAGAGGATCACTTTTCAGATTAGAATATTGAAGCACTAGCTTGGAAATATACTGGAGTGAAGCTATCCATCCTGGTAAAGCTGGAAGACTACATTTGAGATATAGTCGTTGGAGATATTTCGGAGGAGATGAAAGAGAGTCAAATTGTAAGAATTCAGTTTTGTTTAGTGAAACAAGATACAATGCAGTAAGGTGTTTCAACCTGTCCAAAGTATAACATAGATCCATTCCCTGCTCTTCTCTCAGCTTTAAAATGCCCAGCCTTCTCAACGAAGTTAGCTTCCCCAACTCCCTGACTAACTCATAATCTTCATTCACTTCGACGCTTCCCAATTTCTGCAGGCTCGTCAATCTTCCTATTCCTGATGGAACTCTCATTCCATGAGTGTCTGGGAAGAACGACGATGGCTGGAAACTGTGTCGATAGTTACGGAGCTGGCAAAGACATGTCAGTTGTGTGATTCCAGCAGGCAAAGAAGATACAAAACTCGTTTTCAAATCAAGTATTTCCAAGTACTTGAGCTTCCTTATGGACTCTGGAAGCTCACTTATCATGGTCCATCTCAAGCTTAAGTATCTCAAATGAATCAGATCAACCAATTCAGGTAGGAAGCTGGAAAGGGGAGCTCGATCTAAATTCAATACTCTCAGCAGCTTGTAATTGCGAAAACCATGCTCGAAAGAATGATGTGAAGAAAATGACAACAAAGACCACAGATAAGGAAATCTCATATCTGAATGTACTTCCTCAGAGTTTTCATGGATTGATAGACGCCGAACTTTCTCATTCTGGCCGATTCTTGCTCCGTTTGCTATCATAACAAAAGATTCTTCCCTGGATTTCATTTGAATGATTTCTCGCATTAGATCATGAACACGACATGTCTTGACCCTATTAAAATAATTCATCTCCACCACTTGGATCAAACTCCTATTCACGAGTTCATTAAGGTATTCCTCTGCTACTTCCTCCATTGTAAAGCCTTGCTTCTCTTCCACAAACCTTTCAACCATCCATAACCGGATCAACTTCATTCTTTTTATCAAATAGTCCTCTGGAAATACACTTAAATACAAATAACACTGTTTGAGGTTGTAAGGAAGATCATCATAACTTAGTTGAAGTATTCTACGTAGACTCCCAAGGTCGTTGTTACTTTTCAATTCTGTAGCTAGGCAGTCATGGACTTTCTTCCATTCCAAACCTTCATTTTTCTTCTTCGACAGTAGGCCTCCTATTGCTACAATTGCAAGTGGCAGTCCCTCACACTTCTTTAAGATATTTCGAGACATCTTTTCCAGTTCTGGAGGGCATACAGCCTTATGTTCCCCTCTAAAGGCTTTCATACAGAAGAGGGTCCAAGCTTCATTTTCTCGTAAAGCTTGGAGATCATAAACATGACTACTGTTCTCTATAGATTCAGCCAAGTTACTTAAACGTGTAGTGAAGATAATTCTACTACCACAGTTACAATCAGGAAATGCATACTTTATTGTTTCCCAAGCGTTTACAGTCCATACATCATCCAAAACAATGACATACCTCCTTCTCTGTAGATAATCTCTTAGAGCATCAATTAATTGGAGGTTAGTCATTGATTGCAAATTATCCGGAACAGGTTCGTTTGCTGTCACCAGAAACCCCTGCAGAGCAACTCGTAGAAGCTCCGTGGATGCAAATGATTTGGAAACTGTAACCCAACAATGGGTATCAAAGCTTCTTCTGATGGGTTGGCTGTCATAGACTTTCTTTACGAGGGTTGTTTTTCCCAACCCACCCATTCCAACCACAGAGATACTGGAGAGCTTTTCTTCTCCTTCTACAAGCCACGAAACCAGTAGATGTTTTGGGTTCTCAATCCCCACGACATCAGCTTCATCTAAGTAAAGAGAAGCCAACCGGGGATCATGCCATTTCTCTACGGTAGCACTGGAGGTTGATGGCATGTCTATCCTATTCAAAGAAAATGCATTTCTTCTCTCTGAAATGGCTTTCACCCTTGCTTTAATGCTTTGTAACTGGACTGCCAGCCGGTGCCGCGCACTTAATTTACGGATGGAACGATATGAATTGCGAAGATGATGGGTAAAACCACTCCCGTGAGATGGAGCAAACCGGAGCATGAACTCTTCAAGAATGTCCTCAGCATCATAAGCCACATCTCTCACTTGTTTGACCCAGTCTCTCAGTCCTTGATCACTCTCACTCCTTTCTTCCGCATCCTGAAGGAAATATTTCATGCTATACAAATCATCCTGTAGTTCAACGATTCCCCCTCTAACTCCTCCCAAGAACCGTGTTTCTTCTGCCACAAAGGAAGCCAGTTTCTCGAGCACCACCTGCACTGCGATCATGTCCATGGCTTCTTGCTCCAGAATCACCAATCCCGATCTCTTTTCTCTCGCCAAATTAAGGCCTCACATATAGTCAGATCGATCAAATGCTGTATTCCATACGTGTTTTCACATGGGCAGGAAGCTACCAGGAACTCTATTTTGACAGGGATACCCCACCTAAACCTTTGACGAACTCCTTATAAAATGATCAAAGTCTTTATCAACAAAACACAAGTGGCCTTGACTGTCGGCGGACATATAATAGTTTTTTTTATTGTTTTTTTCACAGAATAATAACTAATATATCTTTTGAGGCAAAAAATAATGCACGGTAGGTAGGAGCATTTTTTACCTATTTTCTTTTAAAAATACGGTAAAATAATTAAAATATCATTGAATTCAGAGATAATTAAATTAATATTTTTAAATTTTTTAAATAATTTTGATATGATAATATCAAAAATAAAAAATATAAAGATATCATTTTAATACAAAGTGTATATTTGATACTATAGAAAATAATACAATACTAATATCATACTCTATAATACTACATTACTAAATATTAGTACGGTTGTGGTCTGAAAAGATATATTTTTTTAAAAATTTATAAATTATAGTTTTCATCGAATTCAAATTTAGACTATAATTTAAATAAAAAAAAGAAAATCAAATAACTTTTAAAATTATAATCACTATTAAAACAGCTCCTATCACATTTCATCACAATGCCAAATGGACGCACGCAGACATGTTATCGTTTGTCCTTGATTTTTCAATCAAACTGCTGATTCTCGTAAAAAAAATAAAAAAAATGACATAAAATTGAAGGTTGACGTCAAGCCACATATGCACCCAAGACCTGCCTCCATCAAGCGCCATGTGTTCCCCTGCTCTTTTTTTGGTAGCGAAGGAAGAAGTAGAAAAACTGAAGCCGATCCTTCAAGAACCCAAAACTCTCTTATGATCAAATCACCTAAATGACTCCTCTTACTTCACGTTTGATCCAATCAAGAACTTCCCTCTCCAAATTATTGTACGTTTCGTTTCGTTTCATTTCTTGGGTTTTTTGTTTCTCCTGCTATGTCAAGAATTATTTATATTGATAAGCATGTAAAATTTATTTTTGTGGTTTATTTTCTATTTAGGGAAAAAATGGGTTCTTTCTTTAATATTGCGTGACATTGATTTCGTGTAAGATTACATTGTGTTATTTACTTGTCTCTTGAAGGGAATTTTAAGAGTTAGTGATTTCCTTAAAGACATGGGGTGCTTTTGATTTGAGAATTGTATGATTGTGAGTGTTTAGAAGCTTCTCTTTTTATTGGAAAATGCCAAAAATGAAAAAAAAATGATGTTTTGGGAATTGGCAATGATCCTTGGGGGCTTTTCTTCTTTTATTTGCATGCAGATATTTTGCGAATGGAATAATTGATGGCAACTGAATGTATGATTTTGTGGTGTTACCAAATGTGAAGGTGTTGCATTTTCTGATTAGTTTATTATATTTTTTTTGAATAAGTACAATTGCTGCATCAAGAAATGGGAGATATCTATCAACTGATTCTAATAAGGTCGATGAACCCTTTAAAGTTGAGGAGGCTGAGACAGTAAATGTACCTCCACCCTCGACAGAGAAGGTATGCTGGATAATGAACCATAGTTGGCGCTTTTGATATCTTCTAGTTTATTGTTTTGTATATTTTGACTGATATGCTAGCCAATGCAGTTGCTTGTATTGGGTGGAAATGGATTTGTTGGTTCTCATATCTGCAAAGAAGCTGTAGACCGTGGCTTAACTGTTGCTAGCCTGAGCAGGTATTGTGATCCTCTAAAGCTGTAATTTTTTTTATTGATAGTTAGTGGTTCTCAGTTGATGTCTAATTGTTCATGTTCCTTTCAGGTCTGGTAGGCCATCGATACATGATGCATGGGTTAACAATGTGATTTGGCATCAAGGTTTGCATTGTTCTATGGTGCTTTCTTTTTCTCTCCATGCTTTTGACGTCATGATGCCTGTAAACTTTTGTTTCTAACAGTCTTCTTTCTCTAGGAAGCCTACTCTCATCTTATTCATGGACGGAAGCTCTAAATGGGGTCACCTCTGTTGTATGTGATCTCCTCACGTTTCCACCAAAATTACATTTTTTTTTGTGCGCACGCGCACATGTGTGCAATGGTGGTTTTGCTACACAGGATGTGATTCTTCTTCTTCCTCTCTTTTAATGAGTGATTGCTCTTTTCTGCTAATTTGTGTCTGCTTTCTAGATTTCTTGTGTAGGTGGTTTTGGCTCACAGTCTTATATGTATAAGATTAATGGAACTGCAAATATTAATGCAATTAGAGCTGCTTCAGAAAAAGGTATACTTAAAGGAAGCTAAGTTTTTTCTGCTGTTTATTTATATAGTTCGTTCTTGCGGCCTTGTGGTGATTCATAACTAATGAGTTGTGCGTAAGTGTTGGAAAGCTGTTCCAAATAGAAGCCCTCAGAGGCTTAAGTCTGTTTCACAGTTGTTGTAAGAGGGAATCCTAGTTCACTTGAAGTTGCTCCGCCCATTGTTAGAAACTTAGAATTTTCTCTGAGAATGGATCCTTTATGATGAATCTTCTCATATTTTGGAGTTACGAATAAATTAGGTATTCTAATGGTCATAGATGTCATCCAAAGTTGTGGTTGTGTGGATATTTGTGAATAAACGAAGGAGAGAATTTTAGGCACTGTGTTTCTTTCTCAATTTCTTATCGTTAGTTATTTCTTCAATCATCCTCAAAGGAAGCAAATTCTAGAAGGCATTTTGATCTAGCACGGTCTTTGGTTTTTCATTTCGTAGTACATCTGCAATCTAACAGCATGCTGTGTTACACTGATAGCAAAAGAAATTTTTTTCAAGTTTTGTGAATTTTTATATCCTTTTACATGTTTTTGGCCCCACCAATAAGTAAACTGTTAGAGAGTAGGTGGTTCCATTTCTACCATTTCCTTTTTCTTTTTGGTTTCGGTGAGGGGATGTTGTTGAACTCATAAATACCCTGGGAACTTGTGTGTGGCCTACCAGCTGAGCTACCTCCCAATTTTTACTTATTTTAGTGGATTGGATTTGATAGTTGATTGCTTATTTGCTATAGGTGTTAAAAGATTTGTTTACATCTCTTCTGCTGACTTTGGCTTGGCCAATTACTTGCTGCAAGGATATTATGAGGGAAAGGTACTATTTCATTACTTGCTGTCGAATCATGTCACTTTAATGCGAATGTCTGGCATGGCACATCTACATCTTCTGTTTTCTGGAAACAAAGACTGTTTTCTAAAGCTTTAAAAAAACTAGTTTGTATTATACATAGATTCAGTTTGATTTCTGTAACACATATTTTGATACTAAATAGTTATATCACAAGAAGAATCAAAACTTTCAAGTGTTGTCATGATATTTACTTTTCCCTTTTCTTATCATTCTTACCTCATTAAGCATTTTACTTGTGGTTTGTTTGAAGTAGAAAGCTGCTGAAACAGAGTTATTGACCAAGTTTGCATACGGAGGTAAATTTTTTTCTTTTCATTCTTGTTACTTGTACTCTTTCTATTCCTGTCATAGAGCTGTCCTAAAACTTTTGGATCTGGAAAGTGGTAAAAGTTCCTTCAGGTGAAATGCTATTATGATTTATTGATTTCATCCTTCATATCTTGGTACTCCTTTTGTTGTATTTGATTTTCAAAAATCTTGTAGTTTAGAATACCAGTGTTTGTATTGATTAGTAATGTGGATATATGTCTCCCTTGTAGCTGACAGCATATTAATATCTTATGTTATGGATTATAGTAACTCTAAATCTGATGAAATGTTTCATGTTTCCTTGTTTAGGAGTGATTCTCAGGCCTGGGTTTATTTACGGAACTCGCAATGTTGGAAGTGTTAAGTTACCTCTAGGTGTGATTGGTTCTCCATTGGAGATGGTAAGTTCTCGTGCTTCCTTCTCGTATATTTATCTAGATTACTAGGTTATCCCAAACTACACTTGAATGATATATATCCATGCTGCAGCTTTTGGCAGCTTTAGGTTTGCGAAACAACGGCATACCCTGCGATGACTTTTCAAATTCTCAATATTATTGGTCCTCATCTATGCATCTTGCAATTTGTTCCTAGTTTTAGGTCTTTAAGCACCTATGCAGACTAGTTCTTAGAACTCTTAAGGGAATAAAAGGAGGTTGCAACTTTGTCTTATAGGAGCATTCTAAGATTGCAGTCACCAGAAATTAAGTTTCAAGGAGTGTTATGTTGCCATTTTATCATTTACATGGGAGAAATGCTTGAAAATGTGATATGGAGGATTTGTAAGCTACTGTATTCAATCCTGTTATTTGGAGGTTCATTGTAATTTATGAATTGCAATCCCGCTGCAGGTTCTTCAACATGCAAAACCACTCAAACAGCTTCCCCTTGTTGGGCCCTTGTTCACCCCCCCTGTCAATGTTACTGCTGTGGCAAAAGTTGCAGTAAGGGCAGCAACTGATCCAGTTTTCCCTCCAGGCATCATAGACGTTTCCGGAATACAGCGGTATAGCCAGCAAGGGGCAGCATAGATTTGTTGATCTCTCTCTCTCTCTCTCTCTCTCTCTCGTATTTACCCACTAAATATAGAGTCCGTTCATGAATATGAAGATTTCATTTGTTTTCTTCTTTGTAAATTCTCAAGATGTTAGCTGCTGGACTTGTAATATTTGGTGAACTGGAAACAAAGCAAGCATTAACATATCTGATGAAATAAAATCTGAAATCACAGAATAATGTCATTAATTCCCTAGTGCAAGATGAATCAGTTCTTGGATGATCGCTTTGTATTATCACCTTTGCTGATGCTCTCTTCTCTAAAGTGCTCAGGGCTGCATTCCTTGAAATTCTGCAAGTTCTTTGATTGCTATGTGCTCCATCCATTTAAATTTATCTATTTAAACTATACTGTACGTATTAATTAATAGTTATATTAAAGTTAGTATGATTTTTAAAAAATATATGTAAGTAGAAATGAAAATCATATCGATTTTAATATTAATATGTGATTTAATTTAAATTGATGAAGTATGAGTGAACAATATTCCTTGAATATTTCCAATTCATTTTTACTCGTATAATTTTCAAATTCTACCTCAACATTTTTTCAAACAAATTATTCTTTTTTTTTTACCATAATAATAACTATACCAACAATCATAATTAAGCTCTAAGCCAAACATATTCTCTTCAAAATCTGTAGTTGCAAATACAACAACAATTATACTTATGAAATATTTTGAAAAAAATATATTGGGTAATGAATTGGGTAGGCTACCTGGCTTGATCAAGTGGTGTTATTTTAAGATTTTTTTTTAAAATTAAAATAATATTATTTAAATTTATTTTTTTAAAATTAAACAAGTTTTAATAGAATAAATCACCTGTTTTAATTTCAAACCTAGGGGTCCCGTGTTAGCATGTAACCGGGTTGACTCCTCAGCCCGGTACCCGGACTCATATTGCCACTGTAAGAATAAATATTCGTCTGTTAAGGGAAAAAAAGAAGTCAATATTGGTTCTTATAAGAGGCCAGAAGGCCCAGAACAGATTAATTTGCGAAATTTACCGGCAAGACAGAGAGGCTGACTTCGAGCATACAAAATCAAAGAAGCAAAAGAAATCGGGAATCAGAGAGAACAATGAACAACACGAGCAGCAGTAACAGTCAGCAACAGCAGCAATCAAGTGAAGCAAGGCATGATGATGATGCCGTTCTCACTGAATTCCTCGCTTCTTTAATGGATTACACTCCCACTGTGAACCTCCGCCTCTAGAAATTCCTTTTTTTTTAGCTTAAATTTCTTTTTTTTTCTTAATTATTTTTGACAGTGATGATTTTGGTGGTTCAGATTCCTGATGAATTAGTGGAGCATTACTTGGCTAAAAGTGGGTTTCAATGTCCTGATGTCAGATTGTAGGTACCCTTTTCTTTTTGTTCCAAAAAAAGCATAAATTAATTGGTTATTGTTGTAGCTGAAATGGGTTTGTTTTTGAATTTGAAATAATGGGTTGTGTTTTAATTAATGTGGTTTGTTTTAGGGATTTGGAATTTTTTTTTTGACGTTTATGGGGTTTTTTTTCCTATTTTTTCTGCAGGGTTAGATTAGTAGCTGTTGCGACACAGAAGTTTGTTGCAGATGTTGCAACTGATGCTCTTCAGTATGTACTGTTCAGTGTTTTTGGTTTTGATTTTAATGGATTTTAGCATTTTTATTAATTTTGATGTGTGTGTGTGGGGTGGTGGAATGGGGGAGGGGTTAGGGTTTTTGAAGTGGAAGATCATGTCTAGGGTTGGAGCTGAAGATGGTGGCAACTGTATAAAACTATTATCTTTTTTGGGGAAATGTTAAGTAAATTATCTTGTTGCATGTTGAGATTCTGGACTTGACCCAACTTGCTAGATTCCTGGTTAAATTTGTGGTTAGAAGCTCTTGTAAAATATGATCTGTGGTATAAAAAGCATGGAATGGAAATGGTTAATTTTTTTTTTCCCGATTGCTGACAGCTGATTCAACATCTGAACTAGGAGTTAATTGAATTGTAAAGTTTCTTTGTGTTCACCAAAGGGATTGTTTAAAAGATTTCAATGTCCAAGTGATAGTGTCATTAACGTTATGCATCGGTGCTGTAGGCAATGCAAGGCACGGCCGGCACCAGTAGTTAAAGACAAAAGGGACAAGCAGCAAAAGGTGCTACAGTAGTCCCATTGCAATCTTATGTTTGTTTATATAGACTGTTTTGCACTGGTCTTAACTTTTTTATGATTACAGGAAAAGCGCCTAATTTTGACAATGGAGGATCTGTCGAAGGCTCTGAGTGAGGTAAGCCCAAAAAATTGTTCTGTCTCATTCTTTGTTTAGGCGGGCTTAGTTTCTATGTTATCCCTTGCTATAATCATATTGTATTTTCTAAGATCTCAGGATGCATGATTCCTGCCTGCGATTTAGAATTTCAGTTAACTTCAACCTGAAAATAGATGAGCATTGTCATTGATTGTTTGGACAGTCGTGAGAGCTGGAAGATTTGAAAATAATTTTATTGAAATGACTCAGTATGATATCAATCTCATGAGATTCTTTTACCTGCCAACAAAGGACAAGTATCTTCTTCTCTCATTGCTCATTAATGTATGCCCGCCACTTTTGAAGCTATGCTGTTTTTATTTTCCACTTCAACTTGAAGTAGAATAATGGATGCTATTCAACATATTGATTTTCTTTAACTTGACTTGTTGGGGTGATTGTTTTAGTGGGCAGATAAGAATCCCTTGATTTGCTGTATAATTTATTTCACAGAACTTGTGCATGATAGAGCATAAGAAATGAAAAATGATTTTGAAAAATGCAACATAATGTCGAATGTTAATAGGACATGCATGTAATAACTGTGCAAGGGATAGTCATGTAATTGGCTTCATCTGCTTGAGAAAATTTTGACACTAACTACTAAGGTCTGCACTTAAAATCAGTTCCCACTTCCCATTTCAGTTTTCTTTTTTCTTATCAAATAATGTTGATTCTTTGCTATAATTGAATGAGCAGTATGGTGTAAACGTGAAGCACCAGGAGTATTTTGCTGATAGCCCATCGACTGGGATGGATCCTGCTTCAAGAGAAGAGTGATTTGGGCTAAATTTTTATAATAAGATTGTGAACTTAGTTTTGTATGTCAAGTCCATATACATCTCTGTATCTTCATGATAGCATCACTGCTGGTGCTAGTTTATCATCTCTTTACCTCCTTCGGATTTTCTGTTTCTTCCTAGCTGGTTGATACTATTCATCTTTGATCTTTGTCCATCTTCTAAAGTAAGAGGGAAAATCCCAGACTTTCCCTACGTATTACGTATTCTGGAATTACAAGCTCCATCCATAAGGTTTTATGTTTGACAGAAACCCCCTCATGTTTTCAACCCTACCGAGGTTTTTTGTCAAGGTTTCTGTCAAATTTATATAGTACAGGGTAGGAAACATGAGGGGGTTGCTGTCAAGCATAAAAGCATTTGGATGATGCTTGTAATTCTGCAAATACTTTAGAGAAGCATTTGTAATTCACCTCACCTCTATTACTAAATAGTGGTTTTTATCAGCACTCTGTAAGTTTTTAGCCTTAAAGTTGCTACCATGCTGTCCCAAGTCTTTTCCCATTCCCTAGCCAACTAGAAACTCTCCAAATTGAGTAGATGTTGATGTTTCTATCATGGATGGTGATTCTGAGAGGCTGACTAGACACCTATTCAACTTGGGGGCTAGACTGGTTCAGGTCAAAGAAAAAATAAAGAAAAAACCTGGTCTTTAATCTATTGACATTTTTTTGATTTTTCTTCGAAATTTCAGAAGAAAATATGTTAAACTTGGGATGTTGAAAAGAATAATGCAATGGCATTTACAAAAAAGTTGCTATTTCCATCTCCCAAATTTTCCCCGTAAACAGTTAACAGTTGGGACCATAATTTTTATCTCTGGATACTGCTCAAACCGTGGATGTAAATCAATAAATTTTTACTCTTTAATCAATCAGCTAGCTAAATTAAAATACAAGTATAATGATCAAGACAATTGAATTCATGTATGGACTTTGAATAGTTGAAAGTCGACCTGTCACACATCGTGCACAAGTAAGGAAAATAATTATTTTTTTACGTTTCTTCTACTTAGCTTCTAGACTCTCATATCTTCCTTGCAATCATCAGCTACAGTTCGTTAGATTGCCATATCGTGAGAGAAAATTCTGACCCTTGACAAAATGAAAGAATCAAACCCTAGAGAACAATTGGCCTCCGTCGAAATGCTGGAAGGTGAACTTGAGATAGTGATGTTCCTAAAAACAAAGGATGCTTCCTCTAGAGAGCCTTGTTAAATATATAGATTTGCTTACCGTAATCTTAGTAAGCAGCTGACTGTCTGACACAAACCTTGTCTTGAATAGTAGACGATAACGCATGCAAGGTTTGATGACTGTTTACCAAGAAGAGAGTTTGAAAGGAAGAGTCTGAGCCATGAACGTGTGTTTTGCTTCATTTGCGAACTCTAATCGCCTTAATCATGCAAACAAGATGCATGACTGGCACAAACCTTGTCTTGAATAGTTGACAATAATACATACAAATTTTTAAGACTGTTTACCAAGAACAAGATTGAAAAGGTAAACTCGAAGCCATGAACGTGCCCTGAAATTTAATTTGTTGACCAATCAATGATCATTAATTAGACGGTATTAAGACTTAACTGAATATTAACTGAATTGAATTTGGGTTACGTAGGGTAAGATTTTTGTTTGGTTCCAATAAACAATCTATCTTTAAGTAAAAGCTGTTCTTTTGGCTGTAATAGCAAATGTGATGCCAATGTAGTTACAAGCTTGAGTATTCTATGGTCATTAACTACATTTATTTTGATTCAGTCAAGGTAAACGATGATGAAACGTTGTATCTTTATAGAGCTGTGCCCTTATAAGTAAGAGTCCTTTCCTTTCTAGATCAATCCACGTTGTATCTTAGTTTTCTCATGCTCCTGTTCTTTCCCTGTGTTCATCTACTCTAGTCATTTTGCTTTTGACTAGTCTGTTGGTTTTCTCATGCTACATATTTTCCATTTGATCCTTGTTGTCCTCCCTTTTTATCTAAAAAATATAAGAAAAAGCTAAAACTGTCTTCTAGGCACACAACAAGATGAGAAAAAACCTTTCAAATCCTGTTCCATCTTTCTTTTTCTTTCTTTCTTTGAAGTTTTTCTTCGTAGCCATGGGGGTGGCCCAAGACACAACATCTATCCCTGTGAATGTTGGTGTCGTTCTTGACTTGGATGATGTTTTGTATGGAAATATCGGGTTGAGTTGCATCAACATGGCCCTTTCAGACTTCTATGCCAGTCACAGTGACTACAAAACCAGACTGGTCCTCACCACCATAGACTCCAAGAGAGATGTTGTTGGTGCAGCTGCAGCAGGTTCTCTCTGCCCCCTCTCTATTTCATCAGCAGCATGCTCTAATTCCGAATCACTGTTTAATATTTTAGACCTATGGTTAACCTTCTTGTGCAACAATCTAGTGATGGATATTGTATATCTTCTTTACTTAAATGAGGTGATCAACCTGCAAGGCTGCAACCTCTCTTTGTCTGTTCATAGGAATCCACCTAAAAACCCAGGTCTTCATAAGCCACGACTAGTTGCTTTTAAAAGTCATCTATGTAGGCTGTGTTCTCTCTGTGTTATGATATTGTAGACTAGATATATTCTACTTCACAATGGAGGCGTTAGAACTGGTCCACTTGGTACTTCATCACTCTGCTGCACAAAGATCATTGACTTCACAGAAGTATTAAAAATTCAAAAGGAAAAGACATGCTACAAAATCTTTGTTTGGGAACTTGTGGTTAGTGTATATGATTCAATACCACTATATTCTTGACATCAAAATTCTTATCTTATATAAAGAACTAGCATGCTTTCACTAGAATTTTCCATCAGTCTTTATTGATTATGATAGCAAGATATCAATTATAATTGTTCTTTCTTATCCCCTTTTAAAACACAGCCCTGGATTTGATAAAAAATGTGGAAGTGCAAGCAATCATAGGGCCAACTTCATCAATGCAAGCCAAATTTGTTATTGAACTTGGAGAAAAAGCTCAGGTGCCCATCATATCATTTTCGGCATCAAGTCCATCTCTTACTTCAATCAGGAGTCCATATTTTTTCCGAGCTACACAAAATGACTCGACTCAAGTGAATGCCATAACTGCATTAGTTCAAGCCTTTGGATGGAGAGCAGCAGTGCCCATCTACATTGACAACGAGTATGGAGAGGGAATCATTCCTTATTTGACTGAGGCCTTGCAAGCAGTTGATGCTCGTGTCCCTTATCAGAGTGTCATTTCTCCATCAGCCACTGACGATCAAATTGTCAAGGAGCTTTACAAGTTGATGACAATGCAGACTAGAGTTTTCATTGTGCACATGTATCAATCTCTTGGCACTCGGCTTTTTGCCAAAGCGAAAGAGATTGGAATGATGAGTGAAGGATATGTTTGGATCATGACTGATGGTCTGACTGCTGATTTATTGAGTACACCTAATTACTCTGTCACCGATACAATGCAAGGGGTACTGGGTATTAAACCTCATGTTCCAAGGACAAAAGAGCTCAAAGATTTTCGAGTTCGGTGGAAAAGGAAATTCCAACAAGATAATCCTGACATCATTGATGCTGAGTTGAACATATATGGACTATGGGCCTATGATGCTGCAACGGCATTGGCCTTTGCAGTTGAGAAAATGGAAAATTTTGGCTTCCAAAAGGTAAATGTTTCTAGCAATTCATCAACAGATCTTGCCACTATTGGAGTCTCTTTAAATGGTCCAAACCTTCTTCAAGCTTTATCAAACACTAGCTTCAAAGGCCTTTCGGGAGATTACCTTTTTGTTGATGGGAAGTTACAAGCATCAGCCTTCCGGATAGTTAATGTGAATGGCAATGGAGGAAGAACGGTTGGATTCTGGACACCAACGAAAAGACTTGTGCAAACATTGAATTCAACAACAACTAAAAGTATGAATTCGTCTTCTGTGTCTGATATTTCAACTGTAATATGGCCTGGTGATAACACTGCTGCTCCCAAGGGTTGGGAGATTCCATCAAACGGGAAGAAGTTGAAAATTGGAGTGCCAGTAAAGGATGGCTTCAGTCAGTTTGTGTCAGTGACAAGAGATCCCATCTCTAACACCACAACAGTCAAGGGATACAGCATAGATGTTTTTGAAGCTGTAGTGGGATCATTGCCTTACGCTCTGCCTTATGAGTACATCCCCTTTGCAAATCCTGATGGAGGAACTGCTGGAAATTATGATAGTCTGGTCTATCAAGTGTACTTGCAGGTAAACGTTCTTCATCACCTTGTCTAATTACACTGCAATCATTCAACATAAAATCTGAATCTTGCTTAGGCAGAAATTGGTGAATATCTAATTTCATGGCTACTACCAACAGAAATATGATGCTGTGGTGGGAGATACAACCATCGTCTTCAACAGGTCCTTGTATGTTGATTTTACCTTGCCTTACACGGAAAGTGGTGTCTCCATGATCGTTCCTATCATAGAAAACAATAACAAAAATGCATGGGTTTTCTTGAGGCCTTTGACATGGGACCTTTGGGTCACAAGTTTTTGTTTTTTCATTTTCATTGGATTTGTGGTCTGGGTTCTTGAACACAGAATAAATGAAGATTTTCGAGGCCCTCCTTCACATCACATTGGCACTAGCTTTTGGTTTTCCTTCTCAACCATGATTTTCGCTCAACGTAATTTCCTCTCCTCTTTTAAATTTATTGTCTCCTACTCTTAACATATACGTTACTGATATCTCGAACACCTAGCTGATTTCATCTTTATACTTCACTGATGCCCCTTTTGAACTATACTTGCAGGGGAGAGAGTGGTTAACAACCTGTCTAGAGTAGTGCTTATCATATGGTGTTTCGTTGTGCTGATCTTAACACAAAGTTATACTGCCAGTTTAACAAGCCTACTCACAGTCCAGCGGCTACAGCCTAAAGTTACTGATGTAAATGAGCTCATTAAGAAGGGGGAGTATGTTGGCTACCAGGAAGGTTCTTTTGTTCCCGGAATCTTGTTAGAGTTGGGTTTTGACAAGTCAAAGCTCGTGATGTATAATTCAGCTGAAAAATGTGATGAACTTTTCTCCAAAGGAAGTGGAAATGGTGGTATTGCAGCTGCTTTTGATGAAGCACCATATATGAAGCTCTTTCTGTCGAAGTATTGCTCCAAATATACCATGATTGATCCCACATTTAAAATGGCTGGTTTTGCCTTTGTAAGTTCACTTCTCTATCTCCATTTTTCTCAGTGGCTCATGTAAGTGCACAGTTTCATATGTCCATATACTTTCAGGTCTTCCCTAAAGGTTCTCCTCTAGTACCTGATGTATCAAGGGCAATTCTAAATGTGACTGAAGAAGATAAAATGAAGCAAATCGCGGATGCATGGTTTGGAAAACAAAGCAGTTGTCCAGATTCCAGCACCTTAATTTCATCAAATAGCCTTAGCCTCAAGAGTTTCGGGGGATTATTTTTAATTGCTGGAATAGCTTCACTTTCAGCTCTCTTAATCTTCATAGTCAAGTTTGTTTACCAGGAAAGGAGAGTCTTGAGTCCTGATGATCCCAGAGCTTCAATGTGGCGCAGAATACAAAATTTGTTCATAATTTTCAATGAAAGGGACCTAACAGCTCATGCATTCAGAAAAAATGAAGTGAATGACAGAAGTGGTATTAATCTGCCTTATGTGGGCGAGCCAAGTCCATTAGCCAATTCAGTCCACACAGAATTTCCTGGAGATCCACCCTCTTCAGAGTATGATTCAACTCCCAATAGGCAAGAATCTCAAGAGTTCGTAATAGATATCGATCAGCTTAACAACCCATTTGAAGAGAGGCGAGCAGCTTTTGACATAGCCTGTAGATTACAAAATTGATTGCTTAAAACTTGTGACACGAGTAGGTATAGTGCTTGCAGCATTGAAAAGTAATTGTACTTAGGGTACATACTAGAGTGCTGATGATTTGAGTTTGAACATCGGTGCAATGCAGATGGCTTTCAGAACAAATGGATTCGATGACATAGCGAATCCCATGTAATTAGAATGATATCTAGTTTCATCTGACTCTATATTTTATATTTAGATCAAACAATCTTACCTTTGCTTGAACTAGAATAGTCTGCCATTAGCATTATAACTTGATCTTTCTTTTGCATCCATTCCTCTTGAAAGATGTTTCTCATTCCCAACTATCAACTTAAGCAGAAGGCCTTACCATTCATGGTCGATAATTTTCAGCCTGTAACTACATGCCAAAGACAGAATTTGGCACTCTGACAAAAACTGAAACAATCGTTCTCTGAGAACAGTGGATATCTCCTGTCAGACCTATAAATTACCTTCGCACAGTGTCAATTCTCATTTGCAGATTTATGAGAATGCAAACGAACGCACCTGGTTCTGAAAGGATGAAGATGATGGCAATTCTGGTTTTGGTTTCTGTGTTTTCTGCTTGCGTTTTCTTTTTGTCTTTCTCTCTGGGTTTCTTCCTTTGCTTCTGTTTTTTTATTTTGTTGCCTCTGGTTCTGGAGATCAAGGGACAAAAGCGATGGATACTGGTTCTCTGTGTTCCTTCCTTCGTTGTTGGGTTTCTCGTTCTTCTGTTCCTTTGCTCCTGGGTTTCTCTTTCTCCTGTTCCCCTGCTTTTTGTTTTTGTTCCCCCCTCTCCGTTCTGTTCTTCTTCTGTGTAAGCCCCCTTGTGTTTGTTCCCTGTTATTTGTTCGTTCTTCTCTCTAGGAAAAAGCCCCGGTTCCCTCTGTTTTTTTTTTCAGCCTCTCTGTTTTTTTCGTCTGTCTGTCCCTCTCCACCGTTTTTCGTGTTTTTTCCCCTCTGGTTAGTGGCCTTTCTCTGGCTTTTATAAGGCCAGAGAATGCCATGCGGTAGAAGCTTGGTAACGGCAGGCTTGGTAACGGCATGCATCATGGGGGCGAGGGATAGTAGCCGTGAGACGTGCCCCATGACTGAAACAGTTTTAGTGACTTTACTGCTGAAACGGCTCTACTGCTGAAGCCGTCTCTGAAGAAGAAGGCAATGAATAGTTTTTTTTTTTCCTGAAACGGCTCCGTTTTCCCAATTCAAATGGCTATTTTCCATTTGGTCATTGGCGTTTTGCAATGTTGTAATCAAGCCCCTGGATAAATTTTAATTGGACCCCTGGATTTTAGCGGAATTTACAAGAAAGTCCTTGTGTGTTCTGAATCATTCAATTCAGTCCTTAATTGGCTCTAAACTTTGGTATTTCTTCAATTAAGCCCCTAATTTCATTAATTAAACTAATTTCAAGTTCAATTAAGTCCCCAAACTTATCAATTCTTCAATTAAGTTCTTGATTTGATTAATTAAACTAATCCAAAGTTTAATTAAGTCCCCAAAACTTTCAATTTATGTTGTCTTAACCTAAATTTCAATTTATTCTTCATTTATTTTATTTTTCATATATTTATTTTATTTTTTCATCATTATTTATTTTATTTTTAATATTTTTATAAAAAATAAAATAAGATAAAATAAAAATAAAAAGAGTAAAATATTAGGTTATGATAGGGATGATGAGTGAAGGCTATGTGTGGATCGCGAATGATTTGGCTGACTGCATCTCTCCCAAGTTCACCAGATCCTTCTGTCATCGATGCATGCAAGGAGTGTTGGGTGTCAAACCTTATGTTCCAAAAACAAAGGAGCTAGAAAATTTTCAGTTTCGGTGGAAAAGGAACTTCCAACAAGATAATTCAGACATTGTTGATAAACATTTATCGACTACAAGCCTACGATGCTACTATAGCATTGGCCATGGCAATAGAGAAAACTAGTACTGCAAACTTAGGCTTTCAAAAGGCAAATGTTTCTAATACTTCAGCAACTGATCTTGAAAATCTTCGGGTCTCTCAAAATGGTCCAAACCTTGTCCGAGCATTGTCAAACACTAGTTTTATAGGTCTGACAGGAGATTTCCGGTTCATTAATGGGCAGCTACAATCATTGGCTTTCCAAATAGTTAATATGAATGAAAATGAAGCAAGGAGGGTTGGATTTTGGACGCCGAGAAAGGGAATCACATAAACCCTTAACTCGACAACAAATACCACTAGAACATATTCTACTTCCAAGTCCAGTCTTGCGCCTGCTATATGGGCAGGGGATTTAACTTCTACTCCCAAGGGCTGGGAGATTCCTACAAATTGGAAGAAGTTGCAAATTGGAGTGCCTGTAAATGGTTTCGATCAATTTGTGAAGGTGACGATAGAGATTTCAGTTGCAATATGACAACAGTCACGGGATACTGCGTAGATATTTTTGATGCTGTAGTTGAAGCATTACCTTATGCCATGACTTATCAGTACATCCCCTTTGCTAAGCCTGACGGCAAGTCTGCTGGGACTTACATTAATGATCTTGTCTATCAAGTGTACTTAAAGGTAAAACTGATCTTCTCTCATCTTTTTTCCATACACCGTAACACTATGTTATGCACCACCATATTAGCCTCATACCTGTACATAATGCATCATACCTTACACCGTAACAGAAGTATGATGGCGTGGTCGGAGATACAACTATTATTGCAAACAGGTCTAAGCATGTCGATTTTACGTTGCCTTACACGGAAAGTGGTGTCTCAATGATCGTTCCAATCAAAGACAACAGAAACAAAAATGCTTGGGTTTTCTTGAAGTCCTTGACTTGGGACCTATGGGCGACAACCTTTTGTTTCTTTGTTTTCATTGGATTTGTGGTCTGGGTTATCGAGCACAGAATAAATGAAGATTTTCGAGGCCCTCCTTCACATCAAGCAGGCACTAGCTTTTGGTTTTCTTTCTCAACCATGGTTTTTGCACATAGTAATTTCTTTCACCTTTTGATTTATAGTACTTGAATTGAAAGTTGCAAGCACTTTATGATGCAAGTACTTGATTTGAAGTTTTATTACTCAATATATTTTCTTCAAGTAGTCTTTTTTTTAGAGGTTTATAATTCCTTACATAATTTAAAAAACTAACTCTAACCAATTAAAAAATCTGAAAATAAAAAAAAAAACAATAAAAAAATAGAAAATTTGAATAAACAAATCCCAAACATCACCTTTTAAGCCTAATTTGAAGTTTTTTTTGGATGGTGGTTAGTGTCAAATTTAAGCACAATCAAATAGTGGTCGGATCGAAATTCATGGACCTTTTCATCAAGCCAATCACTTCTCGCAACCCATGCCTTTTCTTTTCTCGAGCTCCATCCTATTGGTCCAAAAACATCCTTGCAAGGCTATTCAATTATACAAGTTATGACAACCGATAAGAACCAACTGCATCATCAAGTCATAACATATATATGATAGTGAACATGTACAATTACAAATTCCCAGTAGTGAGAACTTATCCCATGCATGGACCTGTTCATAACCAAACCAGTTACATTAGTCATCCATTACAGGGTTCATTTTACAAACCATTCAGATATTTCTGTACTAGATGAACCTGGTCTTTGTGGTAATGTTTTCCAGTTGTTTTTCTCTCCTACTGTCGATCAACGTATGCAGATGGGCTAACCATTCAAAGCCGATCATTTCCAGCCTATAGCTATATGCTGAATGAGACAAAATCTGACACTCTAACCAAAATGAAAGAATCAATACTCCCTCCCCAAGAACAGTGAAAATCTTTATGCAGGAACTCAGATTAATTAGTCAGTGCACCTGGCTGCAGAAAAAGATGAGAACTGAACCCGGCATTAGGTAAACTAAACCCCTTGTCAATTAGCTTCACATGATCACCCTTTTATTTTGGTATCTACAGTAAGGATATCCTTAAACCTAAACTTTTACGCATCGAGACCGAATCTGAATCTTATGTTGATATTGCAAGTATTGGACCGAGAATGAGACGCAGCAACCTTAATATTGGGCGTTGACTTTGCAGGTTTTTTTTTTGTCTACGACAGCAGGACATGCAGGTCGATGTTTCCTGGAAAGAGAGATATGGTGTCATGCTGTCATTTCCGGACTAGAATTATTAGAGATGCATAGATTTACAGAGATCATCTTTGAATTTCATTCTTCTTTGCCACGGTCTTTCGAGGTTATTCAATGGATGACCAACATACACAAACCTTGACTTGCATTGTAGGCAACAACATATGCACTCTTTCATAATAGTCAACCTTGACTAATTAAATTTACACTGCACTGCATTGCTTAACTTGGGACTCAAGTTATAACGCTATAAAAAGATTTCAATTAGATATTTAAATTTAATGCAGAAACCAACCGTGTATACTTCTTGGGTTACAGAGAAATACCTCTCCTTTTATTTTCAGGGAGCAACGAGAACGATGGTATCTTACAATTATTTTTGAAAAAATAAAATCTTAAAACTTTATTGGTTACAAAGGTGAACTACAGATCTCTCGAGGAAATAAAGATACTGCTGTCACTTAAATTGTAGCTTTATTAGCCTCAAAAGTTTAGGAGTTGTTTGGTAATTTATTCATTTTTTTTATTTTTGATACATAAAAACTGACAAAAAGTTTTCAAAACTATTTTTTTTTATATTAGAACTTGTTTAACCTATTATTTAGGACTTTGGTCGTGATTAGGCTAAAACCAAATTTGGAGCTCTCGGGTTGGTTAAAGATTGAATCCAGAGCGCCCTTGAGGCTTAGGTCAATACTGGATACCCCGGGGGTTGGATGGAGCCAAAACTAGGTCCAAGATGCCCTAAGGGCTGTGTAGGGTCGAGCCACAATGGGTCTTTGATGCCCTAGTGGTTGAGTTGGGATCGATCCCAAGCGCAAGTGGTCCTAGACCAAGTATCAAGTGTTGGCAGGGTCAAGCCCGAATCAGCCTCAGGCGATGCAGGTCGGGGCTGAGACTAGGTGTGAACATTATTGGCTACACTAGGATCAATTTGAATAAAATAAAGGCAACCAGAAATCGAGATGATGTTGGGTGTAAGGCATCTAAGAATAACAACGTTTGGAGTATATCAAAAGATTATCTCAATCCAATAACTTAAACTGTTATGTGAGGTTTCAAGATATGATTTATATTATTTTTTAATATACATCCTTAAGTGAAAGTCATTTGGGCTTGAAACTTGAACAGATTCATACTATCTTGTGTTTAATTTTTATCATATAAATGGGGATGGTAAGATTTGAACTCGTTACCGCTTGGTCATCATGACTCTAATACTATGTTAAGGAACCATCTCAATCCAATAGTTTAAGCTGTTAAGTGAGTTCTCTAGATATAATTTATATTATTCTCTAACAGAATCAAACGAGATTCTATTCAAAATATCCTAATTCAAGATTGAAGCAATCAAGAATTGAGTCGGCACTGAGTAAGAGATAGTACCATAATTTACTACTTTACATGAATATTACTTTCACTGATTTAAATATCCAAATGAGAGTAAGTTTATATTTCTTTTTAAAAATGCTCAACCAAATAAGTTTTATGAGTTTAAAAACAAGAAAATTGCAAATAAAAATAAAAAACTAGAAACAGAAACAGAAACCAAACAATACCAAACGATCTTCATTCTTTTCACCCTCCCATTTTTTTTTTACATGTTATAACATTGTTTAGTGTTTTTGAGATTAAAACACTTGACCAAACATTTCTTTTTATAGGTTTGACAAACATTTTTTTTTATAACTGTGTTATCCAAAGGTTTAAATAGATAAATCTTTTAAAAATAAATAAATAAATAGAAAGAAAAGCATCAATTAGAGCTAATTGAGTCCATTATACAACTGTAGAAAGAAAATTCCATGTAGACCCTAATAGATCAGCCTTTTATCCATCTTTGGGACTTGGGGATCGGTTCCTTCTTTTTGTCGGTTGTGGTGGGGGCACTTAAAACCAGATTTCTTGCAGGCGGGCTTCCTTCGGGGTAATCTTTCGCAAACAATGAATGGAATGTAACACAAAGATGGTCAAAAATCGTAATTAGAATAAAAAGAAATAAAATAAAGAGTGTCAACTGTTGACTAAACTAGCTCATAATTTAGAAGTGATTGTTTGGATTATCACAATTGTTTTTTCACTACTTCAAACAATACAGCTGGCCACTGATCTCCATGAACACTGTTCTAAATTCTTCAGTTTTTAATGTCAAAATGTCAAATCCCACGATCTTATAAATGCTTAGTTAACCCGTAAATCAAGAAGTACTAACCAACATCTCAATGGAAACAAATATGAGGGGAAACCCACCTTCAAATCAAGTTCTCCCATTCCTTTCTTTCCTTTCTGTCCATTTTTTCTTCTTAGAATTGGTAATGGCTCAAAACACAACGTTTATTCCAGTGAATGTAGGTTTGGTTCTTGACTTGGATTATTTGGAAGCAAATATTGCATTGAGTTGCATCAACATGGCCCTCTCAGACTTCTATGCCACTCATGGAGACTACAAAACCAGGATGGTTTTGACCACCAGGGACTCCAAGAAAGATGTTGTTGCTGCAGCTGCTGCAGGTTCTCTCCATTTCTTCTCTCTGACCTTAATTTCAATATCTAGTATCTGTTTGCTCTATTTTCGGTCATACATTGCTTATAATTCCTTTGGACTGATTATTAAAAAAGCCTTGATAGAAGATTCAGGCCTTAATTATGTAGCATAGTTATAAGACTTGGCATAAGATTTGACTTGATGCAAGACTTGAGTAGCGGTCGGCCGAGTCAACCCACATGTTAAGGTGTTATTTTTTTTAATAACAATGTTGTTTTAATTTTTTTAAATGAAATAATATGGTTTTGATAAAAAAAAAAAATTAGTTTAAAATTAAACTTAATTTAGACTGAATTTTGGATCAACGTGTCACCAGGTTGATCTCTGTAGAGGGGCAATGTTTTATAACTATTATGATTTACAGTGTTATTATATTCTGCTGGGAATGTAGTCCTTAGGGGTCATGAACGCATGAGTATGCCATCTGCCAAATATATGTATTCTCTGGAAGCATAAGAAATTGTTTTTCTATTTTTATATAACTGAAAAAGGTAACACTTTTTAATATACATGAACTTACATGCATAAAATAGATAATAAAAAAAACAAAATTAGAGTTTCACTGGAATGTCTGAAGTTGAAGAAAAAAATTTACTACATGGACCAAGCTGTTCGAAGCCAAGACAGATGATAAAGAGACATAAGAATTTAGAGAGAGAGCTACTTTTTACATATACAGAGGAATTAGGCCATTAGGACTCCCATCAGGTTTGCCAAAAACTCCAGTACTCCTAGTCCTGAGCCAGATTGAGTTTTTGATTAGATCATCAGGTTATTTAGCTTAATTTTCAAACTTAGTCGAGCTATTTTTTTTAATAATAATCAAGATATTATTCGTGGACCAGTTTATCATTAAAACTATAGTAAAACTAGAATTCAAAAAATATGTCTATGACCATGCATAAGCCTAGTATCACATGCAAAGAGGCAAAATATATAGTCATGATCTGCCCATCTTTACAAGTCAACCGCATAAATCTAGCTAACAGCTGGAGATAAAAAAAAAAAAAAGTATTAACAAGAGAAATCTTAATGATTGCTTGCTATGATTTACTGTTAGTAGGGTACTCAATCTGTCTACTTGTTAGTGATGAGTTACTTCTTTAGAGAACCTTGATTTCGATTTCTTCTCTAGTCTTTTTCATATAAAATATATGATTTATTGGTTGGATTACCAACATATTCTTGATATGAGTATTCATAAATCTATTCCATTAATCTTTAATCATTAAAGAAAAATGCTAAGTCGATCCTTTCGTTCTCGATCACCTTTGTAAATCGCAGCCTTGGACTTGATAAAGAATGTGGAAGCGCAAGCAATCTTGGGGCCGACAACATCAATGCAAGCTAATTTTGTTATTGGTCTAGGAGAAAAAGCTCAAGTGCCCATCATATCATTTTCTGCATCAAGTGATTCTCTTACTTCCACCAGGAGTCCCTATTTTTTTCGAGCTACACAAAATGACTCAAGTCAAGTCAATGGCATTGGAGCATTAGTTCAAGCCTTTGGATGGAAAGAAGCAGTACCTATCTACATGGACAACGAATATGGAGAGGGAGTTATACCTTATTTAACTGATGCTTTGCAAGCAGTTGATGCTCATGTACCCTACCGGAGTGTCATTTCTCCATCGGCCACTGATGATCAAATTGCTGAGGAGCTTTACAAGTTGATGACAATGCAAACAAGAGTTTTCATTGTGCACATGTTTGCCTCTCTTGGCGCTCGGCTTTTTGTCAAAGCTAAAGAGATTGGGATGATGAGTAAAGGCTACGTTTGGATCATGACTGATGGGCCGACTGTAGGTCTCTCAACCTCACCAGATCCTTCTGTCATTGATTCTATGCAAGGGGTATTGGGTATTAAACCTTATATTCCGAAAACAACGGAGCTTGGAAATTTTCGGTTACGGTGGAAAAGGAAATTCCAACAAGATAATGCAGACATGGTTGATGCTGAGTTAAACATTTATGCACTACAAGCCTACGATGCTACTGTAGCATTGGCCATGGCAATTGAGAAAGCTGGTACAACAAACTTAGGCTTTGGAGAGGCAAATGTTTCTAACACTTCAGTAACTGATCTAGAAAATCTGGGAATCTCTCAAAATGGTCCAAACCTCCTCCGAGCATTATCAAACACTAGTTTTAAAGGTGTAACTGGAGATTTCTTCTTCATTAATGGACAGTTACAGCCATCGGCTTTTGAAATAGTTAATATGAATGGAAATGGAGAAAGGAGGATAGGATTTTGGATACCGAGAAAGGGGCTCGCAAAAACCCTTAACTCGATAGCAAATACCACGAGTACTTATTCTACTTCCAAGTCCAGTCTTGCACCTGTTATATGGGCAGGGGATTCAACTTCTATTCCCAAGGGCTGGGAGATTCCGACAAATGGGAAGAAGTTGCGGATAGGAGTACCGAGATCAAGCACTTTCGGTCAATTTGTGAAGGTGACAACAGATCTCAATTCCAATATGACAACAGTCACAGGATACTGCATAGCTATATTCGAAGCTGCAGTTGACGCATTACCTTATGCCATAACTTATGAGTACATCCCCTTTGTCAAGCCTGATGGGAGGTCTGCTGGAACTTACAATGATCTGGTCTATCAAGTGTATTTAAAGGTAAAACCCCTCTCATGTTTCTATATTATGCTTAATCACATTAGCAGCATTCCTATAGGTAACGCATTACTGTAAACAGAGTTACGACGCTGTGGTCGGAGATACAACTATCATAGCCAACAGGTCCAAGTACGTCGATTTTACATTGCCTTACACGGAAAGTGGCGTCTCCATGATCGTTCCAATCAAAGACAGCAGAAACAAAAATGCTTGGGTTTTCTTGAAGCCTTTGACTTGGGACCTTTGGGTCACAAGCTTTTGTTTCTTTGTTCTCATCGGATTTGTGGTCTGGGTTCTTGAACACGGAATAAATGAAGATTTTCAAGGGCCTCCTTCGCATCAAATAGGCACTAGCTTCTGGTTTTCTTTCTCAACCATGGTTTTTGCTCATAGTAATTTCACTTCACCTCTTGAGTTTTTAGTTCTCAAAGCACTTGAATCTCAAACACTGACTTGATGTTTATGATACCTATGTTTTTTATGTTACAGGGGAGAGGGTGGTTAGCAACTTGGCTAGAATAGTTGTAACCATATGGTGTTTTGTTGTACTCATTCTTACTCAAAGCTACACTGCCAGCCTAAGTAGCGTGCTTACCGTTCAGCAGCTCCAACCTACAGTTACTAATGTTGATGAGCTCATTAAAAAGGGGGAGTTTGTGGGATACCAGCCGAACTCTTTTGTGTTGGGAATCCTGAAAAACTTGGGTTTTGATGACTCCAGGCTTATGGCTTATAATACTCCAGAAGAATGCGACGAGCTTTTTTCCAGAGGTAGTGGAAATGGTGGTATTGCTGCCGCATTTGATGAAGTGCCATACATGAAATTCTTTCTATCTATGTATTGCTCGAAATATACAATAATTGAGCCTACATTTAAAACAGGCGGTTTCGGGTTTGTAAGATCACTTCTCTTCCTTCCTCCTGCTCTTCTTGTCTCTATCTGATATATCCTTCGTGTATGAGCACACAAAATTTCTCATGTGGGATCATTCTTTTTTGCGTTTCAGGTCTTCCCTAAAGGTTCACCTCTTGTAGCTGATGTATCAAGGGCAGTTCTAAATGTGACCGAAGGAGATAAGATGAAGGAAATTGAGGATGCATGGCTTGGCACACAAAGCAGTTGTCAAGAATCCAGCACCTCAGTTTCATCTAATAGCCTTAGTCTCAAGAGTTTTTGGGGATTATTTCTTATTACTGGCATTGCTTCAATTTCAGCTCTCATGATCTTCACAACCATATTTGTTTACGAGCACAGAGCAGTACTCTTGCAGCCCTCTGATTTAAGAGCAACAACATGGAGCAGAGTTCTTGTTTTGTTCAGAATCTTCATTCAAATGGACTTAACATCCAGTAGAAGTGAGCTGAATCCGATCCACATAGCTATACCTGGAGATCTTCCACCGGCAGACAATGATGATGATCAAGATCCAAATGCACAGCAACCCGATCAAGAGGAAGTACAAAATATCTATCAGCTTGTCGTCCCAAATCAAGAGCAACTCTAGGTGTGGTAGAAGATATTCTTAAAAAAACAAAACTGAACGAGAAAAATTTGAGAGAAAGGATGTTTTTGCATTAAGTGTTTTCTCCAAGATACATTCTTATTCTTTTTTGTATTACATCTCTCAAATTCTGATTACAAAATTATTTATAAGTAAAAAGTCTTAGACAATCATATAATTAATTTAACAAAAGGAAAACCTAAACTGATAAGGAAAAAAATTCTGCCAACTCAACCGATTGACCATTTCTGAACCGGTCAACCGATTCATTTAATTCAATCGGTAGACCGGTTTCTCTATTTTTCAGAAAAACCAAAATTTGGTTTACTTTTATTAAGAAAGAGTCCAGTTTATATGTAAATACATTATAGGGATAGTTATTATGTGTAATACATTCCACTATTGTATTGTATACAACCCTAAAAGTATAAATACA
>Ga0307517_10001785_pt1 | contig 35446 bp, 18 predicted proteins | sample 23_EM_MG_FD_194515 | JGI IMG/M metagenome (GOLD analysis project Ga0307517, IMG submission 194515) | Populus trichocarpa ectomycorrhiza microbial communities from riparian zone in the Pacific Northwest, United States - 23_EM | ecosystem: Host-associated > Plants > Roots > Unclassified | place... | reverse complement strand
TATTACATTATTAAATAAATAATATTTTATATCAAATACTTTTTATTATTCCATTAAATTATCTACAATTTCATCACGTATGAAATTCATCTGATAAGGACTATAGTTTCAATGGTTTTTTGAGTGTGCAACAAAATCAGGTAAAATATCATCAGAAACAGAATTGGAATTGCGATCAAATTCCATAAATGCTACGTCATCATGCGATATTCTTCTAATTTATGTAGTGTTATTAAATAATATTAAACATTATTTTTTTTAGTAAAACATAATTTTAAAAAAATTAACTTTTTTTTTTACTAGGTCGGACGCGGTCCAATAAATTTTACTCGCATGAATAGTGAAAAAATTCACCTGGCACTGTTCACGTGAACAGTGACAGGTGAATGCTTCTCGCGGGTGAATTATAATTGACCTTGACACTGTTCACTTCTTGAGTGAACAGTGCCCAGGTGAATTATAATTCACCTGGCATCACCTGGAATGGGCACTGTTATGAACAGTGCCCATGTGAATTAAGAGAAGCAGCTCCCAGCTGCTTGTGCAAAACGCCGGTTTGATGCAAAAAATTATGGGACCAACCAAAAAACTGCTGTTTACATGTTACCAAACGCCTGGTTTACGCGGTTTGCTTTAAAAGCTAAAGCTACCGCGTAAACAAACGCCCTTGCAAGTGCACACTGCTTCTCGAGAAATCTTAAAATATTATCTACATATAAGCATACATATAAGTTTTAATGAAACCCAATATTACATTTTTCAAACATGGCTCCATTATTACGAGAGTAAATCAAATCATCTACATATAAAGCATACAAAATACATCTTTTCTTCATCTTTAATTTTAATTAAAAATAAGTATATTATATCTTTTAAATCCTTCCTTGCACTTTATATTCATTACCAAATTTCACGTAACGAGGTTGATGAACAAATACTTTGTCTTCAAGAAATAAACGTCATGCTCTTGGAGCTTGATGTAACCCATACAAAACCAAATTTCACGTAACAAAGAAGTTGATTAACACATTCTTGTTCTTAAAGGGTTTCTATGTAGAAAAGCTGACTTCACGTATAATTTGAAGATAGATCACGAATTTTAAGTTGCCAAAACAATGATCACTCTTATTGTCCTATAGCTTGCTACCAAAGCAAAAAAATCAAAAAAAAAATCAACACCGTACTCTTTTTCATAACCTTTAGCTACTAATTATGTTTTACATGTGTGAATTTCATAAATTTTTCTTATACATCCAAGTTACACCAATGATCTTTTATTTTTTAGGAAGCTCTGTTAATTCTCACATAATTTTTTTTAATAATATCAATTTCATTATTGATAGCATTTTGTTCATATTTTTTTTCTTTGATAGTATCTCCAAAAGTCATAGGGTTACAATATGAGAATAGAAAAAATAAGTAAGTGGGTCATCATATTAATCAATTATTGTTACCTCATAATCACTCGTCCATGTAGGCTTTTTTTCTAACACGATGTGATCTTTGACTATTAGATGTGATTTAATAATCTACTAGTTATGATGCTTTCTTCGTGGGCTTTTCTCTTCCTTCATCATTCTCACAATCTAAGTATACAGGAATATTTTATTTAACATCATCATTGTTTCATGTTTAAATTTTAGCTTCATAATTTTTTTGATGTTAGGATTATATAGTTTATAAGCTTTATAATTATCACTAATACCAAGAAAAATACAATTTTCTCTCTTGCCATCAAATTCTTTTTACTTTTGATTTGGAATATAAACATAGGCAATACATCTAAAAACTCTAAGATGATTAATTATCAGTCTATCCATTTTAAGTTTCCTCTAGTAGTTTATCTTGAATGACAAGCATGAGACTTTTATTCAAAACATAATTGATCTAATTTATTACTTCTAGCAAAAAAATTCTTGTAAGCTATTCTTTATCAAAAACTTTGCATTATATTTATAGTAGTGTGATTTTTCCTTTCATAAATAGTATTTTGTTGAGGCGTATAAATTGTAGTAAGTTTCATGATTGTTAAAATTGCCTGTTTCATGATTTTTTTAATTGGTTTGTTGAACAAAATTATTGGAAGCCATGATTGTTAAAATTGTTATAATTATCGTAAAGGATCCTTTTTGTTTCCAATAATTAATTACTTGTTGATTCTCTATTGTTCTCTAATCTTTTTTGTAGGTTGATGTTGCCTTGACTAGTTACTAGTCGTGTAACTTATTGATGCTGCTGATGCGTTAAAAAAGTACTGCTCTCTGCTGCCTTATTGATCTAGAACGTGGAATGTTTGGAAATTGTTGAGAGCTACTACTAGCTATATGAAAGTTGCTGTTGTCCCTGTTTGGAGGGTGTTATTGTACCTGTCTGAAGTTGTTGCTCCAAGCTCCGGCTAGTTTAAGAAGGTTGCTGCAAAACAAGAAGTTGTCGCTTCCTTTTTTAAGTTGCTGCTGCTGCGACCCGTTAATTACCGCTCTGCTGGAATGTGTGAAGTTGCTGGGAGGACTGATTTGGAAAGTGATCTGCTGGACTTGTTTAAACACTAGTGCTGGATTGTTTTTGTGCACCGCGTCTGTTTTCTTCTGCAACGAGAGGCTACTACTGCTATTATATATGTTGATGCTGCTGCTGCTTGTATGAAGAACTACAAGAGGAGGTTGGTGCTATGTCTTGACACGAAGAGAGAAGTCTACTACTTCTGCTTCTATCAAGTCTAGTTCTGTCAAAGACGTTGCTACTACGTGTGCATCTTTATGCAATGATTCATTTTTTTCTCCTTTTCAACCTAAGATTTGATATCAATTATTATTGAAAACAATGCACGCAAATAAAGAATTTATTGATTGATTGATTTGATATCATTTTTTTTCCCTTTTCAACTTATGAGGTTTAAGTATTTAAACCTCATTGGTATTTCTTATAGGTATTTATTGATTGATTTATATTTTTAAATTCAGAATACATTAATCCTTATAGAAATTACATCTTTATCTATTATAATCTAATAAAAATTCTAATTATCTAGTTAAATAAAGAATCTAATTAACTAGTCTAACATAAATTCTATGATATTCTTTATCTTCTGATGTATAGAAAAATATTCATTTCTTAAAGTTTCATAATATTTTTCCACCTTGAAAAATTAAAAAATTGAAAAATATATTCATATTATATTATTTTTCATTTAGAGAAAAATGGATAAAATATATATTTAACTTAAACATGTTTTCTATGATATCCTTCATGTTTTAATGTATATAAATATTTTATTTTCTCATCTTAATTCGTCCATTTTTAATTTGTTTATCATTATTTTGAGATAATCTTTCAACCTAATTACAGTGTTACGAAGCAAGCTTGTCATGTGAGCAAGCTTCCAAGCATCCAGATAGTGGCTTCAATGTAGCCATGAGAATCACTAGATCTTGACTGTACGTAATTCACTCCCATAATTTCAAATTACTATTTGCACTAAAAATTCATGGAAACCATTCCATTATTAAAACCATAAAAAGGTTCCATTAAAGGCATTGGACTTGATGGAGAGAGTTAATATAGTGGGTTTGTAAGATATAGAATCATACATTATTGATTTTTTTTCTTCCCCAAAACACAACAATGTGAGATTCTTGAGGATTTTCCCATAAAACTAAACACAACAAAACGTGGAATATTTCATGAATCATATTTCTTGAGGATTAAATTATCATTTATTGTTCATAATCCCTAGAAAGCAATTTGTTGTCCCATTAGCTTAGATGAACCTAACTGAGTATTCTTACGGGGAAAAGGCAGTTTGTGACATTGTTGCACCGTCATCAGCCCTTAGAATCACAAGCAAAAGGCATATTAAACATGATGAATATTTTTTTTATAAAAAAAACATGATGAGATTAAACCATCTAATAGATAGCTCAGTGATAAGAGCTTGGGATCAAGAGATTTGCTCTTCATGTGGTCTCAAGTTCGAGACTTATGGTTACTAATATAATGACCACTAGAGGCTTATATGGTTGTTAATTTCAGGGTCCGTGAAATTAGTTGAGGTACGCGCAAGCTAACACGGATACCTACGTTAATTAAAAAAATGATGAAATTAGATACAAGAAGTTCACGAATTTATCAAACTAAAAAAACCATTCCATATGTATAAAACTGGATTTTCTTAATTTATTTGTCAACTTGTATTATATATCCAATTCATATAACTAATTAATGCTTTTGTTCATTTCAATAATAATCAAAAGTAATTTGTCTTTAATTGAAATCAGGCCCCTAGTAGCGTCCAAAAGGTTAGATAAAAAATCTTAAAAACAAAAGAAAAGAAAGAGGGAAAAATCAAAATATATCCCTTTCCTTCTCCTTCTAATACCAATAACAAGAGAAATAGGGAAAATAAAAGAAGAAAAGAAAAAGGGAAAAAAAATACACAAATTTAATAGAACCGTAAAGAGTTGTACTGCTTTGTCAACTACAGCAGCAAGATTTGAGATAAGAATACATTACATTTTAATACGGGAATCGTGGCTGAATTGGGTTGATTTATCTGGAGTGGTACGGGTGCATGCAGTTTAGATTTGGCTATCAATAAATTGATATCTCAACATTAATAGACGATTAAAACATTGAATAATGAATTGGGTCAACTTTATTTGTAGTTCTTTTCAGATTAATACTATGCAAGCAAACAAATCATACAATTTTTTTCATCAAAAAATGGCGCAGTCACTATTTTCAGAAAACAAATCATATATGTCCAAAAGACGCCAGCTTCTTACTTCTTGGGCTGTTTTTTTGGACTACCATTGCTTCTCTGTTCGAAACTTCAAAGTCTCTAAAGTTAAAGCATGCAAGCAAAGCAAAAGCGAAAAACCTCCCCCTAGTTTCAAGTCTCCTAAACTTTCTCTACTGGTTAATAGTGTTCGTAACATTTTCGTAAACTGCACTTCCAATCTTCTGGCGTGCCCAATAAGTCGGGCTATAAGGTCTAACTACTGCTCTTACTTTGAGAGTAGTGGGATATCGAGAAATTAGAGATGGGTTCTTTGGCAGTTGCTCCCTTTCTTCCTTCAAAGCCAAGACCCTCTCTCTTTGATCAAAACAGCTCCCTCTTTTCTTCAAGTACAAAGCTCAAGAGGAAGAACCAATCTATCAGCCCTGTAAGTTCTGCTTCTCTTGGCTTATTTTTATTTTTGTTCTTCTTTATTTGATTCGTTGATTGTGACTTTTGTGCTGTTTTGATTGTTTCAGGTGGCAAGGTTATTTGGGCCATCTATTTTTGAGGCATCAAAGCTGAAGGTGCTGTTCTTAGGGGTTGATGAGAAGAAGCATCCAGGGAATCTGCCAAGGACTTATACTCTAACACACAGTGATATGACAGCTAAACTTACTTTAGCCATCTCACAGACCATAAACAATTCTCAGGTAATCCTGTTTTTAATATCATGTTTCTTTTTTAAGTTAAGAGATCACCAATCTGCTAATTCCACCATATTTCCCTTTTGAGTTGGAATCTTTGAATTGTGTAAAAATAGAGAAAACAGGGGAGCCTCGGGAAGGTCTTTTTCTTTTTCATTTTTTTCTTTTTAAATACCATGGCACAAGAAAGAAAGGGGGATAAAAAAAAAAAGGGCGGGGGGCTCTGAATCGTGGGGTTAGATGAAATATAAGGGGAAGCACAAAATCTCATGTATAAATCATCAGGGTCTGAATTTTAGAGAAGATAAACAGAAGGAAGCAGGGTATATACAGAGAGTTGCTTGATTTTGTTGATATTTTTCTTGATCAAAAGGTTAGATTAATGAACTGAATGGATTGGGATTTTCTTGCAGTTGCAGGGATGGTCCAACAAATTGTACCGAGATGAAGTGGTGGCAGAGTGGAAGAAAGTAAAGGGAAACATGTCTCTTCATGTTCATTGCCATATAAGTGGAGGCCATTTTCTTTTAGATTGGTGCTGTAGACTCAGATATTTCATCTTCCGCAGAGAACTCCCTGTGGTATGTACAAAGATTGTTTGTTACTTTTTTGTTCAATCTTGATGATCATGATCAGTCCCTTAAATCACATGGAAAAACAAAAATTGGGATGACTAGGTATTGAAGGCCTTTTTTCATGGAGATGGGAGTTTGTTGAGCAGCTATCCTGAATTACAGGAGGCTTTAGTTTGGGTTTACTTTCATTCAAACATTCCAGAATTCAGCAAGGTAGAGTGCTGGGGTCCACTCAAGGATGCTGCTGCGCCTTCTACTTCTGAAACTGGTGGGTCCAATGAGACCGAGGAGCTAGCAAACCAATCAAGCAACTGGGACTTGCCTGAGCCATGCCAAGAGGAGAATTGTAGCTGTTGCTTTCCACCAATGAGCTTGATCCCATGGTCTAAAATGGTTCCCTTGGAGAACAAAAAGAATCCAAGCACCCCACAGAGCTTTCAACAGCCCTAAGTATCTATCAGTCTGCTCTTTGATTGTTTTATCTTCACATAAGATGTTACATAACTTATGTAGGTCTGAAATGTAAATATTAGGAGTTTGTCCTCAACCCAAAATACTTTGAGTTTGGGGTTGAAACACTTGTCCCAAAATCTCTTTTTCAAGATAAAGACTGCTGTACATGTAAATATGTTCAATATTTGATAAACTTGCCATTGTTGTAAGAACACTACGAATGTGTAACGCATGACGTGAAAGTTTTATTGTATTTATATTATTTAAACAAGCTGCAGTCGTACGAGGAAACTAAAACTCCTTACCAAGGATCATTCTGGGATGTGGTAGATTCCTGTTTGTATGATCTTTAAGCGAGCCAGCTGAATTCGGATCCAGCAAAGCAATATTTCATATATTTCAATGATAGAGAAATGTGGAAGCAATAATTATTTACAAAAACTATTGAGTAAATGGTAAACCAACACCTCAAAGCATCCTATGCTGTTGTCTGTTAATATACAATGCAAGAAGCATTTAAATGGTATATGCTATACATTAGTAAATCAAAGGGGGAACAGAAAGGAAACTAGTAATTTCCTGAGAGCCATGAGACAATTCATCACCTCTAATCCCACTTTTTTCGATTTATTAGGTCCTGGGATGATTTGAGAAAACCATACTGATGGATTGTCCTGGGTTGGTTCGAGAAAACCAAACTGACCAACTTTGTTCCCACACACATAATCTCCAGGTTATGAACATATTTACCACCTTCCTTCCATGCTAAAACAGCACAATAAACTCTAGACTGACAGTCTTCTCAGAGCCAAGAAACTCTCCACAAACAACTGGAGTCACCGAATTGTAGTTCTACCGAGAGAGGATGCTCCAATTTCACTGTCAGTGTTCTGTAATAGCAGTCAACCCATAAATTTATTGAGTTAGTCTTCTGCTACATTGGGTAAGTACTGCTATGTAAGGCAAGTACTACAAAACCAAAATATTGACATCTACTCTTGACACAATCCTATCCTTATATCTTGTCAATGCATATTATTGATATGGCAATAGAGATATATGTTATTGTCATTTACTAGAAAGAAGATGCATCTGGTGAGTTTTTCTCCAAAAAATAATCACGTATTAAATATTAGCACGGACTCAATTAATTATTGTCATCATTCAAAGAAACAATTACTTGAGATTTAGGGGAAGGAAACACACTCCAAAACCGCAGCGTTTCATCTCCAGCTCCGGTGACAATTGTCTGAAACAGATAATAGTTATTCCAACCAGGAAAAGACACATTAATGAAAAGAAATGGTTGGCATAACTGCTAAATTTATTGTAAGAAGAGAAAGTACAGTCATGAAGAATGGAGGATCAACTACCTGTCCATCTGGTGAGATGGCAAGATAAAGAACTCTGAATGTATGACCTGTCAGAGTTGCCAACTGCAAAGGAGGAACAAATCTTAATACGATGAGTGATGAGAGATAATACCATTATCATAAATACACTGACTTCAGTACCTTTGACATGGTGGGATATCTCCACAATATTATTTGGTTTTGGGAGTATCCATGTGTGCTGACAAGTTCATTGACATTCTTAGACCACACAAGATTGCACACCTGAAATGAAGTAGGTGTAAAATTTTTTGGGGGGGAGAGAGAGACGGAGGTAAATGTTGAGTAAAATAATCCAAGACTACATGAGTACGTGTACTTGCTCTTTGCCATCTTACAGTATGGATCACACCCAGAGGTTTCATAACCTGTGGTCTATCTTTTGGGTCCTATTAGAGATAGCTTGTACAATATGGTTGGTATGTTAGATTGAGTAAAGATAGTTTTTCGTGGGTTCCTTTTTCTTGAGCTTCCAGGAAAGCCCACATTTTTTATGTTCTAAATGGTGTAACCACATGTTCCATCAATCATTCAACAATTTCATATTTACTTACCAAAAAGAGAAAAAAGCAGATATGAGTTGCCAGTAAGGGTTTTTCTAACTCCAGACATTTCATGTTATCTATAAAGAAGCACAATAACAGTGATTTGCAAACAGATATTTACCTGACTGCCAGTGTCTATGCAGCTGAGATGTGAGTTAGTGGTTGTATTCCAGAATCGTATACACCGGTCAGCAGTCCCACCCCCAGATGCAAGAAGTCCATGAAGATGGGGTGACCAAGCAATTGCTTTTACAGCCGCTGTATGATCACAGTATTTTAGCACAGGTTGGCTTGAATGTTGATTCCAAACAAAGAGCTGCACATAGACAACAAGAAATTAGAATTCTATACAGGAAACCATGAACTCATGTCTAGCAATCATAGCGATATGTTGTAGAAAAAAAAAATACTCACTCGATTATCATTTCCACCTGATGCCAACTCACGGTTATCATAAGACCACTTCAGTCCACAAACCTAAATCATAATCAATTGATTATTAGGCTGAGTAACGTAAAAGCAATGAACAGAACAAAAATAGCATAGATAGCTTATAATATGTAAACAAATGCCCACTACTAGCATTTACGAAATTGAGAAGCATGCAAAAACATAATGATAACTCTAACTCCAAAGTAAACAGCATAAAATGGTTGACCAAAAAGTTCAATCAATGTGATCACAATGTAGGGGAGTCCAACCTCTGACTTGTGTCCAGAGAGTTTACTAACGAAGTCTTCCCGTGCTCGTATATCTCGTTGAAGAATGCTCTTATCCCGGCTACCAGAAGACAGCATAGATGAACTCCAGGCCAAGGCCCCAACACGCAATCGATGGCCCTCCATGGTTCTGATCCTTTTACAGCGAGAAGCATCCCAAATCTACATATGAGTTTATGAGAATATCAGCAAAATAATGTTAGGATGATCAAGCAATATACTAAAATCTATTATGAACACAAGGGAGGAACTGCCCATGACAAACAGTTGTATAAATACCACCTGTCCTTGGAACTGCTGAAAAACCAAAAACACCAATAATATAGAACCATGTATCTCACCTTCCAAAAAAAATAATGGGAAAGTATTGAAATGAGAGCTTATTGTGAACATTTTAAGATGCTTTCTTAGGGGCAAACAAACTTATTGATTCTAAAGGAGTTTTTTTTTTTCTTGAATTAGTTTCAAAATCTTGGGTCAGTAGTTGATGCCTAAAGTTTAATAGAAAATTTTTTGCCTGCAGTAAAAAAAAATAGCTAGGTAGCAATGTTTGGCTTTTGAAAATCATTATTTCTCCTTAATGTTATCTCTAGAAAAAAATCTGGTGAATCCTGCAATGATGAACAGATGTAAATATTTGGTTTCATGATAAATTTCCAAGCTATTCTGGTGATGGTACTTTAGATCTTTGCATACTAAGAGACTATGCCCTAAAACTTTTCGAACTTGTAAGAGACTTTGCATGACTAGGTTCAAGTACAGCCAAGAGTATGTATGATATATGGGCATAAAACACCTCATCCTTCCAATAAACCATATGTTCTCTAAACACCTTGTTCAGAAACCCCTTACAGTTTTAGCCAGCCTGTGGCAATTAAACAATGTGAATAAAAACCTTCAAAGTCTGGTGAATCAACTCTGGTGGGACAAAACAGTTTCTCCCAGCCACCTACCAAGTTGAAATTTGTCAGCCCTAACTGTTAACATGTAGTTAGCCGAATTAGAGAATAAGAGTTCTAGCAGATATTCCATAAGAGTTCTGAAAGGATACACATTAATGTATTCCTTTCAGAACAGGAAATATATTCCTTGTAAAACAGGAAACCTGTAAACCGCCATATATATATGTTTGCCTATATAAGGCATTCCTCCAAGAGAGAAGAATAACAAGCACAGTTAAATAAAACCTAAACTCTAAACTTTATCATGGTATTAGAGCATAGTTAAAATTCTTCTCTCTCTGCAGCCTCCATCCATAATTGGTCTTGAAACAAGGGACCAACCATGGATGATACAAATACCTCTATAATTCCTATAAACCATACTCCAGTCTCTGTTGAATCACCCAACCTAAACAACTTACCCTTTGGATTCAAATTAAATGAGAAAAACTTCAAAATCTAGTCACAAATGATTGAGCTTCATGCTGCTGGATTGAACAAACTTGGCTACTTAAATGGACAGAACGCTAGAATGGAAGAAGGAAATCCCGGTTACTCAAGATGGTGCATTGAATATGCAGTGGTGCGAGGATGGCTGCTGAAAACCATGGAGCCTCATCTCATTGGCTTATTTATACACCTTTCATCAGCCAAGGAAATCTAGGACAGCGTAACTCAAACCTTCTATGATGGGGCTGATGAGTCTCAATTTTATGAGTTACGCTGCAAGGCAACAAGAACAAAACAAAATGGACGTCCAGTTAACTTATACTACGCAGAACTTAACAGCGTCTGGCAAGAAATTGATAAACGACGACCAATTAAGATGATGTGTACTGCAGGCCTTAGAACCAGACAAGAAGAAATCCAGAAAGATCGGATTTATGACTTTCTCGCAGGACTAGATGAGGTATTCGACCCAGTACGCAGTGATCTTCTTCGCATGAAATCTGTTCCAGGTATTGAAGAGTGCTTCACTATTGTTCGACGAGAGGCTCAACGCCAAGTCACCATGTTTGGCACAAAGAACACGGGTGAAGGTACTTTCATGGCAATGATTTCCAAATCCACCGCCTCCTCTAACTTTCACACCCTTAGAGCTGTTGAGGAAGCAGAAAAGGATAAATTGCGCTGCAGTCATTGTAATGGAAGTCGTCATACCAGAGACACCTGTTTTGAAATTCATGGCTATCCCGAATGGTTCTTAGAAAAACGGAAGCAAGGTAAAGCACGCAGCAATAAACATCCAGGCCAAGCAAAATTAGCCAATACGGTGGAGATTCCTTCTAGTGTTGCTGCTGTGGCAACAGGTCAAAGAGACCATATTAAACCGGGTGAAATACTCTTTTTAGCCAATACAGCTGACTCCCTTCTAACCTTAGAAAACATTGGAATGATGTTTTCTACATTCACAGTTCAAGATACAGGTTGGATCATTGACTCGGGTGCCACAGACCATATGACTTACAATAAATCATTATTTCAGTACATGGAAAACATTGGAATGATGTTTTCTACATTCACAGTTCAAGATATAGGTTGGATCATTGACTCGGGTGCCACAGACCATATGACTTACAATAAATCATTATTTCAGTACATGACTTCCCCATCTAAGAAAAAAGTCCTAACAGCCAATGGGGAGTCTACCCCAGTTATTGGAGCAGGATCAATTGCTCTCACTCCTAACCTTTCATTACATAATTGTCTACTTGTTCCTGCACTTTCAAATCACTTATTATCAGTTAGTCAAATCACGGAAGAATTGGATTGCATTGTCTTCATGTTCCCCACTTTTTGCTTACTTCAAGATATCCGGACTCAAGCGATCATTGGACGTGGTACTAAGAGGAAGGGGCTTTACTATGTGGATGATGTTGCGTCAGGTCACGTCCATCAAGTTCAGAGTCGCAATGTTCATGACTACAAGAATATTTGGTTGTGGCATCATCAGCTGGGTCACGCATCCTTCGGCTACTTACAAAAATTATTTCCATCCCTATTTAATGACATTTCGGATCCTAGTTCTTCTCTTAAATGTAATGTTTGCATCTTGGCCAAAAGTCACCGTACTTCGTATCCGTTAAGCCTGAATAAAAGCACAAAACCATTTGAATTAATTCACTCTGATGTTTGGGGACCTGCCCCAATTACTACTCAATCTGGGATTCGGTGGTTTATTACATTTGTCGATGACTGCACCAGAGTGACTTGGTTATATACCATGCGGCACAAGAGTGATGTGCGTAATATATTCCCAATTTTTTATCACATGGTCTGCACTCAATTCTCCCTCCTCATGAAAGTTATTCGATCAGACAATGGCGGAGAATACCTTAACTCTGAGCTTTTGAAATTCTTTCAAGACAATGGTATTCTCCACGAAACTACTTGTCTAAGTACTCCACAACAAAATGGTGTGGCAGAACGCAAAAATATGCATATCCTTGAAACTACTAGAGCTCTTCTTATTGGTGCCCATATACCTCAACATTATTGGGTGGAAGCCATGACCTATGCAGTGTACCTCATGAACCGAATGCCATCACAAGTCTTCTCCTTCAGAACTCCTCAACAAACTCTAACCCAACATGTTCAGATTCCATCCTTCCTATATCTAGAACCTCGGGTTTTTGGGTGTGTTGCTTATGTCCACCTGCAGAAATCTCAACGCACAAAACTGGATCCATGTGCAGTGCGCTACGTGTTTCTTGGCTTCAATCCTCACCAAAAGGGCTACCGTTGTTACCATCCTTCAACTCACCACATGTATGTCAGCATGGATGTCACTTTCTCCGAAACAAAGTATTTTTTCGGTTTAGATCAATCCACCTCTAGTCCTCAGGGGGAGCAGCTGCAACAAGATGCCTATAACTGGATTGATCTTCCCTAACTATCTGAACAGACCAATCCACGGGGAGAATCAGGTTCACGGGAGTTTGATCCAGGGGAAGACTCTGGTTCAGGGGAAGAAGAAGGGTCTGGTTCAGGGGAAGGAATGGAGTCAGGGGAGTCCAGTTCACAGACAATTAGGAGTGCAAGGGACAAAAACACGCTAGAACAACAAGACAGACATATTGAAGTAGCCCCTTCCTCTCCACAAATCCACGTCCAAGATCGGCCGGATATTCATGAGGTAAGTAACACTACAAGCCCTTCCTCTTCCATGTCATTATCTGCTCCAAATTATTCTCTACCTCCTAGATAGAACCGTGGGAAGCCACCCGACAGGTACTCTCTAAATGGCAAAGCAAGATATGCCATCACACAGTATGTCTCTACACATAGACTGTCACCACAACATCAAGCCTTTGTGAATGAGATGAAGAATATAAAAATACCTACAAATGTTGAGGAAGCCTCAAAGAACCTGAAATGGGCAGAAGCAATGGAGGCTGGAATGGATGCACACAAAGAAACGGTATATGGAGCATTGTATCACTTCCTTCAGGAAAAAAACCAGTAGGTTGCAAATGGATATTCAACCTCAAACACAGAGCAGATGGGACAATTGATCGGTACAAAGCAAGGCTAGTAGCAAAGGGATACACACAATCATTCGGCATCGACTATCAGGAAACTTTTGCCCTAGTTGCAAAGATGAACAACCTCAGAGTCTTGTTATCTTTAGCAGCAAATTTCGGTTGGCCCTTGAAGCAATTTGATGTGAAGAACACATTCCTCCATGGGGATTTGGAAGAAGAAGTTTATATGCAGCTTCCACCTGGGTTTAACTGTCCACAATCTAGCGGAAAAGTGTGTAGATTACGAAAAGCATTGTATGGCTTGAAACAATCGCCAAGAGCATGGTTTGGAAGGTTCACAGAAGCTATGAAACGAATTGGTTATCACCAAGGTAACTCTGATCACACTTTATTCATCAAACGCAAGAATGAGAGAGTTACACTGCTCATTATTTATGTGGATGATATGATTGTAACTGGTGATGACGCAGACAAAATAAAAAGGCTACAAGAATTTTGTCCACTGAATTCGAAATGAAAGATTTAGGAGGACTGAAATATTTTTTAGGGATTGAAGTTGCAAGGACCAAAAATGGTATATACCTGTTACAATGAAAGTATATACTAGATCTATTATCTGAAACTAGTATGCTAGAATGCAAACCAGTAGAGTCTCCTATTGTTCAGAATCATCATTTGGCCATTTATCCAGATCAGGTACCAACAAACAAGGAAAGATACCAGCGATTGGTAGGGAGATTAATTTATTTGTCTCACACACGCCCCGACATTGCCTATGCTGTTAGTGTGGTAAGTCAGTTTATGCATGCTCCAAGTGAAGACCATATGACAGCCGTAATGAGGATTCTAAGTTGCCTAAAAGGAGCACCAGGAAAAGGACTGACATTTAAGAGATATGGACATATGGAAGTGAAGGGATTTACTGATGCAGATTGGGCAGGAAATCTCACTGACAGGAGGTCCACCTTTGGCTATTTTACATTTGTTGCAGGAAACCTTGTCACATGGCGAAGTAAAAAACAAAACGTGACAGCAAGATCCTTGGCAGAAGCAGAATATAGAGGGATGGTACATGGAATATGTTAACTGTTATGGCTTAGGACTCTACTCACCGAAGTAGGTTTTGAACCAAAGGAACCTATGTTACTATACTGCGACAATCAGGCAGCACGAGAGATAGCTAATAATCCGGTCCAGCATGATCAAACTAAACACATTGAGATAGATCGACACTTCATCAAGGAAAAGTTACTTCTGAAGTTAGTGGACATCCCTTTCGTTCGATCAAGTGAGCAGCTAGCAGATATTCTAACCCATGCAGTCCTTGCGATAGCTCTTCATAAGGTTCTGGACAAGTTAGGCTTAGAAGATATCTTCGCACCAACTTGAGGGGAAGTGTTAACATGTAATTAGCCGAATTAGAGAATAAGAGTTCTACCAGATATTCCATAAGAGTTCTGAAAGGATACACATTAATGTATTCCTTTCAGAATAGGAAATATATTCCTTATAAAACAGAAACCTGTAAACCGCCATATATATATATGTTTGCCTATATAAGGCATTCCTCCAAGAGAGAAGAATAACAAGCATAGTTAAATAAAACCTAAACTCTAAACTTTATCACTAACATAATCAACACCCATATCTCTGACTATTTATTTACCTCTCGCTTAATCTTGCTAACACAATAATCCTTGAACACTGCATTCTTTTGAAATATCAAGTTCAATATTTTTATTTCTCTCTATAACGTTGGCATTGTTTTCATTTGGTTTTATGATCCTGAAGTGTTTCCCTATACATAAACCATACTGATCAACACAGCAAACGCATATATCAGAAGTTCAAAACAAATGCAAACCAAACTAACCTGAACTTTTCCATTGCTAGTTCCAATAGCAAGATGCGTACCACGATGAGCCCATCCTACTGAACATACACCATCATCATTCCCCAAATCACACAACTTTGTCACCTACATTACACCACGACCAACATTAGAGTAAAAAATAACAACCCTTCAGCCAAAACCTCAAAAAAAAAAAAAAAAAAAAAAAAACACTTTAAAACCCACAACACTCACCTTGCTACTACAAGCATTCCATAAATACACACAATTCCCTAACCCCACTGCCAACACATTATGTGACGACCAATCCACAAGATTCAAATAAAAATCATCTTGCAATGCAGGGGCGTCCAATACCTACAAAAAACACATAAAAACAAAAAGCAGGATCGATTAATAAAAAAATCCCAATAAAAATCCATATTTCATCAAATCTCAGGAAAGTCAAAATATGACACCAATTTACTAAAACACCGACCTTATAAGGTGATCTAGAAACCTTCCTAGGAGTCTTAATAGCAACATTACTAACACCAAGATCACTCATATCATCAAAACCGAAAGGGGAAAGCGAGTGCAGCGACTGCCTAGTCTCCATCTTGTACCGGAAAATATTCTGTCCAGCCGCCCCTGCCCCCCAGTCTTTCTTATCCGGAGTCTGGGGACCAAAAAGCGCATTCCGAAGCAACGCCGCATACGCACTAGGATTATCCTCCTTCCCTCCACATCCCGGCGATATCCCCGCCGTCGCCGACGGCTGCGGAAAAGAGATGTTGAAAAGAGCGAAATTTGAGCTGGATCTGCAGGGAATAAACCTATCGGAGTAAATTGGTCTCGAAGGGGAAATATAATGATTAGAATTAATGAGACGATTGACATGCTTTGATGATGACGGTGATGGAGTTGGGTTTTCAAGATGTAGATGATGATGATGACGTGGCGTCGTGGAGGCTGCAATGTTGAGCTTTGATTGGGTTGATTGTGAAATCATGGGATCAGCCATTGAGAAGAAACCCTAGGATTTATAGAGAGGAATTGGAGAAGATGATGATGACGTGTTGAAGGAAGTTAATTTTCCCGGGAAATAATAGAAAGAGAGTAACAGATGGTTGTTTCTTTTTTGACGCGAATGAGTGTTTGTTTAGGTGTTATGATTTATACAGAGGTTTTGGAGTGAGAGAAATAGGACCGTTGGATTCATGTATTTTTCGGTTTTGAATTTTGAATATGAATCCGTGTTGGTGTCGGGGAAGGATAATGAGGATTTATTTTGGAAACTTGGATAGGAGATTATTTCTTTCCTACAGCTCTATTATTAAATGGGAGGAATTAACTGGGCCACAGGCACTGAACATCACATTAGCAAAGGCCCAATCAAAACGGTCTAAAGAAAGAATATGAGTTGACTTGATGGTGAGACAGTGATGGGACAAAAGGTGGAGTCCAAATTAGAAGGCAACTAACTGCCTGTTGGATTTTTTTTTCGCAAAAAAATACATAATTATTATAGAAAATTTATGATTATAAATTCATAATCTACATGTTTAATAAAATTGACTGAGACTTTTACATGTTAATAAATATCAACATTTTTAAACTAGATATGAGATTAAGAATTTAAAAAATAAATATAGATTAAAATATTTGATATTATTCCGTAATAATTTATTAAAATCTTATTTATTTATTTATTTATATGATAATATTTTTATATATATAAGAAGAGTAATAATTTAAATTTAATTGAAACCAAATAATTTGCTAGTATAACCTCTACTTCTCTTATTAATATATATGACCTCTACAAAATAAAATATTTTTTGTTGTTTTGTGTTATTCAATTAATAAAAATAAAAAAAATCATTACAAACATAAAAAAAGAAAATCTTGGACAGTTTAATATAAAAATAAAATAGGTATATGTCTAATAATAATTTTTTTTATCTTATTAGATTGCGTGGGTCAAACCATAAGCTTCTCAACCCAATAACTAAAATTATCAAATTAGCAAAATATAGGATCAAGGGCCTAATGGGATAAATTCCCATTTTATGACTAATTTTGGCTATAATTGAAAAGTTTTGCATATTCATAGACAACTATGAATAAAAGGAGAAATCAAGGGCTTATTTAAATTTGGTTGTGGACTCAATTGGAAGAATTTAAAAGGAAAAATCAAAAAATTACTGCATCACATTTATCTAAAGATTTATTTTTAAATAATTATTTATTGAAATGTCTAGTTGATGGTTTTCTCTATATACCTCTACAATATACCTCTACAAGATTGAGACGATATTTGACTTACGTTTTTTTTTATTAAAATCTTTTATTTTTTTAATATTTTTGTATTTTGTTTATGTTTAATTATTTTAAGTTCTTTTTAGTTTTATTTTTTTATTATTTTAAAATATTTTAAAATTTAAAATTATATATATTTAAATACTTGACATTTTATTTGTATTACATGTTTGTGCTTTTCTAGGTGGATGATATTGTTGTTACAAGTAATAATGTGAATGCCATCACTGGATTAATTCACGAACTTGGGAAGGAATTAGAAGTTATACTTCTTGGGTATCTAGGCGTCATGCAATAGTCATGGCCTTCGTCTTCACCAAGAAGAATATATCAGAGACCTATTCTACATGGAAGGTGCAAAGCCAACTTCTACACCTTGAGCTGCAGGCAACAAAATGTAAAAATTTAATGGTGATCTCCTTGACAACTCAGCTCACTATTGCAGTACTTTAACTCGATCAGGCATTGCATACAGTGTCAATTTCTTCTCTCACCGGCTACTGAACATCTTGCTGTGGCAAAGCATGTTCTTCAATATTCAAAGGGCACTCTTGATTATGGCTTACACTACACCAAAGGCTCTCTGCAGTTGAATGGGTAGAGTGATTCTAACTAGGCAGACAACCCAAATGACCGCGAGTCGGCCATTGGATATGGCGTGTATCTCGGCCCCTGTCTTGTTTCTTAGACAAGCAAGAAGCAAGTTGCTGTTGCACACTCCAGCACTGACATAATACTGAGCAATGAAACTCATGGTTGCAGGATTTTATTTGATTCGCATGCTTCTTAAAGAACTTTATATCACTCTCAGAACAACACCTTGTCCATGGGTTGATAACATTGAGCACTCTCCTTGCATTCCAATCAAGTTTTTTATGCAATGATAAAGCATATTGAAGTGGATAATCACTTCATTCGAGAGAAGAATTTTACCAAGGACATTCAAGCTCATTACATTTCTATCCATGATCAGCGTACCGACATTTTTACTAAGAACCTTCCTTCCTCTTAGTTCTTAATTATAGCTACACGGCAAGCTTATGTTCATTCCCCAAGCAGTTCTCAGTCAATGCAGATCATGAAGATTAGTCAACAGCAAACACTCCTAAGATCACTCTAAAATATCTTGATCATTGTAAGTCTTGGTAGCAATTTTGTATTTCAAACTTGTAACAAGGTCTACTATATATCTTGAACTCAAACTCCATCTAATTGCTACATACATGGATCGTCAATACAACACTACTAATGAACTCTTTCATTTCTTTGTTTAAACCAGCTATTTTATTTCTTTGTTTAAATTAGACGCCACTGGGTTTTTTTTCCTTTTGAGCTTTGTTTTGGTACAAAGGTTTGCTGATGTTTTCATCATAGTTAATTTGCACCTTTTAATCTCGCTGGCCTGGCAATTTTCTAGACACGCCTAAGCTTAACTCACAAGGGTAATCAAAATAAAACCACTTCAAAGCAAAGCTACCTCGCACCTTTAGAGGTAGAATAGATGCCTAGCTTGTATATTGTCAGTGATCTAGACTATATGCGAGTCTCTTAACATTTTTTTTTTGGTTTTGTTGGTGTTGCAATCTCTTGACCAAATTTACAAGTGAGACAGAGAACATGAATGAAGCTTAAGCCCTCCTCCATAATCCACCGTGTTCAAGTATTAGGTTTGACTTTGCCTCATATCACAAAGTATTCCAAAAATCATTTCTTGATGGTCATTCTAAAAAGGTACATGCCTACGCTGCCATGACATTAGGAGACATCGTCTTAAAACAGCATCATAGGACGTGTAGCTTCTTTTCCTCTCAAACGCCTATGACAGCATTCTATGCACTCGGACTCGAGCAGCTTTACTACTTTGGAGCATTGTTTTTTCACCATCCTACTTGTCTATCCCCGACCAAAAAGGAGGGGGGGAAAGGAAAGAGAACAGTAGGTTTCATTGCTGAATGCTTAATTAGAATGTGAGAAATTAATAAGAGAACTAACAGGAAAAAGAAACGAGAGATGAATTCTGCATATATGATGAATGCACCTTCATATTATTTTAAGATTCAAATTTTGAATTAGTTCTTATTTTGATCTAGAAATTCCTGTCATAAAACAAGATTATTGTCCTAATTACCTAATATGAATCATCTAGTGTTTATAGTCTAAGAACAGAAATCATCACAGCAAATTACAGAAGAGAAGGAAGTAAAGGGAAGGTAAAAAAAAATATGAAACAGAACTCAAGAGACAGAGTTGTCTCTGTACCAATACAAAGAACTTAAAAGAATTTGGCTGATCTACCCTTCTTCTTAATACAAATTCCTTTTCCTTTCATCTAATATTACAAAAAAGAATAATGATCATAAAGAAAATGAACAATTTAAGAAGGATAAGGTATATACTCATGCTCAATTATAGGCACTGTCCGAGTAACAGTTGCTGTAGGAGCCCTGACATGACCAACCATTGATACTTGGAGAGCTTCCTCTTCATAAGCCCTTCTCTCCATCTCTTCCATTCTTGCTTTCTTCTTTACCTTAACAAACATTGCTACCAAAAGCAACCCCAATAAAATCACACCAATTGCAGTCCCAACTGAGCTCCCAACCACTACTTTCCACAGGCTGATCTTCTTTTTCATCATCTGCATTGACGGTGGTGGTGCTGGTGGTGACTTGATCACCAAACCATAATGCCCATGCCTTGTAGCCACACAAACAAATGGCGATGTAGGGTTTCTTAATGTCACCTTACCATCATTTTCAAAACTAGCACACAATGGCCTAATTCCTGATACGTTGGCAGTAGTTGATACATTGATGAAGTCTATAGTAATTGGTTTTCCTCCAGCATGAATTCCGATCTCAAAAGAGTTGCTAACATTCACATCACTGCCGAAATTGTAAGCTAAAAGGCCTAAAATGGGTGACACAATTTGATACCCTGATAAATCATAGTTAGCATAATATATAGAGGACCAGTTAAGATCCAAGTTTTGTCTGATTACCAAGAGTCTCTCAACACATGGCTGCACAGTTACACCAATACCCAGATGAAACTCCTTAACTTGAGCACCATATCTTCGTAGACTGCCGCATCGAAACCTCACTGTATCGACTTTGATGCCGGAGAAGTTTGCTGGTAAATCTACAGTGTGCACCATACCTGTCTTGAAGTGTACGCCACTTGACTTAAGTGTGTAGTCTCTAATGAGAAGGTCAAGAAGTCGAGCTGATTTGATCCCTTGGGCTTCAGTTCTCACTAAAGCCAGTGAAAGAAGAATAATCAAAGTGAGGAAGAAGAGAGAACCCATCCCAGGATTATGAGCTAGGAAAATGCAGTACGGTTTTTTTCTTGTAATTTTCGTGGCTGTTACGTGTACATCAAAAGAAAAAAAAGCTCAATTTCTAGATCAGCTACTTTCTTTACCTGTGGATGTAACAGAAGTGAAGTTGCAAAGAGGAAAGCTTGAACTTTTAGGAAAATTTATGATGAAAGGAACTCTTGGAATATTAAAGAACAAGAAAGTGAAAAGGAAAAGAAAGGAGTTGTTTTTTTTGGCTTTCTTTATAGTAGAGAGACTTGGAGAGAATATACGTTAGGTGGCCTTGACAAAGGATTGCCAGTGGTTCATGCCAAGGCGGCAATTCCCATAGCATACAATCAGTATGCCTGGTAATAGAAAATGTCACTGTTAGCGTGAAATGTGATTGCTATCATGCCATGTCTGAAGATTTCTTCTACTTGTTACGTTACAGGATACTAGGATAGATGGGAATGTTCAAATTGGAAGCAAAACCCTTTCTGCATTTGCCGAAAATTTGATTTACCACGTACTCAATTCCAAATGTAATTGAACAGTCCAGGAAATTATTGCATCTGCAACACTGTATGTGGTAATTGTTGTTTAATATTGTAATATTTTTTACAACAAGAAAAGATTTTCTTTGTCTGCCCTTGAAGGTAGAATTTGGAAGGGGTAAAGTGGGTTAAGGATCAGGTAGGAGAAGGCCTGGGAGAAATGATTTGGAGCGTGGACTGATGATGACACTTGGTGCCTAAAGGAATTGAAAAAGGGAAAGGCGTGCTCGGGGAAAGAGATGAAGGTGTAGTCCCTCTTCAAGGCTCAATACTCTAATTGTGTTGATGACATGTCTCCCACTTCAACAACTTTGTGGGTCTCATGTTAGCTTCGCTAGTCATGGCGATCCAATTCTTTTCTCCTTCTGTTGGGTCAAAAAGCCAGATGGTGGACGTCCAATGAATGAAAATAAAAATAAAATAAAAAAAACAAATCTGATTTTGCACATCTACAGCAGGAACAATTTGTTTCTTGCAAGTCTTTGGAAGCTTTTTTTCCTCTTGTTGTATTGGTGCCTTTCGACACAAAGTGACATAATTGGCGTTATTAGGCTTTGAGATTTTTCGCTATTAGCAACTAAAATTAAATTTTAAGAGGTTGATTTGATGGTTAAAAAGATTTGCTTTATCTTTTTAATTTTACAGATTCAAATATTAAGGTTAATACCAAACAATCATTAAGTTTTAGATTTGAATTTTGATTTAATTGAAGTTTGAATAAAAGAAGCACAGCAGGAAGAAGGATCAAATAATCTGGACATCTTCCACTAGATCTCTCATTACAGCAAGTGAAATTCCATTCTTGGTTCACATACAACGCAGGAAAGTCTTAAAAAAATGGAAAACAAGGGCCTCGAAGAGGCTTTTAGAAAAAAAGTAGAAGGATAAGTGGAGTATTGAGCTTGACATCAGTACTAACTGAAGTTCACAGTTGATTTATATGTCATCCCTGCACCCCAGGTTGAAGGAGCAACATTCAATGCAATAACAGTCTGCTTGGTTGTGTAAGAAGTGATCTTGAAAGATAGAGCTTGTCCTCGAAGGCTAGCAAATGCCTGGTATGAAGCTCCCCAGTTATGGCTCATGCTTATCCATCCTGTTTTGCTTCCCTTCACCCACATGCTGGCAATGTCACCACCTCCTCCTACATTCATCACATACACCAGCAACCAGTACCCATTTCCTTGGAGCTTGAATCGAAGCCCGCCAGTTCTTGCACATGGTACTCTACAACAAATACACGATAAGGTTAATTAGAGGATGATTTATTCTGAGCCAAAGTTGATAAATTGTTAAAAAAAAAAATTCCTTTTTTTTTCGGGGGGGAGGGGGTGTATTCCAGGGTTAGATGGTCCTCAGGCTGGCTTGCATAAACCAAATTCACTTTCCAAATCCAATTAAAGAGAATTCACGATGGAAGTGAAGAATTCATAAGAAAAATGCATCCAAGACTACTCTTATAATGCTTTTATATATATATATATAGGAAGTGTTCAGCACGAGCAAGCTCGTTCAAAAACGTTTGTGGCGTTTGGCCCACATGTAGTTGACTTCTGAAAAGCATGGAAAAGCTAAGAAAGATGGCATACCTTCGGTACATGACTGGGACGATGCCAGCCTTCCATTGAGCAATTTTCATGAATGCAGGCTTGGACATGTCAAAGTGAACTCGAGGAGGGTTGCACCATCCACCATTGTTAGAATCCTGGGACCAATTCGGAGGGCAGATGTTTGTAGCAGTCACCGTTGTAATTACCCCATAGCATGCAGGAGCATTCGTACATTTTATTTGGTAACAAGTCCCACAGGCATATCCGTTGTTGAATAATGTTGTGCTCAATGCAGCTGTATTGGTTCCGTATCCAGTTTGGAACAAATTTCCATACCCGCAAGCCCCTCCTGAATAAATTAACCCCAGGAAAAGAAGGCAAATAATTATTTAATTAATTAATTATATGTAATTACACTGTAAATTGAATTATGTTGTGCCTAATTAAACACATAAAAGGGAACATTTTATTATAGCAGCACTTGAAATTAATCGGAAAGCAAAAGAAGGGTACCATACCCATGGTCTCGCGAGCGGTCTCATCGCCATAAAAGGTGGCGTGGGCAAGCGACCATTGGCTCGGCCGGAACACCGTTGGTACGCGTGCTTTACCATAACCTACGGCCATTGATTTGCCGATGAACATTGCTGAAGTCAACACTATCAAGAAGAGGCTAAAGCTCCATGAATGAAAAAAGGAAGCCATGGCTTTTCTGTTGACTATTGCTAACCTCTCCTCGAAGGCCTTTGTGAGAAAGTACGGTGATGCTCCTCCATGTTCTTGTACTTGACATCCTTATATAATGTCCCATTCTCCAAAAAATTGGCTTCGTGACGGCACGAAGATGGTGGCTCTCAAGTCAAAATTATTGGTTTAATATGGAGAAAAGAAATGTTCATTTCAGTTCTATTTAGTTGTTGACGTGCAGGCAGGTTTTATTCTCCTTGTTGCTGGGGTGCTATCTGTTGAGCCGTACAGTGAATGGAATTCCTTTATCTTTAATTTCTTCCTCTATTTTTTTTCCTTTAATGGTATTTATGATGGTGACTATTATTATTATAATAATTTTTAACAAAACATTAAATAATATATCTAAATTATTGTATTTACATTCACGAAATTAGTGTTTTGTTCTTTACTTTTTCAATCACACCCTTCAATAATTTAATCTATTTTTTTAGTTTTTTTAATTTTTTTCTTTAATATTAAATTATTTTAGGAATTATATTTCAATTTTTTTTTCAGTTGGGTTATATGTTGGTCTCATAGATTTAGTTTTTTTTAATTTTAGCCTTTAACAACATATTAGTTAAAGGTGGGGTTTCAAATTTTTTTTTTATTTACTTTTTATGAATTATCTTATGACTTAAGTTGCGGGTTTAATAGGTTAACCCAAATTAACTTGGCTCATTCTTGGGTTATTTTTTTTAGGTTGCTTTTTTCCCTCTCAACATTGGGTTAGTTGGAAATTGAGTTTTTTAAATTATTATGATTTGCATTGTATTGAGTTATCTCGATCTCATGATCTGAGTCGCTAGTTTGTCAGGTTGAACTAGGTTAATTCTATTCATTTTTTATCCTTTTTTTAATTGAATATTTTTTTTAATTTTACCCTCTAACAACTCAATATTCTTTTTCATTTAGTTTTTTTTATTTCAAATTCAACTTTTAATATTAGTTATTTGATAATTAGGTTTCGTGATCTTATTCAATTTATTTTATATGAAATTATCCTGATCTTATGAATTTAGGTTTTTTTTTTCAATATCAACTTTCAACATTCAATCTATTAGAAATGAAGTTTCGTAATTTTTTTTATTTTCTTTTTATAAACTTATATTGGTTTAATGACCTAGGTTGTAGGTTTAATAGGTTAGTCCGAGTTGACTTGAGTTGTTTTTAATTCTTTTTTTAATTGAATTTTTTTATTTCATCCTTTAACATTGGGTTGGTTGGAAAATGAGTTTAATAATTTTTTTTATTTACTTTCTGTAGAGTTATCATAATCTTATGGTTCAGGTTGGAGGCTTAGTAGGTTGACGCGGGTAATTTTTTGTTTTTTTTTAATTTAATTTTTTTTATTTCATCCTTATATATTTAGTTGATTAGGAGTTGAAGTTTATAATTATTTCTTTGAATTTTTGAACACCCTAGCATACATATAACATTGTGGATTTGCAATGGAAATTTTAATTGTATAAAGTAATTAGGTGGTATACTATATTTATTTATATGTGTATCAGAACTCCTTGATTTTAATTGTAACTCCATAACTAGAATTTCTTGGAGGTTGTCATTTGAATTGAAATAGATTGAAATTTTACGAGCTCCGAGAATAACAAGTATTCGAGTAATGTTGCGGGCAGTAGAATCTTGATGAAGAATGGGAACATCTTCTAGCAACAGAAGAGATGAGTGAGCGTATCTGTCCTGATAGTGAACAAAATCATGGTTATATTTCGTGTTAGCTGCCCCAGGAAACCCAACCAATCAGCAACTGTGGTGTTACTTTTGCCAATGATAACAGCAAGGTAACGATTCATCATTCTAACTAAATACAGCGGATTATAGAACTTCATGGCAACACACTGCTCTCAGCTCCTAATTAACAACCCTGGGATAGGTAGATGTATAAACATGTACATACTTTCATGTACAATATTAACACAGTGATCAAGATACAATCCAGTACACAATATCTGAAAATTCTCTCCGCCACAAATCTCTGCCAAGTTTCTGCAGAAGGCGTACTCTTTGCTTCCAAACTTACGAGTTAGCAACACTTGTACTGTATATCCCTTTAATGGACTTCTGCTTCATTCAGTAGCCATGACTGTTATGACTATCCACAGGATATTATCCCTTTAATGATGAAGAATGAAATCAGATTTCGAGCACTGATTAATTATATCAATTACCAAGCATGTAACACTTCAGAGTTTAAGCAGACTGTAGGATAGATAAGGTGTTCACCTGTATCAAGCTTCGCTTCCTTCCGGCAGTGTAATCAACCGTGTTTTTGAATTGTAAACTAACTCGGTTGAGCAACTGAAGCAGAGTATTGCAGCAATGTCATTAATCAAAAACAAAAGTTCCATTGAGCAATGTGGTCTGCAAATGGCATTAAACTTACTTTGAGCATTTAAGGGTGTTGGTGGTTCCACCACTTGAAATAGACAATATGGTTCCAAAGAAGGAGCCGTTCTCCGTGCCACAGTTGGGGCAGGGGCCCTATAAAAATGACATTATCCATCAGTAATTTTGCAATGTGCAGCGTGATGACATTATGTGTCTTCCCATTAGAGTTTTGGAAAAGAGTCGCGAGATCAAATTATACCTTCAAGATCAAAAAGTCCTTCACTATTGCATTTGTTAGTGTCAGAGCTAACCAAACAATGAGGGGCACAGCAGCAAACCAGGTGAAAAGGAAACTGAATGGCTCTGGGAGCTGCAACGCAACAATTTACAAAACATATAAATACAAAATATAAATTAAAGCTCCAAGTAATGATTGATTTTTTTCCCCTTTATTATAAGGATTAAATATCTCTCTAATATAAAAAGGAAGATTTGAAATCAGCCTTGTCTCACCAGTGGTTTGAATGATATCATGAACGTGTATATATCTGTGCTTTAATTATAAAGTCTTGAGAGGAAGTGACTGTTTACCTCCAAAAGATAAGTGATTTCAAAACCAGTGAGATCATCCAAGAAGAAAAACCTGTCAAGACAACCCAAAAGAAAATCAGACCCCTCCACCCACCCAGTTCCTGGTAAAGTAGATCAAAATCATCAAGTAAAACCTTTAACCATGATTTGGAAGGAGCCTCCTCCATTTACAGAAAATAAACAAATAGAAGGACAAGTCAGGAAAATGATTTATGGCACTGAAGAGTCTCCCTTACAAGCCTAGTGCAGTAACGGTTGCTGGTACGTTCAGCAGGAACATCTTCAGATAGTCAACATACAGGTCACTGTAAACCTGTGGGAAGAAAGTAAGCAGCTTCTGTTAGGTTGAATCCTGCATGTCTTTTCGACCATATCCAAAGATTACTTGAGCAGAACTCAAAGGAGTGCACGGTCATTGCCCAAAACTAGAAGCACTAGAAGTACAGGGAGATAATTGTAGACAGCACACCTTTCTACTACGAAGACTGCATCTTGGACCCTCGACAACTATTTCGCTGCCTTCAGACTGTAGGATAATTAAGGTAAATAATACATGGTATTAAGAATAATTAGGGCGGCATGAAACAATTAGAGCTAGCAGCAATAATATATATGATCAACTGATACTGCAAACATTTTTGCAATAGGAAAAATGTAGTAAATTGATCTGATATGAATTATATCAAGAAAGCATGGGTATGTTCTTGCAAGTTGAAAATTATGCACAGACGTGAAAATAACCAAGCACTGACCTTTAATTTCATTTTCAGCTCATCATACTCTTTATCACTCATGATTGGATTCTCTGATACATAAGCCATTGAGGCCTCAAGAAACTTCTGTTCATCAGAACCTGAGATACATCATAGAAATACAGCAAAAACCATCAATGTGACAAATTCTCCAATTGAAAGGATAAACATATAGCCTAGGAAACTTCATTGTGAAGAACAGTTCATACTCAGCATAACCACGCTGCTTCCTTCCCACATTAGTTCTTCCTTGAGATTATCAAATTCCTCATTAGACATTATAGCTTTTCCCTCATAATAGAATGCCTATAAAATGTAAAAAAAAAAAAAAAGGAGTACTTCATCATACCTCTTCTTTTATACAGTGTTATGCATTGGATAGAGTAATGAAATGAAAACACTGATTAATTGTTGGAACTCACTTGTAGTGCTTGTAGAAACTCTTGCTCCATTTCACCTATTGACTTTTTTCCTCTCTTGTCTATGCTACAGTATTGCAAGATTTTACCATCAACCATCTCATCTTCTTGGGCTTGATCTGAAAAGGAATGTTGGAGTTAGCAGATGCTTTTCTTTTTTCCATTTTTTGATGACTGGATTGGATTTCATTTACCAAAAGAAGACCAAATCAGCAGAAATTTGTGATTTATATGACCATGGATTTCAAGAATCGAACCCAATTTTTATCTTTCATGATACACTCCACTCCAGGTAATAATCAAGCAATGAAAATATGGCGCTTAAATAGAAATAGAATATTGGTCTATACTAATACAAGCTAGGCTTAACTACTAAAAAACATGGGGAATTAATTAATCTCTGACAGAAGAAGGAAGCTAGCAAATCATTGTGATCAACAGATACAATTAACAAAATTAAAAAGCAACATGCATGGTTAAAAGAGCTGGTGACACAAACCAGCTTGTTGGTCAGCAGTGGCCTTGGTAGGTGGTAAAAGCATTCTTCGCCGCAGAGAAAACTGTTTGACATTGAAATGAACCCTGGTACTGCTAGAGCAAGAAGGAGGTGGTAATGAAGAAGATGAGGAGATGAATGGTTTTTGAATCGGAGCAATGAGGACTCGAGGAGATGTCAACGTAAATGCTAACTTGCCAGCCATAACAGTATTACGGGGACTCTGCAATGTGGTTTCAGGTGAGTGTTTGTTTCGTTGATTTGGTGATTTTGGTTAATGGGCGTATCTTTGTTTTTTTTTTTTTGTGATATTTTGGAGGGAGAGAAGTAGCAAGGGATAAGGCAAAGAGTAAATGTGTGGAGGGAATTGTAACGGTATTTTCAAAAAATCAAATAGTTGGTTTTACTATAGCCAATGGAGCTTCCAAATTCTGCCATGTCATTACTTGGGGCTGACACATGGATGGCAGGTGCTGACCACCTGCTCTTATATGTGTCATCACGTGGACTGATGGGCTCCACTCTCTCTCTGTCTTCTCATTTTTTTAGTGGGATTTTGTTTTAGACATGTGTTTTTAATCAATGGTGGACCTGATTTTGGTTCGGTCTGTGATTCGGAAAAGGCTAGGGTTGAGGGCTTTTGGTTTGGTTTGGGTTAAGTGCTTTGGGCTCTAGAATTGTTTCATCTCTTGAGCTCCTCAAATTTGAGCTCAAAATTTATATAGCCCATCATGCTCTTGTACCTGGGTAATGCGTTATTTAGACTTAACACAATCATCCTCTTAATGAGAGTTCTATCTATACCACCATTATTAGACTTTAAAACATGGATGATTTGTGCTACATCACGGGCTGAGTTAAATTTTTTTAATATAAAAAGTATTGTTCAGACGATGATAACCCAAACCAACCTGAGTTAACTTGACTATTATGTGATCTGAGATATGAAATCAAAATAATTCTACATAAAAAAAAAAACAAAAGAACCACAAAGCTCAAGACCCAAAAATCTAATATCAAATGATGAAATAAAAAAAAATCAATTTAAAAAAAATTAATGTTGAAGAAAAAAACTCGAGTTAACACGGGCTAACTTGACCAACATACAACCCATGATATGAGATCGAGATAAAACAAAATAAGACAAATAAAAAAGTTGTCAAAAAAGGAGTAAGTTAAATAAAAAAAACACTAGAAAAAAAACATGACTTAACCCAGGTTAACTTGACTAACCTGCACTTGAAATAACCCAACAGGGAAAAAACAATTACAAAGCTTAAGGGTCAATAATTTAATGTTAAATAATAGAAAAAAAAATCAGATTCATTAAAAAAAACATTGAATAAAAACCTGAGTAAACTCAGGTTAACTCAATTAACCCACCACTCATGATATGCGATCTGGATAAACTAATAAAAAAGACAAGTGGGACAAATAATGAAGTTTAAGGCCTAATAACAGTGTAATGTCGAATGATGAAATTAAAACGACAAATTAATTTTTTAATAAAGGAACTAAAAAAACCAAAATTAAATCAAGCTAATATTTTAAACCAATGACACGGGTCATAAGACCGAGATTACATTGTAGAAAGGAAGACACAAAAAATCACGAAGTAAAATTTTCAATCATAAAAAAAATGAAAAGCAAAACAAATACTAATTAAAATAATAAAGACCAAATATTGTATAAAAACTAAATGAAAGAAAACAATTAGGGATTAAAAAAAGTAAATCAAGAAAATGATAAGAAAATAGAAATCAAAAGAATGAGGAACAAAATTGGATAAAAATTTAAATGAAATAAAATGTTATGGGATAAAATTAAAAAAAAAACAATAAATCAATAAAAGGATAAGAAAAATAGCAATCAAAAGAATAAGGACCAAAATTAGATTAAAAATATAAATGAAATAAAATGTTAAAGGATAAAAAAAAAAAGAGTCAAGAAAAGGATAAGAAAGTAGCAATAAAAGAATAAGGAACAAAATTGGATAAAAAAATTAAATGAAATAAAATGATGAGGGATAAATTTAAAAAATAAATCAATAAAAAGGTAAAACACAAAAAAAAACACAATCAAAAGAATGAGACCTAAATTCGATAAAAGAAATTAAATAAAATAAAATGCTTAGAGATGAAATTAAAAATAAAAATAAAAATAATCAAAATCAAAATAATGAGAGCTAAAATTGATAAAAATAGAAACCAAAGGACACAATAAATTTTTAGAAGAGCTAGTGTGAATTTTTAGGCTAGGAGAAAAAAATAGAGAAGAAAAGATAAAAAAAGGTCATTGGACCCCAATTGCACCTCTGATATGTACATGCGCCCTAGTAACACTAAGAGGATGACGTGTCGCTCCTAATGCCATCACGAACGGCTGAATATAATAATTGAACGGTCACACATGCGCTCCTCGTAGGGTGCGAGGACCATCACATGTTGGTGCGTGTATTGCATGGGTTAACAATTTTTTTTCTAATAATATTTAGTTTTTTACATTTATAAATAACCCCAAGATCAACCAAAAAATAACAAAAAAAAAAAAACATAAAAGAATAAAAAATACCCTTGAAACGATGTGTATATTTTTTTATTTTAAGGGCAATCTCATAAGTTCACGTTAAAAAAATATAAAAACACAAAAAAACCTTATGTACAAGTTTAAAGGCTTTTTTCTTTTAAGAGTATCACCGCAATTTTACTGTGCAAATAACAATAAAAAGATAAAAAAAAAAAAAGCTCTTGAACCAAAGTTTTACATTTTTCTTCTTTTAAGGGCAACAAATTCATTTAAATGTGCAAAAAAAAAATGTGTAGACCAATTTATCCCCAATCAATCTTGTAATGTCAAATGGATTACTTTGAAAAGATGATTTTATCCTTACTTACAAGCTTTGTCAGTTTTGATGAGAAGAGCAATAACATCATTACAATGTTCCAATGAATAATATAATGTGGTTAAATTCCCAGTAAAACACTGATGGCTTTTAAGTTTTTTTTAATTAAGAAAAAAACTAAATGGTGTGGGGGAAGACATTTCTTACCCACACCCATTACATTGTGGATTATAATAGTAATCTAATGTTTTGTTTTGCTTTGTGTTTTTTTTTTCATTTCAGTCATTTTTTTTTTGTTTATTGAAATTTTTATTTTCAATTTAATCCTTTAATGCGTGTTTGTTGGGATTTTGAGTTGGTAATTTAATTTATTTTATTTTTATATGGTTATCACAATATAAAAAAAAATTCAACATCTGATGAGTCCTCGATTTCATAAAAAAAATATTTAATTTTGTTGTTTCATTGAGATTTAAAGCAAAGGGACCAAAACTGAAAAATATAAAAAATAGAATCCTTTTTTTTTTGTTTTAACAAAAGGTGCTTTCAAGTATATCCTTCATCTTTTATGTTTTGTTTTAGTCATCAAATATTTTGGATTTCAATTTTGCCCTTCAATATTGTGTTGATTAAGATTTTTTTGTTGATAATTTATTTTGATATGGTCTTATATACTCCCTATTGTATCAAGTATTTGCATCAATATTAGGTTGGTGATCAATTTTGCAAAATATTATTCGAATTCTTCATTTTTCTAAAGATTGAAAGTAAATGGACTAAATTAAAGCTTAGAAAAACACCGAAACCTGGAGGCAAGAAAGGCAAGAATGACATAGGCTCTCACATCAACTGAGGCAAAATAAGAGAAAAGAAGAAAGAAAGAAGAATGGGTTTTCAGAGCCATACCAAACCTCCTAATACAACAAACATTGCCATATATGGGAGTGGACACCATGACAGTTTCAACGACATCAAACACGTAACCAATCAGCGATCAAGTAAATTCTCATGCGCCACTCAAAGTATGTGGACTTCCTCCCACCCTGGCGCATATGAAACATGCACTCGATATTTTCCTCTTTTTCTTTCAGTTTAGTCACTTGATTTTTAAAACTTCTTCGATTTAGTCTCAAATTTTTTTAATAGCTTCTTTTTTTAGATTTTGTTTTGATTTTATCCTTTTAATATTGAATTGATTGAGAATTGTACTTCATAATTTATTTTGTTTTTCTTTTACATGGTTATCGGGGTGCAAACAAATGTCCATGCATTAGGTTACTGCTTGATTTTGTAATCGTCTATTTTTTTTAAATAAAAAATGGTTTCAAAAAAAAAAACCAAGTTACTAAACTTTGTGGAGTCCATGAGCTAGTTTATGGGTTTGCTAGAAAAACCCGGGCTGCCCTAGTTTTTAAGTTTGGCGGGGTAACCTTTTTTTTTATTGGACTAAGTTTTGTGATCATTTATTTTTTATCAGATAGTTAAAAATATAGTTTTGGAAAAAAAAACATGTTATTAAACTTTATAGGGTCTATTAACCGGTTTACGGGTTTGGCAGCTTAACCCAGATTGCCCTAATTCACGAGTTTGGCAGGTTAAATTTTTATTTTTTTCTATTTAATATTTTTTTCTTATTTCTTCCTTCAACATTGAGTTTATTGAAAATTAAGATTCATAATTGTTTTTCACTTTCTACATTGTTATCACGTTCTCAAATAAACATTCTGATATTGAGTAACATTCTGATATTGAGTCGGTACTTAACTTTGTGATTGTTTTTTTTATGTTTATTAATGCTCACAAATCAGGCACACGAATCTTAAATTTATAAAGCTCGCAAGTACATGTATCACACATAGCATATATGGTAAGTTAAAGCCACGGGATAGTCCTAAGGATTTGCTAATAGAGTAAATTAACCTAATTAACCAAATTGATTAACAAAAATTTAAATCGGTATTTCGAATTATTATCGTTTGAAAATTAATTAAACTAAATAATTCAAGAAAAAGGGTATGAATTGAAAACAAGCGAAGGAGAAAATAATTTTAGCAAATATTAGGTATCTCGGTTATGATTAATTAATCCCCTTATTGATTTAATTAAGTCTAACATAAAGTCCAATCGTAATTAGCACTCGAATGATACTAAATTCAATCAAGCAAAATAGTTGTTACTAGTAATCAATTTAAGACTTTGACAAATCATAGATCAAATACTTACTATGCATTCAATATACGTTCATTCATCTTGTCGATACACGACATCACACAACGGCTCTACTCTTTTTTTAACAAAAAGATTAATCGGGAAAAATGAAGGTTTAATTGGAGTCGCCATCTAGTAATTTAAGGGAACTAGAAATCCCAAATTAGACATTGGTCCTAGAGATTCAGGTATTGTTTTAGTTATGATTAAGGGAAGGTAAACTCCACCGTTAAAACATCATTTCAAGAGAAAGGTTACCCTTACTTGTGTTTATTTTATTTTATTCAAATGTTATAATATTTTGAACTTATTTGCAATTTGTTTTTAAAGATGATTAACGTCGGTCCCTAAAAATAAAAATAGAAGACACGTCTATAATAATATCATTCCTTAAAAATAGGAGGCTCGTAAAAAAATATTGATGTTTAACCCTAAAAAGGAGAGCTACATCTGAGTTACCAAAAAGAAACAATGAACACAATCCATATTTTATTTTTAAACTTTTGACATCGGCTCTTTTTTTGTAAAAAAAAAGACGTGTCGACAAACAATGTTCATTTTTAAAAAGAAAAATTATGTTGGTATCGCTAAAAATGGACATAACCCATACTTGAGAATTGGGCTTTGGACCCGCGCACGATGACGGGATAAAATGGATGTTGGACCTGCGTCATTATTCTTTTTTATATTTATTTTGGGTATTTTACAAAATACAAAGAATACTTGTATAAAAAATAAATAAAATAGCACTAGGAATCCCCAAAATTACCTGAGTGCCACTGTATAGGTAAAGACTAAAATACCCTTGAACTTCCCAGAAAATTACGAAAATAAGATTCTAGGGGGAGAGGATTCTGATGACGGTGGTTTTGATGGCCGTTGATGGCTGATGAGAGAGAATCGACAGATTGAAGTTTTGGGTGGCCGAAGAAGTCGCGGTCTTTTTCCGGCTAGATTCGACGTCGAAGGCAATGAAAAACGCCTGGGTTTTTCTTTCGAGGAGGTGGACCGATCTTTGTTGCAGTGTGGTGAGATGTACCAGTAGCTTGGTACACCGGGTTACGTGGCACGATAGGATCAAAGAGCAGATTATTTTAAGGGCTGGGATGAATTTGGGTTTTAATCTAGTGTGGTAAGTCCTATTAGATACTATATCAAAGTAAGGATCTAGTAAATACTATTAGATCTAACTGTTATGATATTGTTGATATTTTTTAAAATTATTTTAAAATAAAATCAATACTCTCGTGAAGAAAGTAAAAAAACATCAATATTAATATTAGTATCTCTTTTCCTTCTCTCTTATTTCCTCCTCCTCTTCTGGCGAATTTTCAGGCGAATGTATAGCCAATGCTGGGACATGGGAATTTATGACCAGGAGACACGGATCTGTTTAAAAGCAGCGAATGTATTAAAATATTTTTAAATAGTTAAGAGTCACTGTTAATCTATGAATAGTCAAGATTCAAGATTGATGACAACTTTAATTTAAAATAATTTAATACAAATAAAATAATAAAATGTTAAAATATATATATAAAAAAAATGTCAAAACATTGCAAAATCCCCGCAAATACAATCATCATCATTTGTGATGGCAAGGGGAAGGTCTCTCATAATATTTTTTTAATCAGTTATTAATATTTTTTGTCTTCTTCAGTTGAATAGTGAAGTGTTTCGAGGAGATTCATGAAGTTCTCTTTGAAGATAATTATGACAGGATGATCGAGGAGAGAGAGGAGAGACGAGGATTAGACATAGAGGAGTATAAAGTTTTCTTTGATGACAATTATGACACGATGATCGACGAGAAAAAGTTACCTAAACATGTTTTTTTTTTAGTTTTCTTTGAAGATAATTATGACAGGATGATCGAGGAGAGAGAGGAGAGACGAGGATTAGACATAGAGGAGTATAAAGTTTTCTTTGATGACAATTATGACACGATGATCGACGAGAAAAAGTTACCTAA
>Ga0307517_10001784_pt1 | contig 35448 bp, 29 predicted proteins | sample 23_EM_MG_FD_194515 | JGI IMG/M metagenome (GOLD analysis project Ga0307517, IMG submission 194515) | Populus trichocarpa ectomycorrhiza microbial communities from riparian zone in the Pacific Northwest, United States - 23_EM | ecosystem: Host-associated > Plants > Roots > Unclassified | place... | reverse complement strand
ACCCTCAGAAGAAATAGCAGTCGGGAGATTCTCAGAGTCAAGCTGGGCAAGATTCAGGGTCAAACAGTGTTCGCACTTTGTTCTGACGAACTGAATTCTTGAAAAGATACTTCTTTACTAGAGAAGTTAAAGTAGCGTGAACATTAGTATAAATAGTAGGGCTCTCCCCAATGGTTGAGAACATCATCAAGCAACGGAGAAGAGACCTTAACAATATTATAAGTTATTACGATATTCTTCTATTACTTTATCAAACAATTCTTCTTGAGCCTTCCTGACCTATATTCCGTTGTCTCGAATATCCTCGGCCTAGTTAGCCCGGAATCCTACCGTGTTAGCTACCCCGTAACAAAGCGTGTGAGGCGGGCCACCCTCCACCACAAGAGCGCCCCCTGGTCCTCCACCCATCTTGTCGAGGGCAACCTTCCCCGACCACAGAGCGAAACGTCATACATAGTTACCCTCGATCCTGAAACCACAGATTACTTTCTACCCACCTGGCAAGTTATACGACCCGGCAACCCCAGAGCCACCGGCCAACCCCCACCCACCATCAGTGAATACGAAGAGCGACGTCACCTTCGTTACCACCCCATCATACGAGTTAATTCCCTCAACCTCTCCTTCTGAGACACATGGGGCAGATCATTCTACATGAGGGTCATGTCGTTCGCACAGGAGGCAACCGACCCACCAATCTTCCAAATGTTTTCACGCAACCGACCGGGAATCAATCCACCACCACCGCCAGCAACCAACCTGGTCTCCATCAAATATGCACCATCCGAGGATACCAGGAGAATCCTGTTTTCGGACGATGGCCCGCTCAGTTCCAACAACCCCGAGGACGAAGAGTCCTGGTTCAGATTTCGACCGATCCATTCACGCTACAAGCGACATGTACTCCACGATTCAGGCCCACGCAAGATCAAGAACAATACCAGCTACACCCTCAAAGAGCGCGTTTTTCGCTATACCACCTCACCACGCCGCTACCTCGTGTACGATTCGAATAGGGCGGCCAAGGAGGAGCCCATCAGACCCCGGGAAGACCAAACACCCACCTGGTGCGTATGATTCTACCACCTGACCCTAGCCACGACCGAGAACACACCCGGCAAACCACCTCTCGTCGCCGACCATAACGGCCTAAACGATCAAGGTGCGGATGACGAGAACGAAGATGATGACGCACCCACCGGGGCACTGATCAGGATTCAGAGATTTCATGGAAACTGCGGCTGGACTGAGCAGCCCTTTTAGATTAGAGAATAGACTATATGCCTCACTATACTCCATTTAAAGACTCGACAATGTGACTACTCATTTTGAACCCCCCAAAAGACCGTTGACCCCTTTTTCCCAAACAGTCCTATGTCTTTTCTCCACCCCAAAGATGGCCAACCATAATACAGGAGAATCAATAGCTCAGCAAAACTTGTTATCGTTAAGCCTGAAAGCTTCACTCAATAAGTTCTCTCGAGGATCGTTGGTTATCAGAATAGCGTTTCTCTCGCTTTAGACAAGTAGAATAATGTAAAGCCAGAGGACACCCGTCAACCATTCTGACATTTTGCAAGCACCCTGCTCAGCTCAGGGCTGTTCAACTCACCCGCCTAAAGTGAGCTAACACTCGGAGGCAGTCGTACCGCTCGGATATTAACCATCTCCACAAATAGCAAGCACTCTCAGTAATGTCTCTCTAACTACATCTGTATGAGTGAAAACTCTTTCCTATCCGTAGCAGGTTAGTGGCTGACGGACATGCCCACTGTAGAGATAATATCCATTTGGACTCACTGGCCCAGCCGTGGTTTCGTCTATACAAGCTACGCAGTGTATTAGCAAATCTACTTGGCTATACTAAGCTTCAAATCATGACTGGATGCTCCCATGATAAGAAATCTCCAGCTGCTTGACTGCATGGGCGCTACTCACAGTCAATGATATGGTACTCTCTTAAATCGTGACAAGACTCACATCTCTAGAGTGCACTAATAACCCATGGTAATGCTATAGTTCACGGGGTAGCCTGGGACTGGTGTTGATGTGGTTGTCCTGGAAGTCTTGCAGCTTCCCCCGTCAACCTCAAGCTCTGACCGGACGTATTGAGCCCGGGTCTGGACCAAGCCAGTCCGCTGTTTGACTCTTGTCCTTCTGGATCTCCCGAGCCCTCTTTGCCTTTTATCTTTTGCATCTGGTACGCCCAGACATCCTATTTTCCCTCCAAAGCGTCCAACATGCTCCTTGGGACCACACCCTCTCCCCGTGCCTTCTTTTTGTATCGGACCCCTTATCTTCTTGTCTACAGGCCTCCTGCCTACTGTTATGAACTGCGCGCATCCGGCCGCCCTCCCAGATCTCCTCTCACCTCTAGCGACCTAGTTCTGTCTGCTCCCGTCCCCTGACATCCTAAGTTGCTCTTTTCTTAGCCCACCCCCTGCTGTCACTTCCATAATTCCCTTACTGTTTACAAGATGCCTGGCGCGGCCGCCATGGAGACCCACTACTTTGGTTGGCTTCGCCACAGGAGAGAATAAATTGGCATTATTAATTATCTGCAGAACTCACACGACTGAGCTGAAGCCGGCCACTTTCTAACGGAATCTCACATTGAAGTTGCCGTGTTCAACTCGGCCGCCTACTCAATTCAACCTATTTATAATATGCCCTTAAATGCCTGCGGATCGTATATTATTCCCGCGGCCGAGTTGAAGCCGGACACTCAATATGGGAACTGCCATCTTGAGTGTACAGCTTCAACTTCGCCACATATTCATGCAGAACAATTCAACCTATTTAAAATATTCCCTTAAACGCCAGCAGATCGTGAAGTGCTCCTGTCTGGCCGAGTTGAAGCCGGACACTCAATATGGGCACACCCATCCTAAGTGTCCGGCTTCAACTTGGCTGAAAATTCATGCAAAACAATTCAACCTATTTAAAATATTCCCTTAAACACCAGCAGATTGTGTAGTACTCCCGTGGCCGAGTTGAAGCCGAACACTTAATATAGGAACTGCTACTTTAAGTGCCCAGCCCTAACTCGTATAAATACTGTGCATAATTGGATAGAATAATTTAATATATTTCATTAAACGGCCACAAATCAATGCTGTCATTCACTATCCATTGCCTCTCCACGCTAGGAATTACCTGTGCCTGTCCAATCACGGCCCTTATACTGACTATTCGCATGTCTCGACCAGTGACTCGCCTGCCGACTCCAATATATCTGGTTCAAATGTGAAATCTGCCACAATTGACTGGATCGAGTATGCAAACCAATGCCAACCGATGGACAGCGGCTGTTTCACTGAGAATATTTCTTATCTTGAAAAGTGCTAGCAACCGAGCCACCACCTGTCCTCGTTAATCTCCATAGTTCGCTTCTCCACCAGTTTGGAACTATACCAAATTGTTTCTGAGGCCACCGTTACGGAATGCCTTTGTTCCAGTGCAGCGGGCCCACTATATATGGAACCTGTCAGTTTCCAGAAAGTCGGCGACTTGAATTTCAAGTTGAGTAAATCCTTCTACAGGGAGTAACCCTAGTTTGATGGGGTCAGATGGCAAACGCTGGTCATCCGCAGCAGTCTGCCTAGTAAAACATAATATGTCCTGCATCATGGCGGAATAATATATATTGTGGGTTGCCCATAGTTCGGTCAGCATGCTGGTGTTCTTCATACGGCGTTCAAGAACCTGGCGAGCTCTATTCTGACTTGAAAAAGCCACAATTTCCATCCCACTATCTTCAGCCATGATCACACCTTTAACTTTTGAACGTGCTTCTGTAGTCTGCACCCTCATTCCTAGGGCATGCGGGCGGCCATATTGCGACAAGATCTGCTGGGTGGCATGATTCTTGTTTGACCTGCAGTATCCATCGTTAATCTGATCCTTATATGCTAGTTCACTGATCTCTGTAGAATACATCAATATGTATCGAAAATGCTGTACGTGGGAGGCAAACTGAGTCAGGTAGTGCATCTTCATGAGGTTGAAGTGGTTCTCACGCCGTATCAAATCCGCCCTCCAATCGGACCTTTCAACTCTCTCTTGATCAGCCTGTCGACTGTGATTAGCGATGGTTCTGTGGTGGACATTTTTAGTAGGCTGATCCGCTATCAGTTCCCTTAGTTCGCGATCCTGGCGATCTGCTTGGGTGTGAGTAGCCTTCGAGGTACTGAACTCAAGAAAAATATCCTTTCTCCGGTGAAATGTCTGCAAGTAGCTTTCCATGTAGGAAAGTGTATCTTGTATATGACTCCAATATTGAGCCATGAGAGAGAAATCAACCAGCGCACTAACACATTTCAAAGCACTCTTAAAATCATAATACTAAAAACTGGGCAGATTTCGCAATGCGGACTCCAATACGGCTGAAATACAATGGTCCAGATTGTGCATCTCCTTTCGCTGCCATTGTGTGATTTCGGGATAGGCCTTTTTCGGTACACAGAATCTGGGGTAAGGAGAAATTCATTTCCAAGTATTGTCGAACGGCTGTTTTTTTTGTTTGTTTATGCTTTTGCAGGAATCCTTCCATCCATTCCATTATATGTTTGAATAAGCCAAGGTAGATGCTGTGCAAGAGGCCCGGCTTGTGTAGGTCCACCGAGCTTACTTAATCCACTGCAATGAATACCTTGTTTGCTATTTTGACGCCCAACCACTGAAAGAATTCTGCAATGCCGGCCGCTTCTGCCGGCCCATGCCTCAAGGCTTTCTCCCTATATCGCATCTAGTCGTGGGTCTCGTATATCTGCAGCGGATCCCCACCGAGCTCCTCGCATGGAACCTTACACTTTGGGCATGACTTACTACCTATTTCTTGCAAGGCTGCATGCTCAGCATGATCTGCGATCCAGGCCCATAAAAGGGGAAAACAAAGGCCTGTTTTGCCCTCCACACAATTCATTACCGTTGCTTCTTGGGCTATAGGCTGTAATAGTGCCAGGACACGATCGAAGACAGCCTGCAGGGTATGCACATTTGTCTGCCGCTGGGCTTCCTTGGCACAGGCTGATTCACCCGTGAACTTTGGGTGTACTGGAAGCAATGCCAGAAGCAAGATAAGCATCTTGGTAGAGCTGTTTCTCGTCCATGAAAAATATTGCCGAGCGTCATGTATACTGGCCAGGCTTTCTTATCATCTGAGAAATTGGTAAGGTACGTCCGGTGAGATAATCCGATAATGGGAAACAAGGTTGACCCGGCAGGCAAAGTTTTCTACCAAGCAAGGGAATGCGCTGTTAGCACTTGACACACCTCTTCCAAGACCTGTCAGGACCTATCTTATACCTGTATGTCCCACCATGTTACGGCGTAGCTAATACGGTAGGATTCGGGCTAACTAAGCTTAGAATATTTGTGATAACGGATTATATGTCAGGAACGCACAAGCAAACTTGTTCGATAAAGTAAATAAAAGAATATCGTAAAAACTTATAATTGTGTTAAGGTCTCTTCACCGTTGCTTGATGATTCTTCAACCACCGGGGGAGAGGCCTACTATTTATACTAATATTCATACTACTTCAACTTCTTTAGTTAAGAAGTATCTTTTTAACAATTCAGTTCGTCAGAACAAAGTGCGAACACCGTTTGACCCTGAAAGCTTGCCCAGCTCGACTTAGAGAATCTCCTGAACTGCTATTTCATCTGAGGGTGTCCCCACTCCACCAGTAGACAGTCTTCGATCTCTTCGTCATGATAGACTATAAATGAATATGCGGCCCAAATGCCTACATACCAATAGTAATGGGGAATATGCAGTGATCAGTTCTGATATCCAGCTATCAAAGTATTATGCAGTTAACACATATGCAACTAGAAAATGAGAGGAGTACTATTCTCTATACATCTTTCCAATCAGTTAAGCATATCTTGAAACATGCTCTCATTCAGTATTCCGAGTCGGCTTCCAGACGCCTCTAGGAAGCTGATAACTTCAAGTTGGGGAGCTTGGGTTCAGATATATGGTCATCTTATGAAGCAATATACCTCGCTCTTAACTATTAGGTAAGCTATTCCCGCTAGGGTAATACACCACCAGTCCACTGTATGGATCTTTGAATATAATTGCTCCCTACTGGAATCATATTCTTGAATGAGTGCGTGAACTATATTCGAGCTATATGCGATCCGATGAATCAGCTAGCGGACATGGTCAATAATATTTTGATAATAGAAAGTTGTGGCATGTCGACCATCATCAATACTGGCTTCCACCCTCACCAAGTATTCACGAAATGGGTCCAGTACGCCGAGCTGTTGTCACAAGGTAGAGGCAGACCGGAATGATCTGCTATCCATATCACCCAAATCTTCGGCAAAGTACGCGTTGATTTGCGACTTGGCTACCTTGCTCCGGACAAACCAGCTTGCAAAATTAAAGTCCTCTTCAGATGAGAAAGGGCTCGAAGAGTCATTGGTCATTGCCTTATTGAGCTTTGTATAGCCAGCAACTTCGCCGAGAGGTCTGCCGGGACTGGGAATGGTTTCTTGATCCGAAGGGTGTGTGTGGACCGCTGGATAGGAGACCTCTTCTGTGTCTGAATCGTTGTGCATGTTATTTATCGCACCACTTGCTGTATGGATATCGGTGATCTTGAGCCCAGGATCAGATTCGTAGTCTGAGTTGATCATGTTTGCAAGTTTATTACGAACAAAAGGTGGTTGTGCCGTGGATGAGGCCGTCTCTGCAATCGCATTGAGGGATAGAACCATATCAGGATGCATTGTCTGAAGGTGTTTTGCTTATGCACCCGCTTGTTGATAACGTTGCCTGCAATAAGGACACTTTGTTGTCTGGGAGGTTATCGTGTGTGGTGTTTGTTTTTCTTTCTGTAACGTTTCCTTATCGGTTCTCGGTACACTGAGAACCTCTAAGAAACCGTCCCGGGTTGTGCACTTGAAATCCTAGCCAAAGAGTGGCCTGGGCGGATTGATTCAGCAGAGGCTCTGAAAGGTTGTCAGCTCAAACCTTTTACTATATCGCTAAGGTCTTGAAGTGTTTGGCGGCTTCTCACTATCGCGGCGAACTGAAGAGATAACTATCCAACCAAGTATATTGAAAACACTGTCGGTCGAAGTCTGGTCTTTCTAAGTCTGAAAGATACAGCCTTTAAATACATGGCTGGCTTTTGCCAAAGCCTCACTCCCACGAGTACAGCTCGTATCCTAAAACAACTATGGTATCAAATTGATACCATAAAAGAATAGATAAAACATTCAAGGTATTAAACGATCCCTTGAAACAAAACTTCAAACAACGGGAGTATCAAATGACTCTTCCAAAACACAATTAGGGAGAGGCACAATCTCGTATTCCGAAACCAAACATAAAACAAACTAGGTATCAAACAATACCTCCTGCATAACATAATAAGGCTACAGTTGCAAGGCTCGTATCCTGAAACCAAAATAATTCCAAGGGAAATCCATCAGTAACCATAGTATCTGTACCAGTTACACTTTCAAGTAGTCTGGTGGATGTGTGAGCCGATAGGCGGATGGACTGCAGTGGACCTAGTATTTTTCAAAGTGAAAGGTAGGTTTCTTTCTAGGGGTAAATCAGGGACACTTGAAGTTTGTTCAGTCTGATAATAAATGGGTCCGGACATTCAAGCTGCCAACCGGTATTCACCGTTTAACTTGTGAAACAGATTCTTTGTTAAGAGGATGCTAACCTTATTGTGGGCAGACCGAAGAGAAGAGGTTTGGAAGTGTCTTGACTCGTGGGTCACAGGTCGCATTCGGCTCCGTTGCGGTACAAAACCATATCTGAAGCCTATCTAGAGTATGTCTTTGTGCCTGTATCACATGACCTTTCAAGATATCAAGATTCAAGTTTGCACAGGGTACAATCCTACGAACCCCACTAAAACCGTCCTCATGCGGCCTATTTAAGCGCTCTCTTACCCCTCATCCATCTTGTCTCCACAACTCCTTTCCCAAATCCAAATCACATCTTCGATCCGCCAGCCCATCCTAACAGGACCCACTGAGCTCAGCACAACCTCCCACTCATCCGCAGCACAACTAGTATATCCTCAGCTCATTTCAGATTTAGCTATCTGCGTTTCCCTAGCTAATAAGCTTCTCTCGCAGCCATTTACCATGAGCAGAACTCCCTTAACCATCCGCTAGGCTCGCTCAATGTTCCATTTTCGGCTCGTCCACAATCCTTCATGATCAAACGTACCAGCATCTGTTAGTGTTCATCTTTCATCCGCTCAGGGACCTTTTTTGTTTAAAAAAAGCCTCTTTGTGATCCAGCAACCACACACCACCCCGACCAGTATTGCTGTGGCAGCCTCGAAGGTTGGTCTCACCTTTGAAAATCAGGTGCCTTTAAAACCACTGGCAATGATAACTGGTGTAAGCCCAACTGCGGCTTCCCCCACCCATGAACATATGGTCAGGAGTATAAAGCCTGGCAAAATGCTATAAAGCATAAGATGGAGCAAGACAGGATCCCAGGGTGGAAGCAGAGAACACTGGCCCAATGGGCAGCCATCCAGGCATATGCTATGACCCTCGAGCCTGTTAGCCGGAGTCAGGACTCTGGCAGCCTAATAACCTCCATGGTGAATGTTGTTCCGAATGCGTTGACTTTTTGCTAAAGGATATAGCAAAAGAACATCAGGGTATCTTAACAGACATCTTGAAAGTGCAGCCTGTTGCCGCTGTTGTGGTTGCGGGCCCCGCCCCTGCCAGAGATTATCGTAAGTTAGCCCCCAGTGTCCGCATTAATGTACAATATATGCTAATACAGCTCCTGCAGGTCTCGCCTGTCCGTGCTCTGGGCGTCTCAGGGTGGATTGGCCATCCAAAGTCAGCCCAAGTAGCGTACTTTGGGAGGATAGACAAAATCCAGTGGCAAACCCACGAACATGGTTACTGGATGGAGCTAACTGGGCCCACCTTTGCGAACCAGCTTGCGGGCATAGACAGAATCTTGTCAGGTGTATTCAGATATCGTATGCTGATTGGTGCGACAGGACAGGGTACACGTTTGCTGCGAGACGATCTTGAGAACCCGCTGCCGCTTGCTGAAATGATTCGAATCAGGAATAGCAGGCATGTCCGCACATCTGTAACAATCCTATTGTTAGGTAATTAGGCAACAGGCAAAGTCAGTCGTTTCCTATAGTGAGCAAGTCTTCTTCTTTATAATGGGGCGTAGGGAAATACTATCTCTTCAGATAGTATGGAACTAGCTTGCTGGTTTGATCGATCCGTCGAAGGATACTATCACGTCAGATAGTAAGATGAGTGGATTGTCGTGCTTGATAGAACTATCACAATAGTCCTATGTTCGAGCGGCCCGTCGAGACTATCACAATAGTCTCCGGGTTCTTAAGGCGTAGGCTTTGGTAGAGGAGAAGTATATTGAAAGAAAGTAAAAGTAATCGTATTGCAATATCTTAAGTATAGAAAAGTACTTAGATGGTTGCGTGAAGATCCAATCTCTTGGTCGGAACCAAGCGCCTTATATAAGCATCTTCCCACAACCCTAACCCTGGTGACTCATCACCTCACGCTACATAAACCTCTATGACTCATAGTGAGTCATAGCGTGAAATCCATTGATGACTCATATGAGTCATCGCACAACAATCCGTTAACCAATCAAAACTCATAAACCAAGTCATGTGCTCAAACGAGTCACATGTATGAAACCCATGACTCATAATGTGAGTCATGTGCGAAAGTCATTACATCATATGACGTCACTATCGTGAGTCATGAAACAATCAATCAATCAAAATATAACAATGACTCGCGAGTGCGTAGTCATGTGAGAACTATGAGTCAAGTGACGTCATAGTGTGAAATCCAACATACCTTATGACTCATAAGTATGAGTCATGTGAAATCTGCCTTGCTTAGTCACAATTTGTAACATTAGCTCCCGTCTCCCCCTAGTATCGGTCCCACGATGCTACTTGCCCAAATCTAACAACCTCTCCCCAGCTCTTCTGAGCTCTTTTCGGAGGCTGTGGTTCCTGTGTTCGAGCTCCTCGTTTGCTCGTCTTTTGGTGTCCATTTCGTTCCTCAACCTTGCTAGGCTGAAACCAGTTCCCGCTACTGTTCTGCGAAGTCCTTGGAGTTCTTCGCGCATTCGTCCTATCGTGGCCTAGTAGTTGGCTAGCTCCTGTCGGGTTTTTTCGTCAGTCTCCATTGACTACTGCCTTTCGTTCAGCAGTTCCTAAATTTGCCTTTGTAGGGCTCCGACATCTAGTTGAGTTTTTTTGCTCCCCTCCTCCTACCGTGTCCTCACGGCACCGAATTTCCTTCGTTGTTCTGGCTCCGGGTGTCTCCGATGCCATTTTGAGAGGGGTTTCTTGTCTCCGTTTTCCTGGGGATAATATCCCGCGTTGATCTTCCCTTGCACATGTACGAAGCATTTGTCGTCGTAGCATTCGTACCATGTCACGCTCTGCCCATAGCGTTTCCTCTGTTATTTCTTGTTCCGGTGCGATACTGGTACTGATGGTATAGACCGAGATCGGTCTTGAGGAAACCACCCCGAGGCTTCCTTGTCTAATATGTACCGAGCAGTTCCTTCAAAAAATAAGAAGATTTGTCATCAAAATGACCGTAAGCAAAATTTCGTCCAAAAATGCGCTGGTTACATAATCAAAATATTGGCACAAGGGTGATATAAAGTGTAGCAAGGGTATTTGTGATCACAGTGAAATATTCCGGAATGTTCCTATATGTATTGGGTAATAATGCCAAGAAATTCGCTTGCCAAAGCACTTTTTCTCCTATATATATCTCTCTCCACTATCATTTCTTTCCAAATTATTCTTTCCCCTCACATACTGCTTTTCCCACAACAACAACTACAATTTTAACACTCCTACAATACCGAAAAATCTTCAAATAAGATTATACCCCCGATGCCACGATGCGGAAGCTGTCGGCAGGCTCTGCAAGATGCCTACTTCGATCATGATCGCAGTGGAGGTTTACGCCGCACTTGTCGTACATGTTTGGTTAGTTAGCCTAATCACTCCGTGCTTTGCCTATTTATAATTTATAGGATTCTAATAATATATGTTTTAGGAGAGGCAAAATACGCGAAGGCGGAATAGAAGAAGAGAAGGGCAACCTCTACCTGCTGAACAGGAGGGAGCTGGAAGACAGCATAATCAAGGTTTGCTCATCCTGACTGAATAACAACCCAGAGTAGCTAATACTGAGGAAGGGGTACAGACTCTAGTACCAACTGGGCAAGCAGCAGTGGGACGACATGGGGTAGCGCCGAGTGCCCAGTTAGGAGGTATGAACTTTTAATCAACATCAGGCAACTATATGCTAATAGTAAACAGGAAATCTGGAGAGAAGAAGAAGATGTGGACAATGTCAGCAGGAGAAGGATATAAATGAGTTTGATGCAGATAGGAGAGGGAGATATCGATTATCCTGCAGAATGTGTCTGGTAAGTCTTACTATCTATAAGTTATAGAAAGGGATTAGAGGAAAACTAACCAATGAGAATAATGCAGGCAGCTGCACTAATCACAAGAAATGTGGTTACAGTAGCACATACTGTGAATAGGCAGCCAGTTCCACTAGCTACAACATCAGAGGTACAACAGGTACGGTCACGGGTGCCTTTGTCCTTTGTGAGCCAGAGAGCTAGGTGGACAGGCCATGATTTAGGCAGGTTGGACATAAGGTGCACTGGGTGCAATGCACTGCACTGGACTGCAGAGTCGTCAGCCTCGAGGAAACCACGAGGTAGAGAGGCAAGCTTTGAGTCCTGCTGCAAGCAGGGCAAGGTGCAGATTGAGCTAATGCGGCCACTCCCTGAGCCTCTCAATGGGTTGATGAGTGGAGGTGGTACTCAGGCACGAGCATTCCGGGAGGGGCTAAGGCGATGGAACTCAATCTTTGCCTTTACCAGCATCAAGTTCAATATGGACAATCGAATGAGTGAGCTCGGAGGAATATTCCAGCTCTTCCAAATTCATGGGGCGCTGTATCATAGGCAGGGACCTCTTGTACCTGCAGTAGGCATGGGAGATGCTTTGTATTCCCAAGTTTACCTCTATGATCCAGTTGATGCAGCCAGAGCGCGAGCTGCACGTGCCCCAGAGCTGGATGCCAATCTCATTCGCTCCTTAACCTTGATGCTGCAGGAGTCTAACCCCCTAATCAAACTGTATCTCACAGCTCAGGAACGGTTTGCCGAGATCAGAGCAGTAGAGGACAACTGCCGCATGATCCTCAATCCACAACTACGTCTGGTTGTGGAAAGAGGGGCTGATCTCAGACGTGAGAACCTACCAACGGCAGATGAAGTCTCCATGATTCTGCCTGAGGAATATGGAAGCGGGGGTTTCAGGGATATTGTTCTGGCTAGAAGGGTCAATGGGGAAGATTTGGGTAGAGATTTAACTCTTATCAACCCCAATCATGCCTTGTATCTACCCCTGCACTATGTTCTCCTGTTTCCTTATGGAGAACATGGATGGCATTGGGGTAGAACATTGCAAGATGCCCAGAATAAGAAGCTGGCCCAGCGTGCTTTCTACAGGTTCCGTCTGCATACCAGAGTTGATGAGCCAACCACTCTGTTCCATGCTCAAAAGCTATTCCAGCAGTTTGTTGTAGACGCATGGGCTGTCTGCGATCAAAACAAGCTTAGCTGGATTCGCACCCACCAGGCCAACATCAGAGCTGAGTTGTACAATGGGCTAGCCGATGTTTTGGGGGCTGGTGATGCGGACCCTGAGCAGGTGGGTAAGAGGGTAGTTCTACCGTCCGGTTATGTGGGAGGCGATAGGTTTATGCAAAAGCTGTACCAAGACAGCATAGCGATTGTGCGCCACTATGGCAAACCTTCACTATTCATAACCTTTACCGCTAACCCCAAGTGGGATGAGATTGTTCGCGAGTTGCTGCCATATCAGACAGCAGCACACAGACCTGATCTGGTGGCACGAGTGTTCAATCTCAAGGTACGAGATCTTCTGGACCAGATACGCCACAAGGAAGTCTTTGGACCTTGGTTGGGCTGGGTCTGGACAATTGAGTACCAGAAGCGGGGCCTCCCACATCTACACCTCCTGGTGTTTCTGAAGACTGACCACCAATTCCTGACTGCTGCCAATATCGATCGCTTCATTAGTGCAGAAATTCCCACTGAGGAAGATGCGATTGGTCAGGAGTTGCGTGGGATTATTCAGAGCACAATGGTGCATTCTCACTGTGCAGGTGGTAATGGTGACACTCTGTGTATGCAGGGTTTGAATCCACTTACTGCCCAGACCTGCCGTAAGGGCTATCCTCGAAAGTTCCAACAGGAGACTGTTATCACAGAGGATGGCTATCCTCTCTATCGTAGGAGGGATACAGGTCTGTCCTTTACGGTGCAAGTGAGGACAAGTGGAGGGAATGTTTCGGCTGTCATTGACAATCAGAGGGTAGTTCCCTACAGCCCTTACTTCTCCCTCCGCTATAAGGCCCATATCAATGTGGAGGTGTGCGGGTCTGTCAAAGCTGTCAAGTACATTCATAAGTACATATACAAGGGTGGAGATCGTGCCACTGCTATCCTGGACTCTGATCATGATGAGATAAAGCGTCATCTCCATGGTCGTTATATTGGTCCTACGGAAGCAGTGTGGCGCTTGTTTGAGTTCTCAACACATGATGAACTCCCTGACGTCACGACACTCTCCCTTCATCTTCCAGGCCAGCAGGCCGTCTACTTCCCAGACCAGGAGAGTGCTGGTGACCTTCAGGAGCGTCTTGATAGGTCAACCAGTACCCTTCTGGCCTTTTTCAAGTACAACTCTGAGAATGTAGATGGAAGACAGTATTTGTACCATGAATTTCCTGAGCACTTTGTCTACGTGCCTAAGGTGGGATGGAAGCGCAGGAAACAGCGATTTTCAATTGGTCGCATGTGGTCAGCAAGCCCCTTCATGGGTGAACGCTATTACCTGCGCTTACTTCTCACTGTTGTACGTGGTGCCCGGAGCTTTGAGGACCTGAGGACGGTAGATGGTATACAGTATGAGACCTTCAAGGGTGCATGCATTGCCTTGAGGCTGCTTGAGGATGATGGTGAGTGGATTGCCATGTTCAGGGATGCACAAGAGTTCATGGCAGGTAGCGCCTTCCGACACCTGTTTGCCCTTGCCCTGCAGCATACAACAATCACCAATCCACTTGCCATCTGGGAAGAGTTCAGAGAGAGTTTCTGTGATGATCTGGCCCACCTGCTCGTGACAGGTAGGGTAATAGTACCTGTTGGAGGGGAGGGCATGGGGGCAGGCCTTGCTCATGACTATGGGCTCTATCATATTCAGGACTTCCTCAATGAATATGGTAGATCCTTAGCAGAGTTTGGCCTGCCACAACAGGTACTGGATTGGAGGCAGAGGGAGAATGGGGTAGTGGAAAATGCGAGTATGGGGGAGGAGTTGGAATATGATATGGTACAGGAGCAGGTGTTGTCTGACACAATGCGGCAGAAGTTGAATGAGGAACAGGTTGCCTGCTTCAATGCTATTGTTGCTGCGGTGGAGAGCCATGAGCAGGACCCACAGCAGCAAGAGCCCTCTGGTGCCTTCTTCCTTCATGGCCCAGCAGGTACAGGAAAGACCTACCTCTACAACTGTCTCTGCAGTCATTTCCGGGCCCAGGGAAAGATTGTACTTTGCGTAGCATCCTCTGGGATTGCTGCTCAATTGCTACCTGGGGGCCGCACAGCACATTCAAGGTTCAAGATCCCCCTTTCAAATGACTCTAATGCTGTGTGCAACATCACGCGAAACTCCTATCTAGGTGGGTTGATTCGCAGGACCTCACTCATCATCTGGGATGAGGTTCCCATGCAGCATAAGGCGTGCTTTGAGGCGGTCAACAGAACCTTGAATGATGTCTGCAACAGTGGGGACCAGCAGTTGTTTGGTGGGATTCCTACAGTACTCGGTGGTGACTTTGCACAGATCTTGCCAGTCATTCGCCGGGGTACTAGACAGTCTACTGTGTTGGCCTCAATTCAACATTGCTCAATCTGGCCTCATTTGCATATCTTGAAACTTAAAACAAGTATGCGTATGATGGCCAGTGAGGTCAACCAGGTGTATCTCACCTTTCTTCGTGATATGGTTACTAATCCCCTACACCATGGGAAGCTCCATCTGCCTGCTTATATTCGTCAGGTATCCACAGTTGATGAGCTCTGCCATCATCTGTACCCACAGTCATTATTGGATGAGGCAGTAACAGTTTACAACTCTCTTGCAGGTAGAGCTATTCTGGCCTTTCGCAATGATACTGTCAATGATTTCAATGATGTACTGGTGGAAAGGATGCCTGGCGTGGAGCATAAGTTTGAAGCTATCAACCGTGTCAATATACCTGAGGATGATGCTGTTGCTGAGCCCTTTGCGGTGGAATATTTGCAGAGTATTTCTCTAGCATCTATTCCACCCTCCTGCCTAAGACTTAAGATCGGTGCCCCACTAATTCTGATTCGCAATCTGAGTCCCAGGGAGGGCTTATGCAATGGTACCAGGATGAGGGTACTTGGAATCCGGCGCACTTGCCTACAGGTTGCCATTCTGGGTGGAACGTTTGATGGCATGATCCGTCTTTTACCACGGATCAAGCTTACCACCTCAGAGGAGGATCTACCTTTTATCCTGGAGCGTACTCAGTTTCCAGTCCGTCTATGCTTTGCAATGACTGTCAATAAATCTCAGGGTCAGTCCCTCGATCAGGTTGGTGTAGATTTGCGCACCCCGCCCTTCAGTCATGGGCAACTTTATGTGGCTCTCTCAAGAGTGACATCACTAAACGGACTAACACTCCTACCATCCGAGCAAACTCCTACCGAGACAGATAATGTTGTGTATCCTGAAGTTCTTCTATAAGCTTCTTTCGTAAGTTTCTATCTTATATTCAATTTCTGACTTGTACTTAATGCTAACAACCACATGTCAGTATGTTTATTAAATCAATATTCACATTGTCCTGCTTATATTCTCAACTCTACCTGTATTTCTTTGTTTGCATCAATATTACTTTTGAGTTTGATCTGTTCTGTGCGCTTTCTCCCTCTTCTCTCATACTTTATTTTGTTACTATTATTATACCACCATGATTATACCTGTATTTTCCACATTCAAAAGTAATTCATCAAATTTGGTTTCTTTAAGCTTTTACTTACTCCCTAATAGAGAATATATCAAATTTCAGGGTATTTCTAACAGTACTTACATGATATATATTTAAAACATGATTACGCGCTGGACCGCTCGGTCGAGGGGATTCTAGTCCTTGTAGTGCACTTGGCACCCGTCGTCGTAGCATGCCGTCCATGACAGCACATCGTGCGCCCTTCGAGTGCATTCCTTTTTCTCTGCTGCTTCCCACTCTTGTGGGGCTCGGTATGGGGGGCTCGTGAGTAGTCCCACGGTAGTTTCCCACCCTTCTGGGACGGTCTTCGATGTCGGGGGTCTTGGTGTCGTCATTCGTAAAGGTGGTGGTGGTGGTGCGAGTTGCGGTGGTGGTGTTATGGAGACACAGGTCTCCCCTTTTTCTTGTTCCTCTATCTTGATCGAGAGAGGGCTTCCTGGGGTACTTTTGGTGGAATTGTTATTTTGGGATGCCTGCATTTTCGAAATCTTCGTGGGGGTACCAGACTTTGTTATGTTCAGGAGGATAACCGGTCCACTTGGCCCGGTATTGTAGTTTCCCGTACTGTAGTCGAGAATCGATAATTTGTTCGAGTTCGTACTCGGGTTCTCCTTCGATGATAATCGGAGGTGGTGGTTGTGCTTGTTGAGAAGAAAACTTATCGTCGTGATATGGTTCAAGAAGAGAGATGTGGAATGTATTATGGATCCTCATCGATGGTGGAAGATCGACCTTATAAGCACTTTCTCCCATCCTTGCCAAGATTTTGAATGGTCCGATTTTCTTGTAGTCCAGTTTCTTGCATGGTCTTGTCGTTCGTATATTTCTTGGCAATAGCCAGACGCTATCTCCTGATTCTAAATTCGGATCGTGTTTTCTTCCTGCATCGTAGTATTCCTTGTATCTTAGTTGCGCTTCCGTCATTTCCGCTTGTAGGGTATCGTGTAATTGACTCATGTTTTCTGGTTGTGTGATTTTTGCTTGCATTAGGTGCACGATGGTCTGATATTAGGGGTTGACTCCGTAGTTTGCAAAGAAGGGTGTGCGTTTAATGCTTTCTTGATATCCATTGTTGTATGCGAATTCTGCCATTGGTAGGAGCTCCTTCCAGTTGTCTTGATGATAATTGACGTATGCTCAGAGGTATTGTTCCAAAGTTGAATTCGTCCGTTCCGTTTGTCCGTCTGTTTGAGGGTGAAATGGCGTGCTCAATCTTCATTCTATTCCTAGTTGTTTTGTCATTTCTTTACATAAATCGGACGGGAATATGGACACACGATCCGTTATAATATCTTTCGGCAGCCCAGGTAATCGAAATATTTCCCTCATGAAATGTTCCGAGAATTGCCGCGAATCCATTTCCTTAGTGCATGGTAGGAAATGAGCCATTTTTGTGAGTCCATCAATGACGATCAGGATTGCGTCATCCCCTTCTGATTTCGGTAAGTCCGTGATGAAGTCCATGCATATCGATTTCCACGGTCGATCCGGGGCTTCATTTGGCTTCATCAGGCCATATGGTGCATGTCGTACCACCTTTGTTCTTTGGCAAATGTCACAATTCTTGACGTAATGCTTTCTCGTATTGCTCATATGAGGCCAATAGTATTTGCGTTGGAGAAGCTCTGTTGTTTTTGCCGTTCCTCTGTGTCCCGCTTGCGGAATATCGTGGTGTTGACGTATAAGGTTGGTCCGAATTCCCTCTTTGTTGGGAACCCAAATCTTTCCTTGATTCCATAGGTATTCGTCCTTCCATTGGCATAGTCCTAGGGCCACTCCCTTCATTTCTCTGTCTCCTTGTTCCAAAGCTTTCCTTATCGTTTGAATTTCTTCGTTTTGGGCCGTCTCGTTGTGAAGTTCTTCATTGCTTGTTTCTTCAAGTCTTATGGTTTCCATTTCCTGGATGCTGGTTCCGAAGTAGTTCTCTTTTGGTAGGAGAATCCTTTCTTTCTGTGTAAGTCGTTCATCTCCTTCCTGTAGCATGTTTGCTTTTCGTCGAGTTAAGGCATCTGGCTTGCCTCCTTCTTTTCCCGGTCGATATTCAATTCTGGAGTCAAAGCCGCTTGAAACTTCGCTCCACCGGATCCGCCGTCCCGTTAACTCCTTAGTCGTCGTAAATCTTATCAAGTTCTGGTGGTCTGTCACGACTATGAAGGGTTGTCCGCTTCCTTTAAGGTATCGTCTCTATTCTTTGAGTGCTTGAACTATTGCTAATAGTACTTTGTCGTGTACGTCGTAGTTGCATTCGCCCAGTTTCATAGTCTTCGATCGGTATGCTATTGGTCTCCATTTTCCGTCTTCGTCCTGTTGGGACAATATGCCTGAGCAGACATATTGTGATACGTCGGTTTCGACAAGCATTGGTCTTCCCGCTTTGATGTATGTCAACACTGGGGTTGAGCATAACCTTTGTCTTAGCTCGTCAAAGGCGGTTTGTTCTTTGTTTCCCCATTCCCAGACGACATCTTTCTTGGTTCGATCGTATAGTGGTTTGGCTGTTCTGCTGAATCCATCTATAAAGTGTCGATAGAAATTGCAGAACCCAATGAATTCCTGAATTCCTTTTTTGTTGGTAGGTTCCTTCCAATCCCATATGGCTGCTGTTTTGATAGGGTCGACTTTGACTCCTTGGTTATTGATGATGAATCCTAGGTATTCTGTTTCTCGTTGGTGAAATTCGCATTTCGATGGTTTGAGTTTCATTCCTTGTTGCCGCATAGCGCGGAGGATGGCAGCCACGTCTTTTTGGTGTTGTTCCAGGTTGTCTGAGTATATTAGGACATCGTCCAGGTCGACTATGCAGCATATGTCGATATATGATTGCAAGGTTCTGTTGATCCATCTTTGTGATGCTGCAGGTGCATTGGGTAGCCTAAAAGGCATTACCAAGTATTCGTAAGTGCCGTATTTCGTGGTGAATGTCGTTTTCCATTCGTCCCCTGCTTTTATCCTGACATTGTGGTAGGCGTCCTTGATGTCCAGTTTGGTGTAATATTTTGCAGTTTGTAGCCTGTCCAAGGCTTCCCCTATCAGCGGTAGGGGGTATCGATCCTTTTTGGTAACATGGTTGAGTGCTCTATAGTCGACACATAGGCGAAGTTTTCCATCTTGTTTCTTGACGAGCATGATGGGAGATCCCCCGTCGGAGTTTGTTTCTCTTATCCATCCTCTCTCCTCGTTCTGTTTGATATAGCTCCAGAGTTCCTTTAGTTCGTCCTGGGAAAGTGCGTATATCTTTTTGATCGGAAGTCCCTCTCCTTCTTCGAGTTTGATTTTCAGGTCCACCCCCTGTTGATGAGGTGGTAGCTTAGTTTTTTCTCCTTCTTCGAATACATCTATGTATTCATGATATTCTTTAGGCACCATTTCTTCCAGTTTTCGTTGCTTTTGATATTTTCTGCTTTTGATGGGTAGCTCGGTGCTAATGTTGACTGATTCTAGGCTTAGGCGTCCTTCTTTTTTGCTGTACTTGAGGATTCCGGTTGTCGTGTCCGGTCTTCGGTAAAACTTTCCGAAGGCTCTGGCACTGATCTCGCAGATCTGTGCCTTGGAAGTTCCTGTGCTTCCAAATCCTTGTTGTCCTCTATTGGTTTTTGTGAGCGTTCGGACTTCGTAACAGTCGCTTTCGATTATTTTTTCCGTGATGAGTTGTGCTATCCGATCTCCGTTTTTGACTTGGTAGTCTTGGTTGCCTATGTTGACTAGTACCACTTTGATTTCCCCAGTATGGTCGGAGTCGATCACCCCTGCATTGACAGCAATCTGATGTTTAACTGCCATGCCACCTCTTGGCGCTATCCGTCCATAGGTTCCTCGTGGTGGTGTGATTGATATTCCGGTTCGGACAACTTCTTGTTCTCGGGCTGGTATCGTCTTGGTTTCGTTTGCGTACAGGTCGTGTCCTGCTGCTTGTGCCGATCCTCGAGTCAGTATCTTTGCTTGCGGGTCAAGTTTCTTAACCTTGACTCGCTGATCTTTCTTGCTTTGAGCGACTCCGAACTCGATTTTCAAGTTCCCTTCTCGTGCTTCGTCTTCTGGTATCGCGTATACCGTGGGTGATTCTTTTAAACACCATGTCGTACACCTTTCACTTTCAAAGGTGATCTTTCCTTGTCCCCAGTCTATTCGGGGACTGTGTTGCTTTAACCATGGCATTCCGAGGATGACCTCATGGTTGGGTAGTTTAGCCACTTGGAAAATCGCCAATTCCCTATAGCTACCGATGTCCATAGGTACTTTCGCTGTATGGGTAATTGGTCCCATAGCGCTGGGTCGACCGTCCGCCAGGTAAACTTCTCGTATTGTTTTTGCTTGCGTGGTTCTGATGTTGTATTTGCTGCAGAACCCTTTGTCGATAAAGTCCTCGGTTGCTCCCGAGTCGATCATCGCGTTAATCGTGATTTGTCTTGTTGTGCCGTGTAGTCGTATCGTGACCATAATATGGTCATTTTCGTTGTTTAGTGCTTCTGTCTTGTTCAGTGCCGCGTAAAGGTTCCTCATCTCAATGGGCTTTGGTTTGGTCCTGTCCCTCAGACCATTGCCTACTGGGGACTTTCGTCGTTTCCCGATTCTTCTTCTCTTGCGACCTCCATTTCCCTGGCTTTCGCGGGTGGTCTCCATTGTTTTTTGTTGTCGTTCCTTGGTTCCCATGTCGCTCCCTCCTTGCTGTTGGCCTGGCTTCGGCATGCCGCCGCTCGATGTCCCGGCTTGGCGCATTTAAGGCATAAATTGCTTCTCATTCTTCGTTGGTATTCTTTGGCCGAGATGTTGAATCCAGGCCTTCTTCGGGTAGCATCCAACTCCATTGGATCACCCTTGTCGTCGTTCTGAGGTCGAAAGGTCCCATTTTGATTTCGTGGGGTTCCTGAAGATGCGGTCCTTTCTTTACCGATTGTCCCATGACGCATGTGTTTGATGGCTGCCATCTTTGTCTCTTTTTTGATGGCCCCGTTGGCCACGAACTGTGGGTCTTGCGAGTCTGATCCGTCCATTCCCCATGCGTCTTGGAGTTCTGTCTTGAATCCCCTCATTAGCTGATAAGTCCGGGTTGCATCGTCCATTCCAGTCTGACTGGCAATAAGTCTATATTCGTTCCAGTATTCTGTAGCTCCTTTCGATCCTTGAACCATTTTGATGAGTTTTGCTCTTGCTGCTCCTTGCTCGTCGATTTCGCCAAACTGTCCCTGCAATTCATTCTTAAAGTCGTCCCAACTGCTCCAGGTTACATCTTGTCGTCTTTCGATGTATGGCGTGGCCTATTTCAACGCATCGCCTCTTAGAAGCCTGAGAGCGTAGACAATTTTGTCGTTGTTCTACTCGAATTCCCATCCCACTCCTTTGAAGTAGACCAACAGCTGCACCAGCCAACCTCTCAGTTGGTCTCGTTCGCCATGAAATGTGCTGGGTTCCTTGATTTTAGGTTTCTTCGTGTTTCCAGATCCTCCGGTTAAGGCTCCAATGATTTATTGTATTTGATCCGGCGTCAGGTTGGATGGTTGGGGTGGGGCCGCTTCTTTGCCCTTCGTGTCTGGATTAGTTGTAGATGTGGACGCCATCGTGTTTCTTCTTGTAGGTACTGCGTCTGTTTTGTCTGAATCAGAACTTTCTTCCGCGCTATCTGTTGTTGAGCTTGCGGTTCGTGAGTGTTGAATAGACTTGGCTACTGCTTCTCCCAGTCCCTCTAGGTCGATTTCTGTTTCGGTGAGGTCGATCTCCTGGTCGACAGGTTGTTGAGCCGTTCTATCGTTGGGTGTTGCGTGGTGACGCAACCAAATGTAACAATCCTATTGTTAGGTAGTTAGGCAACAGGCAACGACATTCGTTTCCTATAGTGAGCATGTATTCTTCTTTATAATGGGGCGTAGGGAAATACTATCTCTTCAGATAGTACGGAACTGGCTTGCTAGTTTGATCGATCCGTCGAAGGATACTATCTTGTCAGATAGTAAGATGAGTGGATTGTCGTGCTTGATAGTACTATCACAATAGCCCTATGTTCGAGCTGCCTGTCGAGACTATCACAATAGTCTCCAGCTTCTTAAGGCGTAGGCTTTGGTAGAAGAGAAGTATATAGAAACAAAGTAAAAGTAATCGTATTGCAATATCTTAAGTATAGAAAAGTACTTAAATGGTTGCGTGAAGATCCTATCTCTTGGTCGTTTTTTTTCTTTTTTCTTTCTTTTTTTTAATCATGCGTTATTTGTTTCTAGATACAAATACCCTTATGCAGCGCTAGCTATGAAGAGAAAAAAACCTATAAATGCAATCCCACCACCCACTTCACCTCTTCATGGGAAAAATCAAACACCCCGAGTCCATAGGAAAAGTCCCCCTCGCCTTGCACCTAAGATAATATACCCCAGACACGTAAGGAAACAATACATAGAAACGTACAGGTAGAAAGACCCAAACCCTTCCGCAGGCTCCCTAAAACAAAAGAAACTACGGCTGCGCTAAGGCCCTTTCGGGGCCAGATGGAGAGGATTGATGATCAGCGACATAGGAAAACTCCAGTAGAGGGCCCACCACAACCATGATGTACGGTCAGGCAGGTCATTACATCGATCCAAGGCGTTGGCCAAAGCCACGGAGGCAGTGCTATAGCACGACTAGGCGTAACCCAGGAGGGGCCAATCGATCGGAAGGGTAGAAGGCGAGCGGAGCCACCGGGCAGAGGGGATGCCAGCCAACAATGATGAGGGGTAGAGTTCCAGCCGGAGAGTAGCAGTAGGGTGCCAGCCGGTGATGAGCAGTAGGGTGCCAGCCCTGGAGAGGATTGTAGCAGTACGGTCCAAGCGGACAGAACTGGGAGAAGGAGAGAGGAAGGATCGCGAACAAGCTAGCAGCAGCCGACAAACGGGCCATAGTAAGGGCTTTTGGGACGACGACGAAACCGAGCGAGACCACGATGTTACTAACCGAGGCTTTCCCCATCAGAGGTACAAGCCCAGCAAGCCGAGGCCTATGGGTTCATCAAGGGAAGAACATGAACCATGTGGCACAGTCAAATGCAACAGTGGCTGTGCCACAAGAGTGCCAAGAATATGAGTGATTGACTGTGATGTAGTATAAATAATAATAGGTATGAAAGAAAGTAAATTAATTATATACAATTGTTTGTGAATTTGACACTCTGCGGTGGCTCCTATAGGTTTTTGTGACCATTTCTTTGAAGTCAGCAGTACCATATGCATATCCCTCCCTGTAGGCTCTCATCATTCGCTCTGTCCGTGCCCAGAATTTCCAGATTAATACAGGTTTGACAGAATTCAAACATTCAGGAACCATTTTTCTCAATCCCCAAATGTTGTACCCACATCTCCGCCGTGCATAACGTTTTGCTGCTCCCCAATAATACTCAATAAAATTGAGCTCGCAATGATATTTGCGAAAAAAGTAGACCAAATGGCCCTTCGCCTCTACCTCCTCTTCCAATCTGCTTTTTTGAGCCTTAAAATCTGGCTCTTGCGCTATTAGTGCCCTAGCACAACAGGTACCTCCATTAAGGCACAGCTTGTTTTTCTTTCCATCTGGCTTTCTGCATTGAACTCGTAACTTGTGTCTCCATAATCCACGCTCTTGGAGTACCATTTGTAGTCCTTTAGGTGTACCATCAACCATTACCATAGGCTGAATAGCCCTAGTCATCGAATTCCTTCCAGGTCGAAGAACTGCTTGCCCTCCACCTGGAAGTAGATTCATCATACAAGCTCGTAGTACATCACTGGAATATACTGAATGACTGGTAGCATTATCGAAAAGAAAGAGCGCTTGACATCCAGGAAAAGCAGATTCGAAAACTGGTATAGCCAGCTTCAATACTTGTTCCACCAGCTGATCACCATCCCACCAATTGTCCCCTCCATATTCAATAGAACATGCAGTTAGTTGTTGGTCCATGCGTTTAGGGCCATCATCCAACATTCCATATTCAGTAACTGGTGGGTTGTTGATATCATCAGGGATACAAAGTCGTTCTCCAGGTATGAGAAAATCAGACACTATAATTCCTTTACCACGTGTTTTCTTTTTCAGAGGGATGTGATCTTCTTTTACCCATATCTTGCATCGTCCATCATTGGCATTGAAGGTTGATTCATCGTGCACAATCAACACAACTGGACTGACACCTGATGGTAAGTTTGATGGATATACGATTTGAAGCTCCTCATTCCCATTGGAATTAACCAACTCCCAACGGACCATTCGATGCTCTAGACCCTGCAATGCAGGCAAGAATTGAGCTTGCCGATATGAAACAACATCTGCCCTTTCGTGGCCATCCTTATAAACTCCTTTACGAACATCGCGGAATTTGTAGCCCATTTCGTGCAACCATTGAACTGCCGTCTGAGTACTGAGGGTGTCTTGAACTTCTTGCCTGTCCTCTGCCAGTGTGGCCAGTTGGGCCTTTGTTTCAGCCGAATATGGTTGAGGTGGATTCTTCAATTCAGGCTTTTCTTCGAATGGTAGAATTCCAGTTTGCCACTAGCTTGAGATAGCATAAGCGACGCTCTGGCCTGTAATTGCTTCCCCTGCTCCAGCCAAATACTCTCGGAGAGCAAGTTTGGTGCCTTCATCATCAATCAATCGGTGCAGCATTGCTGATTTGCCCTGGTGGGTTGATGGAATATGTCGACTCCTGATCCAGCTCAGCTCATTTTGGATGATTCGGTTGCGTAGTTGGTTTCCATGGCCATTGGCTGCTGCAATAAAGGATGCTGCATCCTTTCGAGTTCTTTTCCAGAATGTTTTCTGTAGGCCATATTGTTGAAAGCGGAGAAACTCAAGGACTTGCAAATGATGCTCGAGGTCTTGACCTTTTGGTGCTCTTCGTTTAGACTTCAATAGTTTTCGCATATCATGAATTCCTAAGCAAGTGTTAGCTATCAATTTTAAACCACTAAATCCACTGGACCTGAACATACCTTTAGTTAGGATTTGATACTGAAATCGTGTAGATTGATACTTGGATAAGACAGGCCAGCTTCCAATTGCTTCAGCCAAATCCTCATTATCCTGATTTTCAACCTCCTCTATATCTTCCTCATTCACCACTTCTTCACTCAACTCCTCCATCAGATCCAACCCTTACTGCTCCACTTGAGCTTCTGCAATCTGCTCTCCCTCTTGGTTAGATCCCTCCACATCAACCCATTCTCCCTCTAACACTCCTGTCCTCAGTGCCTCCGCCGCTCTCTCTCCTCTTCTCTCTTGCTCCTTCTTCTTTCGTCTCCATATTGTTTGACGGCAAGGGGCCTTCCCTCCTCTTCCTGCTTGTACCTGAAACACACTATCTTCTAATGATTACAGTGATTAGCATATTAGTGTGTTATATAACTTTAGATTCAATAAATATATTCAGAAAAACCTTACCATTCACTTCTTCTACAGGTGCTTCTTCACCATCAACACTCCACTCCGCAGCACTGTGTGCTTCATCCCTCTGCTCTTCATTTGCTGCTCGTTTGGGTCGCCCACCCAGTCTGCCTGCAGCACGACTTTGTTGTATACGCTTCTTGGCTCGAGTCATTGTGTGCTGATATGATTGCCGTTCTCATTGTTGTCTTGTCAATGCAAGCTGTAAATACTTCTTTGTGATTGGATATTTAATTATGTTTTATCCTTAGTCATCACATTCTGGTTGCATTTTAATGCCAAGGCTACTAATATTACACCAAATTTCCAATGTTTAAAACAGGTATACCATTCCTTGTACTTGTATTTCCAAATTAAAAAAACCGTACTTTTATTCTCCTTAATCTCTTCTATATCTCCGCGGTTTTTTTAAATTATTTACACAAGTATTGGGTTGGTTATACTCATTTGAAAATACCTCAAAATGAGGTTCACGCTTATCCCTTGATGCACTATGCTTCGACCGAGAGTCTGGCACCGTGACGCCGACCGTGAACGAAGCGAGAAGCTTTCCGACCGTGCAAAATGCTAAGCGAGGTGCAAAGCAAGTGCGGCGTAAGAGGGAGAACCGAACTTGATGAGTTGGTGTCAACGAAGAATGGGAACAAGAACCCCAAGGATGGGAGGCATGAGTGCCCCAGGATAGGAGGGTAGATGGCTTAACGTCAACCCCTAGGCAGTAGCCATTGGGGGGGAAGAGATGTGGGTGGGGGAAAGTGACGATGATTTCTCGTGGTGTTGAGATTTCAATCGCTGGAGGTGTTGTTGCAATGGTTCGTGTCCTATCTCTTGGTCATTTTTTTTTTTTTCTTTTTGTAATCAAATCGTTATTATGTTTAAAGGTACAAAAGACTCATGCAGCGCTAGCTATGGAGATAAAAAACCTATAAGCAAACGTCATCCCGCCCGCTTCACCTCGTCATGGGAAAAATCAAACCCCCCGAGACCATAGAAGAAACCTCCCCCGCCTAGCACCTAAGACTCGCACCTCAGACACGTAGGAAAACAACTCATAGAAACGTACAGGAGAGAGACCCAAACCCTTCAGCAGGCCCCCAGGTAACACTAAGAAAAGAATCAAAGAGACGCCTAGATACAACTACTATTGCCAATATGCCAAATCCAAGAACCCATAGGGTGAAATCCGGTTGGGGCGGCGGCTCAACGGTCGGGAGTGACCGGAAGATGGCGACGCGTCAGCGTTTAGGAGTGACCAAGGAGGCAGTGCAATACCATGATCAACCGTAACCTAAGCGAGGATTGCGACCGTAGAGTAAATCGCAGGAGGGAGAGAGGCAGGTGGGCGAGCGGAGCCACCTGGCAGAGGGGATGCCAGCCAACGATGATGAGCAGTAGGGTGCCAGCCGGTGAGTAGCAGTAGGGTGCCAGCCGGTGAGTAGCAGTAGGGTGCCAGCCGGTGAGGAGCAGTAGGGTGCCAGCCGGTGGAGAGGATTAGCAGTAAGGTGCCAGCTTATGGGGCAGTACGGTGCCAGCGGATGGAACCGGGAGGGGGGTGGAGGAAGGATCGCGAGCGGGCTAGCCACAGCCGACAAACAGGCTATAGCAAGGGTTTTTGGGACGACGACGAGCAGGGACGAGACCGTGATGTTACTAACCAAGACTTTCCCCATCAGAGGTACAATCCCGGCAAGCCGGGGCCTACTTTGACCGAGAGTCCGACACCGTAACGCCGACCGTGAGCGTAGCGAGAAGCTTTCCGACCGTGCAAAATCCTAAGCGAGGTGCAAAGGAAGTGTGGGGTAAGGGGGAGAACAGAACATCATGAGCGGGTGTCAACGACGTATGGGAACAAGAACCCCAGGGAGGGGAGGCAGGCGTGCCTCAGGAGAGGAGGGCAGATGGCTTAACGTCAACCCCTAGGCAGTAGCCATGATGGGGGAAGAGAGGTGGGTGGGGGAAAGTGACGATGATTTCCCGTGGTGTTGAGATTTCAATCGCCGGAGGTGGAGGAGAGATGGTTCGTGTCCTACCCCTTCGTCGTTTTTTTTGTTTTTCTTTTTTTTGTAATCATGCGTTCATTGTTTTTAGGTACAAAAAGCCTCATGCACCTCTAGCTATGGAGAGAACAAAACCTATCAATCAAAAACAAATAACAAAAGAAAGTCACGGCACCAGTCAAGTATCCACTATCGCGCAGGGTTCTCCTCCGCCGGGCCATTGGCCACATATAACAAGGAAAGCACAAACTAACAACTTAGTCGTCTCGAACAGGAAAGCCTACATAAGACAAAGGAGAGAAACCCAACGACCCTAAACCTCAGCCAACGAAAAAACACGAAAGACCTGGGGGGGCACCCTGGGGGGCGAGAGAGAGAACGGGGGGGAAGAGGGGGGCGTGGTGGGTGGGAAAATCGAAGGGGGAAATCCCGTGGAGGTGACGCTTATAAAGTTGGCGAGCCTTTTTAGTAGCGGGAGGGATGACCAGAGTGGGGCCTCGGGACAGACATCAGTAACACCGTGGAGGAGGCGTGACCTGCTGTGTTGTCTCGAGGGACCGGAAAGGATGGCGTGCTCGAAGGTTTCGGGTTCCAAGCCGCAGCGGGGGCAGGAGGTGTCAGCGTCGGAGGACCTCCAGGTTGGGTGGGCGGCCAGATCACTGTTTCCGGCTCTCATCTGGTGGATTCTCCCGGCAACGAACTTCCCCAAGCCCATAAAGGGTCTTGGATGCAGCGCGGGAGGGTGCAGGTAGTACCCCGGAGATGGGAAAAGGGAGGACCACTCCGCGAGGAGTTTCTCCCTTATTCTCGTCTTCAAGGCGGAATAGGTGCTGTCCATCAGGGACGGGGGCGGGAGTATGGGGGTAGGGCACACAAGGTGGGAGTTGATCATGGGCATCCGAGATAGCCCGAGGGTGAAGGGTATTGTCCGGTGAGCCACCGCGTCAATCGGCAGGTGGTTCCTTATCGGTGGGACGGGACGGGGCGTCTTCCAGTGTAGGGGGAGGTAACCGGACAACAGGCCTCTGGTTAAGGCACGGGAAGAGTCGGGCGCACGATGAAGCGAAAGCGATGGGAATGAGGGGTGAAGGCGGGCTGTTGCCGGGTTCACGCTAGGGGGAGAGCAGGCCACCCTGAGCGCCGCCAGCCTCTGCCGGTGGGTGATCAGGAGGGAAACAGGTGGGAGGCAGGACTCTACCGAGAGAATCCCGGTGGGCGTAGCGGAGAAGCAGTTTGTGGTCCACGTTTGGACCTTAGGCCAGACCGTATCGAGGCGGGTTGTTGTGCCCACACTGGGTGAGAACAGGTCCGCTCCGTAGAGTAGGATGGGGGCGATCAGTCATGTTGCCAATCAGTGGCACAGGTAGGGAGCGAGGCCCGCACCGGGCGGATTAAGACGCCGGATCAGGGCGAACGCACCCTGCGCAAGGGCCAGGCGACGCGAGAAATGTGGAGCGGGGTCGAGTGCCGGAGTGAACTAGTACCCAAGCCATCGAACAGAGTTGCCAGGGTGAAATATTTCCCCTTTAATCTGGATGGGTGAGACGCACTTCGGAGAGTGCCTCTGGCTGGGGGTTCTCCAGGGTATTAATTCCGTTTTTGCCACCGAAAAGGAGACGCCGAGGCGGGACGCCGAGGCGGGACGCCTTTCTCTCAAGTTTGTCGAATAGATCCTGGAGCGGGCGAATGTTGCCACGATAGGAGAGGGAGGCCACTGTAAGAGCGAAGTCGTCCACATACGAGATCATCAGACCCCGAGGGATACCGAAATGTAGTGGCGCGACGTAGAGGAGGAAGAGGAGTGGGGAGATCGGAGAGCCCTGGGGGGCGCCAAAGTTTACTGGGGCCGGGATTCCTGGTGCCCCTTGGAAAATAAGGGTGCAGCTTCTTTCACCTAGAAAGGATGAAACCCAGGAAACCCGGTAGGGGGGTATCCCGCCTTCCCTTAGGATGCGGGCCAAAGTGTTGTTGTCGACGTTGTCGAATCCTGCTTTTATATCCCAAAACAGGGAGGAGACCTTGAGACGGGGCCTCTACAGGGTCCTGACGTTGTTGATGAGAGTGAGGCACGCGCCGTAGGTGCTAAGCCCAGGGAGCGAACCGCTTTGGTTGGGGTGCAACAGCCCTCTAAGTCGGGCTGCCGCAAGTAGGGGGGCTGCTATGATCCTCTCGAGGACCTTTGAGATTGTGCGGATCAAGACGATTATCCTGAAGGAAGAGGGTGATTCGTAGGAGGGCTTTCCTGGCTTGTCAAGTATCACTCCGTTCGAGCTCTTCAGAGACGCGGGGTGGTACCCCCGGAGGACCAGCGGGGCAAGTATGTGGAGGAGGATCGAAGGGTTGATTTTGTTGACCTGCTTCCAGGTAGAATAAGGTATCCCATCCGGGCCTGGCGTGGAGGTCGGGGAACACTTGGAATGAGCCGCGGCTATTGCGTCCGTCGTTAGAGGGGGTGCTGACTTGTTTGGCCTGAGCCTTGGTGGCGTGGCGAAGGGTTCCTTTGGAGGGAAGAAATGGTCCAAAAGGACACTGTTCATTTGTGCCGGGGTTCGGCCCCGGGGAGGGAGGGGAAGCGCGGCTGGGCCTGCCCGTAGGCAAACCTCTTAGCCGTCCACAGGCTCTGAGGGGTGGTGGCCAGCAGAAAGGAGGACCAGTGTTTGTTTTTAGCGGCCTTGATTGCCTTGAATTACCCAGCCTTTGAGGTGCCGGCAATCTCCCGCCCGTGTGGGGTGTCGTGCTTCCTGGCCGCTCTGGCAGCCTTATGATATTCACGACGGAGGATAGACAGGTGGGGGGCCCACCAGGGTTTGGAGTGGTGGGAGGGTCTGGATACCGGCGTGTGCTCCTTCAGGAGGGCCAGCAGACGGTTTAGCGATTCTGACATCCATTCGTCAAGTTGTGGGGGTGTGGGGCATGAGGGTGCGGCCGGGACCTTGAAGCCCTTAACGATCGGGTCCAAGGTTTCCCAGTCCGTGTCTGCCCAACGCGGACGCGGGGGTTTTTGGTTCAGGGAGGGTGCAGCGAGGGTGATTGTTATTGGTATGTGGTCGGAGCCCGTTGAGGGGAGGGAGGCCTCCCAACTCTTAACCAGGGGAAGAAGGAGGGGGTTTGTGAAGGCGAAGTCTATCACCGAGGGGCGAGCCTTGCCCACCAAGGGGAACCTTGTGTATTCACCTGGGGGGTTGAGGAGGGCGAAGCCGGACTCTGCCGCTTTCTCAAAATAGGGAGTCGAAGAAGAGATCTCCCGGTGCGAGAAGTGCCGTAGAGGGTCCGAGAGGGGGTTGTGGATGTTGAGGTCTCCTAAAACTAGGAGGGGAAACCCAAGGTCGGGGAAGAGAACTTCTGGTGGGACGGAGTGGACCCTGTGGTCCACAGTATTAGTAGAATAGGCATTAATAATCCTGAAAGAATAAAAAGCAGTGCCAAAAAGAGGCTCATTGGAGGAGATGTCGAGAGAAAGAACATCGTCTAGCGCCCTTGAACCTGGGGAGCACCGTGTAGTTGGAAAGAAAAGACATATGAACGTAGGCTGCCACACGTCGCTTCCTAACCGGGGGGAAAAGGACTTGAAACCATTAAAGGAAGGAAGGTGAGCATTGTTGACAGGCGGGTCCTGCAAAAGAACTATCGAGGGGTAGATGGCCGCCTCTTTAAACGACTCAAACAAAGAAAGAAAAACATTCCAGCTCCCAAGGCAGTTATGTTGAATGATGGAAAGAAAAGCAGGGGCAGGGGACGGCCCTTGACCCGGAGAAATGGGCATGGGTCGATTATTCATTACCGGGACGAACCCGACGAGTCGAAGAGGCAGGGGTAGGGCTAGGCTCCTCCAGGGGGAGAGGACAACCAAAGCCGTGAGTAGTGCCAGGGCGCGTAGAGGGTCCGGCTGGGGGAGGTTGCCTGGGGGTCATGTCCACCTCAAGGGGACCCTCCCCGGGCGGGGGAGTAGTGGATGTCGGGCCCCCATCGACCGCCAAATCCATGGGGTCTTGACCGGTTGGGGCGGGGGCTGGCGAGTTGGTTCTGGTGGGGACAGGCGGGGGAGGTCGAGCCGGACATTCCCTGAACGTGGCAGTGTGGTCACCAGCGCAGTTACAGCAATGGGGGGGCGAGGTCGGACAACAGGACGGGACTGGCTTATTGTTCCCGCTCCTGGGGCAGGTTGGATTCTGGCATCTGGCCGCGCAAGTATGGTGAAGTGCACAAATGGGGCACGTGGGGTGGGTGGCGGGGCATCGTTGATGGGCGTGTCCGTATCTCCAGCAGTTCTTACGCTGGGAGGTCTTGGAGGAGGAGAAGGCAAGTTCGACCTTGCGTTTCTAAGAGAGGATGACGACCCCTGAAGTGAGGGCCGATACGTTGTGGGGGTCGACGGTGACAACCACCGAAGTGGCCTGCTTGGTCTCCCTCCCTACCCCGTGGTCGTTCTTTTTTTTCTTTCTTTTTTTTTTGTAATCTAGCGTTCATTGTTTTTAGATACAAAAAGCCTCATGCAGCGCTAGCTATGGAGAGAACAAAACCTATAAATCAAAACATATAACAAAAGAAAGTCACGGCACCAGTAAATATCCACTATTGCGCAAGTTTCTCCTCTGCCGGGCCATCGGCCACATATAACAAGGAAAGTACAACCAACAACTTAGTCGTCTAGCAAGGAAAGCCTACATATAGTAAAGTAAGGGAAAATTACCCAACGACCCTAAACCTCAGCCAACGAAAAAACACAAAAAACCGGGGGGGGCACCCTGGGGGGGGAGAGAGGAAACGGAGGGGAAGAGGGGGGGGTGGTGGGCGGGAACATCATGGGGGGGAATCCCGTGGAGGTTACTCCTATGTAGGCGGCGAGTCTTTTTAGCAGTGGGAGGGATGACCAGAGTGGGGCTTCGGGACTGACATGAGAGACGCCGTGGAGGAGGAACGACCTGCTGTGCTGTCTCGAGGGGCAGGATAGGATGGCGTGCTCGAAGGTTTCAGGTTCCAAGCCGCAGCGGGGGCAGGAGGTATCGGCATCGGGGGACTTCCAGGTCGGGTGGGCAGCCAGGTAACTTTTTCAGGCTCTCATCTGGTGAATTCTCCTGGCAACGAACTTGCCCAAGCCCATGAAAGGCCTCGGTTGTAGCGCGGGGGGGTGTAGGTAGTACCCCGGGGTCGGGAAAAGGGAGGCCCACTCCACGAGGAGTTTCTCTCTTATCCTGTTCTTTAGGGCGGAATAGGTGCTGTCCATCAAGGACTGGGGCGGGAGGACGGGGGTAGGACACACAAGGTGGGAGTTGATCATGGGCATCCGAGAAAGCCCAAGGGTGAAGGGTATTGTCCGGTGAGCCACCGCGTCCACCGGCAGGTGGTTTCTTATCGGTGGGACAGGTCGGGGCGTTTTCCAGTGCTGGGGGAGGTATACGGACGATAGGCCTCTGGTTATGGCCCGCGAGGAGTCAGGTGCCCGGTGAACGGAGAGTGAGGGGAACGAGGGGTGAAGGCGGGATGTTGCCGGGTTCAAGCCGGGAGGGGAGCAGACTACCCTGAGCGCCGCCAGCCTCTGCCGGTGGGCGATCATGAGGGAGATGGGCGGGAGGCAAGACTCCACCGAAGGTATCCCGGTGGGCGTAGCTGAGAAGTAGTTTGTGGTCCACCTCTGGACCTGGCGCCAGAATGTATCGAGGGGGGCTGTCGTTCCCACGCTAGGTGTAAACAGATCCGCGCCGTAGAGCAGGATGGGGGCGAATAGTGACGTTGCCAATCTGTGGCATAGATATGGGGGGAGGCCCGCCCCGGGCGGGCTAAGGCGGCGAATGAGGGCGAATGAGGGCGAACGCCCCTTGGGCAAGGGCCAGGCGACGCGAGATATGTGCAGCGGGGTCAAGGGCCGGAGTGAAGCAGTACCCGAGCCACCGGATGGAGTTTCCAGGGTGAAACAATTCCCCTTTGATTTGGATAGGTGCGGTGCACTTCGGCAAGGGCCTCTGGCTGGGGGTCCTCCAATGGATCAGTTCTGTCTTCGCAACCGAGAAGGAGACGCCTAAACGGGACGCCTATCTTTCAAGCTTGTCGAACAGCTCCTGGAGCCGGCGGATATTGCCACGGTAGAAAAGGGAAGCAACTGTGAGGGCGAAGTTGTCCACATACGATATCATCAGGCCACGAGGGATCCCGAAGTGCAGTGGCGCAACGTAGTGAAGGAAGAGGAGCGGGGAGATTGGAGAGGCCTGGGGGGCGCCGCCGTTGACTGGGGCTGGGGTCCCTGGTGCCCCATGGAAAATTAGGGTACAGCTGCGTTCACCTAGAAAGGACGAAACCCAGGAGACCAGGTAGGAGGGTATCCCGCCTTCCATCCGGATGCGGGCCGGGGTGTTGTTGTCGACGTTGTCGAACCCTGCTTTTATATCCAGAAACAGGGAGGAGACCTTGAGACGGGGCCTCTGTAGGGTTCTGACGTCGTTGGTGAGGGTGAGGCACGCGTCATAGGTCCTGAGCCCAGGGAGCAAACCGCATTGGTTGGGGTGCAACAGTCCTCCCTACCCCTAGGGCGTTTTTTCTTTTTCTTTTTGTAATCATGCGTTATTTGTTTCTAGGTACAAAAAGCCTTATGCAGCGCTAGCTATGAAGAGAAAAAAACCTATAAATGCAAGCCCACCGCCCGCTTCACCTCTTCATGGGAAAAATCAAACACCCCGAGTCCATAGGAAAAGTCCCGCCCGCCTAGCACCTAAGATAATATACCCCAGACACGTAAGGAAACAATACATAGAAACGTACAGGTGGAAAGACCCAAACCCTTCCGCAGGCTCCCCAAAACAAAAGAAACGACGGCTACGCTAAGGCCCTGTCGGGGCCTGATGGAGAGGATAGATGATCGCCGACACGGGAAAACTCATAGGTTGAGGGCCCACCAAAAACCATGATGTACGGTCGGGCAGGTCATTATATCGTTCCCAAGCGTTGGACAAAGCCACGGACGCAGTGCTATACCACGACTAGGCGTAACCGAGGATGGACCGAACCATCGGAGGGGGAGAGAAGGGCGAGCGGAGCCACCAAGCAGCGGGGATGCCAGCCGGGAAAGTGAGCAGTAGGGTGCCAGCCGGTGAGTAGCAGTAGGGGGCCAGCCCGAGGAGGGGGAGCAGTAGGGTGCCAGCCGGGGGAGGAGTTTTTAGCAATAAGATGCCAGCTTAAGGGGCAGTACGGTGCCAGCGGACGGAATCGGGAGGGGGGTAGAGCAAGGATCGCGAGCGCCCTAGCCACAACCGGCCAACGGGCCATAGCAAGGGCTTTTGGGGCGACAGCGAGACCGAGCGAGACCGTGATGTTACTAACCGAAGCTTTCCCCATCAGTGATACAAGCCCAGCAGAACCGAAGCCTTACTTGGACCGAGAGTGCGACACCGTAACACCGACCGTGAGCCAAGCGAGAAGCTTTCCGACCGTGCAAAATGCTAAGCAAGGTGCAAAGCAAGTGCGGGGTAAGGGGGAGAACCGAACATCATGAGCGGGAGTCAACGACGAACACAAACGAGAACCCCAAGGAGGGGAGGCCGAGGCCACAGGGGAGGAGGGTAGATGGCTTAACGTCAACTCCTAGGCAGTAGCCATCGTGGGAGAAGAGAGGTGGGTGGGGGAAAGTGACGATGATTTCCCGTGGTGTTGAGATTTCAATTGCCGGAGGTGGAGGAGAGATGGTTCGTGCCCTCCCCCTTGGTCGTTTTTTTTCTTTTTTTTTTTGTAATCAAATCGTTATTATGTTTAAAGGTACAAAAGACTCATGCAGCGCTGGCTATGGAGATAAAAAACCTATAAGCAAACGTCATCCCGCCCGCTTCACCTCGTCATGGGAAAAATCAAACACCCCGAATCCATAGGAAAAGTCCCCCTCGCCTAGCACCTAAGATAATATACCCCA
>Ga0307517_10001783_pt1 | contig 35450 bp, 37 predicted proteins | sample 23_EM_MG_FD_194515 | JGI IMG/M metagenome (GOLD analysis project Ga0307517, IMG submission 194515) | Populus trichocarpa ectomycorrhiza microbial communities from riparian zone in the Pacific Northwest, United States - 23_EM | ecosystem: Host-associated > Plants > Roots > Unclassified | place... | reverse complement strand
ATTGTCCCGCTTTCATAACCATCAGCAATTGCCTGAAACATACTAGTTAATGTAGAGAATACATACTTTGGATCTTCGCCAAAGGTATTCGTCCAATAAATTTTACCAAAGTTCTCCGATTCGCTATTTAAGTCCACCCAATAACAATTCCCTGCACCATCTTCCAAAAAGGGAAATAACTTTTTTCCAGGACTGAAATCGTACTCACTGTTGTAAAATGCTTGATCAAATGTTATCGAAAGTTTATAATACTTTATTGCGTCTTCAAGATTTAAAAAATTGTGAATTGGAATGATCCCTGTTAAGCCACTTGGTGTTACATTATCTATATTGGTTCCATCAGCAACTAAATACAATTCTCTTAATTCATCATTAAAGGTTAAACCGAGTTCGCTTTCAACGTTTAAAATGGCAACATTGGATGCAGGTTCTCTAATAATGTTTATAAAATGATAATTCAATTCTTTCTGCTTTGCAAGAATAGTTTTGAGGTTCTCTTTTATACTCTTAATATGCATATTAAAGTATTTGATGTTCAACCAACCCCACTACCTCAACGCTTCCCTCGCAATCACAATCTTCTGTATCTCCGATGTGCCTTCTCCTATGGTGCATAGTTTGGCATCTCGATAATATTTCTCTACCGGGAAATCTTTGGTATAGCCATATCCGCCGAATATCTGCACGGCTTCTGTTGCGGTCCTTACGGCTACTTCTGATGCATAGTATTTAGCCATGGCGGCTTGTTTGGTTACGGGTTGATGGCGGTTTTTAAGGTCGGCGGCCTGCATAAGTAGTAATTCAGCAGCTTCTATTTCTGTGGCCATTGTTGCCAGTTTGAATGATATCCCCTGGAAGTTAGCTATCGGTTGCCCGAACTGATGACGTTCCTTTGAATAAGCAACTGCCGCCTCAAAAGCACCTTTGGCTATACCTAATGATAAGGCTGCAATAGATATGCGCCCCCCATCCAGCACTTTCATGGCCTGCTTAAAGCCTTCGCCCTCATTGCCTAACAGATTTTCCTTTGGTACGCGGCAATTATCAAAGATCATCTCTGTAGTTTCTGATGCACGCATGCCCAGCTTGTTTTCCTTCTTGCCTGCATGGAAACCCGGTGTGCCACGTTCTATTACTAAGGCCGATATCCCTTTCGAGCTTCCGATTTCTCCTGTGCGTACCATTACCACTGCTATCCCGCCTGATTTTCCGTGCGTGATCCAGTTCTTTGAGCCATTAACAACATAATGGTCGCCATCCAATACGGCCGTAGTACCCATGCGCATCGCATCTGATCCGGTATTGGCTTCTGTTAATCCCCAGGCGCCAAGCCATTCTACCGAAGCCAGTTTAGGCAACCACTTTTTCTTCTGTTCCTCGTTACCAAAGGTGAGGATATGCCCTGTACACAGTGAATTATGCGCGGCAAGCGATAGGCCAATAGAACCGCATACTTTGGCTATCTCCTGTATCACGGTCACATATTCAAAATAGCCAAAGCCCGAACCGCCGTATTCTTCAGGTACAACCACGCTCATCATACCCAGCTCGCCCAGCTTTTTAAACAGCTCGACCGGGAAATGCTGTGCCTCGTCCCATTCCATTACATGGGGCCTGATGTGCTTCTCGGCAAAATCCTTAGCCATTTGTCCCACCATCCGCTGGTTCTCAGAAACAGAAAAATCGATACCGGTATCAGTTTTATAAGCGCTATCCATAAATAAATATAGTATTATGCCGCAATTTAAACAAAAACATTTACTATGCGTGCATAGCAATGGTAATTACTGTCTTGTTGTCCTGCTTTGTGAGAACAAGACAAGCGGGACAGTTGCTAATAAAGTTCCCCTTTTGAGAGGGGGTGCGTAGGGTTGTGCAGTGGCGGGGTGTGTTCTTCAGCATGGCGCAGAAACACACCCCTGCCCCCTGCCTACCGGCAGGCAGGCTCTCAAGAGGGGAGCCGAACCGCACTGTCCCGCTGTCACGCTTTTTTAGAACAAGCCACCCGTGACAATGCGTGACAGGGCGTGACAGTTAATAAACTGAAATGCCTGCCTGCAAAATGTGTGATTACCATTACCAATCAGGTGCACAATTTGATTATCTTTATTATTCAATATATCAACCAATCAGGAGGTGGTTTGATATGAGAAATCAAAATTCGTTTCCGGTAATCCTATTTTTTGTAATTCTGGGTATTGGTATTGTATGGGCAAGAACAGCATACGACCCTTCGAATGTTGCGCCAACTACCATTATTACGATAAGCGCCTTTTTAGTGGCTTTGCTAATTGCTATATCTATTAAGATCGCCAATCCCTGGGAAAGAGCCGTTGTATTGCGACTGGGCCGTTTTGAATCGCTCAGGGGGCCCGGGTTGTTTTTCATCATCCCCGTTCTGGATACCATCCCCTATTGGATTGATACCCGCGTGATTGCGACATCGTTTAAGGCTGAGAAAACCCTTACTAAAGATACCGTACCGGTTGATGTGGATGCCGTTCTGTTTTGGAAAGTGCTCGACCCGAAAAAAGCTGCCCTCGAAGTGGCGGATTACATGGGTGCGATCAGTTGGGCTTCACAAACCGCATTGCGCGATGTTATCGGGAAGACCATGTTATCTGACATGCTTGAAGGAAGGGAGAAAATCAGCGGCATACTGCAAAAAATTATTGATGAACGCACGGAACCATGGGGCATCAACGTCAATTCTGTGGAGATTAAAGACGTTTTGATCCCCGGCTCACTGGAGAACGCCATGTCTATGCAGGCACAGGCAGAAAGAGAACGCCAGGCCAGAGTAATTTTGGGAGACTCTGAAAAACAAGTGGCTGAAAAGTTTGCAGAAGCAGCCCTCACTTACACAGACAATCCGGTGGCATTACATTTAAGGGCGATGAATATGCTGTACGAAGGGTTGAAGCAAAACTCCACTATTGTAATTGTACCCAGTTCGGCAATTGATACGATGCAGCTTGGCGGCATGGCAGGGTTGACTGCATTGACTATGGGGATCGGCCAGGAAAAAGCAAATAAAGAAAAGGGAAAAACTGCCGGTAAAAAATAAAATGCGATGGACCTGTTTAGCTCCCCTCTAGAGAGGGGGTGCGTAGGATTGCGTAGTGGCGGGGTGTGTTTCTACGCCATGGTGAAGAACACACCCCTGCCCCCTGCCTACCGGCAGGCAGGCTCTCAAGAGGGGAACCAAACAGCACTGTCCCGCTTTTTTAGAACAAGCCACCCGTGACAGAACGTGACACCCGTGACAAGCCAAACCCCTCTCACCATTTGAAATGAAAAGAGGGGTCGCACAATTCAAATAATACTTCCAAGCCTTAATGAGGCTCTAAATGCATGGCCGGCTTTATATTCTGATTTACCCTGAACAGGTTATCCGGATCATATTTGGCTTTAATGTTTGTAAGCCTTTCGTAATTATCGCCGTAGGTTGCCTTTATCCTGTCTTCGCCTTCTTCCATCATAAAGTTCACGTAGGCACCTCCTGCCGAGTAAGGGTGCAAAGCTTCCCAGTAATCCTTTGCCCACCTGCTGATCTTATCATTATTTGCCGGATCGGGATCTATCCCGGCAATTACCATGGCCCAGGTTGCGTTGCGGTAATTCCAGGGTGTATCTTTATTACCTATCCTTGAAGCTGCTCCATTTATTGGATACAGGTGCATGGTAGAAAGCAGCGTAGGCATTTGCGGCCCATGTTTTAAGTGTGCAGCAATAGCTTTGTCATTCAGCTCGTTTACAAAATCAGCCTTCCAATACCAATTTAGTCCGGGTGGCATCAACCCGTCAAACATACTGTTCAATGCAGGCACCGGGATTGGGCCAACAAAATCTAAAGCTGGTTTTTTAAAGTTACGGATCGGTTCAAAAACCTTTTCTGCCTTCGCCAGGTCGCCGCTATAGCACCATACCACACCGCACATTTTTTTTGCATGCAGATGCTCTGGAAATGGCGGTCCCGGGGGAACAGAAAGATATGCGAAGAACCCGTTAAGTTCATCAGGAGCGCTCTTTACCACGTCCTGGTACCATCTCAGTACATCTCCTGCCTCATCAAGTTCCCACAGCATTGGCCCTCCGTATACGGTGCTTAAAGCGTGCAGCCTGAACACAAAGGAGGTAACTACGCCAAAATTTCCACCGCCACCCCTGATCGCCCAGAAAAGATCGGGGTTGATGTTGGCACTTGCTTTGGTTACGCTGCCATTAGCCAATACTATATTCGCCTCTAACAAATTATCTATCGCCAAACCGTAATGACGGGTAAGATGCCCAAGGCCACCGCCTAAAGTAATACCGCCTATACCCGTAGTGGAAAAAATGCCACTGGGGGTAGCCAAACCAAAGGCATGTGTTGCATGGTCCACATCGCCAAGCGTACAACCTGCTTCCACCCATGCTGTTTTCGCATCGGGGTCAACATGTATACCTTTCATGAGCGACAGATCGATCACCAACCCGTCATCGCATAAACCCAATCCCCCGCCATTATGACCGCCGCTCCTTACAGCCGTAAGCAGATCATTCTCCCGCGCAAAATTTACCGCAGTAATTACATCTGCAATCCCGGTGCATTTGGCTATTAATAACGGGCGTTTATCTATCATACCATTGTATACTTTGCGGGCAGTATGATAATCTTCGTCGTGCCGCTGAATTACTCTCCCTCGCAGGGATTGTTGCAGCTGTGTGATTTTGTCTTCAGATATCATGGTCTTCTCATTAATTGGTTAAAAAATGATTTATAATAGTTTTACAAGTACGCATGAACATCGCTTACAACCGGCTAATAAGATAGCGGCGATAAGCCAGGGAATACTTAAGGCGGAGGTAAATTTTGGATACGGCCGGTGCTAAATTTGCCGGACAGGTTTTATAACAGCATATTAAAAAGTATATTAAAGTTATACATAACTAGATTGAATTTCAATGCTTTTTGTGAAAAAATTATCAACTCACACGCTATGAGCGTCATTGCGAGGAACGAAGCAATCTCTACTTAGGACATTCAAACTATGCAAGTTCTACACCGTTCTATCCGCTCTGTACAGCATAGAGATTGCTTCGTCACTCACTCCTCGCAATGACGGTTTGGTGAAACTGTCCCGCTGTCATAAAAGCCACCCGTGACAATGCGTGACACCCTGTGACAACCCCTTTAACACTATTTAACACTAATCATCCATGTTTTTGATAAATGCTATCGGGATAAAAATTACTTTAGCGTCAAATATTGCTGGATGGCCAAAACGCTGCTTTTATCTTTACTATTACTTGTATCCCTCTCCTCTTTCGGCCAAAAGAGATTTTCTATAAGCGGTACCGTTAAAGACGGCACAACAGGCGAGCAGCTCATAGGCGCTACTATCCGCATAAAAGAATTACCCCAAAGCGGCACCGTTACCAATAGCTACGGATTCTATTCTATCTATGCACCGGAGGGCGATTATACCTTATTATTTACCTACACCGGATATGAGCCTGTTGAACAAAAGGTATCCCTGCACCAGAACCAGGTAGTTAATGTTCTCCTTCAAGTAAAAAGCGACCTGAAAGAAGTAGTAATACGTGCCGATGCGCCTAATAACGATAATGTATCCTCGCCGCAAATGGGTGTCGAAAAGCTGAACATGGCCCAGATAAACCAGATACCTGTACTACTGGGCGAACGTGACATTTTAAAAACCATCTCCCTGCTGCCCGGCGTAAAATCCAGTGGCGAAGGGAATACCGGCTTTTATGTGCGTGGTGGTGGATCTGACCAAAACCTGATCCTGCTGGACGAGGCTACGGTTTATAATGCCTCGCATTTCTTTGGGTTCTTCTCCACCTTTAATTCTGATGCTATAAAAGATGTGAGCCTGTTTAAAGGCGGTATGCCTGCCGAGTATGGCGGTCGTTTATCGTCCGTACTGGATATTAAGATGAACGAGGGTAATAACCAAAACTATACCGTTCAGGGTGGTTTGGGTTTGATCTCATCGCGTATAAAGGTAGAGGGCCCTTTGGTAAAGGATAAAGGCTCGTTTATGATAAGCGCCCGTCGTACGTATATCGACTTTTTCCTGAAAGCCTCGTCCGACTCCACCATCCGCGGCAGCTCCATCTACTTTTATGATCTGAACGCCAAGGCCAATTATCATTTTGACGATAAGAACGCCATTTACCTGTCGGGATATTTTGGGAAAGATGTGCTGGCGCTTAAGAATACCTTTGGTACCAACTGGGGCAACTCTACAGGCACCATCCGCTTTAACCATTTATTTAATAGCCGACTGTTCTCCAACACCTCGCTCATCTACAGTAATTACAACTACGTGGTAGAGAGCTTTCTGAACAACGAAGGCTTTAAAGCGACCTCAAAGATCAGCGACGTCAACCTGAAAGAGGACCTGGCTTACTCCATGGGTGATAACCACACCCTTAAGTTCGGCTTTAATATTTTGCACCATACCATAGCGCCCGGTGATATTACCGTGCCGCCCTCATCCAGCTTTAATAATATACATGTGGAGGATCGCTACGGCTACGAAAATGCCGCCTATGTAAGCGATGAGTGGAAGCCCAACAACAGCCTCACCTTTCTTTACGGTTTGCGGCTAAGCGGTATGTTCCTGTTGGGTCCCGGTACGTTTAAAACTTATGACGAAGCAGGCACTGTAACCAGTTCCAAAACCTATACCTCCGGCCAGCTGGTAAAAAGCTATATTAACCTCGAGCCCCGTTTCTCGGCAAGTTATTTGCTGAACGATGCCAGCTCGGTCAAATTCTCCTACAACCGTAATACACAAAATATACACCTGCTCACCAATTCTACCAGCAACACGCCTACCGATTTGTATGTGATGAGCAGCAATAACATCAAGCCAGAGATTTCCGACCAGGTTTCGACAGGCTGGTTCAAAAACTTCCAGGACAACATCTTTGAATTCTCGGCCGAGATCTATTATAAATGGCTGCAAAACCAGATCGACTATAAAGATGGCGCACAATTGCTGGTTAACCAGGGTGTGGAATCGCAATTAACTTATGGTACCGGTCGCGCCTACGGGTTGGAGCTGTTCCTGAAAAAGAAATACGGGCGCTTTAATGGCTGGGTAGGCTATACCCTTTCTCGTACCGAGCGTAAGTTCCCTGATATTAATAATGACAATTACTATCCTGCCACACAAGACAGAACACATGATCTGTCCATTGTGGGCATTTACCAATATAACAAACGCTGGACATTCTCGGCCAACTTTATTTATGGTACCGGCAGGGCCGTTTCCTATCCTACGGGCAAATACGAAATCGGCGGACTTACCACCTACTCCTATTCGTCGCGTAACGGGTACAGGCTGCCATCGTCAAACAGGCTGGATATCGGTGCTACTCTGGAGGGCAAACCGCATAAAAAATATCATTCGAGCTGGACATTCGGCATTTATAATGTGTATGCACACCGCGACCCTTATATCGTTACTTTTCGCGACAGCAAAACAGCGCCAAATACTACCGAAGCAGTGGAAACCAGTATTTTTGCTACTATGATACCGTCTGTCACCTGGAACTTTAAATTTTGATGAGGCATGAAACTGACAAGACTTAAATATTATACCGCTGTATTGCTCCTGATCATGTTTGCTTCCTGCAAAAAAGTGATCCAGCTTGACCTGGGCAACGATAGCGGCAAGCTGGTGATTGAGGGCAATATTACCAACGACCCCGGTCAGCAAATAGTAAAGCTGAGCCGCAATGTGCCCTTTACCAGCACCAACACCTACCCGCCCGTTACAGGCGCTACGGTTACTATGGACAATAATAACGGCCGTGTAGCTCAACTAAAAGAGGGCCCTGCCGGAACTTATGTGCTGGATACTGCCTACGCTACAGCCGGGCGCACCTACACGCTGTCTGTTACGGTTGATGGTAAAACGTATAAGGCCAGCTCCACCACGCCGGAGGCTGTTGCCATGGATTCGATTGCTTCTGCAAATAATATCCTGGATACGAAGGATAACAAAAGGATGATCACCGTTTATTTTAACGACCCGCCCAATGTGCACAACCAATACCGCTTTGTAATGCATGTGAACAATGTGCAGGTAAAAACCGTTTTTGCTTTTGATGATGAGTTTATCGACGGCAGGCATGTTACCCTCGACCTGCAACAATCCGACATCGATATTTATCCCGGCGATACGGTAAGTGTCGAGATGCAGTGTATAGATAAACCGATATACACCTATTGGTTTACGCTGATGCAGCAACAGGGCAACAACCCTGGCGGTGCAGTGGCCCCATCCAATCCGCCAACAAACATCAGTCCCACAACATTAGGTTATTTTAGTGCGCACACTACGCAGACTACTACGATTGTGGTACAGTGATGTGATTTTAGATTTGGGATTTTAGATTTATTATTGTCACGGTTGTCACGCTTTTTGGAGACAGACCACCCGTGACAGTGCGTGACAGACCGGGACAGTACGAAAAACCTGCTCATCTCACTTATTATTTCCTATGAGTTCATCATGGCATTCGCCGGCTACTTTATAGATAACATCATGAGGAAGCGGAAGCATGATCGAATCAGGATAAATGATCTTCAATTTGACAACCACACAATCGCATAGCTTTACATTTAACCCGTGATCTTCCTTTTTTTCATTACGAAACATCGTCTGTCGTAAAACAGTTACCAACCCGGGTGTCCAGGGCTGCTTTGATGGTACAATACCTGTCTCATTATGATCACTTTGGGCATGCGCGTAACCATATTCGGCCCCAATCTTCACACTTAAGCGATAAACGCTGTCATCAGAAACCGACTTTAATCCCTTAGGTAATTCCTCTTTCAGGCGCTTAACCACATAGGCGACTAACTGCTCCCTGCGGGATGCATCCGGCATCCTGTTTTTTAACGAAGCATCGATGTTGTTATAAACAGCCTGTTCATAAGCAGGCGTCCAAACGGATTTAACAGAGGTTTGAGATTTGCAGGATAATATACTTGCAGATAGAAAAATGAATAGTAGTATTTTTCTCATTTGTGACAGGTTACGATACTAAGATAGTGATATTTTTGAGAGTGTCACGCCTGTCACGCTTTTTGGAGACAGGCCACCCGTGACAGTGCCGGGACAGTAGACTTACAATGCAGGTTATTTGGGCTAAAGCCCTTTAAAATCATTTATTTAACCGTCCCATAAATGGGACGGCAATGAATAATGCCTATTGCTTAATACATTCATTGCCGTTGGCTTCAGCCAACGGATAAAGATTCATCAATTATAGGGCTTTAGCCAAACTATTGTCACGCACTGTCACGGGTGTCACGCTGTGGCTCACTCCTGCAAAGCGTGACAGGCGGGACAGTTGCGTGCACAGGGCAATAATATCTCATTCAGCATATCCTTAGCAATACTTTTTAGATTGAAATATTTAAAAGTAAGCTGACCTAAAAAAAGCGACCCCATAAAACAAGGTATAAAAACGGCATCATGTATGGCGATAACAATGCATGCTGTAACTAAAAATAAAACCCATAGATATTCAAATAATGTGATAGGATAGTATTCGAAGTTTAGAGTATTACCACCATCACCCGTAATCACTTCAAATTTTCCACTGTCAAATCTGCCAATGTATTCCCAATTCCATCTTAATCTACCTGTTCGACTATCAAATTCTACCCTATTACCACTATTACTAACAACAGCATAGTCACGTTTTTCAATTTCTGAAAGTATGTGGTTAATTAATACTTCCCTGGTAAAATCAGTAGTTTGTGAAATGGTATATCTTAATTTCATCTGCAATAAGGCTTACCCGAAGATACTCAAGTGTATCAAAATAAAAAACATTATCAATTTTATAATAGTATATTAAAGAATTAAAGAATAATAGATAAAATATTATAATTGATTATCAATATATTATATTTTATATCTTTATTTTATTTGTATTTGTAAAGATTATATCTTTATATTTGTTTCGTTCTTTTGATGATCTTATCTGCATCATCAATACACAATCAACATAATATTACAACTGTCACGCCTGTCACGCTTTCTGGAGACAGGCCACCCGTGACACACCGTGACAACCTGTGACAGTTGACCCTACAAGCGTCATTGATTGAACTGAACTCTAAAAAACACTTTTATTTCATATCATGCTAAACCAAAACCATCAAAACCCCTCTCCGGGCATTACCAAACAACAGATCATTGCCCATGCCGCCAGCCAGGCGCAAAAACTAATGCAACCCGAACCCATCAGTCCCAACATGGGTATGCTAACACTGCAAACCGCCAGTCAATGGATGCAGCAGGCCGACAACGAACCCGATGCCCTAATGCTTTTTGGCGAATTCTGGCACCAGGGCGAACTGTGTATCCTGTTTGCCGATACCAACCTGGGCAAATCTATCCTTGCAGTACAGATAGGCGACAGCATCAGTCGCGGCGAACCTGTTTATCCGCTCCGGTTACAAGCCGATGCCCAGCAGGTAATCTACCTTGATTTTGAGCTGACCAAAAAGCAGTTTCAGCACCGTTACAAAAATGCAGATAACGAACAGTACCAATGGTCGCCCCGGTTTTTACGTGGCGAAATTGACCCCGACAACATTGTTCCCGACGGTAAATACAGCTTTGAGGATTACCTGAACCTGTCGCTTGAGAAAGCGGTGGAAGAAAGCGGCACCCGTATCCTCATCATCGACAACATTACCTACCTGCGTAACGAAACCGAAAAGGCCAAAGATGCCCTCCCCCTGATGAAGCACCTGAAAACGCTGAAAAACAAGTACAACCTGAGCATACTGGCATTGGCCCATACACCCAAACGTGATGGCACCCGTCCCATTACCCACAACGACCTGCAAGGCAGCAAAATGCTGATGAACTTTTGCGACAGCGCCTTTGCCATTGGCAAGAGCCAGAAAGATAACAGTCTGCGTTACCTGAAACAGATAAAGCAACGCAACACCGAAGAAGTGTATGGCAGCGACAAGGTATGCCTGTTCCATGTAACCAAGCCCGACCTGTTCCTGAAGTTTGATTTTGTAGACTACGGCCGCGAATGGGAACACCTGCGCGACCAAAGCGAAGAAGAACGCGAGCAACTGAAGGACAAGGTAAAAGAACTGCTTCAGCAAGGCAAATCCATCAGAGAAACAGCAGCCATACTGCAAATATCACGCGGTAAAGTGGAACGCATGGCCAAAGCCATCAACAAAAGCTAAGTGTCACGCCCTGTCACGGGTGTCACGCTGTGGCTCACTCCTGCAAAGCGTGACAGGCGGGACAGGGTGCAGTAGCAGTTTGCAGTGGGCAGTTTGCAGTCAGCATAGGCAAATTCGCCATGCAAATTCTACACCTTTCTATCCGCTCTGTATGGTAGAGACGCAATGCATTGCGTCTCTACATCGCAGCAATGACAATATAATTTATGTTTCCCCAATGAACTATTGAACCAATGACTACCGATCACCGTTACACCCTTGAACCTTATAAAACAGCTAAGAGCCGCTTCCATTGTCCGCAATGCAATAACAAAACCCGCACTTTCAGTCGTTATATCGATACCCAAACGCTTGAATATTTGGGCGATACCGTAGGGAGATGCAGTCGCGAGCATAACTGCGGCTATCATTACACGCCCCATCAGTATTTTACCAACCACATAGAGGCGGGTATCATTACCGCACATCATAATGATACGCCGCTGCCGCTGATGCAGCCTTCCATCATTCATAGCAAGATCGTGAAAAGCACACTCACCGCTTACGACAACAATAACCTGGTGCTATGGCTCTGCCAGCAATTTGGAGAGAAGCAGGCCTTTGAACTGGTGGACCGCTACTTCATCGGCACCAGCAACCACTGGCCGGGAGCTACTATTTTTTGGCAATTGGATGCCGCTGGAAAGGCACGCACCGGCAAGATCATGCTGTACAATGCCGGCAATGGCAAACGGGTAAAAGAACCCTTTAACCACATTCAATGGGTGCATAAACTGAAGTTCGCGGGCTTTTACCTTAAACAATGCCTGTTTGGCGAGCATCTGCTATACAATGAACCCGACAAACCCGTAGCCATAGTGGAAAGCGAAAAGACCGCCCTGATAGCCAGCATTCACATGCCCGAATACGTTTGGCTGGCAACCGGCAGTCTGCACAACCTGAGCGTGGAGAAATGCCAGGTACTAAAAGGCCGCAAAGTGGTGCTATTCCCCGACTTAGGCGCGTTTGACAAATGGCAGCAAAAAGCCACCGGCCTGCAACTGCTCATCAACAAAACCCGCTTCGAGGTATCTGACTTTTTAGAGTTGAATGCCACGGAAATACAACGTAAAGAGGGTTGGGATTTGGGGGATTATTTGGCGGGGTGAGGACAGTGCCATCTCCGCACGTCATTGCGAGGGACGAAGCAATCTCTACTTAGGCAGGTCGGCTATGCAAGGTCTACACCGTTCTATTCGCTCTGTATAGCATAGAGATTGCTTCGTACCTCGCAATGACGGGTTGGTAAAACTGTCCCGCCCTGTCATGGGTGTCACGTACCGGCTCATTCCAAAAAGCGGGACAGTTAGGACAAAGAAAAAGTTATGTTCCAGCTATAACAAGCATAAAAAAGCATATCACAGCGAGTACTATCAATACTGAAATTATTTTTATGATTATGATAGCTATATTACTCATATAAATAAGGTTTACCCGGTTAACTGTTTTTCTTATCAATAATCCGCCAATACAATCACATGATCACTCCAGGGTGCAATACGTTCTTTACCGTTCAGGAAGCCTAAGCCTACTACAAAGGCAAAGCCTGCTATGATGCCGCCCATTTCGGTAATGAGTTCGCTGGCGGCGGTTACAGTGCCGCCGGTAGCCAGCAGGTCGTCGTGTATCAGGATATGCTGACCGGGTTCAAAGGCATCGGTATGCATTTCAATAATAGCCGTGCCATACTCCAGTTTATAGGCTTTTTGTTTGATGGTAAAAGGCAGCTTACCCACTTTGCGCACGGGGATAAAGGGCACACCCAATTTGGTAGCCAATGTCAGCCCAAACAGGAAACCGCGGCTCTCAACCCCTGCTACTATATCAATGCGGATACCCTGCAATTTTTCGATGAAGGCATCCACGATGTTTTCGCATAAAACAGGGTCCTTCAGTATCGGAGTGATATCCTTAAACACAATGCCCGGCTTCGGGAAATCGTGTATATCGCGTATGGCGTTCTTGATTTGCTGCTCTATCATTTAAAATCGATATAAGGCCCAATTTTACGCAAAATTTCGTCATTCAATATCGCAATATTGCGCATATCATCCAAAGAAGTGTACTCCCCATGTTGCTCGCGGAACTGGATAATGGCGTTCATCTGTTTAAAGGTAAGATAAGGGAAATGGCTCAATCCATCAAAATCAATCTTGTTAATATGTATTTTGTTGATGTGAGATGAATCAACAGAAACCTGTGAGGCTAACCCATCATACTTTTCATCATCCATACCAAACACTTCTTTTAGCTGTTCCTTGCGGATAAAGCCTCCCAAACGGTTACGGTAAGTAATAATCCGATGGGCAAAGGATGGGCCGATACTATTCAGTCCGGTTAATTTGGCGGAGTCGGCGGTGTTGAGTTCGATGACGGTTCCGGCTGGTGCTTTTTTTATAAATACGGGGTCAGCGGCAAAATGGTCATTACCGGGTGATTTTTTGGTGTGATTCAGTATGGCGAGGGCTTTATTGAACTCCTTAGGGTTAATTATTGTATCTTCGCGCCACAGTTGAAGGATAAAAGGTGCAGCCAGAACGATAGCGATCAGCATAATCAATACCACCATTCCGTTCCATTCTTTTTTAGTGATGGACAAGTAATTTTTTAGGGTTGATCTCATTAAGGTTTAGTACTATACAACTGTAAATTAAAGAAATTTTTAGGATATTTATTAAATAAATTCCACCGGACTTTTTGAAAGACTAAATGAAGATAATAACCACTGAAGAGTTTGCAAAGGCTACCAAACTGGATAAGTTGAACATGCCCGGACTGGCGGCCCTGCTGATGGAGGTGATGAAGATAAACCAGGTGAACGATCTGTTCGCCCAGGCACAGCCCAAACAGGGGCCTGAATTTGTGGATGCTATACTGGCAGGGTGCGGGGTTGACATTGAATTTGACGAGCGCGAGCTAAGAAATATACCCAAAGAAGGCAGCTTTATAGCCATAGCCAATCATCCTTATGGTGGTATCGAAGGCATGGTATTGTTGAAGATACTGTGCATGGCAAGGCCCGACTCGAAGATCATGGCCAACTTCCTGCTCAAGAAAATACCCAACCTGGCCGATTACTTTGTGGCTGTAAACCCATTTGAAAATATTGATCATTCGTCGAGCATCAGCGGTTTAAAGAATACGCTGGAGCTGCTGAACAATGGTACCCCTATCGGGATATTCCCTGCCGGCGAAGTATCTACCTTTAAAGTAGATAAGCAACAGGTGACCGACCGCATGTGGCACCCGGTTGTGGGTAAGATCATAGCTAAGGCAAAGGTGCCTGTGGTACCTATCTATTTTCATGGCAATAACGGGCTGCTGTTTAACCTGTTGAGCATGATCCACCCGGCATTACGTACAGCCAAGCTACCATCAGAACTATTCAATAAACAGGGGCATACCATAAAGCTGCGCATCGGCAAGCCAATCAATGTAGCCGATATCCCGGAAGCCAATAATCCAACCAAGCTGCTTAATTTTTTAAGGGCACGCACCTATGCTTTAGGAACCGGTCTTGAAGAGGAGAAGAAGATATTTAATCCGCGCAATCTTTTCAAGATCAAAAAAGAAGCGGAAGAGATAGCGCCGGAGATACCTGCATCTGTACTGGAAAAAGAAGTAGAACCACTACGCGAAAACTACCGGGTATGGGTGGAGAAGAATTATGAAGTGTTTATTGTACCGACATCGGACATACCACACATTATCCGGGAGATCGGCCGGTTAAGGGAAATCACTTTCAGGGAGGTTGGTGAGGGCACTAATAAAAGCGTCGACCTTGACGAGTACGATATTTATTATAACCACCTGTTCATCTGGGATACCGATGCCAAAGTGATCGTAGGCGCCTACCGGATAGGTTTGGGGGATGAGATATTTTACAGTTTCGGCAAAAAAGGCTTCTATGTAACCGAGTTGTTCAAGATCAAGGAGCAGTTTACACCGGTGCTGAGAAAAAGCCTGGAGCTGGGTCGTTCATTTATCCGCAAGGAATACCAGCAAAAGCCATTACCTCTGTTCCTGTTGTGGAAAGGCATTTTAAAATACCTGATCGATAACCCGAGATACCGCTACCTCATCGGACCGGTGAGTATCAGCAATACATTTTCAAAGTTCTCCAAGTCGCTTATTGTTGATTACATCAACCGTAACCATTTTGACCATGAGCTGGCGCAATATGTAAGGCCAAGAAAGAAATTCAGGGTTGATTTTTCGAGTATCGATACAGACTTGTTAATGTCAGGCGAAGACAGCTTTAAGGGCCTGGATAACCTGATATCAGAAGTAGAAACCAGGAATATGAAAGTACCTGTGCTGCTGAGACAATATATCGCGCTGAATGCAAAGATCATCTGTTTTAATATCGACCCAAAGTTTGCAGATTGCCTTGATGGCTTCCTGGTGCTGGATCTGCAAAAGGTACCTCAGGATATATTGGAAAAGTTGGGGAAGAATTTGTAGGTGAGTTGATTGAGTTGGATTAGGTTGATTGGGTTGATTAAGTTTTAGGGAAACGATCGCGTTTCAAACAAAAAATTTAACTGTCACGGTGTGTCACGCCCTGTCTCGTATGGCCTGTCTCCAAAAAGCAAGACAGTCATGACAGGCTAATATTAACCATTTAACTTAGCTTTAAACCTTATTATGAGATCACTACTAATCATCATTTTGCTTGCCGCGGGTTTTTCTTTAGCAGCTTCGGCACAAACTGCTATTCAACGGGATACCACCTGCAACTTTTTAAAAGACATTAAGTTTAAAAATGGTATCGCAACCATTACTGTCAATGGCTATTACGACGATTATCATAGAAGCGGTGATGAGCCGTATCTAATGATGCTGTCAAGGAAAAAGAAACTTCGCTACAGCGATTACGGCACTAGTGATGCCGGATGTAGCGGAATTTCATTTATACCCATTGGCTGCAGTAAACGTGTTGACGGTGCTATTAATCGAAAAGTAAAATTCGATCCTGATCAAATAAAAGAAGGAGATATACTCCGCATAACCTGTCTCGTTTTTGAGGACAAAAGCGTTAGAAATAAACGCGGACGCTATTTCTTTGTAATTACCGGTGTTTCCCGGAAAAATCCTGCCAAATAAAAAAGGCACCTAAACAAGGCGCCTTTTCGTAGTTAAATTAATAGTAATTTATTCTTTAATCTTATTTACTTCTTGAGGCACCTGAGTGCTTCAATATTTTAGCTTCTATGTAAAAAATAATCTCTTCAGCAATGTTTTTGGATTGATCTCCAATGCGCTCCAACTTACGAATAATAGATAACATAAACAAGGCCTCTGTAATAGAAGAAATATCAGCCTTAATTAAGTCTGAAATGGTGGTAGTGGCATTCCTGTTTACAATATCCAGCACCTCATCTCTTTTAAAAATACTGCGCGCAAGGGCGGTATCCTCGTTCTCAAATGCGATACGTGTGTCGATAAGGATGTTGATGGCTTCATCGTACATGTGAATGACAGATGTACTTTCTAATGCTGCCGCATCAAAATTTGTAGCGGAATCGATCACATATTTAGCTACACCTGCTGCAATATCGCCAATACGCTCCAGGTTGGTGTTGATCTTTAATGCAGCAAGCAAAAAGCGCAGATCGACAGCTACAGGGCAGTATAACGCAAATACGTTCTCGCAATCACGGTCTATTTTTAATTCAAAGGAGTTAACCCTTTTCTCTTTCACCAAAACTTCACGGGCCAGGTCCTTGTCAAAATTGATCATTGCTTCGCGGGCCTTGTTCAACTGCGACTGGACAAGTATCCACATATTTATCAGCTCTTTTTTAACTCCGGATATTTCGTTTTCTAATTGTGTCATAGTTTTAAAGTTCTAAATAATTAATGCTATTAACTAAACCTGCCGGTGATATAATTCTGTGTACGCTGATCTTTTGGATTGGTAAACATGGTTTTGGTATCATCAAATTCTACCAGTTCGCCCAGGTAAAAGAAAGCTGTCCTGTCGCTTACACGGGCTGCCTGCTGCATATTGTGTGTTACAATAATCAGCGTATAGTTCTGCTTTAGCTCGTGGAACAGGTTTTCAACGCTTGAAGTAGATATAGGGTCAAGGGCCGAAGTCGGTTCATCAAACAGGATCACCTCGGGCTGCATCGCAATGGCACGTGCTATACATAGGCGCTGCTGCTGGCCACCCGAAAGGAACGTACCTTTTTTATGCAGGGAGTCTTTAACCTCATTCCAAAGAGCCGAGCTCGTTAATGATTTTTCAACGATAACATCCTTATCTGCTTTTGACAGTTTGATGCCATTCAGCAAATAACCAGCGATTACGTTTTCATAAATGCTCAGGTTCGGAAACGGGTTGGGCCTTTGGAACACCATCCCGATCTTATAGCGAACATAAATAACGTTCATTTTATAAACATCCTCGCCATCAAGCTTCATTACACCTTCTGCCCTTGCATTCGGAATTAGCTCATGCATACGGTTTATACAACGCAAAAAAGTTGTTTTACCGCAACCGGAGGGTCCCATCATCGCGACTACCTCGTTCTTTTTTATTTTGATACTCACATTTTTTATAGCGTGACTATCAGCATAATAGGCATTAATATTTTCAGCGCTTACAATTGTACTTTCCATTTTCTTGTGATCACCTTTGTGACTATGTTTAATGTTAAAACGAATAATAAGAGTATAAATGACGCCCCCCAGGCCAGGTTATGCCAGTCATCATAGGGGCTTGTAGCATAGGTAAATATCAGGTGGGGTAAACTTTCCATTGGTTTGGTAACCGAGGTAGACAAATATGGGTTACCAAAGGCGGTAAATAACAACGGGGCAGTTTCGCCTATAACACGTGCCACAGATAAAGTAATACCAGATAAAATCCCTGCGAAACCGCAAGGTACAATCACCTTAAGTATAACACGGTGATAAGGTACCCCTAATGACAATGCAGCTTCTTTGAGCGAATCGGGCAGCATTTTGAGTGTTTGTTCAGTAGACCTTATTACAATAGGCAGCATCATGATGGCCAACGCAACGCTACCGGATAATGCAGAAAATGTGCCCAAAGGCTTAACCAACCAGAAGTAAACTACGATACCTACTACAATAGACGGTACACCCTGCAAAATATCAACACACAAACCACTATAATAGGCAAGCCTTGTACGTGGATTTTCACTTAGGTAGATACCCGCCGTCATACCCACAGGTATGGCAATTACCGCAGCAATTAGCACCATTAAAAAACTACCCCATAAGGCATTGGCAATACCACCGCCTGTTTCACCAACCGGGGCAGGCACATGAGTTAAAAAATGCCAGTTAACCTGCGTAACACCCTGCTTGATGATATAAAGCAAAACGATAATCAGCGGAAGCGTGATAACAAAAGCAAAAAATATAATGATGCCTTTAAATATTAAGCTCTTGGCGTTTCTATATCCTATTTTTGATTCCATGCCTTTAGTCGTTTGTGAATCGTGTAATTATTCTTTTACCTATCAGGTTGATCACAACTGTTACAAAAAACAGCACCAACCCGAGTTCAATAAGCGCCGATAAATATTCGCTGTGGTCAGCTTCGGTAAATTCATTAGCGATAACGCTGGCCATGGTATTACCCGGGCCAAAAATTGCATCCTTTAATGTATGAGCTACTGCACTGGTATTACCAATAAGCATGGTAACAGCCATAGTTTCGCCCAATGCCCTGCCTAATGAAAGTAATACACCTGCAAACAAGCCCGAACGGGTATAAGGCATGATAATCTTCCGGATCACCTCAAAACGGGTTGCGCCTAAAGCATATGCGCCTTCCTTTAAAGGTGATGGCACCATGCGGATCAGGGTGATACCCAATGATGCGGCATAAGGGATGATCATTACTGCTAAGATGAGGGAAGAGGTAAAGACCCCTATCCCGTATGGCGCCACACCTATTTTCGCTTCAAAAGTGCGTATGATAGGTACCAGTACAAACAATCCCCAAAAGCCGTAAATAATGGAAGGTACAGCAGCGATTAGTTCTATTGTATTTTTTAACAGGTCAGACAACCATCCTTTCGGATTGTATTCGCCTAAATAAATAGCTACAGCATAAGAAAACGGTATCGAAATAATCAATGCGATAAATGATGTAAGCAAAGTACCCACCAAAAATGGATAAGCACCATAAATATTACTTACCGGATCCCAAACCTTTCCCCACAAATAACCAATGCCTAATGATTTAATAGAGGGCATAGATTCTTTAATCAGGGTTGCAAGCACGCCTAATATGATAAGCACGAGCAGGATGCTCATGGCTATTAATATCCGCTTAAATATGATTTCCCACTTTAACTGGCTGTCTGATAGGCTTAATCTTGAATTTTTCATCGCTTTTACTTCTTGTTTACCGGAAACTAAGCTGGCGCTCGTTTTATCAGGATTTGCAAAGGATGGCTCCATAAATTTCTGTTTACTATTTACAAAACAATTACCAGCACTAAACTCAAGTGCTGGTAATCAGTTGTTTTATAAGATTTTTAATTTTATAATAACGGTAGAAGGGTTTGTTATTATAATATTGGCTTACCGTCGAAAGTAGCTGATTTCAATATTTTTTCACCAACCTTAACTGCTGCTTTTGAAAGTGGTGCGTAGTTTAATGGAGCACACTCAGCCTGGCCCTGGTGAATATTGTACCAAAGCAATTTTAGCAGCTCGGCAGCACGTGCCTTTGAGCGGCCATTGTAATTTTGTTCTTTGTAGATCAAAGCCCAGGTAAAGCTGGCAATTGGATAACCTTTAGGATTGTCAGTATTGGTAATTGATACCTTTGAATCTTCAGGTATTGTAACATTGCTTGCTAAAGTTGTAGCCTCAAGGGTTGGAGTAATATATTTTCCACTCTTGTTCTGAATATTAGCATAAGGCATATTGTTTTGCTTAGCATAAGCCAGCTCCACATAAGTGATACCACCCGGAGTTTGTTTAACCAAACCGGCAACACCTTCGCTACCTTTACCGCCTAAACCTGCAGGCCAGTTTACAGCACTTGCTTTACCAACTTTCTTTGCCCAGTCAGCATTTACTTTGGTTAAGTAATCGGTGAAAATAAATGAAGTACCGCTACCGTCTGAACGGTGGATAACAACTATAGGAAGATCTGGTATAGTAACACCTTTATTAGCATCCTTAATCTCAGGGCTGTTCCAGTTGGTGATTTTTCCTAAGAAGATATCAGCAAGGTCCTTGCCGCTCAGGTTCAAACCGCCTTTAACACCCGGTACGTTGTAAGTTACAACTACAGCACCTGAAGTCATCGGGATATGCAGAACAGGAGCACTCATTTTCTTAGTCTGATCCTCATTTAAAGGAGCATCTGAATCACCGAAATCAACAGTTTTGTTAGTTAGCTGCAGTATACCACCACCTGAACCGATAGACTGGTAGTTTACTTTAGAAGCAGTGTACTTTGAGAATATTTTTGAGAACAGCGGGTACACGAATGTACTTCCTGCGCCCAATAAAGTATTGTCCTGTGCCGCAGCCGATAGGGCTATGGAAGATGCTGCTAATGCAACAACTGCTAACTTTAGATTTTTAATTATTTTCATGGTTTGCGTTTTTGCTTTTTTAAATGCTATTATTTACCAAATACGTAGTAGAAAGTCATTCTGTAAACTATGTTGTGGTCATCAGCTACACGGCCTGTAACACCTGAATCTCTCTGATCTTTGTATGAAACATACCAAATATTTGGTGAGAAGTGTACGTTTTTGGTAGGAGTAAAATCTAAACCTGCGGTATAGAATTTTTCTTTGTAAACAGGAGTGTACGCATTGTATATACCTGGAGTAGCTGTATAAGCATCAGTACCGATATAATCTTTGTCTGGATTATATCCATCGTAACGGGCAAAGAAACCTAGTTTATCTTTAACGATCGCGCCTTTTACCCAAACAGACAGTGCCTGAGCCGTAGCATCAGCAGGAGCAGCGGCAGTAGTGTTTGTAACACCATTGGTAAGTTTCTGAGTATAAGCTTCAACACCTACTGATATTTTTGATGAGGTATAAGCTACGAAACCTTTTAACATATTATGTGCCTGACCACCAATGGCTGCAGTAGCGGGACCAGTTCTTACATAGTCTGCATAGATATCTACCAATAAGTGTTTGTCAAGGAATTTACCCCAGATATCACCGTAGAATATTTTGTAGAAACCTGAATTTGCGTTTGCAGCTGGTAATAAGCTAGCCTGGGTATTGTCACCAACCATCAACACGTAACCAAAGTTTTTGGTTTTGGGGTCAAATGTACCTTGCAAAGCAGCACCAACGTCATAAGAATTGTTTTTGTGTACGTCAGATACTGTTTTTTCGATAAAACGATACCCCCATGTACTTTCTGATAATGAAGTAGGACCATTAGTTCCAGGCTCATTAACAGCGAAACCAGGAGTTGCCATTTCACCTATAACAAAGTCGGTACCATTCCAAAGGTCTCTGTAACGAATATTAATATTTTTGATATAAAAAGCCATTTTGCCATCAACCAGGTTATCACCATTTTGAATAGCAGTGGTACCATTCACGCCGGTGTTGGCACTTGGCTCAGATGCCAATAACAATTCTGCTTTAAATTTCTTGGTTATCTCATAATCATAACCTAAATAGATACGACGGAACTGGAATGCGTTTCTGTATTGAGGAACGCCGTTGTAGTTTTGTTCCGGTCCTCTGTTTCCTGCATCAGCGTGGGCGTTGTAGTAAAAGTCACCGAAAGCATAACCCCATATTCTTCTTTGAGGTTTCCATGAAGTATCTTCAGCAGCAGGTTTTGCGGTTGATTTGGTTTCTGCCACTGTTGCAGCTGCTGAATCTTTCTTGGCAGCTTTCTTTTCAAGCTTCTCATTTGAAGCCAGTGTGGTTTGCGCTTTAACATTAAAGCCAACCAATAATAGGGTCAATATTAGTATTGATCCTGTAAGTTTTGTAAACATTCTTTCCATGTCTGGGTAAGGTTAAATTAAATTTCGGCTCAAAAGTGCGGAGCCAGCATTACCTTAATGTTAAGACATGATTAACATTTGGTAATATTATGCGAACATTAATTTTAATCTAACTAAACAAATCCACGTCAGTTAAATCATATAAATTATTAGTTAAAAAGCGAATAATGCACTCATAATCAAATATTTATAAAAAACGTGGACTTTTTCATTAAAATAACAATTTCTTAACATTGGATTGACGCCCATTAATAATGTCTTAATACAGAGCAGGTAACTTAGCATTTGGAATTTTTACTATATGTGCAACCTGTTTTTTGACTTCTTTTCACATAGGGCCTTGTTTTATGGCCTATTTAATCAGGCTGGAAAAAATATTGTCGATATGTCGGAGTTGCTTTCTGCGGTGGTAGATACCGGCTCAATTGAAGAGCGGGAACCTTTGTACAGGCAGATCAATACCCTGGAAGAAAACGGAGATGATATCACACACAAAGTTTATCTCGGATTAGATAAAGTCTTTTTTACACCGTTGAACCGTAAGGATATTCATATACTGGCATCAGCTATAGACGATGTGGCCGATAATATACACGAAGCCGCCGGGCGAATGAACCTCTATGAAGTTGATGTGTTTTTACCGGCTATAAGAGAGATGGCCAGGTATGTTCAACTATCCTGTATAGAACTGCAAAAACTGATAAGAGGCCTGGCAAAGATTGTTGATACCGAAGCAATGCTTGCTTCATGTAAATTGATAAAAGATCACGAACACCAAACGGACACAATCTACTACCATGCCCTTGCTGATCTGTTTGCCCAAGAGAAAGATGCTATTAAATTAATCAAGCACCGGGACATCCTATTTTCACTGGAGGCATCAGCTAATAAGTGCAAGAATGTGACGGATGCAATCGAGATCATTGTACTGAACAGCATATAAGCCCTCAGATCAATATTTAACTGAAAACTTTTTAAGAATAAAATGCAGCAGCCATATCGGGCCGATCAATAAAAATTTCAGATCATCCAGGAATGATGGTTTTTTACCTTCGATTTTATGGCCGATAAACTGGCCTACCCACGATACCACAAATATTATTGAACAAACCAGCCATAACGCAGGGCCGCCTGCTTTCTGCCATTCAACCAGTTCAATAATTCCATAACTAAAGCCCATCAGCACAAATAGCATAAAATAGGATAATATAGGCGAGAGCTTGTAATAATAATAGATTGCGAACGCTATCAGGAATGAGGCCCAGTTAAAATAACCATTGTAGGAACCTAAAAATTTAAGATTAGGAAACGGGATGGCCCAAACTAAGCCAAATATGCTGAACACGATTAAAGGTACGCATATCCAATGGATCAGCTTATTGGTTGGATTTTGGTGATGTTCGGAGTATTGATCGAAATAAATATCAATCGGTCGTGCAACAGGTTTGCCCGGAACAGCTTTATTCGAAGGTTTGTTAGTCGCCACAATGAAATATATAAGCCCCTCTCCTTTCGGGAGGGGCATTGAAAATGAGGCTTATTTTGCAAATGCAACCGACCTGGTTTCCCTGATCACAGTTACCTTGATCTGGCCCGGGTAGGTCATTTCTGTCTGGATGCGGTTTGATATATCTGCGGCCAGAATTTCTGATTGTGCATCAGTGATCTTTTCGCTTTCAACTACTACACGCAGTTCACGGCCAGCTTGTATCGCGAACGTTTTTTCGACACCCGGATAGGATAAAGCCAATTCTTCCAGCTCTTTTAAACGTTTGATATAGCTTTCAACCACCTCGCGGCGTGCACCCGGCCTTGCGCCTGATATAGCATCACAAGCCTGTATGATCGGCGACAACATCGAGGTCATTTCTATCTCGTCATGGTGAGCGCCAATGGCATTGCAAACTTCAGGGTGCTCTTTAAATTTCTCTGCTAACTGCATACCTAAAATAGCGTGCGGCAGTTCAGGGTTATCATCAGGCACTTTACCAATATCATGTAGTAAGCCTGCACGTTTAGCCAGTTTTACATTCAGGCCCAACTCAGCAGCCATGGTAGCACAGAAATTGGCTACTTCACGCGAGTGCTGCAGCAGGTTCTGCCCATAAGATGACCTGTAACGCATACGGCCAACCATGCGAATCAGTTCCGGATGCAGACCATGGATACCCAGGTCGATCACGGTACGTTCGCCTATCTCTACTATTTCTTCTTCTATTTGTTTTTTGGTTTTAGCAACCACCTCCTCAATACGGGCGGGGTGGATACGACCGTCGGTCACCAGGCGGTGCATTGCCAAACGGGCAATCTCGCGTCTTACTGGATCAAATCCTGAAAGGATGATCGCCTCAGGAGTGTCATCTACAATGATCTCGATGCCTGTAGCTGCTTCCAATGCACGGATATTTCTGCCTTCGCGCCCAATGATACGACCCTTTATCTCATCGTTTTCAATGTTGAAAATGGATACTGTATTCTCAATGGCGCTTTCTGTAGCTGTACGCTGGATTGTCTGGATAACAATTTTTTTAGCTTCTTTAGTGGCAGTCAGTTTTGCCTCATCAACAATATCTTTGATCTGCATCATGGCTTTGCTGCGGGCTTCTTCGCGCAGGTTATCCACCAATTGGTTTTTGGCTTCTTCAGCTGATATACCAGCGATGGTCTCTAATTGGTCTACGTGCTGCTGTTTCAGATGCTCAACTTCCTCTTGTTTTTTAACGGCAATTTCCGTTTGACGCTCCAGGTTTTTACGCACATTATCCAGTTCAGATTCCTTGCGCGTCATATTTTCAAGACGCTGATTGTAGGATTGTTCTTTTTGTTTTACGTTGTTTTCGCGCTGGTTGATCGCATTGTTTTTTGCATTGATCTCGTTCTCATGCTCCGCCTTCATTTGCAAAAACTTCTCTTTAGCTTCGAGCAATTTGTTTTTTCTTAATATCTCAGCGTCATTTTCAGCGTCTTTCAATATCTTTTTTACTTTATGCTGTGCCGAGGATTCCTGGTCTTTAAAAAGCTTCCTGAGCAGGAAGCGGCCGATCACTATACCCGTGGGTACACCGGCAAGTAACCCGATAATAATGTATAATACTGTGTTCATCTTTAAGTTTATATAAATAAAAAACCGCAACTAAATTTAAGTGTCATGTATTGAAAAACCTCAAATAACATTGGTGGGACCCGGATGTCGTTAAGTACTGCAAATTGCTGCAAGTAACGTATGCCTTTATCAGTCCTCTGATATTGAAGCGTTAAGTTTTTAATAGTGAAACCTAAAATTTAACTGCGGTTAAATCTTAATTTGCTCGTATGTGTAAAGAACGTTATTACTTCGAAAAAAATTCAGACAATAAATGATCTAACTGGTAAACTTTGTCCGCAACATCGGTGTCTTCCACCATCACTTTCTTCTCCGCTTTTAATGAGGAGGTTGCGTAATGCAACACACACATCGAAAGCAGATCTTGTTTATCCCTGACCGCATAATTTTCCTGGTATTCTTTTATCCGGTCGTTGATCAGTTTAGCCGCCCTGCGTATTATTTCTTCTTCTTCCATGTTTACCTTTAAAGGGTAAACTCTGTCAGCAATATTTATTTTTATGGAGATTTCTCCCATTTGAGCTATTCACTTTTTTGCACTACTTTTTCAGCAATACAATACACTTATCAATTTCTTGCACAAATTCGTTAATTTTTTGCTTTATGTCAAGAGTTTTTTCATTAGTCTCCGAAAATGATTTCGCCACCTTTAGTACTTTCAGCTTTTGCTCCAGTTCCTCAGTCTTATCTTTACTCACATTTAAAGCCGTTGAAAGCGACTGGTTCTCCAGCTTCAGCAGGTCATTTTCCTCCTGCAAAGCAGAACAAAGCTCAATTAAGCGCTCGGTCTTTTCTACAACTTTATTTAACTGGTCAGCTACCGTTGGCATTTTAATTGTTGATTTATTGAATTATTGAATGAATGATTTTATTTTGAGAAACAATTAAATAACAATTCAGCAACTCAATAATTCACTAATCCGATCATTCAATAATTACTTACGTATCTCTGCTCCTGCTTCTTTTCCGAAATTATAAATTAATTTTTGTATAACAGAATCTATTGCCTTGTCTGTCAAAGTTTTTTCTTCGTCCTGTAAAGTAAAACTTAAAGCATATGATTTTTTCCCTGCTGGCAGTTTATCCCCCTGGTAAACATCAAATACATTTACATCCTTTAATAACTTGCGCTCGGTTTTTTGGGCGATCTGTTTTAACTGCCCGAAAGTAACCTGGGTATCTACCAGCATAGACAGATCACGCCTCACTGCCGGGAACTTGGATACTTCCTGGTAAACGATCTTGTTCTTCTTTACCGCAGCCAGTATCATATCGAAATTAAAATCGGCATAAAACACTTCCTTATCTACGTCTGCCTTTTTCAAAGATGCAGCAGCAACAGACCCGAACTTAACCAATTGCTTGCCATTGCGCATGTATTGCAAACCAAATGATAATTTACTACAAGTGGCATCCTCAACAATGATATCGCGGATACTTAATCTTTCCAGCAAGCCATCAACAATAGCTTTCAGCCTATAGAACGAAAATTGTTGGGGTTTCTGGTTCCATTGTTCACTTTTATCTGCCCCGGTCAGGAATACGGAGAAACGTTGCGTCTCGATATATTTATCATCCTTTACGCTGTAAACCTTACCAAATTCATACAGTTTCAAATCTGCGCTCTTCCGATTTTGGTTATAAGTAATAGCTTCCAGGCCCGAATACAACAAACTCTGGCGCATCACATCCAGGTCACTGCTTAGCGGGTTCAGAATTTTAACTGCATGATCAAGATCATTGGAATAAGCCGCTTTGGTTAATGAATTAGACAATATTTCATTAAACCCATTTGCAGACAATATATCTGATATACTGTTTTGTACATCATCTTTCTCAGGCCGCACGGAATTATTCAGCGAGGCCCTGATCTGGGTCGGTATCTCGATATTGTTGTAACCGTAGATGCGCAATATTTCTTCTATCACATCCACCTCGCGGGTGACATCCACCCGGTAAGGCGGAACTTTTAAGGATAACCCTTCAGCAGTTTCACCAACGATCTCAATATCCAGCGCCTTAATGATTGATTTGATCTCCTGGTGCGTGATCGATTTGCCGATCAGCCTGTCTACATTTTTATAAGTAATATCTACCGCAAAAGGTATAACCGGATTTGGGTAGATATCGGATATTTCTGATGAAACAGTTCCGCCTGCTACTTCTTTGATCAGTAAGGCGGCATATTTTAATGCTGTAACTGTAATATCCGGATCAGTGCCGCGCTCAAAACGGAAAGAGGCATCTGTTTTCAGGCCATGTCTTTTTGATGTTTTGCGTACCCATACCGGATTAAAATAAGCGCTTTCAAGGAATATATTTTTAGTATTGTTTTTCACACCAGAACCAATCCCGCCGAAAACACCGGCTATACACATTGGCTCTTCGGCATTGCTGATCATCAGGTCATCGGCTGATAATTTGCGGTCGACCTCGTCCAGTGTTTTGAACATAGTTCCCTCAGGGCGTGTGCCTACAATCACTTTATTGCCCTTTATAGCATCCGCATCAAAAGCATGCAACGGCTGACCGAGTCCGTGCAACACGTAATTAGTAATATCTACAATGTTATTAATGGACCGCAGACCAATTACACCCAGCTTTTCCTTTAACCATTTAGGCGAATCTTTTACCTCGACGCCAGAGATCGTCAAACTCGAATATCTAGGGCAGGCCGTAGAGTTTTCAACCACCACTTCAATCGGCCGGCCGGTGTTATCTACCTTGAAACCCGAGATATCAGGTTTATTGATGTGTGTTTTCAGGAAAGCAGCAATATCACGGGCAGTGCCTAAATGCGAAGCCGCATCAGCACGGTTGGGGGTTAAGCCGATCTCAAACAGGTAATCATCGTTCAGCTTAAAATAATCTTTTGCAAGGGTACCGGGAATAGCATCCGCATCGAGCACCATGATACCGTCATGCGAGGTACCCAGGCTTATTTCGTCCTCGGCACATATCATCCCTTCAGATACCTCTCCCCTTATTTTTGATTTATTGATCTTGAAATGATCACCCTCCATCGGGTGTACTGTAGCTCCTACTACTGCAACTACCACTTTTTGTCCGGCTGCCACGTTAGCTGCACCACATACAATTTGCAGATCGGTACCGGTACCAACATCCACTTTGGTCAAATGTAAATGATCGGAATTGGGATGAGCCGCACTTTCTTTAACATGCCCAATCACCAAACCTTCCAATCCGCCGGGTACAGCCTGTACCTTGTCCAGTACCTCCACCTCCAAACCGATGCCAGTTAGTATTTGCGAAATCTGCTCAGGAGTTTTATCAGTATCAATAAATTGTTTAAGCCAATTATAGGAAATCTTCATTATAGCAAAATGATAATCGGCAAAGATAGGATTTAGTCCGGAAGTCGGGAAGACAGAAAGTCTGAAAGATGTTTATTTACGAATTACAATTGATGATAATTTGCATATCTGCACATTTACACATCTGCACATCAAAGCAGGCTTTCATCACCAAAACTAAAATACCCATTATCACTAATGATCAGGTGATCAAATATTTGGATATCGAGCATCCTGCCTGCTTCTGATAGTTTCTTAGTTAGACTGATATCTGACTGACTTGGTTTTAAATTACCTGATGGATGGTTATGTATCAGTATAATCCCGCTGGCCTGGTGTTGCAAGGCAATGTGGAATATGATCTTCGGATCAGCCACTGTGCCGGAAAGCCCGCCCTTACTGATGAGCTCCTTGCCTAATATTTTGCTCGAGCGCCCCAGCAATATAATCCAGAATTCCTCGTGGTTCAGGTCGATTAAATGACGGTGCATCATATTGTAGGCATCTTTACTGCTCATGATGGTCTCGATGGCTTTAGTTTCGGTCTCGTTCCTTCTGCGGCCGATTTCAAGAGCCGCTATGATGGAAATTGCTTTAGCCTCACCTATTCCCCTGAAATTAGACAATTCCTGTATGGATGCTTTTGCCAGTTTGTTCAGATCGTTATCGTAATGGTGCAGGATGCGCTTGCTTAGTTCTACTGCCGATTCGGTACGGCTGCCGGAGCCGATGAGTATGGCAATCAATTCAGCATCCGTTAATGCACGGCGCCCCTGGACGCTTAGTTTCTCGCGCGGACGGTCCTCTTCGGCCCAGGATTTTATGCTGATCTTGTCTTGATAAGGTTTCATAACACGATTTAGCGATTATACGGATTTTCTTGATATTATCAATCTATTTAAATCTACCTAATCCCAAAATCGTGTCCAAAAAAAAATAGCGATGGGTTTAAAACCCATCGCTATCCTGTAAAAGAATAATCTTTTATATTATTTTAAGCCGTTAACGAACTTAGTCAGTTTTGACTTATTGTTAGAAGCTTTGTTTTTGTGGATCACATTCTTTTTAGCTAAACGGTCAAGCATCGAGATCACTTTGGTTAAAAGTGTAGCAGCCTCAGCTTTAGTAGTGGTGCTTCTTAATTTTTTGATAGCATTCCTGGTAGTTTTAGCCTGGTACCTGTTACGCAGACGCTTCGCAGCATTTGCCCTGATCCTTTTTATTGATGATTTATGATTTGCCATTTTAGCTACTTATTCGTTTTTATTTAAGGACTGCAAATATATGACGAATATTTATATTATCAAATGCCTTTTTTAAAATAGTTGAAATGTTTTAAAATTGAAACGTTGGAAGGTTATTTTTTAAAGTAATTAACCTTTTGCTTGCCATTTTTATACACTGTTTGAGCTTTCAACATTCCAACAATACAACAATAAAAAAAACAGCATATTTGGGTGTGAAACCCGTTTTAAGAAACCTTTCCTTCATCATCATCCTTTTTTCCTGCAGTTCATGGGGTTTCTTTGCGCATCGTCGGATCAATCATGTCGCCGTCTTTACTTTACCCAAAGCAATGGCTGGTTTTTACCAGGCAAATATTGATTTTATTACCGAACATGCGGTTGATCCTGACAAAAAACGTTATGTGGATTCGCTTGAAGGGCAGCGTCATTTTTTTGATGCCGACCATTATGGCAAAAGGCCTTTTATGAAGATGCCTGTAAGATGGAAAAATGCCGCTAAGAAATATACTGCCGATACTTTGAATAAATACGGTACAGTGCCGTGGGAGATACAATATCAATATTACAGGCTGGTAGATGCTTTTAAACATCACGATACCACCCAAATCCTGAAAAGATCAGCAAACCTGGGGCATTATATCGCAGACGCTCATGTGCCTTTGCATCTTACCCGCAATTATAATGGCCAGTTGACTCACCAGGATGGTATTCATAGTTTGTGGGAAAGCCGCCTGCCCGAATTACTCGGCGATCATTATAATTATTATGTCGGCAAAGCCAGGTATATTGAAAATCCTTTGAATGAAGCTTTCAAAATCTGTCGGGGATCCTTTGTCTGTGTCGATTCAGTATTACGTTTTGAAAGGATCACTAACAATTCTTTTCCGGCTAACAAGAAATACGAGATCGTAACGCACAACGGCAGAAAGGTAAATGATTATTCGAAAGCGTATACCAGGAAATACAATACTTTATTAAACGGCATGGTAGAACGGCGCATGCGTTCGGCAATATTGGAAGTAGGTAGCTTTTGGTATTCTGCATGGGTGGATGCAGGGCAGCCTGATTTAAATAAATTGATTGAAAAACCATTATCGGCAGAGGGAAAGAAAAAGCTTCTGCGCGAAGCGGCTTTGTACAGGTTGGGAAAATATTAGAAAGCAAATGAAGCGGAATTTTCAGGGCAAGTCAAGGTGTTCCATGGAACAGGTGGAACGACATGGAACAGGTGGAACGACATGGAACACATTAATAGTTAAATAAATTAACTATTAATGGTGCTTAAAAACACTCAATGGCGACATTGGCGTTCAAATCCCAATTTTAATAAGTTTCATAAATGGGAAGCAGGAAAATTAGTAGTTTTAAAAAACCAATAGCCTATGTTCAGTAAAAAAGCAGCCACCCTTAGCAAGAATACCATCCGCTGGCGCAGCCAGGAGCCGTCGCGACTGGAAACATTTAGTGATGCAGTATTCGCTTTCGCAGTAACCCTGATTATTGTTTCGCTGGAGGTGCCCAAATCATTCGATGAGCTTTTTGAGACGATGAAAGGGTTCGTGAGTTTCGGCGTTTGCTTCGCACTGCTTTTCCTGATCTGGAACAATCAGAATATATTTTTCAGGCGTTTCGGGTTGGCTGATGCTTACGTCACATTTTTGAATGGAGTTCTGCTGTTCCTGGTGCTTATCTATACTTATCCGCTTAAATTCTTGTTTACCCTGATCTTTTCAGGCGACAACACTTACCTGAGCCACGGAGAAAAATTGTCCATGATACGAACTGACCAGGTGCCTACCCTGATGTATGTTTATAATACCGGGTATGTGCTGATCTATCTTCTATTCTACCTGATGTACAGACACGCCCAAAATAATGCTGAAAAACTAGAGCTCACAGCATACGAATTGTTTGCGACCAGGAGCCAGATGTATATGAACCTGCTTAATGGGCTTATTGGTGTAATAGCAATCCTTTTAACCTTCGTTTTACCCGATAATGTCAAGGGAGCATCGGGGTATGTTTATTTCCTGCTGATGTTTGCTTATCCTGTATTTTTCAGTTTGCGGGGAAGAAAGTCAAGAAAATTGTTTGCAACTACGGCGTAACAGAACTTTTTTTCCGGCGGTTATTGATGGCTGCAATAATCGGTGGCAGAATAGATACCACGATAATCGCAATTCCGATCAATGAAAAATGGGCTTTGAAGAAGGGCACATTCCCGAGCATATAACCTGCAAAAAGGAACAGGATTATCCATGATGCCCCGCCGATGATATTGTACAAGCTATATCTCAAAAAAGGCATACGCCCTACCCCCGCCACAAATGGCGCTATGGTACGTATGATCGGCATAAAGCGACTGAAGATCACTGCCTTGCCGCCATGCTTGTCAAAAAAGGCTTTTGTTTGCAAGTAATAGTCCAGCTTGAGAATTTTATTATTTTCCTTAAATACTTTGGGCCCGAGGTAATTGCCCAGCATGTAATTTATGGTGTTGCCGGTAAAGGCGGCTATAATTAAAATAATTGCAAGCAGATAAATATTTAAACCGGTGTTACCCCCGGCTATTAAAGCCCCTGCAGCAAACAGAAGTGAATCACCCGGCAAAAATGGCGTAACCACAAAGCCTGTCTCGGCAAAAATGATCACGAATAGTATCAGGTAAGTTAAAGTGTGATACTGGCTTATAATATCAGCCAGGTGCTTATCAATATGCAGGATAAAATCTATCAGGTGTTTTATTACTTCCAATTGCTTAAAATTTTGCCAAAAATATAAATAAAAGCCGGATTACTTATTGGTAAGAAAGCCGGAACCAAATGCGAGGCTATCTGTACGGTTTGCAACACCGTATGAATATAGCGTATAGAGCCGCCCATCTTGTATGGTGACATTCGGGATGTCTTTTAAAACAGTAGTTGTGCCCGGTGCAAATATTTTGAAATCATAGGTCCCTGCAACTAGTTCTTTAAAATCAGAATATTTGGTATAGGCTATGGCTGAAAAAAGAGTGGTATCGTTTGCAGTCACGCTAAGTCCGGTTGTTGTACGCGGCGAAGCATTGACAAATCGTACTTTACCACGGCCAAGTTTAGGTGTTGAGGAGGTATCGGCAGTAAAATTATAATACAAGCTATCAGTGCTGTTTACCCCCATGATCATCAAGGTGTATTTCAAATTTGGTTTCAGGACGGAATCCAAACTAAGTAAATTGGAGCTTGGTGCTACAGTACCGGGGGTCAGCGACGTACCGGGCCTGATCTGGAAAGGTGTTGTAATTGATGAAAGATAAAAATACCCGGATGCCGTAGGGTAAAAATAAGAGGATGAATTAACTTTGATATAATTAACATAAAGGTCGACCGAACCAAGACCGGCATTCAGGTTTACTATCTGGTATTGTATGTTTAGCGCAGCGGCATTAGAAGTGCTGCCTTTTCCGCAGGATGAAACAAAAGGTATGATCAAAAAGATCAAGCCAAACATCAAAAGGAAAACCGTTAAACCTCTATTACTCTTTTTATACATTTTTAGTCTGTTCTTATAACTATAGTGAATCCCGTATCACCTGGCTTACCCAGTGTATAAACCGTGCAAGATCTCTTTTCTGACAACGCCACACTATCTATCAGCAATGGAGTTGTTGATCCGTTATTAAATATCTTAAGTGGTATTAGTCCACTTGCACTTGCACCATTAACTGTACTTACCGAAGTAAAATTTCCTGCCGTTTTGAAGGGAATATTGCTAAATCGCGTCGTATCTGCGTACGACATGTCCAGACCACCCGAACCGGGGGAAGAATTTACAAACCTTATAAGACAAGTCTTATCAATGGTATCTGCCTGAAAATTATCAACAGTTGAAAATGCATTGGCGGCAGTTCCATCAGTAACAAATAACGAATGATTTAGATTATTATCTACCGGCACTGTTATGCTAAATAATGTCTGAATAGTATTCGTTACAGTGTTGAATGGCTTTTTTATTTGGTAAGATTGCTGGCCTTTAGGCACAGCGTAGTATCCCGTTGAGTAACCTGGAAGAATAGTAGAGGTAGTGTTAAGCCTGCTCCCATTCAAGTAAACATTAAAGGTATCAGCCGAGGCGTTGACCACATTCAAACCAACCTGGGATACAATTGTCGGCGCGTCGTTATTTGTTTTTTTACAGGCCGATACTCCCATGATAAAAGCAATTGCCAACAGCGCTGATAACCTTATTTTCATTTGGTATAATAACTGCTTATACTCAGTTTTGTTATTGTGTTGAACAAAAAAGTCCGGTTTATACACCGGACTCTGGATTTGGATTTATAATTTAAGTTTACAACTTAAGCATAACTATTAAGCATTACCGGCATAACCAGCATCAGCACATCTTCGTTCTCGTCGCCGTTTTGCGGTAACAATAAACCTGCACGGTTCGGGGTCGACATCTCCAGCATCACTTCTTCGCAGCTCAGGTTTTTTAACATTTCTATCAAAAACTTTGCATTAAAGCCAATCTCGATATCATCGCCGTCATACTGGCAGGTTAAACGCTCATGTGCCTCGTTAGCGAAATCGATATCTTCTGATGAGATATTCAATTCGCTGCCACTGATCTTTAACCTTACCTGGTGGGTAGTTTTGTTGGCATAAATGGCCACACGGTTAAGCGAGCCTAAAAATGCCTGCCTGTCGATAGTCAATTTATTCGGGTTATTTTGCGGTATAACTGCTTCATAATCCGGGTAACGCTCGTCTATCAAACGGCAAACCAGGTTGATATTGCTAAACTTAAAGAACGCACTCGTGCTATTGTACTCAACAGACACGTTGATGTCCTCTGAGGGAAGAGCCGATTTAAGCAAATTTAAAGCTTTTTTTGGTAAAATAAAAGATGCTGTGCTTGCTGCTTTTGCATCCTTACGGCGATAACGAACCAGTTTGTGTGCATCAGTAGCAACAAATGTTAATGCCGTAGTAGATAACTGGCAATATACGCCAGTCATCGCCGGACGCAGCTCATCGTTACTTACTGCAAAAATGGTTTTGTTAATCGCTTCTGCTAATACCGAAGCGGGCAGGTTCACAGATGACGCATTCTCAACAACAGGTATCTTCGGGAAATCCTCGCCATTCTCGCCACTCAGTTTATATTTACCGTCACCGGCATTTATTTCAATCGCGAAGGTATTATCATCAATATTGAAAGCAATGGGTTGTTCAGGCAATGATTTTAAAGTATCTAACAGGATGCGCGATGGTATTGCGATGCGGCCGTTTTCCTTTGCTTCCACAGTTAAGGAAGTGGTCATGCTGGTTTGCAGGTCCGTAGCCGAAATGGTTAAGTTTCCGTCCTTTATCTCGAATAAAAAGTTCTCAAGGATAGGTAAAACTGTACTATTGCTTAAGGCGCCGCTTACGGACTGTAGTTGCTTAAGTAATGTGGACGTTGAAACTATAAATCTCATATATCTTAATCGTAATTAATCAACCAAAAGTAGAAAATTTAA
>Ga0307517_10001781_pt1 | contig 35470 bp, 43 predicted proteins | sample 23_EM_MG_FD_194515 | JGI IMG/M metagenome (GOLD analysis project Ga0307517, IMG submission 194515) | Populus trichocarpa ectomycorrhiza microbial communities from riparian zone in the Pacific Northwest, United States - 23_EM | ecosystem: Host-associated > Plants > Roots > Unclassified | place... | reverse complement strand
GTTTTGTCTTCGCGACACTGTTATTCAGTCCGAGAGCTACAGCAAAATAATTTTATACACCCAATCGGTCACATTCTTACAATACTGTTCCTGAATCTGTTCGCGTCCCCGAACAAGGATCATCGATATAAGGAAACAAATGCCACCTCACTTCCTCCAGTAGATACCCATGGCGTAAAATAAGAAAGAATGGAAAGAGCAAGCCAGGTGTCGAGTGGATGACGACAATCCGCGTTGCGTCGAAAGAAAAGAATAGTGACAGATTCAGGGGAAAGGGAGATGCGGATATCCTAACAAGACAAACATGATAAACAAAGACTACGCGCCAAAAGGACGTCAGAAACTGATCACCCCCTGGCTTGAGATAGCAGAGGGGACGCGGATTTCGCCTCCGCATTAGTCCGCCTGGTGTAGAGAGAATTCAAGGGTACGACAGTACCTAGACGGGAGGGCCCGCCCACCCATATCCCGGGTGACCCGGAGCCCACGGGGAATAGAAGTTGTCCACATCATCAGCAGGCACAATCGACGACGGTCTTGCCGCAGAGGGTCCTCGGATCTTCAGCTCACTAAGATGTCTTCCGATTGTTTTGCCCAAGCTCCCACCAGCGGTGATGCTCTTCTGAGACCGACCAGGCTTCAATTTCCGAGCCTCGTTGTGTTTTCGCCACGTCTCAGAGATTTCACAGACTCTCCAACCCCAAACGGTCTCGAAGTCGTCGTCGACGGTGATCATGGTGGGGTTATCTTTGAAGTACCTGCTGATAATCCACAGAGAGGGGGCAACTATAGAGGCAAGGGGGTGAGGCGAGTCCTCTGAAATGCCATGCTCTTGAAACACTCACCGAGGTAGTACATGTTCCCCACTCGCGAGCCAACGGACTTGAGTATTCGCAGACAGCGGTCTCTGGCATTGGAGGCCTGCTTCGGCACGATAGAATTTGCACTACTGAATCGTTTTTGCACTTCCTAGTAGGGTGAGGTTCCGGAAGCAGCAGGTCGTTAGTGCCGAATACCAGAAAACTGTCGGCGGAACAATCGGAAAACGTACCAAAGGAGCTGACATTTCACAGCACGAGTGAAGAGCGTGCATGTAGAAAAAGCACCACGGGCCCGTGTTCGCCGTAGTCTCAAGCACGGAATTCATGATGCGCAAATTATCTTCTGTGTACTGAAGGTATTCGGGCAATGAGTCTTCCCATGCCTGGGAAATCAGCATGTTGGTGACATTCCGCGAAAAAAAATACGGGGGTGGAAGAACCTTTAGCGCCTTTTCCGCCTCTTGCATGGCGGAGGTGAACAGATCATCGTCATCAACAATCGCTGCCCGCGCAAATGCGAACGTATCAAACCCTGATCAGAAAACGCAGAAGCCAAAAGGAGGTCACTGACCAATGGCGTCCCCCATCTGCGAAAACAATGCCGTGATTCTGATAAGGTGCCCGAATTCGGATCTCGTCCCTGGGGCCGTTTCATCCAGGTGTTCTGAGTAGAAAACGAAGAACACGTCAGCGTTCAAAGGCCCAGCCCCGATCAGGGACGAGATCCTACCGGGATTTGGGGATTGGACACCGAACTCAAAACTCGTTTCATCAGTTGGTAGCTGCATGAACTTATTTTCCGCGCTGAACCGCCTGGTGTTCCTCGTCCACGCAGTACTAAGGGCATGAAGAAAGTAGATGATCCAATAACATCTCCTTGCACATTCACGTTCTGTCGTGCGAGTCATCTCCTGGATGGACGGCTTCTGCGACAAGGCTAAACTCTCGGGTGATGCTATATCCAGGGTTTCGAAAAGAACCTCGGTAGCAATGTCTTAATCATAGATCATCGTCAGCATGCCGCGAGGTTTTTAGCGAGAAAGTGTATACCAAGATATTGATAACTTTTGGTCCACGAGTGTTGGGCGACAACGTCATGCATTTCAAGTAGGCACAAGGTCTGAACCGTCTGGAGATTCGCTTCACAAATCAATCTTCCGGAGGCGTCAAACAAGATATTGAGTGCATCCACATAAAACTTGAGCCCTTCCAACCGCGGAAGGTGTGATTTGACTTGAGACGATTGCGAGAAAGGTGCGGACATTGCGCATATGGCTAAGATAAGATGTGGGGCGACTATATTTTGGTTTAGAGCGCTCATGAAGGACGGCTTGTGGATTATCATTCGTGCAGGATGGCAGTGGCTGAAAAATACTGGGACGCGCGGAGGCGTTCGTGAGTTATAGCAACCAAAGGGAATGGATGGATGGAAACGCGTACAACCGACGAGATGAAGAACGATGTCCAACTCGAGGCCTGCGGGTCGCATTGGCGTGTCAGGTATCCGTTGGGAATCTGAACTTGAGGGCATTTGTGGGTCGGATCCTGACCGCCGGCGTTTCTTCGTTGGTGGTGGAGTGACAACGGTAGATGGAGAAAACGTGGGACTATTGGGCACAACTACTCGTGGTGGGCTGTCCACGCCGTCGTCCATACGGCGTTTCCTCGTGGATGGTAGTGGAGCGACAGCGGTAGATGGGGAAAAGGTAGGACTACTGGGGGAAACCGCTCGTGGCGTGTCATCCATGCGGTCGTCCGTCCAAAGGGAGATACGCTCCAGATACCCAAGTACAACCTTAACTGTGGGACGTTCTCCCGGCTGGTGCTTCCAGCACAATTGTAGTGTATCCCACAGATAATCCGTGAACCATTCTCCTTCTGTTCCTTGAGGCCGTTCAGGGCGTTCCCCTTCGATAATCTTCCGCATGACTACAAAGTCCCTATAAGGTGTGAAGGGAGCTTTACCACTCAGCACCTCATATACGACCATCCCAAATGCGTAACAATCCGATTCCTTCGTCGGGCGACTATCCTTGGAGCCAAAGTTGTCTGGATCAAGGAGTTCCGGGCTCATCCATCTTGTTGTACCGGCGGGTGCAACAGAGGTTGAGACAGTAGGGTTTGTGGGGTCGGAGACAATGATGAGAAGCCCAAAATCGGCTAGGCGTGCGTGACCATCTTGGTCAATCACTATATTGGCCTTGATAGAGAAATCAGTTGAAACAGGACAGCAATTCCGACGTTCAACTTCATACCCCTTTCAAATCCCCGTGAATCATCGCTTGATCGTGTAAATAGATCAGTCCCTTAGCGACGCCTTTGAGCTATAGGAGTGAAGTAATGATAAGTGATGGGTGAGGTCACCGGTAAAGTTATACCCTACAAGTTCGAATCGATCCGCATCCTTGTGTGCTTTGATGAACTCGTTGATGTTCCCATTTACCATCCATTCCGACGTCATTGCAAATTTTCGATCACTCATTGTTGCTCCCAACAGCGGCAGCACGTTTGGATGGCGAAGCGTTTTCCACGCCATAACCTCCTTGCAGAACCTCTAAAGGTGTAAGGGTCAGCCCACCCGCGTGCGCCGTTACACAACATATTTGCAACCTACGCTTATAACTTTATCAAAATCACTCGTGGAGTATACCCTCAGAACTTTGACCGCGACACTGGAACCTTGATATTGACCCCTCCACACGTCTGCGCACCCCCCGCGATACAGCGGGGTGTCTGATTGGTCGTAGAAAAGTGGGACTTGCAGTGATCTCGGAAGCAAAGACTGACGGCCACATAACTTGCACAAAGTTTTCAGACACTTCCTCTGGATGCGCGGGGTCAGGCTGTTCAATACCTAATCAGCGGGATGGAAAAATTGGACTCAAAGTCAGCGGGGTTGCTCTGAGATGAAAGAATATGGAGAAATACCTCGTCTATTGCATCGATAAAGGACTGAGCGTCACTTCCACAGAGATGTCTAACCACTTCTATCTCACTGCGGTCCGAGAAGATGGCTGTGATCAGAGAGGTCCGTTCGTGTATCGTGAGGGGATGGGTAATCAAGCGTTTCCATGTCGGGGGGCCGCTGCACCCAAGGAACGGATCAGTCCAACGGATGCATGACCTAACATAAAAACTGACGAGTTGTATAGAACCTGCAACACTTCTGGTACCTGTGGTCGTCGGTGAGCCTCCTGGTCCCAGCAGCGTTGCGTCAATACCCATAACCTGTCTGTAAATGTTGGGTGGGTCGGCCGCGGGGGACGCTTTCCATCCTCGATTTCCAGGATTACCGTGTAAATCGGATTGTCATCGAACGGAACTGCGTGGGTGAATGCCTTTGTTAAAATGAAAGGTAGTCGGTGAGATATCGGATCCAAGTAAGTGGTCCACAACGTGCCTCGATTGTGACCATCGCAAATGAGAAAACATCTGCTTCCTTGCTATACGTTCCCTGCCCGTTCAAGATCTCTGGCGCAGTCCATCGCACAGTGCGTTCCAGATCGGCCAGGGCGCTCCACCTGTGATCTGGGTTTTTTGTGACTGTGACAAGGCCAAAATCCGTGATCCGTGCGCGACCGATCGTGGTAATAAGGATATTTGACTGACGATATGTTAATACTGAGGTGAAATAAGGTTGAGAACAATCACGTACTCCCTTGAGATCTCCATGAATCACATTGCAGGAGTGGAGGTAGTTGAGGCCTTCAGTAGTATCGGATAACTGGTGGGGGAATAAGCATTTCATACGCCGCAACGAGGGACACTTACAAGGCCAATTCTGTCGGCGTCTGGGTGATTCCTGATATATCCCGTCAGGTCCCCGCCGGGCATCCATTCCACAACGAGCTGGAGGGTGCTGATAGTAGCGCCGAGAAGTGGGACGATGCTCGGATGTGATGAGTGTTTCCACAGTACGGCCACCTGAGAGAAGGTCTGTAGAGTTCGTTGGCACCGAAGAACAAGAACATGGTAGCACTACTAGAACATCAAAACGCACCTCTTTGACCTTTTGCAGGTCTTCCTTGGGGTTTATCCTGCTCCGCTTGATGAACACCTTTGACCCATCGAGGGTTCCTTCGCGCACATGGCCAGAAGTGGTTGGAGGGTCAATCTTTAGAAGGGAGTTCGAAAGTGTGCACGATTTCGGTAACATCTCTCGTGCGCCACATATTTTTCCGAGTTCATGTAGGAATTCTTGGAACGCGTGGCTTATAAGATCAGAAATATCGACGAGAACCTGCACTAGCGTCGAGTACAGACCTACACCAAGGTGATATGGAGACTCACGTTATCCAGGTACTCAACAAGCTGTCCCAAACCCTCACTTTGCGGGCTCGAAACAAAGTTTCGAAACTCCTCCTCGCGAAGGAGGCCGCTGAGCTGATCGTGGAACTGGGGCGAAGACCTATCGAGATCGTGGAGTTGTTGCAAAGGATTGGGTGCGACCATGAAGAGTATCCTTAGGTAGGGCGAGGACCTGCGGGGAGGGGTGAACAGGCTATTCGTGGCCGACGAAACCTGAGGGGCGGTACAGTAGATGTCTTGCTTGATCATCGAGATTCGCCGTAGAAGGAAGCGCCAGTGATTATTCTGGCTGTCAGACGGTGTTCCATCGGAAGAACAGGGCAGTGATGAGTATTGCGGCGTTCAGATAGGTCGGGCTAATTCAGAGCTGGCCTGCCCTCTGAACTTGAGGCTGGATTCCAGCCTAGGTCGGGCTACTTATTTTTTTCGGCCATTTGCGCCCGCCTTGCTCGACGTTCGGGACCCCAAAAACTCCACGAACCCGCTCAATTCGATCTCTGCAGCATTGCGACGGCGCCGTTGAGTGCCTACAATAATCCTGCAACTGGAAACATATGGACGAAGGGAACGTACAGCACGGGGAGTTAAGTAATCTAGGTGGGCCACGTTTTTTTTAAGTTCTGATTTATCCCGCTTTCGTAAACTGACATCATGGAATGCTCTTTTTTCTATCTCCCCTTCCAGTTCCCCATCTAACGGGACAGAGAAACCTAGTCTTTTTATATGAGGCCCCTGTGGATAAAAATTAGGTCCAACCCAGTCCGGAACTGTCACATCCAAGGAGGAGATAATTTTTTAAAGGGCTTTCTTGTGGGCGTTCACATGTCATGCGTTAAGTACCCTTCCCGGTGCAAAAGATGGCTGAAAGTCACATCCGAGTCCGTCACGTTGCGTCATTGGTCGAATCTGCATGTCGCCAAGCAACACCACATTATATATGAAGCAACAGAAGGGGGAGTCCGATATCCGATAAGTAAGGGTGCCATAACAGAAACGGAAGGTGGGGGATTAAAGGCCTATAGCCAGTGAGGGAAAAATGCCGTGCGGCTAGTACGCAATAATCCTATGGGAGCGTAAGGCGTTAGGTAGGCCACGTATCACCGTGCCCCGAACCATGACACCCTATTCCCATGGTTGTACTGTGTTGAGGAGATGCCACCGGAAACGACAGGCTCCTAGCTAAGTAATCTTCGGTGAGCGGACAAAAACTCCGCTTTCGCTCGCCGTTTACTGTTACGACCTGGCTCTCCTCGTCGTGGCAATATCTTCCGGTCGATAGAAGATCTGACCCATGCATGATGCACGATGTGCCACGGCGTCGGCTTAGGACTCTTGTGTCGCGCATCGCGGACGCCAGATAGATTTCCTGTTTTTATTTCCCTCGGTTCCGTAGTTGGCATCACTTTTGCATTCCAGGAGCTGCTCGTTGACGATTTCCTCTCAATACGATTTCCTCTCAATACGCTTATGTTCAAAGGCAGGCAAAGTTTCGGAGAAACCTTGAGATGAACAGGATTTCGTAGATTATGGTTTCCTCGATGCCACTGCCTCGTAAGGATGCAGTTCGTCTATCGTAATGGAATGACCATCATTGTTGCCTTTATAGGGTGATCAACGCTGGGCCGAAGCCGCGATGCAAACCCTGTATCTCTGTCCGAAGCGTACGCCGCTGACAGCAAGGTCAGTTCCTCGCGTCGAAAACAGAGTTCGTTCGTCCAGCAGTCGAAGGATATAAGACCTTCTCGATGTTCTCGGCCATGGAATGTTGGGCATTCTGAATCAAAGGTTTCCCACAGAAAAGATACCGTACGATTGCCCAGAGCTCATCTACCCCCGCCCATGTGAGGCTGATTCTCAACAAGGCCGCATATTTCAAACCTACGGAGGAGATTGACAGTCGAGCTAGGACACCAGCAACCTGAGAATGTGCGCAATATCGGATTGCCAGCAGACAACGCCCAAATGATAGTCTTGATCACTGGGAAACATATCATGACAAACGAGGATGGGATGAGATGGCACGCTGGCCCGATTTCTGATGTCCATCCGGTGGTCTCACTCATCTTCATTTAAGGATGTGGGTGTCGCATCGGCCTTCTCAATAGACCATCGATTCATTGTTGGCCGCCCTGCCTTGAGTGGCTTCGACAGTATTTGGCAATATCCACTACAACGATTTCCCCTTGTTAGGGGGGAGGGGATCTACTGGTTCTTGCTTACCGTGGGGCGCCCCGCCGTCGAGTACGTCAGCGATCCGACGAACACCATCCCGGCTCCGAAAAGGAGGGAGTAATTCCAGTCGCTTCCAAAGTACCATATACTCAGGCACAGACTGATGGCCTTCCTAACCGTGAGAACCACACTGGTGGAAACAGAAGAAGTCGCCTGGTGACCAGTGAGATGTTAGTTGTTGGGTGATCGGATGCGTGTTTGCCACGCACTGATGTGAGTTTGTTGACGCCCGAGACGCATACAACTTGTGTCAGTAGGTTCATGGCCAGAAAGATGTATGGCAGTGTGAATGAGGATCCCATTGAGCCCACTGCAAGACTTTTGAAGCCCTGAATAACGTCGTTACGCAGGAATATGAAGATGGGTAATGAGAGGAGATGCTGGGTTCCACGTCAGACTTTATAGAACGAAACAGGTGAACGTAGGTTGGCGTACTGTGTAGAAGATGCCTTCTCTCCAACATGGCCCATAAGTTCTGTATGTCCGTTCTTGGAGTATCCCGAGAATTGCGGTTGCGAATAGTGATATGATTAGCATTATAATGCCGTAAAAGTATGTCGTGGAAACATTGTCCGACGAAGGGCTAGTGGATGAAGATGTGGATATCGATGCGGTGGAGACCCCGATAGAAACTAAAAGCACTGCAAACTGGTGGATAAGGGGATCAGGACTTTGACGCGGTTGCAGAGGGTGGGTGCTCACTACTTGTCTAGAGGTATATCTGCGTTGGAGAAGATAGCGGCCGAGAATCATAGCGATCACAACACCTGGATGGATCCGGTTCAGCTCGGCAAAGTCTGGGGTGAAATTTTTTTTTGCGACGTACCGGCGGAACGGAACACGATCTGTACGGTTAGCGGTACGTGGAATGCATACACCCAGTTGTTGAGGAGCGAGCCGGTGGTGAGTAATAAGACTTGAGCGGCCCAGTGCGAAATGGGGGCCTGACGCTGCTTTAAAGCCGGAAAGACGACACCCCCACGAGATTTGCGCCATTCGATGAAAGAGGGTAAGGACTGGACAGTGATGAAGAGCATCTGTGAAAAGGTGAGGGCGGAGCCTATTTTTGGGCTCTGCCGGAGGAGCTGCTCGTACGTCCACACATTCCTAGGGGATCAAATGCTGTTGTCAGGAGGGAGTCGGACGGGTGGATACGAACAACCGACGAGCAACAACCGCCGAATATGAGAGCAAGCGAGGTCGAGTAGTCCATTGTACGGGTGGGTGTCTGGCGGTCTGCGACCGCATGCCCTGGGAGGTCGTCTGTGGTGGCAAGACGTAAGGAAGCGTGCGTCGTTTCTGGGAACTCAAGGGGGAGCGGACGCTTTAGAGAAAATTGGGACAAGGTTAAGGATAAAAGAGGTGGCCGGAAGACACTGGATCGTTCTTCGCTTACGGACGGGTGGTGATCATTTTCTGACCACGGCTGCTGTCCTGAATCCATCCTCCTCCTCTCCCTCCACCACACCATGGGGGCTGTTTGCTGTCGCTCGCAGCCCATCGACTATGACGGCGAGGTCACACTCTTTCACTTCAGGCTGCTCAAGGTCGTCGGCAAGGGTGCATTCGGCAAGGTCTGTCCCGTTCCCTCTCCCGGCGACTCGTCCTCACACCCTGGCGCCAGGTCCGGATTGTTCAACACAAACAGACCCGGGCAACGTACGCACTCAAGTACATCAACAAAACGAAGGCGGTCAAGATGAAGGCGGTGGGCAACATCATCCAGGAGCGGAAGCTTCTCGAAAAGGTCTCACCTCGCCCCCTCCGCTCCCCCGCGACAAGACTGATTCGTGCTTGGCAGATTGACCACCCCTTCGTTGTCAACCTTCGGTACGCATTCCAAGACGACGAGAACTGCTTCTTCGTCATCGACCTCATGCTCGGTGGTGACCTCCGCTGTACGTCGCGTTTTCGATTCCAGAGTCCAGACGTGTTTACCCCGCTATCTCTCGATCACGTGCCCAGTCCATATGCTACGGGACTACACTTTCAGCGAAGAAACGGTCCGCTTCTATACAGCAGAGCTCTCATCTGCTCTTATCTACCTTCATGAACACCGCATCATCCACAGGTAACTTTTGGACACTCCCGTTTCTACACTTTCACCCCGCTTCCCCTCATCTATCACTCCCTTCTGACACATTGATGCGATTACACCGTATCTAGGGACATCAAGCCGGATAACATTCTCCTTGATGCGGACGGTCATGTTCATTTGACAGACTTCAATGTAGCATCCTACTACTCGGTCACAAAACCACTTACGTCGGTAGCGGGTTCAATGGCCTATATAGCACCCGAAGTGATCTCGCGTCAAGGGTATGGATTCACTCCTGACTGGTGGTCGCTTGGTGTTACATTGTACGAGGTGTTATTCGGAGTCCGGCCATACAATGGCCGGAGCGGTCAGGAATTGATGGCAAATATCGAGAAGGGAGATGTTCCTGAGTTCTTCCGTGATCCAAAGGGGAAGTGCAGTCCCATGTGCATCGAGGTTTTGAGAGGAGTAAGTATCTCACTATTTTCTCCACCATACGTACTCTCTAATGCCTACCTTTCAAGTTGGTGGAGAAGGATAAGGATGCGCGGATATGTTGTAAAAGCGGCATCGCTGGTCTCTCCGAGATCAAGAAGATGTCGTGGTTTGATGGTGTGGATTGGGAATTACTCGAAGCAAAGAAGATAACGCCACCAATGCGACCAGACGTGAGTCTGCACATCCTTATTGTCATCTGGTGCTGGGTCCAATACTACCGACAGGGCAAGGGGAATTTTGACCCCGCTCATGAGCTTGAGGAGATCCTTTTGGATGATAACCCACTACGAGCCAAGCGGAGGACAAAGGAATTTGACACAATGTCCCCAGAAATGAAACGGATGGAAGAACAGTGCGTCCCCCGCCACACACACACGCACTTTACGGTCAGGTTACTGATTACCTCGCCAGATTCTTGCCATTCGACTTCAGGCAAACGGTCGTCGAGCACGTCGAGGAATCTTCCGCCGAGGTCTCTGCAATTCCACACCGGCCGGTGACACCAGGTACTCCTGTTATCGATCGAGGGTTCGAGAGCATGATCGACCACAAGAGCATCATTAACCAGAGGATAGATACCCCAGTGGGAAGACGTCAGGATGACAAGGATTCGGATGAGTCTCATGAATTGGCCTCTATACCCCCGCCTCTTCCAAACGGTGCCTCAACATCAGCAGAAAAAACGCACCATCCATCTGGTGAGTCGGGTTAAATTGTTCGATTGCCTCGCCAATCGCGAACTGACAACCCCATTCTCCCGATCAGCGATTGGACAGGCGTCGTAGCAACCACGTATGGACATGAGGTTTTTCGCCTATCTCCTGTCCATTTGTCTCAGACCTACGCATTCCGACCCAATACCTGATTTACTTTAATTCTACCAAGTGTCACCGCGCCGAGCACGTTTCCTTTCTCATTTTCTCCGGTGGCTGTCTTGATCTACTAATCGCTTTCGCCTTCTTTACCACTGTGTTGTGGCGGTTTTGATTCCTCCCTTTATCCTTCTTTCTTTTGAATATAGTCTCGGTTCTTGTCTGACTCTCTTTGCACACTCCTCTGTAAACTCCTTCCTTTTTCTCAGAGAGCGCGAGTTGGTGCTTGTCCTATGCTTTCCATACGGTAGCAGCTTTTCTGTGAATCGGTTTTTTCTGCTCTTCTCAGGCCCTGGACCTAGCTGGAGTAGGTGGTGGTGCAGAGAGGACCACTTCGGGATCTTTGGGTGGTATGGGTTTGTCTAGTGATGTAAATCTAGGGTAATCTATGGGCGTGGAAAGTACTCTTTGCGTTCTACGGGATATTTTACAAGGCAGATTGTCCCACATTCGTTTGTTTTCTTTCGCATAACTGTCGTCCCGTTTTCCGAGAACTTGGAGTGCCCAGTTCAGTATATATGTACTTTCTGTGTGGCCGCTACCCTGCCATCGCATGACGTACACCGGTCGAGACTTCGAACGTGCCACCACCACACGGCCTTTGGGTCAAAACGGCCTACCATACATGCGGCGTTTCCTCTGGGAGTGTTTCGGATTCTCCCTGCCAGCCGCCCCTCCCCCCGTTTTCGCGGCACTCGCGTTGACCCCCCGTCGGTGATGCTCGGGTTTGGTCGCTACTTTCTTTCATTGTGGGTATCGACACCCTTGACACCTTTGAAGGCATAAGTCATGGCGCAGCCGGCCCGAGTCCAAAGTCCAACTCTTCCGAACTTTCGGTGGCCCCTCAGTTTCTCTCACATTTCACATCCCATAACTATCTCTCGAGACTTATGGAGAGGAAGCACGTTTTGTTCCACCGTCATGGCCTGAGCCCTTGCGATTGTGGATTCCTCGTTCACACCCAACGCTCCGAACGACTTTCTCTCTACCAGGTTTAATTCCTCGGGACTCTCCTGGAAAAGATCGAACGGGACGGGTTTTGGGCGAAACGGGGGGGACGGATCCGGGCCGATGTGTCCCCATTGAACGCCGATTCCTGGGACAATGAGACAGCGCCCGGCCGACGGCGTGTTGGCCTGAGTTCAGAAAGGAGATCAACGGTGGGTGGAGATCAGAGGTGGGAGGTATTCCATTCCGAGAGGCCCGAACTGCACCAAAGTCAACTCTGGAGTAAACAGAAGTCCTTCAGATAACCCGCGAAGGCGAACGAGGTATGCCGTGAGCGAGCAAGCTCGAATGATTTACAAAGTGCAAGTTTTGTGTATTGGATACTGTACAAGAAATCACACGTCCTAGTCAATATCCTGAGTAAGCGCGCGATAAGATGAGATGCCAAGACGGAATGAACCCACGATACGGCAGTAGTGGCCCTCAAACCAGTGGTAATCCCACTCATGCGTGCTTCTTCAACAGGCCGTCGTCAAAGGGATCCCCGAATTCTACAACGTCACGTCGTCCTCTTCAGTCTGGGATCAACCTATGAGGGAAAATCGGGAAATCGCTCACTCCGTCTGAGGTGATCAGCCACGGCTTGGTCGACCAACTCCTCCTTCATCGCCCGTTGCGTCCCTTCGACCCAGCTCGAAGTCGCGTTCATCGGAGCTCCCCGTTCCTGCTTGCCACCTACGGAGATAACCGTGTCCTCCTTCTTCCGCAGCTTCAGACCACGCAGCATGGTGCGGCCGGACTTCTTCGAGTGCGAACCGAAGAAGCGAGACGTATCTGTGTCGAGCTCTTGTGTGTTCCCGACAGACGGAAGCTGAAGTTCGTCTGGAGGAGGAGAGCCAGATGATGGCGTTGTCGGTGAGGGGGAGCCGGGTTCTGGTGGCGAGTTCATCGTTGCGGTGGTGGATAGAGAGATGTCCCACCAGCGTCAAGGCCGATCGACCAACACGGGCTCCCCTGACGATCAACGTTCAACAATAATCACTCTCTTCTCTATCGGCTGTCTTGAGGTGGTGTCCTGGATTACGACGGTGTTCTTCATATACCCGTCACCAGAGAACCTCTGAGCTTTGTCGTTGTTGCTGCCTGGTTTTGTGGGCTCGACGAGATGCCGAGTTTGTGTTCAGGAGCGAGCAATGCCTTTTAGTAAATAGGAAGGATAGGATATATGATAGGATAGAATGGTCGACAGTAGAAAAATGTGATTTCGCCTCCAATGAAAGATTTACTGTACATCACTCAAACGGCATCATCGGCTACTGGGAAATTGACCCTAGAAAGGACCTCCGCGAAGTTCTTTCCCTGTATCCTCGCGATCTCGTGTTCCAGAGCCGACGCTGCTCGCAAATCATCAGAACCGGTAATAACTCCGGCACCCCACGGGCTCCCTCCATGAATCTCCTCCATATTCGTCAACAGGGGCAATACGTTCTTGTACCCCAGTGGTACATAGATTATACCGTGGTGAACAAGACTGCTTAGGGAGTTTTGGATCGTCTCTTCCTGACCGCCTCCTTGGGCTGCCACTGAGACGAAAACTCCGGCGTATTTTTCGGCGAGAGCAGTTTTGGCCCAGAGTCGGCCGGTCGAGTCCCAGAATGCCTTCCACTGAGCAGGGAAGTTTCCGTACCGAGCGGGGATGCCGAAGAGGAACCCGTCGTAGGTGGCGAGGATCGCTGGCGTGATTATTGGGTAGTCTTTTCTGGCGGAGGCGTGCAATTTCCGTAGTATTTCTTCTGAAAGAGTTTCTGCAACTCTGAGGACATGGCGTTTGAACGCGGTTGAGGAAGATGGAGGGGAGAGGGATACTTACTGGTAGATTGTTGAGTCAGCACCTACAGAGTCGACGCCGGCCTTGACGGATTCCGCGACTAGAAGCCGTCGGGACAAGGTTCAGCGGAGATACGACCGGAGGGTGATACGGTTGTCAAACTCACGGGAATCGATATGGCCATGCACGGTGTAGATGATGATGGCTATTCTCGGGGGGGCCATGTCGAGTTGAGTGGAGAGAGGTATGTGTTCAATGGCTGAGACTGCGGGTGGCGCTGGGTCTCTGCTCTCCCTCCAGGTCCCTCTTATAGAACGCATGGTCAACGGTTGTGCGGGGACGCGTGGGAGCGTTGGAGGACATCCCCCCGCCGTCGATCACACACATTGTAGTGATGTGTCATATGGTTGAATGGGGTGCCCTGAAGGTAACACAAACCCGGGCAAACTTCGCGCTGCAAGACCCACATGCCTGCCGAACCACTTAAGTGTCTTACCGATCTCATCTATATCAAGTCCATTACGGATCCAGTGCCGGGGATCTTTGCAATTCGCAACATGACGAGTACGGTACGACGGAAAACGACTTGTGGAAATGATGAGACAAAGAATTACGACGAACAGTAAGATGCTAGGTAAAAACCTAAATCAGGTGGTAATTGATACGGACCTGGGTGTGGAGGCCGGCTGTGGGACAGATGGGACCACGCTCACTCTCCATATTCCGATCGAGTGCTAGGGTTTGAGTCACGTGTCACACGTCATACTCCGCGGGCCGTTCAGGCGAAGAATAGCGGGACTATGTAAGTATGTGGATTTCGCCCTTACGAGGTGCTCATCAGAGGACTTAACCGCTCCCCTTCCATCCCGATAGGACCAGCATCACTCATTATCCCGGGGTGTCAGGGGGGTATAATTACACGGCCTAAATTAGAAACATGATCATCAATACTGTGGCTGGGACCCCGGCGAACTGGATGCGTGTTGCAGAGGAGAACAACCTGAGGCGGGGTAGGGTCCCTCCCGGTCTGACGTCCTCCAAGGGCTGAACATCTGATACTCTTTTTTTGGTGTAGCCGTATGATGGATAGCGTTCGTACCAAGAACGTCCACCCTGTTCTACCAGGTTTGAAGCGTAGGTTTTCGCACTCGTACAGCCGATATTAGAAAGAAGAAAAGGGGAGGAGGAAAAATGTGAGGGACAGTACCACCCGGTCGACCGTCTCCGAAGGTAGGGCCGAAAGTGTGAAGCGCCAAGTCTCGGTCTCAAACTGAGATAACATTCTGCTGCGCGATCGTTCCCCACTCAACGAGACCTTCACCCCCCGACCCCAGAATAGCGGTTAGATAATTCTGTATTACCCCTTGGCTCTCGGTAATGTTCCCTCTCTAAGTTGAGAACCCGTTATTCTATGCTAGCGGTACGCTAGGTGTCACTCCGGTGAGCGCACCAAACTAGGATCCTTACCGAGGGATCCCAACGCAACAATCTTGTTTCCCAAGAAGCCCGCCGTTATTATAGGCACGGTTTATTGGATTGCGATTTCCTTTCTTCCTTGTTCCGTAACATTCATGCTCAGCGGTGGGCCCTCGAAACCGCACTTTTCCTAGTAGGAAGATTATCTGATAAATGGCTCCTCGTGGTCATGTACAATAGTAATACAGGAGCAGCCTGTCGTCAGGAAGGAAATTGGTTTTGAGGATGGACTGGTCAGTTTCGTACACCCAAATCAGCCTGTGGGATGCCGGCAAACATACAGTGATAATGATATATTTCGCTCTGATTTGTTGGCCAGCCATGAAATCCATGGTGGTCACGACCTGTGCGACGCACGTCGGGATACCATGTTGAAATGCGTGTTGAACCACTCCAACCCGACCCGAACAAACAATCAGCAGCCCTCTTCCATGCCGTCCTCCTCACCCTTAACCGTTCCGCAGTCCCAAATGAATCCCGGTCTCCCTCATTCAGAAGGACCCCCCTGGAAAGATTATTACCGGAAACATTTCAAAGTGCTTGAGTGGACTGCAGCTCATTTGGATTGTTTCTCAACCCTCTCCTCGAAACTTCCCCATATAGAATTAATGACTATACCAGAGGATGCTGGCATGGTATTTACAAAATATTTTTTGTTAAATACAGCGGAATGGTCACAAAAGGGTCTCAGTGAGGAACTCGGGAGATATGATAAAGTACCGGTTATGTTGGGGGCAGAAAAAAAAGAGAAGACAAGAGGTAGCTACACCACAGGCTCTCGAACGATACCCCGGGTGTACTTTCGAGGCAAACCCCTGATCCTCCGGTTTGCCTGTGGGTCCATATGATAGGTACCAACGATCACAAGTGAGGAGAGTTGATTTCCAGAGGATATGCGACGGTCCAGGAAGGCTATGAGCGGACTCCAATCACCATTGTCCACATTTACCCAGTCCAAAAGGAGGTATTGAAGAGAAGGGAAGATCTCCTCATCCGTGTCGAGCTCCAGCTTCGGAAATGCAGCGGGAAGGGATGATCTCTCGAGGTGTAGTCCCTTTAGGTTGGGAAATTGAATAGATATGTCCTCCATGTCTATGTCCACAGAATCCTCACATACCCTGAAGTACACAACCTCTTCTCGTGGAGCGTACTTGATAAGATCGAGGGTCTCCCTCTGGAAAGGTGGACGATCGAAGTCGATGGTAATCACCAGAAACGTCTTCATCTCCGCGAATGTTGCGGTAGAGAAATCGATCCCCCCCACATCACCGACATGGAGTATGGTGTAAATATCGCCCTCGGGGGGAGCGAAGACGAGTCCAAGTCCAGGCCCAGGCTGAGACCCGCCACGCCATTGAATGTAGTCCCGAAGGTACGGTCCGATAATTTGTGAAACGTCCGGGACTTCCCACCAATCCAGGTGGATAGTTAGGTTATCCATATTCCTGGGAAGATCCAACCGAGAGAGAAGCCCGACAACGCCTCGTGGATACCCGGCAATCTCGAACTCCTTTAGATGATGGAGTGGCACTCGAAAGGACTCCTCGTTGTCGTCATCAAGGTATTGGCACCCGGAGAGTCGCACTTTCTGAAGGTTTGGTTGGGAGGCAAGTATTGAAAGTAATTGGGATTTGGGGAGGGATGGAAAATGGCTGAAGCCGAGGGCCAAGGTCGTGAGAACAGGAGTTCGTGACGTTATGAGGTCACACAGTGGGGCCGTGCAGCTGATGAGCTCGAGGTGTTGCAACTTTGGGAAACGGTAGCGGGTGAAGAAATCCGAGATGTTGACTGGAAAGCAGAGGTCTTTCAACCATACAATGATCGACTCTATGCTGCTGGATTGAATCTCCCAGCACGTGGGGGTCAATGGAGAGAGGATAGAGCTTAGAAGGTACGAAGATTTGGAAGTGAGATGGACCCGTCGTATAGCATCCCGTGCGGCACGATCCCGGAGTGAATTTCGTATGGCGTCGCTGAGAGTGCCCCCCGGGAAACGTATCCCGTCCAGCATGAGATCGAGTGGGATTGCTGGGTATCGAAGGTGCCGTCTTTCCCAATCTTCCAGGCTGTTGCCCCAGAAACCCCAAAGTTCTGGAGTGCGCGAGGCGACCTCGAACCAGTAATGACAAACGAGCAAGAAGTTGTGCGATTCTTTCTCCAGTCTGCCGAAGTCGTCCTGGATGGTGACGTTCCAACGAAAGATATTCCCAAGCACTTCGGGCGGAAATTTTGATACGTTCAATAACGAGTTCCGAGTCCGCTTGAGCCTTATGAGGGTCGCCTCATGGTCTCGGATTTGCTCGTCCAAAGTACGTATGGATTCGATGTTGACTTCACCGCCCAACCTGTTCTCCGACTTGGTTAGATCGTTATATGTGTTAGGCGCGTCCACCTACATCGGCTGTGGCACCAGTTTGCAGTCTTGCAGACTTAACGCATCACTATTGGTAGGAGTTGGCGGTGACATGGCGTCTTAGTCGTGGTCGACGGAGAGATTGAAGGCGAGCGTCTGTCGAAAGTTAGGATCACGTGTGCGCATACGCCGAACGGGGACGTTTTTTTTTTTTTTTAAAATTCTCCGAACGGGGACGTGTATTTGTCCACACCTCACACAGAGCCTGAAATCCATATCGCAGGCGAGAAAAGTTTTAATCCGTTCGAGAGGACCCGATCGATAGGTTTCGGAAGGAGGGTCAAAAGAAAAGAGACCGTCTGAAGCCACCAAGGGTGCACACTGCATCACGCCCTAGGTACAACAACAGGGAACGGTTACTCGTAAAAGGGCTGACTAAGCATGAAAAGGTCATGCTCGGCTTCGATGAGTTCTCGTTCCAGGGACGGGGAATCCGCCAACCACCTCGCGCCTCTTGAGAGGCCACAGGGGTATCTCGCTTTCGTCCACCCTGCCAGCCCAGTCGAAATAAATGAAGGAAACCTTTCTCTCAGGGAACAGAACGTTTGGTGGCCGCAGATCCCCAGATACAAGTCCCGCATCGCGCAGTTTCAACTTGGTCGCCTCCTCCATTTGTTCGTGCACGTTCGTCGACCGGGCAGCCCCTTCCTCTGCTGCTACGCATTCCATGACAACCATACATAGATGACCGACGTATAGACCACATTCGATTCTGTCCTGAGCTACCCTGTTCCTGACGTCGTGTCCGCCGTCCAGGAAACTGCAATACAGAATGTGAGGTTCCATTCTCACATTGGCCAGGAGTTGATGCGTTTCCACCTCATATCGGTCGACAAACTCACTAACTCGATGAGCAGCTTTCGATTTCACACCTCAACCCGGCCGAAGGACGTGACATTGGCCAAGTGCGCGTCGGGAACGTCGGTGTACCTGCAAAAACTGTCTCGTGTCCTTCCGCGGTCTGGGAGCGTTACGTGTCACGTTGTGACATGAACGGGCAGGCCAAAATTGTAATTTTGATCCAGAGCCTTGACCCGGGCCGGTGACGCTTCTTGGCGATAAGAACGAATACCCAATAGGGGATTGGCCTGCGCGGTGCTTTGTCACCCTCTTCGCCCCCGAGGGAAAAACGAAGGGGACTCGTTCAGGCTCCCAATTGTGTCCTCGCCGAGCCTCCGTACTGTGTGACCAATCCGCCTCAGCATCCAGCTTACAGGGACACTCCCCCATCGGCGGAGATGGAGGTATCGATGGTTCTGACAAAAGCTCTCTCACGGCCCTACCCATGGATTTATGACCCCTGTTTGCTTCCCGTTGACTTGAGGTATATAAGATGATACACCTAGGTGTCGAGCTGCCTCTCCAACCGCCTCATCTACGATGTCATCACCGGTTGTGCGAATCCCGGCTACTTGCAAAGCTCTCGTTCAAGAGGTTCATGGCAACGTTACTGGGTGTAGTCGCTCCGTTGTAGTACTGATGACCGCAACACCAGGACAAAGACATCGCTCTCAAGGAAGTCCCTGTCCCGGAATTGGACGAGAATGAAGTGTTGATCAAAGTCAAAGCTATCGGAATAAACCCCGGTGATATCAGAGGTTAGTGTGTCTCTGGATATATATTTTTTCCTCAACAAAAATTAATGACTGAACACCCACCCCCGTTCAGCCCCGCAGGCGTACCCAGCCAAAGGCGCATTTGCTGGATCGGATTTATGCGGAGAGGTTGTCAAGCTTGGGCCGAATCTCCAGAAGGACATCAAGATTGGAGACGTGGTTGGCGCGTCAGTTGTCGGCAGTACGTTCTCACTTCCCCTCAAAACCAACGACTATCAATATTCACGCCAATGTATAGATGTTACGAGTGGACGTGGTGCTTTTGCAGAATACGCAAAAGCGTTTTCTGACCTTATCTGGAAGATCCCTGAGGGGACGTACTCCTTCGAAGAGGTCGCTGCGACAGGGGTACCGTAAGCCCATACCTATACTCACCTAGCCAACTCCAGTTCTCACCTGGATGCTCCTAGGTTCAACACGGCGTTCCAAGCCTTGTTTGGATCTCGAGCCCTGAACCTAATTCAACCACTTGACCCCACCCCGCCGGAAGACGAAACCTGGATTTTCGTTTACGGAGGAAGCACTTGCGTTGGTTTATATGCGATTCAGCTCGCCAAGCTTTCAGGGTATAAAATCGCCACGGTCGCTTCGCCTCGGAATCACGAGCTCCTCAAGGCCTATGGCGCAGACATCGTTTTTGACGTGAGCATCCCGATCCGCCGCCCCCACCCTGGCGTCACGATAGCTTACACATGCTCGTACAGTACAGGGATCCAGGGATGATCCAGAAGGTCAAGGCTGCAACGGGCGACAAGATCCACATCGCACTCGACACCATCTCCGTGAAAGAAACCCAATTTACCACTATAGAAGCTCTGGCGGAGGGTGTACCCGGGAGACTTTTAGTCATCCTCCCGCAAGCCGAGGGCCTATCCAGCATCAGAACCGATGTAGAAATCAAATGTTCGTCGACATTTTCCCTTTTCCCACATGACGGAGGACCCCGACGGTAACTTACCACCTGTTTGCAGTTACAGTCATATTTACCGCCTACGGTTTCGAGTTCAAGCCTTTCGGTCTCAACGACAACGATAGAAAGGAACTCTCTGCGTTCTTGCAGAAAGTCCCGGTATTGGTCCAGGGCGGAAAGCTCAAGCCGGTCCCGATCAAGAAGCTTGGAGGTGGTCTTGAGAAGGTATATAGTGAGGGGTATAAGTATTTGGCGGAAGGTAAGGTAAGCGCGGAGAAGGTCGTATTCGCGTTGTGAGAATGTGCCCCTCTGCTGAGAAGTACTGGTGAATCGCCTGTGTGAAATTGGAATGAACCCCCAATCAGTTTCGAGTCGCAAAGTTGTCTGTTGAACGTAAAGATGGCCTACAAGTCACAGGGTTCGGTATTTAACACAGGAAAACGCGATTAATAGTCGGTAATCAACTGGGACGGTAAGGGTCTGAACGGCTATCCGCGCTGGAGACCGACGAATCGCAAAAGCGGGTAAATAATTACTGGGGCACGGAGGCGAGGCCAAGAACCAAGAGAAAACCAGTACAAGACGAACGTCCGATGAGAATAAATATGGTGGACTCGGAACAGTAAGCACTTTCCGTCGCAAGGCCAGACGGGTAGATTTGTATTGGGGTCCAGGCGGGGTAAAGAGGGATCTCCATTCTCCTTCATTCCCACGGAGGTTCGGCCAGTAGCCTCACTGCTGGATCGCACTGAGAAATGTGTACGGGTAGCATGGCTCGTTTGAGAGGTCGCCGAGCGTTGTGAAGAGAGGAACCTAGTGATGGGTTCCTGGATGGCAGACACCTGGGTATTTCGAGTTATTGTAGTTGGTTGGATTGAAGAGTTATACGGAGCCTCTGGATCTTCGTTGACTTCCACCACAGGGGGAATCAAAACAAGGGGGTCCATGAGCGCGTATTATATATACATATTATGCCCCTGTGGGGCTGGTGAATGAACAGACTAAGCATTGGTCATGAGTACTGTTCTGGGCAAGTATCAAACAGTCACAGTACCGGTGGGCTTAGGTGATCATTTTTATTCACCAATCATCGTAAACTCTTGAACCGTGCTCCTGATCCGGTCCTCCACCCATGGATGCATACGAGGAGAACCGTCGATTACAAGCGAGCAAAGTCGGTCTCCAGAGATCGCGCGGTGGTAAAGAAAGGTCATGAGCGGACCCCAGTCACCACCACGTATGGGTATATGGTCCAGATAGATGTGTCGCAGAGAAGGGAAGATCTTCCCATCCCCATCAAGGGCCGACACCGGGAATATGGAGAGCAGAGGTGTCTTCTTGAAGTGCAGTCCCCTTAGATTTGGCAATTGAGCGGATACGTCCTCCATGGCTGCAGGTTCGCCAAATACCTCCAAGTAGACGACCTCTTCACGTGGAATTTGTGTGATAAGTTCGAGGGGCACTCCCATTAGTAGTTCCTTAGGTCTTTGATCCAACCAAACGGTGATCACTATGAACGTGCGTATCCTCGTCGTTGCTGGGGTAGAGAGGACGATCCCGTCTACATCGCCTACATGGAATGTGGTGTAACCCTCGGAGAAAAGGTAAAGTCCCAGCCCATTTTGAGACTTGTCACGATGTCGAAGGTAGTCCCGGAGGTATGGACCGATGAGTTGCGAAATGTCCGCGACCGCACAGCCCATTAGGTTGAGAGTTAGACTATCCATGTCTTTCGGGAGGTCCAGTCGATGGAGGAACCCAAAGACATGTCGCAAGTCTCCGGACAAGTCAAGGTCCCTCAGGTTGTGGAGTGACACTCGGAAGGGGGACTTGCCACCATTGTCGTCGGGGAGCCCATTTTCACAAAGCGAAACATCCCGAAGGGCGGGATTAGAGGCTAGTATCGAGAGCAATTCGGATGTGGTTGGAGCGGGTGAGGGATAAGTGACGCCGAGAGCTAGGGTTGTGAGAACGGAAGTTCTCGATGTCATGAGGTCCCACGATGAGATCGTGCAATTGACGAGTTCGAGGCATTGGAGTTTTGGGAAACGGTAGTGGGCGAAGAAATCCGAGACGTCCACTGATTGGTCGCTTCTGTCCCAGAGAATGAGTGACTCCACACTACTGGATTGAATTCCTTCGCAGCTGGCAGTTAAGGGAGAGAGTATTGAGTTTAGTATCCCGGGTTCGCCAGATGATAGATGAATCCGCCGTATTACGTCCCGCGTGGTACGATCCTGAAGCGCTTCTCGCAGAGTGTCGTCGAGAGTTTCCCCCCAAAACTCTTCCCCGTTCAGGACCAGATCGAGTGGAGCTGTTGGGTATCGAAGGTGCCATTTTCTCCAATCTCGCATATTGTTGCCCCAGAAGCTCCAAAGCTCCGGAACGCGCGAGGCGACCTCGAACCAGTGATGGCAAACGAGCAGGAAGCTGTAGGATCCCTCTTCAAATCCATCGAAGTTATCCTTGACGGTGACGTTCCAACGAAAAATCTCCCCAAGTATTTCGGGCGGGAGTTTCGATACGTTTAGTAACGAATTCCGAGTGCGTTTGAGCTTGACGATGGCCCTCTCGTGCTCTCGGATCTGCTCCTCCAAGTCTCGTATGGATTCGATATTAGACCCTCCGCGCAGCCTGTTCTCTAGCTGAGTTAGATTGCGATACACCCTGGGTGACATGTTTGCTTACATTGTACAATCCTGCGGAGCTGGCTCGTCGTCGTGCCTTGGTCGTCACGGTTTGCGGAAAGAGTGAAGACGAGCGTCTGTCGATAATCGGCATCACGTGTACGTTTGGTCATAGACAGCTGGACCCCGCTATCATGAGTATTCATGGGAGTCACCCGTGCGGTTCGCGAACGTGTTCGGACCACAAGGGGGTGGATAGTTTTGCAGGTATCTATTCTATTCCACATTGCCGACGACATATATCAAAGGGATCAGCCATCTCAAACAGAGGCGCCGCAGAGGGGACACGAGACATGTTGACGGACGTAAGTAATGTGTTTGAGGGTCAGCCCCTCGAGTTCTCCACCGAGTGCTTCATTCAGCACCACGGCAATGCGCGGGAACGGGGAAATTCACATCGGAGGGTGGATTTTGCCCACACCGCATACATAGAACATGATGTTCATGCCGAAGGATCCGGTACATTTCAAGGCCTCCCGCGCCGTTGGTCTGGCCTTGCAGGTACAGCCGAAGAACTCGTGAGGCATTGGAAGCGGCGCAGTCGTATGCGCTAACCGACGGATTTTTGTGGTACTCCAACCGGTACAGAAACACGAAAGATGGCCTGCCGCCGCGATTGTACAGGGCGGTACCCCCGGAAAAGTGACAGGTCCTGAAGGCAAAGGATGGAATCGGGGATCAAGCTTCAAGCTTCAAGGGCAGTTGACCTGTCAAAGAGCGTTGTTTGTCACAGGAGAAGGTCGGGTGCGCGAGTGACCTCAAACGAATGCTAAGAAAACCCTTCTTGAACCTTCCGATGGAAGATGTGCCCAAGGACGTACTCCACTTGAACGCCGACAGTTCAGCAACCCCGCGCTCCGTGCGACGGATGCTGGTATCAGGATTCAGCTGGCTGCACCTTCGGTGGTCTCGAAGTTGCGTCGGCTGTAGGGTGATGAAGAACCCATCGTCTGGTTTGAAGGAGAGTTTTGCTCGTCGGGCCGGTATGTCGCTAAGCGCAACACCGCCTCCTGGTTTGTAATCAACACGGATTACCAATCCGACTCGCTCGATCAGACGCCGGGAAGTGAATGTGACGTGAAGTATTTCAGGTGCTCTTACTCATCTACGCACACCTACCCCCGCGACGCGTCTGTACCGTTGTTTGTCGCGCTGTCCATGGCGACGTGCAGAACCACCTACCACGGCCACCACGAGGGATGGGGGCCAGTCTCGACGCTGAGAGAGTTTGATCTCACCCCGTGCTTCGAAGAGGGAATCACCCTCTCCACCCTCCTCGTCGTCCTTCTCCTCGCTTCCCTCCTCCGCCTCTGGGGAATCAACTCCGAAGCCGTGGATCCCACACGTACGCTCACGACCCGAAGTGCATCAGTCCTTAAAGCTAAATTGGTGCGTTCCGTCCTCATGCTACCGGTATCAATGGCTAGAAATTTCTCCCGGCTGACGACACTCCACTCCACTCTGTGATTCCTAATGAGTATAGACCTTGCTCGGGGCCGCCTTTTCCGTCAGTTTGGCAAATCTCGCCTACATCATTTTTGGTCATGTCCACGTTCCGGTCCTCCAGTCCTACATCCTCGAACCGCTCGCCTTGCTTCCCGCAATCCTCCTCACTCACACCAACCACAAACAAACGCGGACCTCTTCCTCGACCCTTTTGCTCTTCTGGCCCGCTTACACCGTCGCCCTCCTTGTTTGGGGACGTACCTTCATCTCCATACATCCCAACAACCTCAGTAATGTCATCGTTCCTCTCGCCCTCCGGTCCGCCGTTGCCGTGTTCGGACTCTTCTCATTCGCACTCGAGTTACTCGCACCAAAGTTTGAACCAGATCTCGGCGAAGATGTTGACGAGACACATGTGGAAAACCCATTTATATCCGCCAATGTTTTCAGCAGGTGGTCATTCAGTTACATGACGCCGCTGTTGAAAAAGGGCACCAAAGAGTACATAACTGACAAGGACCTACCATCGCTCCTCAAGCATGATCAGGCAGGCGAGTTGAGTCAGAAGCTGACTGCTGCGTTGGCAAAGAGGTAGTCTCATGTCCCTCACTGTCGTCTACATTCATTAACCCTTAACCACAGAAAGTCTCTGTACTTGGGACTTACTATCGCTTACGGACGACCTTTCGCTTTTGCCATGTTCCTCAAGGTCGTACAAGACTGTTTGTCGTTTTCGCAGCCACAGCTGTTGAGGGGGTTATTGTCATTCATTACCGACTACCAAGAGGCTCGTGAGGGGCTGCTTAACGAGCGACCGACGCCATTGATCGGGTTCGCTTTCGCATTCCTGATGTTCCTTGCATCCATCGTCCAAACCGTCATTCTACACCAGGTACTTGTCTCACTCTCCGTCTTTCCCGGTTGGCTGATCTGAACGGGAATACTTAGTACTTCCAAAGGGTTTTTGAAACCGGCCTTAGAACCCGCTCCGGTCTCGTGACCGTTATCTACCAAAAGGCTTTGAGGCTATCCAACGACGGACAAGGCCGTTCTACTGGAGAAGTTGTCTCCCTTATGTCTGTCGATGCTACAAGGATCCAGGAGTTCTGTACCTATGGTCTCATGCTCATCTCTGGCACGCTACAAGTCATCTTGGCGTTCGTATCACTGTACAACTTGCTCGGATGGCCGGCGTTTGTTGGAGTTGCAATTATGGTTCGTCGGCCCGCCTTCACACATCTCGGTCGTTGCTGATAGACCGACTTCAGATCATCTCAGTACCGTTGAACACGTTTATCGCTAGCATTCTGAAGAAACTCCAGCTACAGCAGATGAAGTCGAGAGACAAGAGGACGAAGATGATGTCCGAGTTGTTAAACAACATCAAGAGGTTCGTGTTTTCTTTTTCTCCCGGTGGCTCCCTGATTTACTGTTCCGCAGTATCAAATTGTATGCGTGGGACTATGCTTTCACGAGTCGCGTTATGGGAGTCAGGAACAACGAAGAGCTGAAGAACCTGAGAAAGATCGGCATCGTCGGAGTACGTTAGTGGGAAAGGGACTCTAGATTTGATACTGACGAATCGTATGTGTTCGCAGTCTCTGAACATGTCCCTCTGGTCTGGGATCCCATGTAAATCGGCTACCTCCTTCATTTCACCCCTCGTATTGACAATTTCTTCCAGTCCTCGTTGCGTTCAGTTCCTTCGCCACTGCAGCCTATGTTTCCCCGACGCCTTTGACTGCCGACATCATCTTCCCAGCAATCTCATTGTTCATGCTTCTCCAGTTCCCACTCGGAATGGCAAGTTCCCTCTTTCTCAGGGTTGATTTCTACACAGCTCATCCAACCTTATAGTTCGCAATGGTCATTTCCAACCTTGTGGAAGCTATTGTCTCCGTCAAGCGTATCTCTTCCTTCTTGGATTCGGATGAGCTCCAGACAGACGCACGGAATGTCACCTTGAAGGAGAATATTCAGGATGGTGAAGAGGTCCTTTCAATCACTAATGGAGAATTCTTCTGGTCGAAGGATGGCAAGGAACCCACTTTACAAGATATCAACCTCACAGTGAAGAAAGGGGAGCTGATCGCGGTTCTCGGTCAGGTTGGAGCGGGGAAGGTTAGTGTCTCATTGTTCTCTCTGGATTTGAGAAAAACCGATCGTGTTTCCACTTCCAGAGCAGTTTGTTGTCTGCCATCATCGGAGCGATGAGGAGGACGGAAGGCAAAGTCGAGGTGCACGGAAGTGTTGCGTATGTCCCTCAGAACCCCTGGTAAGTCACCGGTTACATTGCGCGCTCGCGTCTTCGCTCACTGCATGCGCAGGATTATGAGCGGAACGATTAAGGATAACATTTTGTTCTCCCACCACTACGATGAGACATTCTACAACCTTGTCCTTGACGGTGAATATCATCATCCCAATAGTTGATCTCTTTGGCTTACGTTGAACCTACAGCCTGTGCACTCAGACCAGATTTGGCCCTTCTTTCTGACGGTGATATGACAGAAGTAGGAGAAAAGGGGATCACGGTACGTAACCACTCGACGCTTCCTGAAAATGACTGACTTGCAGAGCAGTTGAGTGGTGGTCAGCGAGCTCGCGTTGCTCTTGCCCGTGCTATTTATGCTCGCGCGGATTTGGTACTGTTGGATGATGTACTAGCCGCTGTTGATGCTCACGTTGCACGCCATATATACGGTAAGTTGGTGTCGAATTCTTGTTGAACTCACTTACGCAATGAACTCCGCACAGACCACGTCATCGGACCTAGCGGATTGCTTGCAACCAAAGCCAGGATTCTTGTCACGAATAGTATTTCGTTCTTGACCGGCTGCAACAATATCGTCTTGATTCGACGTGGTATCATCTTTGAATCTGGCAATTTCGAGACCATCATGAGTCACCACCAGGGCGAGATCCAAAAACTGATGTGAGCTCTATCGTAAAACACGACGGATGAATACAGGATTTTACTGAACCCACCCCTTTTTTCTCAGCCGGGAGCACTCGCGAACATCGTCTTCTGGAGCCTCGACACCATTCCCGCACACTGGGGATGCTACTCCTCAAGAAGACGACAGTACGCTCGTCGCGTCATCCAGAATCAGTTCCCCTACCGCCTTGAACGGAATTGACGACAAGCTCAAACGACGGAAGAGTTATGGTCGCTCTCAAATCAGGCTACCCAGTCGCGGCCGACTCCCTGTCTCCGAGGGCATTCAAAAAGAGCACTCGGAGAAGGGTCGAGTTAAATCATCCGTATATCTCAGATACATTGAGGCGTGCTCAAAATCCGGTTTTACTATGTTCATCATGGCCACTATACTCTCGCAGGCTTTTTCGATCCTATCGAATTTCGCCTTGAGGTATTGGAGTGAGGACAATAGGCGGACGGGTGACAACAGGGGCATTACGAAGTATTTGGCTCTTTCGGGAATTGCTCAACTTCTGTCGGTCATGTTCCTTGCGATCGCTATGGTTTCGTTGTTGTTGCTGTGTGCGTTGAGGAGCTCGAAACAGCTACACGGTGATGTGAGTAAATCAAAACTATCACCTACGGTATTGGAGGGAAACACTGACTTGGGGGTCTGCGTAGATGTTGAATTCGTTGATGCATGCGCCTTTATCTTTCTTCGAACAAACACCATCTGGAAGGTACGTGTCGGCCCTTGCTTTACTGAACGGGACTAAAATCCTAGCATTATTCCAGGATCCTGAACATTTTTTCGAAGGATATATATAGTATCGACCAAGTCCTTCCGAGAGTGAGTTTTCGCGCTTGTTCGACCACCACGTTCAATCCTCGCTGAGATCCGGGATGTAGGCGATTCAAGGCATGTTCCGCACGCTATCGACTTGTATTGGGATCGTTGTGGTCGTTGGTATCATTTTCCCTGTCTTCCTAGTCGTCGTGCCACCCTTGGCTTGGTTCTATGTCCGTGTCATGACGTGTGTATGACAAACTAGCCACCCTCGACACGAGCTGACCCTGGCCTTACAGATATTATCTCGACACCTCTCGTGAACTAAAACGGTTGGACGCAGTCTCCAGATCCCCAATCTTCGCCTGGTTTTCCGAATCCATCGCGGGCCTTTCTACGATTCGCGCCTTTGGTCAGGAGGATATCTTCTTAACGAACCACAAAAAGAAGGTCGATGCGAACCAGATTTGCTACCTGCCCGGCATCTCGATCAACCGTTGGTTGGCCGTGAGGTTAGAGTTTGTGGGAACGTGCATCATTTTCATGGTTTCGGCTTTGTCTCTGGTTGCGTTGGTCACGACCGGTGTGGACGCTGGGTTGGTTGGATTGGTCCTTTCGTATGCGTTGAATACCACGAGCGCTCTGGTGAGATTCCGTTGTCCTATAGTTGACGGTTTTGGTTACTGACTTTCTCGGTTTTGTTTTCTAGAACTGGGTTGTGAGATCCGCTAGCGATGTTGAACAGAATGTTGTCAGCGTCGAGCGAATTCTCCATTATGTGGAATTGAAGCCGGAAGCCCCTTATGAGATTCCCGAGACGGAGCCCAAGGAATGGCCCTCCTCTGGAGAAGTCAAGTTTGTGTGAGTTCGTTGGTCTGGAACCTAGGTCGGCAATGTACTGAACCATCTTAGCAATTATGCCACGAAATATCGACCAGAGTTGGATCTGGTGTTGAAAGATATCAGTGTCACTGTTGTGCGTCGGGTTTCCGCCTGTTACGTCATTTTCGCTAAAATCGAAGCACATAGAATGCAAAGGAAAAGATTGGCATTTGCGGGCGGACAGGTAGCGGGAAATCTTCATTCTTGCTCGCGCTGTTCCGCATCCTCGAGGCTACCGAAGGGAGTATCGTAATTGATGGAGTGGATATCTCGGAGATCGGACTCCGGAACTGTGAGCTTAAAATCCTCGGCTCCGTTCTCTCAATAAAGACTAACTATTTCGCCCGTGTGCAGTGCGTAGTGCTATTTCCATTGTACCACAATCCCCCGATCTATTCGAGGGAACCCTTCGAGAGAATATCGACCCAGTGGGGACATACCAGGACGTGGATATTTGGAAGGCTCTTGCCCAGGTCCGGTTGAAGGAGTTTGTAGAGGGACTTGAAGGAGGTTTGGATGCACCTGTGAAGGAGGGTGGATCGTCCCTCTCCGCTGGCCAGAGGCAGTTATTGTGTTTCGCTCGCGCCCTCTTGCGAAGGACCAAGATTCTTGTTCTGGATGAAGGTGAGACCACTCCTTTTGTCCTCCGTTGCCAGTGGTTTTGATAACCCGCTCGCTTCAGCCACTTCCGCCGTCGATCTCGACACAGACAAGGCCATTCAAGAAATTATCCGAGGACCAGATTTCGCCGGTGTTACCCTGCTCACGATCGCGTGCGTATCCAGATTTGCCTTGACGCATCGATGAGCTCCCGAGACTTATCCCCAAATCTTCTCGACAGTCACCGTTTGAATACCATCATAGATTACGACCGTATCCTGGTTCTGGATGCTGGAAAGGTAAGTACAACTTCCGCTGTTTGACAGGCGGGCGCTTCCACTCCACCACCCTCATTTCTGACGATATTCCACGGTTTTTTACAGGTCGTGGAGTTTGATTCACCCAAGGTATTGCTGGATAAAAAGGATTCGAAGTTCTATGGCCTTGCGCTGGAGGCCGGCTTGACATGAGAGCTGTAGTGTAGCTCTTACAATTGTAAATAGACGAAGAGTGCAACAAGATAATTATTATAACCGATCGAATCAAGGCCATGCGGTTGCTATAGAAGGCGCGGTGACCTCACACTCCACAATCATCCGACGCTGCCGACCGGTCGCTATGGGGTGGGGCGATTTGGCGAAGTTCCCCCGAATTCTTCACTTCGACCTTTATGCCACGAACGAAAGAGCCGCCAGAGACAGCCGCCCTCTCCGAAGTTCCCTTGAGAGAGAAGCACGAGCTAGGCGTTGGTCAAGAAGTCGAAAACAATGACACTCTCGTCAACCGAGGAGCGAAACGGGCGGGTGCCGTGACGGCTGAAGAGCGGAAAAAGGACGATGATACCTCGGACTCGGATTCCTCACCGACAGGCTCTTCAGACGAGTTCGATTGGGACGCGGAGGAAGATGACGCATCGAGCAAAGATCGCAATGGCACTACGGTCAAGGCCAAACGAGGTCGAGCTGCGTACCTTGGGTTCATGAAACTCGCCAGACCGCTCCGAGTCACACTCTTGTGCATCCTTGGTGGAGGCCTCCTTATCGCCCCCCTCCTCATCGTTCATTTCCTCTTCCCCTCGAACCCTGTCAAGCAGCACGTCTTCGCTTGGTCCATTTGGTTGACGGTCGTTTGGGTGGCTGGGTGTCTGACGTATGTCGTCGTTGATTCGTTTGGGCGGGTGTTTTTGGGTCTTGTTTCGTTGTTTGGAGGGAAAACGGAGTCGTTGCAGATGCAGTTGGAGGTGCGTCTATTTTAGCCCTTGCTATCAGCCTGGGCCTTTCTGTTTACACGTGTGCGATGCTTATCGGTTCGTGATGTCTCGAATAGTTGGTGACCGCGGTATCTGCTTGGGTTAAGCTTGCGCTGGACATCGCCTGGGCCTGGGTTTCTCTCTCGGTCATGCGGAGCGTTTATAAGCCTCCGGGTTCGTATTGGGTCTACATTAACCGAGCCATGCAGGTAAGGTCATCTTTCACCAACCTGACAGTCACCCCGGCAATCTACTCATCGCTGACTGTTCCACTTGACACGGTGCTATCCTATAGGCCCTATTTGCTGCAGGGATGATCATACTTGTGGAGAAGGTGTTCCTGAACTTTGTGTCCATCAATTTTCACCGGAAGGCCTTGGCGGAACGTCTGGAAGAGAACAAACTCGGCCTACAGGCTCTCGACCGGTTGTCTAACGTTCAACCCGCTTCGAACAGATCGCCGTGGAGGAAGAGAGGACACCGCCAATCCTCCTCTGCTGATATCCTTCAGAAGGGTCATAAGAACGGGGCAGGCTCTGGGTCCAGTTCCGACGTGATGTCTCCGGAGAATAACGGGAAGAAGGAGAAGGGAGGGCTGGGACTTCGAAGAAGGAAGAAGGCAGTTACGTCGGTGATTATTGATCAAGTCGGAGAGGCTATCGGACAAGTCGCCTTGAAGGATTCCCGGCTTCATCGGAGAGGAGAGTACGGAAGTCTCGATTCTGCTAGGAAGTTGGCCAAGAAGCTGTTCTTGTCTTTAAGCGATGTGCATCCTCCGAGGGATTATCTTATCGTGGAAGGTTAGACCTCCTTCGCAGACTTCGTGGAAGCTTTGGTTGTTGACTCTATGATGCTCCACTTTCTAGATTTCGAACCGTACTTCCGAACTACCGCGGATGCTGTAAGTCAATACTTCCCCCGTCCTTTGGCAATTGAGTCCCGTCTGACTGTATTGGTAGCACGCTGCGTTTGCAATATTCGACAAAGATGATAACGAAAACATCACCAAGAAAGAGATGCGGGAAGCCGTCCAGAGGATCTACAGGGAACGAAAGGCGCTCGTCGCTAGCGTGAAGGATACAAGTTCTGCTCTCGCGAAGTTGGATGCAGTCCTACTCACCGTCACATTGATCATTATCATCTTCCTCTGTTTGCTCATCTTCAATCGCGCCAACACCCTGTCGTCGCTCGTCCCTCTCGCTACAATCATTCTCGGTTTCTCTTTCGTTTTCGGACACTCGGCTCAAGTTCTCTTCGAATCGGTACGTCCCGCTGGTTCCACGTTGCATATGGATACAGTCTGGGATACTTACCGCGATTGACCCTCTAGCTTATCTTCATCTTCTCCACGCATGTATTTGATGTTGGAGACTTGGTCATGATCGATGACAACACCATGTTTGTGAAGGAGTTCGGTCTGTTCTCTACTACCTTCCGCCGAGTCGATGGGCAAGAAATCGTTGCACCGAATTCTATCTTGGCAAGCAGCAAGCTGGTGCATAATGTTAGGAGATCTGGTTCCCAGTGAGTATCATCGTCCTCTCTGGATTCTGAACCAGGATGCTGAGTGATGATCAGGTGGGAGTCGACGAACCTGATGATATCCTATGATACGCCACTGAGCGTTGTCGAACAATTGCGCTCTCGCCTCAGCCAGTATATCAGCGAGAACAATCGGGAGTGGAACAACTCTTCCGTGTGGATAGACAAGATGGAATTCCAGAATGCGATCCACCTTATCATCGCGATCGAGCGTGAGTTCCTGTGGGCTTTGGCCCGCGACTGTCGTAACTAAACGTGTGATTGCTATTAGATCGTCGAAACTGGCAAGACTGGGGCGGACGATGGACACGTCGCAATGCGTTTATGAAATGGTTCAAAGGAGTCTTGGAAGAGCTCGACATCGGCTACACGGCGCCAGTTCAACCCATAATTCTGCCAAACGGCAACCCCTTCCTCGATGCCGGGTCACCGGGTACGCGGCCCTCACAGTTTAGAGGGTTCTCTTCGGATTCCGCGTCGGGGATGTTTCTCGGCGCAGACCTCGCTCGCTCCCCTACCCAAACCATGCGTTAGATAAGTTTTGGCCCCTTTCCATATTCCCACCTCTGCGACCCGGACCGCTTTCCTGGACTATCGAAAATACAATTCACCCACCCTAGATTAACCACATCCAAGCATACAATCACCTTTCGGACGCTCTGCTCCTCTTCTTTCCTCGCTTTTTTTTCTCACCCGTGTCGACTGTCCTTTTTCGGTGTACATGGATGAGGAAATTAATCCGTTTTTCATTTTATTGCTGTTGGTAGGGGGCTTTTTTCGCACGCATTTGGAATTTGGAGCAGGCTGCTCAGCTCACGGCCAAGGTACATTCTCAGCGACCGACCATATAGGCCTTGATTGCGACCCTCTGTTATTGTTCCTCCTCCAACTTCACCTTACCTTTGTATGTAGCTCGAATGGATCTGTTTGTTTATCGCACCATCTAAAACTGCTTCGTCTCATTCTTGCAGGGAAACATGTACAACTCTTACATTCATAACAGACAGTTTCGTTGTGATCAGGCAAACGAGGTACGCTACTACTTGGCTTTTGCCGCCATGATCTTCTCAAGCATGTCGACATGGCCTTTGGAGTCGGTAAACTCTTCGATCTGCTTGATCTTCAGGCTGCCATCGTCGTCGGTAACTATCTGTGCGATGAGGATCGACTCGCGGTTCACGTCGACCCCGAGTGTGGTTTTCGCCTTGCTGGAGTACTATAGGGTGTCATGTTACGAAGGTGCGGTATCGATCTGAACTGGAACACGGACGTGAACGACGACCTTCCCTGGGGCCTCTGTGATCGAATGGATGGTCGGCTGTGGGAGGAATTTAGATATGGAGAAAGGTATTCGAGCGGTAACGTAGCTTGCCTCAAGCTCGTGCCAGAGGTGGAAATCCCGCTCGATGAATTCAAGCCATTGCTCCTTGTCTTACTCTGGCAAACCAAGTGATCGCGGATAAGGGATGTGGCGGTAGTCCTTGTGTAAGGACTTGGCGATGCCGTCGAGATCCTTCTTTTCGAACGCCTTGTTCCATTCTTTCATGAGTTGGACTTGCGGGGAATCGGAGCCGGACATCGTGGTGAAGCGGGTTGTAGACGGATTTCTCTGGGGATCTGAGTAGAGGAAAGTAAGGCCTTTATGCCCCATGGTTATATGCTACACAACTGTTGCCACGTTCCCGGCCACTAGTCTACGCAGAACCCACTTGACCATTCATGTTCAGTGACGGCAGAGGATGGCCCGGAATTTATTTCGAATATCGGGTTAGGTGTTGCGGCGGCCTCGGTAAGCACCGGATGGGCGCAATCTGATATTACGGGGCTGGATCCAAAGTACCATCGACATCGTGATATAGGGGATGCCGGCCACGAGGTAACTCCCAAACATATCTAAAAAATGCGCATACCCTCATTTGCAACGACCTAAGATCTGCCATGTTACCATATGGCCTCTGTGTCCGGTCGGTTCACCACCATCCGACGGGCCCGCTCTAGACTCTTAGACCACGTCCTCTAGGTGGGCTTGTTTCACCTGCTACCGGGCCTATCGTTTCCACTGCGCGCGCTACGATCTCAAGCTTGGACTTAGTAGTTTATACGTTTCGCTCGTTCCCCCACCCAAACCATGCGTTAGGTGAGCTCGGGTCCCTTTCTTTACCTCCACCTCTGCGATCCAAACCCCTTTTCTGGATGCTATCGATCCCCCTCCACCTTTCCCTGGTATGTAATTCGCATGGATCCGTCTGTTTATCGTGCCGTCTAAGGTTCTCTCGTTTCATTCTTGCGGGGAAGTATGCACAAGCCTAAAGTACATTCATAACATATAGTTTCGCTGCGATAGAACACATGGGGTACGCTACTATTTGGCTTTTGCCGCCATGATCTTTTCAATAGTGTCGAAATGGCTTTTGGAGTCGGTGAAATCTTCGATCTGCTTGATCTTCAGGCTGCCATCGTCGTCGGTGACGATCTGTGCGATGATGATTGATTCGCGGATCACATCGACCCCAAGTGTAGTTTTCGCGTTGCTGGTGACCTATAGAGTAGGCGCACGTTATTTAAGAAGATGTGATGTCGATCTGAGCACTTGGAACACGGACGTGAAGGACGACCTTCCCTGGAGTCTCCGTGATGGAATGGATGGTCGGCTGCGGAAGGAACTTAGATACAGTGGGGGGCGTTCAAGCGGTAACTAATGTAACTTGCCTTGTGGTCAACCCAATGATCGAAATCCCGCCCGAGGAATTCAAGCCACTCCTCTTTGTTTTGTTCTGGTAAACCAAGCGATCGCGGATAAGAAATGTGGCGATAGTCTTTGTGCAAGGCCTTCGCGATGAGTCCCAGATCCTTCGTCTCGAACCCCCTATTCCATTCGTACATGAGTTGGATTTGCGGGGAATCGGTACTGGGTAGGTTGGACATCGGGATGAAGCGAGTTGAAGGTGGATTTCTTTGATGATCCAGACGCGAGCAAGACCTTTATACCCCGGGCTTATGTACGATGCATCTATACCCACGTTCCCGGCCACTAGCTTACGTAGAACCTACCCACTTGGCCATTCGTGTTTAGCGACGACAGGTGTACGAAACTTGGGGCTTGCCTTGAATGTCGAATCAGGTGCTGCCTCGATAGCACAGGATGGGCGCAATCTGATATCACGGGGCTGGGTTCGGGGAGAAATCGACATCGTGATATAGGAGACGCCGCCCACGAGGCGACGCCCAAACCCTATCTCAAGAATGTACTCATTTTCAACGGCCTAGTGACATCAGCAAACCGACCAAAACTTGATCGAGTCAGACTGGCCTCGCCGCGTCGAGCCAGGTTGATCGGGATAGATACGGTCCATCTAGCCTGATCTACTTCCACTGGTGGGATATCTGGGGATACCTC
>Ga0307517_10001780_pt1 | contig 35475 bp, 36 predicted proteins | sample 23_EM_MG_FD_194515 | JGI IMG/M metagenome (GOLD analysis project Ga0307517, IMG submission 194515) | Populus trichocarpa ectomycorrhiza microbial communities from riparian zone in the Pacific Northwest, United States - 23_EM | ecosystem: Host-associated > Plants > Roots > Unclassified | place... | reverse complement strand
CTGCTCGAAGGCGGTGAGGGACTTGCTGGCGTCAAACGATTGCGACATGGGAGGCTCCCTTGCGTGATCACGGCGCCCGAGGATCTCCCTCGCCGCCGCTTCTCCCCCATAGCATCTGGGTCGCCCGGGCGAGCCGGGCGATGACAGCTGTGGTTGAAACACGCCTTCGCATTCTCGCGGCTTGATACGGGCCTTGCCAGAAAGTGAGCCCCGTCCAATTAGGCCTACCCGCGCCTGCCCGCACGTTGCTCGGCCAGCAAATCGCGCAGCGCCTGGATCTTCGGCGAACCCGCGCCCTTGCGCCAGATCAAATAGGTGTCGGCCCTGTTCTCGCCCGGCGGCAGCCGATGAACCCTGAGCCGTTTGCTCTCGGGAAACGTCGTCAGCACGCTTCTCGGCAGCAGCGCGACGCCCATTCCCGCCGCGACGCAGCCGAGCATCGCGTGATAGGAGCCGAGTTCGATCGTGCGTTCCGGCATCTGGTCGCGAAGCGCATACCAATCCTCCAGCCGCTTGCGATGCGGGCAGCCGTGCTCGAACGCAATGATGGTTCGCGGAAAATACTCTTTCTTGCCCTTACCTATCGCCGGCGTGCCGGCGGCGGACACGATCACAGGCTCCTCCTCGAACACCGCGACCTTTTCGAACAGTGCATCGGCAATCGGCAACGTCACCAGGGCGGCATCGAGTTCGCCGGCCAGGATCGCCTTCGAGAGCGTCGGCGGATTGCCGGTGCGAAGTTCGAACTCCACCTCCGGATAGAGCCGATGATATTCGCTCACCGGCCCCGGCAAGCGAACGGCCGCGGTGCTCTCCATTGCGCCCAGGCGAAAGAGTCCGCGCGGCCGCGGATCCTGGACCGCGTGGCGCGCTTCGTCGGCCAGTGCGAGCAGCCGGTCCGCATAATCGAGCAGCACCTGTCCGGCCGGCGATAGATGCAAGCGCTTACCCTCGCGAATGAACAGCGAAACGCCGATATCGCCCTCGAGTTGCCGGATGCGCGTCGTGACATTGGATTGAACGCGATGCAAATGCTCCGCGGCCCGCGTCACGCCGCCTTCGCGCACGACCGCGCTGAAAATCCTCAGATCGGACAAATCCATACATCTCTCCATGAGATCAAAATCATCTTAATTATTCATTTTATATGATGATCGCCTAACCGTAAAGACAGACCATCGCAGCGCCCCGGAAATGCCGAGACGCCAACCACGATCGATGGAGGTCACGATGCCGACAGGACATGGAATGCAAGCCGAGCGACCCGACATCCGTCGGACCTCATCGGTCAGATGCCTCTTGCTGACGGAGCGGATCATCCGCGAGGCGCGGACCGCTCAGGCCGCGGCCATTGGCGATGCTGTCGTTGGGGCGTTCGTGGCTGCAGCGCGCGGTGTGCGCTTGCTGGCGTCGGTCTTTCACGACGCGTTCGCCCTGCGTGACACCCTGATGCCGGCGCGTCAACGCAGCCGAACCTGCCATCCCAATCACTATCAGTGACGACGAAACCGCGCCGCCACCGGCGCAAGCCTTGAAAGAGACACGACCATGCTGATCACCATCATGAAACTCGCCGAGTTCACCACTGGCGCCTTTCGCACGCTGCAAACTGCCTGCGTCGCACTCTGGCGTTGGCAGCAACAACGCAAGGCGGCAGCCGACCTTCACGCGCTGAGCGACTATTCGCTGAAAGATATCGGCCTCGCCAGAAGCCATATCGACGAACAGGTGCGCCTTGCCGAGAAGCGCTACATGCCGCCGCACAATTCAACCGGATGGATCTGAATTCCACATCACTGGAGCATTGCAATGTCACCCGAGAACAAGACACTCGTGAAATCCACCTGGGCGATGGTCGTTCCGATCGCCGATGTCGCGGCCACCCTGTTCTATGACCGCCTGTTCACGCTCGACGCCTCGCTACGGCCGCTGTTCGAAAAAACCGACATGGCCGAACAACGCCGCAAGCTGATGCAGGCGCTGGCCGCCGTCGTCAACGGCCTCGACAATCTCGAGCCGCTGATCCCGGTGCTCGAAACCCTCGGCAGAAACCATGTTCGATACGGCGTCATCGACCAGCATTACGACACCGTCGGCGCCGCGTTGCTGTGGACGCTCGAGCAGGGCCTGCAGGATGCCTGGACACCGGCGGTCAAGTCCGCATGGACCAGCGCCTATGGCACGGTCGCGGACGTGATGCGTAGTGCCGCCGCGTCGAACAAGCCCGCAGCCGCTTAACCCCGAATACGGAGAAACATCATGCCCAAAGCATACTGGATCGTGCGCGTCAGCGTTCATCAGCCGGCGCAATACCCGGACTATCTCGCCACCGCGCGCCCGGCCTTCGAAAAATTCGGCGCCAGGTTTGTCGTGCGCGGCGGCTCGTTCGAGCTGGTGGAGGGGCAGGCGCGGGAGCGCAACGTCGTCGTCGAGTTCGCCGATTTCGCCACCGCGACCGCCTGCTATCGCAGTGACGAATATCAGAAAGCAAAGGCCATCCGCCAGGCGAGTGCGGATGCCGATTTCATCATCATCGAAGGCGCGTGATCGCCGCCGATCGGCGCCGACACACGGTTAATTGCAGGATATTGAAAATGAAAGCCTGGATATTCATTCTACTGGTGCTGGCATCCGCCTCAGGCATCGTAAGCGCTCACGTCGCCATACCCGGCGATGCCCGTCACATGGGGACGCACAGCACCGCCACGGACTAGCGTTCCGGCCGCGCGATGCAGCTAGATCGGCATGACTTTTCTTCGAAGCGTCATCCCGATCTATCTTTTTATTTGAGCATGATCTTTTCGGAAAACCGGTGCCCACTTTTCCGGATCATGCTCTAGACGATTTCCCGCGCGCGCAGATCCGCGATCGCGTTCGCGTCAAAGCCGAGCGAGGCCAGCACCTCGTCGGTGTGGGCGCCGAGTTCGGGCGCCATGCGGTCGAGCTTGCCGCCGCCATGGGCGAGCTGGAAGCCGCTGCCGGCAAAACGAAGCCGGCCATAGGGCGTGTCGATTTCCTGAATGGCGCCGCGCGCGGCGATCTGCGGATGATCGATCACTTCCTCGACCTTCCAGATGCTGGCGCAGGGCGCGCCGGCGGCATCGAGGATCGTCTCCCACTCGCGCGGGTCCTTTGTCGACAGCGCTTCCTCGATGATGGCGCGCAGTGCCGGCTCGTTTTCCTGCCGCGCGAACCAGTCGACAAAGCGCGGATCTTCCAGCGCGTCGACGCGACCCAGCGCCTTCATCAGCGACTGGTATTGCTTCTCGCTGTTTACCGCGAGCAGGAGATAACCCTCACCTGCCTTGAACAAATTGGCGGTCGGCCGGCGGCTGACGGCCTGATTGCCGGAGAGTTGCTGGCGATGGCCGGCGACCGAATAATCCGCCACCTGACCCGAAAGAAACGCCAGCGTCGCCTCCAGCATCGAGACGTCGATCATCTGTCCCTTGCCGGTGTGGGTGCGCTGGAACAGTGCGCTGGAGACGCCGAACGCCGCCGTCGAGCCCGACAAGACGTCGCAGACCGCAAAGCCGGCGCGGGTCGGCCCGGTCTCCTGGTGGCCCGTGATCGACATGATGCCCGACAGCGCCTGGATCTTTCCGTCATAGCCGGCGCCAAGCCGCGCCGGGCCGGTCTGGCCGAAGCCCGAAATCGCGCAATAGATCAGCCGCGGATTGATCGCCGAGAGCGCCGCATAGCCGATGCCGAGCTTGTCCATCACGCCGGGACGGAAATTCTCCATTACCACGTCGGCTTGCGCCGCGAGCTTCCTGACGATGTCGATCGCGTCCGGCTTCGAGAGGTCGAGCGTCAGGCTGCGCTTGTTGCCATTGATCGCCTGCCAGCCCGGAGCAAGACCGCGCTCGGCCCATTCGCGGCTCAGCGGCGTGCGGCGCATGTCCTCGCCCTCGCGCCGCTCCACCTTGATGACATCGGCGCCGAGCAGCGCGAGCTGGTAGCTCGCATAGGGGCCGGCCAGCACCTGCGTGAAGTCGAGAATCTTCACGCCTTCGAACGGTCGGGTCAATTCAGTTTCCTCCGGCGAGTTTATTCTTGTCAGGTGGTGAGCCAACCACCGTCATTGCGAGGAGCGAAGCGACGAAGCAATCCATTCTTTCTTTGCGCGGATGAATGGATTGCTTCGCTGCGCTCGCAATGACGACGCTGGCGGCGCGGCGCGGCACATCACGCCGCGCGGTTGCCGCGCGCAATCTCTTTCTGCTTGTCGAATTCGGCGCGGCGCCGCGCCAGTTCTTCCGGGCTCATCTGCGCGATGTTGTTGTAATCGAGCTTCCAGGAGGCATCCTCGCTCCAGCGCAGCGGCGATTGCATCGTGGTGCGGGCGCCAGGCGCGGTTTCCAAAAGACGCAGCGCCAGCTCTAACGTCTGGGCCTGCGAGGCCGCGTCCTGCGGCTTGCCGGCGGAGTTACCGAGCGGGAAATCCGAAAACAGAAATCGCGGCACAGCGGCGTGCTCGACGATGTCCTTGGCGCAGCCCGTCACGACGGTGGAGATGCCGCCCGCTTCGAGATGGCGCGCGACCAGCGCCGAGGTCTGGTGGCACACCGGGCAGTTCGGCACGATCACGGCGACATCGACCTTGTCGGCGAGGCAACGCTCCAGAATCTCCGGCGCGTCGGTGTCGATGGTGACGCGGTGGCTGCGATTGGTCGGCGCGCCGAAGAAGCGCGGCGCGACCTCGCCGATCCGCCCGGCGGCTTTGGCCTTCAAGAGCTGCGGCAACGGAAACCAGGTTCCGTTGTCGGTGGCTGACGTATGCTTGCGGTCATAACCGATATGCGAGATCCGCAAATCATGCTGCTGCGACGTGTCGCCGTCGTAAACTTTGTAGAACTTGGCGCCGCCATTATACGCCGCCCCCGGGCCCTGATCGCCCTTGGTGGGATCGTATTGCGCGGCTGTGGTGACGATGGTCACGCGCGATTGCGCCAGCGGCTTTTTCAGCGGCTGGAATGGCGCATCGATGTAATGCGCCCAGCGGTAGGCCGTGGTGTAGCCGATCGCCGCATAATAATCGCGGGTCCGCTGCATATAGGGGATCGGGGAATCATAGTCGGGCGCAAAGCCAAGTTGGTCGTCGGACGGGCCGGACATTGTTGTGTCTCCTTGCGTTTCCCTCAGCGTTGGGCCCAAGCTAATGATAGTCCGCGCATTCCTCAACAGCGGATATGCGATACCGCTCCCGCAAAATCAGGCCCTAAACCCCCGCGACCTGCGACCAGATATCGGCGAGCTTGCGCCGGAACCGCTGCAGGCGCGTCAAGGGCATGGCCACTTCCTCATCCTCGGGCAGACGAAGGCCGATGACGTTGACCCGGCCGCCACCGAGGCTGCGCGCGACCAGGACGATGGGATCCAGCACCAGCTCCGCACCCTCCTTGGGGGCGTAATCGAGGTGAATGTCGAAATAATCCGACAGCGTCAGCTTGGCCTGATCTTCGTCGATCGTGACGCCGTAGATCTCGGCGAGTTCGCCCAGCGTGTGCTCGCCCGACACCGTGAAATCGCCGAGCAGATGCGGATCGGGCGCCGAACTTGGCGCCATGTCGACGAAGAACCGGTCCAGCGCTTCGGCCTTCTCCGGCGGCGCCAGCAGATAGATGTAATCGCCGGCCGCGATCGGATCGGCCTCAGTGGGCGACAGGATTCGCTCGTCACGGATCACCAGCGTCGGCTTCGACCAGGATGGAATGAGGCCACGTCGGAAATACAGGCTCTTTGAACGAACGGGATAGCCGACCAGTTGCTGCTCGAGCTGACCGGGTAGATCGAGCTCAACGCGGCGCGGGCCGCGGTCCGCGCGTGGCAGCGCCACATGCAGCAGCCTTGCTGCCGGCGCCAGCGTCCAGCCCTGCAGCAGCAGCGAGATGAACACGACGACAAAGGCGACGTCGAAATAGAGATAGGCCTTCGACAGCCCGACCAGCATCGGGATCGACGCCAGGAAGATCGCGACCGCGCCGCGCAGGCCAGTCCAGGCGATGAAGAGCTTTTCCCGCCAGTTGAAGCGAAACGGCGCCAGACACAAAAACACCGCCAGCGGCCGCGCCAGCAGCATCAGCACCAGCGCCACCAGTACGGCCGGAACGATGCTGCTCACCAGCCGCTGCGGCGAAACCAGAAGGCCGAGCAGCACGAACATCACGATCTGCGCCAGCCAGGTGGCGGCATCGAGGAACGTCACCACCGAATTATGCGCCCGCGTCGGCCGGTTGCCGATGATGATGCCGGCGAGATAGACCGCGAGAAAGCCGCTGGCATGCGCGATCTGGGCCGCCCCGAAAATCACCAGCGCCGCGGTGGCGACGAACGGCGCATGCAGGCCTTGCGGCAGCGCCACGCGGTTGAGCGCCATCACCACCAGACGACCGCCGACGACGCCGACGACGGCGCCGAGCCCGGCTTCGCGAAGAAACTCCACCGCGATATGCCCGATCGTGCTTTGGCCGAGCGAAATGAATTCGACCAGCATCAGCGTGAGGAAGACCGCGAAGGGATCGTTGGTGCCGGATTCGGCTTCCAGCGTCGCACCGACACGGGGGCGGAGCCGCAGGCCCTGCGCATGTACCAGCAGGAATACCGCCGCCGCATCGGTCGAGGCGACGACCGCGCCGACCAACAGCGACTCGGTCCAGTTCAGATCGAGCACATATTTGGCGAACGGCGCCGTGACCACGGCCGTGAGCAACACGCCGACCGTCGCCAGCACCGTGGATGGCGCCAATACCGCACGGATACTTTGAAACCGCGTTTTCAGGCCGCCATCGAACAGGATCAGCGCCAGCGCCACGGATCCCACCAGATAGGTCGAGCGCACGTCGTCGAAGCTCAGCCGGCCGGGCCCGGAATCGCCTGCCAGCATGCCGATCAGCAGGAAGACCAGCAGCAATGGCGCGCCGAAACGCAGCGCCAGCAGGCTCGAGAGGATTCCGGCCATCACCAGAACCGCACCGAGCAAAATCGCCAGACTTACTGAATCGAGAGAAGCCATGAACCTCTGCAATGTTGCGCAAATACTTGCAATTGCATCCTTATCGTCGCCACAGTTGAACGCCAACCCATTTTCTCTGGATCGCGGCAATGTACCCGGTTTATCGGCCAAACTCGCCTTGCGGACATGCCGTATCGATGGCATCCGCAACGGGCTTGTGGGAATCTGACGGCACTTCGAATCAATTTTTGCCTGAGGGGGCGGCTTGAGACGCCCCGAACGAGATTTTACCGATGGATCCGAAAGAGATTATCGAGCTGCTGCACACCACCGCGCGGTCGCTCGGCGCGGAGGTCACCTCTCCCTGGTTCTATCTGCAGTTCGGCCTGATCCTGGCCGGCGCCGGCATCGCCTATGCAAGCGACGCGGCCATCCGCTCAAGGGTCGACATGACCTCGTTCGCGATGGGGTTGCCGCTGCCGCTGCGGCACTTCGCCCGCGTGCTGGTGTTCAGTGCTTCCACCGCGGTGTTCGCGATTCTGATGACCGCGGCCCGCATCGCGATGTACCACTCGACCTGGCCGAGCCGGAGCTATCTGCTAGCGGTCTGCGCCAAGCTGGCGCTGGCCTGGCTGGTCATTCGCCTGGTGACGTCAGTCATTCGCAACGAGTTCATCGTCCGCCTGGTGTCGTTGTCGGCGTGGCTGATCGCGGCGCTCAGCGTCGTCGGCCAGCTACAACCGACCCTGGAATTACTGGATTCGGATCCGGTGTCGATCGTGCTCGGCGGGTTGCGGCTGACGCCGCTGGTCCTGATCAAGCTCGGCGCCTTGCTGATCGTGGCGCTGTGGCTGACCAACATCGCCAGCAATTTCGTCGAAAGCCGCATCACCCGCTCGGCGGATCTGACGCCGTCGATCCAGGTGCTGCTGGTGAAGATGATCCGGATGGGCCTGATGGCGCTGGCGATCATCATCGCGCTCAGCGCGGTCGGCATCAATCTGTCGGCGCTCGCGGTATTCTCCGGCGCGGTCGGCGTCGGCATCGGTATCGGCCTGCAGAAGATCGTCGCCAATTTCATTTCGGGCATCATCCTGCTGGCGGACAAATCCGTAAAACCCGGCGATCTCGTCACCATCGGCGACAGTTCGGGCCGCATCAGCGCGATGAAGACGCGCTATATTTCGGTCGCCGCCGGCGACGGCCGCGAATTCCTGATCCCGAACGAGGATCTGGTGACGCAGAAGGTCGTGAACTGGACCTATACCGACAAGAACACGCTGGTGAAGGTGCTGTTCGGCACCAATTACGACGCCGATCCGCGGCTGGTGTGCAAGCTCGCCGTCGAGATCGCAGCCGCCGCCCCCCGCGCCATCAAGAACAAGCCGCCGAACTGCCTCCTGACCGAATTCGCCGAGGCCGGGATGAAATTCTCCCTGACCTTCTGGATCGCCGACCCCGACGGCATGGACGGGGTCAAGAGCGACGTGATGCTGGCGCTGTGGGACGCCTTCAAACGCGAGGGGATCCGGGTTCCCTATCCGGTGCGTGAAATCCGGATCCGCGGCGGCGCCCTGCCGGTGGAATCCGTGGTGGAGGTTTCGAGCTGAAATCAAGCCTTTTGAACGCCTCCAGCGCCCTAACCTTGGCTTGCCGCAGACCGTTCCGATCACTAAATTAGACGTCAAATCAACCGTTAACGCCCTTAATCGCCGAAGCATGACCCGCCCATGAGCTATATTGAAGCATCAGATACCTCCTTGCGAAAAACCGGACAGATCAAGCTGCATGGCCAGAGCGGTTTCGCCGGCATGCGCAAGGCAGGCGCCCTGGTCGCCAAATGCCTCGACGAGCTCACCGACATCGTCAAAGAGGGCCTGCCGACCTCAGGGATCGACGAGTTCGTCCGCGACTTCGCCTTCAGCAACGGCGCCTACCCGGCGACGCTGATGTACCGCGGCTACCGCTATTCGACCTGCACCTCGATCAACCACGTGGTTTGCCACGGCATGCCCGGCGATCGCGCGCTGAAGGAAGGCGACATCGTCAATATCGACGTCACCTTCATCGTCGACGGCTGGTACGGCGATTCCAGCCGCATGTATGTGATCGGCCCGATCGCCCGCAAGGCGGAGCGGCTGATCGAGATCACCTATGAAGCCATGATGCGCGGCATTGCCGCGGTGAAGCCCGGCGCCACCACCGGCGACATCGGCCATGCGATCCAGAGTTTCGTCGAACCGCAGGGCATGAGCGTGGTGCGCGATTTCTGCGGCCACGGCCTGGGACGCATGTTCCACGACGAGCCGAACATCATCCATATCGGCCGGCCCGGCGAGGGCGTCGCGCTGAAGCCCGGCATGTTCTTCACCATCGAGCCGATGATCAATCTCGGCAAGCCGCATGTGAAGATCCTGTCCGACGGCTGGACCGCAGTGACGCGCGACCGTTCGCTGTCGGCGCAGTTCGAACACTCGGTCGGCGTGACCGCGACCGGCGTAGAAATCTTCACGCTGTCGCAGCGCAACGCGGAGAAGCCGCTTACGGCCTGATCCTCGGGGATTCCCTTCACCGGCGTGGCGCCCGGCCTGCATCAGGTCGGGGACATCATCAGGCAGACGGAAGCCCCGGCCCATTGATTTCCTGCCGTTCAGGCCTGCCTCTCCCGCAATTCATGATTGCAAAAACTGGCGGGCACGGCATGCTTGATGCCGATGCCCGCCAAGAACACCGATCCCAATACCGAGCCTGCCGAGACGCCGCATTACCACGGCCATCGCGAACGGCTGCGCGAGCGCTTTTATAGCGCCGGGCCGGACGCGCTGAGCGATTATGAGCTGCTGGAGATGGCGCTATTCCCGGCCCTGCCCCGGCGCGACACCAAGCCGCTGGCCAAATTACTGCTGAAGAAATTCGGCTCGTTTGCCGAAGTCGTTCATGCACCGGAAGCGCGCCTGCGCGAAGTCGATGGGATCAAGGATGCCTCGATCAACCAACTCAAGCTGATCGCCGCCGCCGCCGGCCGCATCGCCAAGGGCGAGATCAAGCGAAGCATCGCGCTATCCTCCTGGAACGACGTGATCGGCTATTGCCGCAGCAGCATGGCGTTTGCAGATAAAGAGCAGTTTCGCCTGCTGTTCCTCGACAAGCGCAATCAACTGATCGCAGACGAGGTGCAGCAGACCGGTACCGTCGACCACACCCCGGTCTATCCACGCGAGGTGATCAAGCGCGCGCTGGAATTATCGGCGACCGCGCTCATTCTCGTGCACAACCACCCTTCCGGCGATCCGACGCCCTCGCAGGCCGACATCCAGATGACAAAAGCGATCGTCGACATCGCCAAACCGCTCGGCATCTCCGTGCACGACCACATCATCGTCGGCAAGAACGGGCACGCGAGTTTGAAGGGGATGCGGCTGATTTAGCAATTCAGCTTTCAGGCGCAAAGCCGACGTGACCGGAAGCGCCGGGAACGGCGCCCTTCGCCTCACGGCTTGATCCAGCGCTGCACCGCCTCTGCCGTATCCGCCGGCGTGGTGTTGAAGCAGATCCGTACATGCGGCACGTGGATCAGGACGAGATTGATGATCTTCTCGAACAGCAGTAATCGCTCCGCTGGCTCGCGCAGGCCGGCGCCGATCACGACGTAATCGAGATGTCGTGACGTGAGCGCGGCAACGGTCACGGCCTCGGCGGTTTCGCCGAGATCGATCAGGCAACTCTCCGCGTCGTAGCCAAGCACGCGCAGTCTTTCGATTTGAGCCTCGATGAAGTTCCGAACCAGTTCGGGTGTCAGTCCGGGGAAGGCACTGAAGTCCGCCAAGGAAGGCTCGATACCGATCGCGAGCACGGTCTTTTTCGCCATGCGCCTGTTCCATGCCGGGTCAGAGGATCGCGGAATAAACGCGCGAGTCTTCCCACCAGTTCCAAATCCTGCCTCGATAGGACAATTCGACTGATGTCGAAGCATTCATGTCGCGAAAATTGCCATGATGAACTTCAGTCGCCGGATCGAACCGGCGCTGCATTCACAGGAGAACCACATGGCAGCAGCAGACAACGCCAACCAAAGCCTGGTCGTCACCGCGTTCTGGGAGGTCAATCCGGGCGAGGAAGCCGCGGTCGCAAATCTTCTGAAGGATTTCCTGCCGCAGGCGCAGCGCGAACCCGGCGTAAAGGAATTCCAGATCCACCAGAACCTGGCCGAGCCGCGGAAGTACTTCTTCTACGAGGTGTTCGCAGGCGAAGCGGCATTCGCCGACCATCAACAAACGCCGCACTTCAAGAACATCATCGTCGGCCAGGCGATTCCAAAATTGGCCAAGCGCGAACGCTCGCAGTTCCGGTTTATTTAACCTGAAGTTGGCGCGCCGCCGCCCACTTCAGCGGCGCGCCGTTTCAAAAATTCCTGCTCGCGCATGTTGCCGGCAAGGCTTGCCGCCGTCTCGAACGCGGCGCGCGCTTCTTCGAAACGTCCGAGTTTGTGCAGGAGATCGCCGCGAACGCTCGGCAGCAGATGATAATTCTTCAGCACCGGCTCGTGGGCCAGGCCGTCCACGATCGCGAGCGCCACCGCCGGCCCCTCGGCCATCCCGACCGCAACGGCCCGGTTGAGCTCGATGATGGGCGAACGCACCACGGCTGCGAGTTCGGTGTAGAGTTCGGAAATGCGCGGCCACGGCGTCTCATTGAGCGTTGGCGCCTGGGCGTGACAGGCGATGATTGCGGCCTGCAGCGCGTAGAAGCCGTCGGCGCCGCCGAGTTCGCGCGCCCGCGCCAGCGCCAGCAGGCCGCGGCGGATCTGGAGCTGGTCCCACAGCCCGCGGTTCTGGTCCATCAGCAGGATGGGATCGCCGGCCTGATCCGTGCGGGCGGCGGTGCGCGAGCCGTTCAACTCCATCAGCGCCAGAAGGCCGTGCGCCTCGGATTCCTGCGGCGCGATCGAGGTCAGCACGCGGCCCATGCGCAGCGCATCGTTGCAGAGCTGCGGCCGCAGCCACTCGTCGCCGCGTGCGGCGGTATAGCCTTCGTTGAAGATGAGATAGACGACCTCCAGCACCGAGGCGAGCCGTTCGGAAAGCTCCTCGCCGCGCGGGGTCTCGTAGGCGAGCCCGGATTCCGACAGTGTCCGCTTCGCGCGCACGATACGCTGGGAGATGGTTGCCTCCGGCAGCAGGAAGGCGCGCGCGATCTCGTCCGTGGTCAGGCCGCAGATCATCCGCAGCGCCAGCGCCGCGCGCGCTTCGCGCGACAGGCGCGGATGGCATGCCGTAAAGATCAGACGAAGCAATTCGTCGCCGATATCGTCGTCGAGGGCTGAGTCCAGATCGGGCATGGCCTGCTGCTCCTGCTCCATGTCCCGCGCCACGACCTCGTGCTTACGGGCGAGCATCTGGCGACGGCGCAAATGATCCAGTGCGCGCCGCTTCGCGATCGCCATCAGCCAGGCCCCGGGCTTCTGGGGGATGCCGCTCACAGGCCAGTGCTCGATTGCCGCCAGCAGCGCTTCCTGGGTCAGGTCCTCGGCCAACGGCACGTCGCGCAGCATCCGCGACAGGCTGGTGAGCAGCCGCGGCTGCTCGATACGCCAGACTGCGACAATGGTGCGATGGATGTCGGCGGCCGTCATCGCCGCCGACTTTGCTTGCGTCGTGGGGGCCTCAGGAGGCGACCCGCGCATCGACCTGACAGGCCCCTTCCATCTCCGGCGAGGCAAACATGCGGACCTCGCAGGTGCCTTCCCAGTCCGGCATGTGATCCTTGTGGAGCTGCATGAATTCGACCGCCGCGGCCACGGCCTCTTCCTTGTCACGCAGTTCGAAGATCGCATAGCCGCCGATCAGCTCCTTGGTCTCCACGAACGGACCATCGACCACGTTGAGTTTTCCGTCGGTGATTTTCACCTGCGCACCCATCGCGACCGGCATCAGACCGCCACTGTCCAGCATGCGGCCGGCCTTGATTTCCCGCTCGGACAGCTTGTGCATGGCTTCCATGAGTGCCGGCGTCGGGCCTCTCATCGGCTGGGAGGAGGTAACGATATACATGAAGCGCATGAAAAACTCCTGTTTGAGGCGAGCCGCAGGCACCCAGCCCACGGGAACTGTCCCGCTATCAGGACGACGAACGGGAAGGGCGTGAATCGACGGGCATCCGGAAAAAATTTAGCCCCAAATCCGGGCCCGGCCCCATCGGCCGGCCAGCCTCGCAGGAGACTACTGGCCCCGGATCATGATCAGGGGATCGGCGCTGTCGGGCACCCGGCGCCACTGCGCATTGTCGTCGGCCTCGAACTGCCAGGCCTGGCCATTGGCCGATAGCAGCAACATCCGGCCGTGATCGAGCCGCCACTGGTTCGGCGCGAAAGCGGCCACCGCAGGATCGCATCGCGGCTTCAGGAACACCTGGAAATTATCGCCGGTCGCTTCGGTATTGGTCAGCGTCAGGCCGCAGACCGCCTGGCCATTGCCGCGCACCATCGACCAATCACCGATCATCTGGTCCATCGATTTGGCGAGCGAGCGGGCGGCTGCGAGATTCTGCAGGATGTAGACGCCCTCGCCTTGCCGCAGCCCTTCGAAAATGCCGCTCTCGACTTCCGTGAAATCGATCACCGGTTGGCCGGCGGCATCCTGCAGCCGCACGATGTCGCCGAGGCCCTTGATATTCCAGGCGGTGATTTCCCTGGTGAAGGGCAGCGCCGCCGCGCAGCTGGGCTCGAGTTCGAGCTTCAGGCCCTGCGGCGTCGTATCCGGTTTGAGCGTGACGACGCAGGTCTTGCTGCGCTCGGTGGTCGCAAGCTCCCACTGGCCGACCATTTCTTTCTGCAGGCTCGGAGCCCCCTGCGACCGTGCCGGCGATCCAGGGTCAAGCAGAACGGCGAGCAGCGCCGATAGCGCTGTGACCATTGCCGCCTGGCGGGTAGCCGACATCAGCGCCCCTTCACCGGAGTTTCCGGGACGGGCGTCAGTGGCGCCTTGCCGGCAAACCAGTTCTTGATGTTATCGACGACGAGTTGATCCATGGCATTGCGCGTGACCACCGAAGCCGAACCGATATGTGGCAGCAGCACGACATTTTGCATGGCCTTCAATTCGTCCGGCACGCTCGGCTCGTTGGCGAACACGTCGAGCCCCGCGGCCAGGATCGTCCCCGATTTCAGCGCTGATATCAGCGCCTGTTCGTCGACGACGGAGCCGCGCGCGACGTTGATCAGCACGCCGCGCGGGCCAAGCGCCTTGAGGACGTCGGCGTTGATCATCTTCGCGGTCGAGGCGCCACCGGGCACGATGATGATCAACGTATCGACCGCCTTCGCCATCTCCATCAGGTCGCCATAGTGCTTGTAGGAGACGGCCGATGACGGATTGCGCGAGTGATAGGAAACCGGCACCAGCGAAGCCTCTAACCGGCGGCCGATCGCCTGGCCGATGCGACCCATCCCGACGATCCCGACCTTGCGGTCGCGCAGCGAGCCGACGCTCAAGGGATAATTCTGCGTCTGCCACAGGCCCGAGCGCAGATAGCGGTCGGCCTTGACGAATTCGCGCAAGGTCGAGATCAAAAGCCCCATCGCAACGTCGGCGACCTCTTCGGTCAGCACGTCGGGCGTGTTGGTGACCACGACATTATGTTCGTGCGCGTATTTGGAATCGACATGGTCGTAGCCAACGCCGAAGCTGGCGACGATTTCGAGTTTCGGAAAATGCGCCAGCGCCTTGGCGTCGGCCGGCACCGAATGATAGGTGACCGCGATGCCGCGGGTTTTCGCCAGCACATCGGGCGTCAATCGCTCGAGATCAGCCCGGCTTTCCGCCTTGTGCAGCACGAACTGGTCCGAAAAGCCGTTTTCGAGGATCGGCCTGATTGGCCCGTAGACCAGCAAATCGATCTTTTCGGACGAAATAGTTCCGGCAGCCATCAGTTTTCCTTTCCAAGCGCGCTTTCATGCCAGCGCCGCAGTACCAGATGCGAAATTAGCGCCAGCAGCCCATAAATGACAATCCCGGCGACGGAGAGCAACAGCAGTGCGGCGAACATTCGGGGAATGTTGAGACGGTAGCCGGACTCGGCGATGCGGAACGCGAGACCCGAGCCCGCGCCCGCCGTTCCCGCCGCGATTTCGGCGACCACTGCCCCGATCAGGGACAGGCCGCCCGCGATCCGTAATCCGCCGAGAATATACGGCAACGCAGCCGGCAATTTCAGGTAACGCAGCGTCTGCAGCCGCGACGCGCCGTACAGGCTGAACAGCCCGGCCAGATTGCGATCCACCGAATTCAGCCCCAGCGTGGTGTTCGACAGCACCGGAAAAAAGGCGACGATCCAGGCGCAGACGATGACCGCGGTCTGCTGCTGCAGATAGATCAGCAGCAGCGGCGCGATCGCGATGACAGGCGTGACCTGCAGGATCACCGCGTAGGGAAACAGCGAATATTCCAGCCATTTCGATTGATTGAACAACAGCGCCAGCGCGACGCCACCGATCGCCGCGGCGATGAAACCTTCCAGCGTGGTCAGCAGGGTGACGCCGAGGGATTCCGACAGTACCGGCCAGTCGGCGACCAGCGTCTGGAACACCGCCGATGGACCCGGCAGCACATAGGGCTGGATGTCGTTGATGCGTACCACGAACTCCCACAGCGCGATGCCGGCAGCGAACACGACGACCGGAAGCAGGAAGCGAACAAAATCCCGTGAGGAGTTCATGCGCCGGCCAGCCCGGCATAGGAGGGCATCAGCGCTTTCGAAACCTCGCGGCAATAGGCGGCATAGCCGGCCGACATCCTGAAATCCTCGGCCCGCGGCTCCGGCGCGTCGATGCGAAACCCGGCATTGACGCGCCCGGGCCGCGACGACATCACGATCACGCGTTGCGACAGATACACCGACTCGAATACCGAATGGGTGACGAAGATGACCGTCATGTTCAGCTTGCGCCACAGCTCCAACAGGTCGTTGTTGAGGCGAAAGCGCGTGATCTCGTCGAGGGCCGCGAACGGCTCGTCCATCAGCAAGATGTCGGGACGGGTGACCAGCGCGCGCGCCAGCGACACCCGCATCTTCATGCCGCCGGACAATTCGCGTGGGAAAGCCTCGGCAAATTCCGACAAGCCAACCTGCGCCAGCGCCTCGTCAATGCGCTTATCCGCTTCCGCCGCCGGCATGCCGGCAAGCTTCAGCGGCAGCCGGACATTGTCCCGCACCCGCGCCCACGGCATCAAGGTCGGCTCCTGAAACACGAAGCCGATGGAATGGCCCGCGCGCGTTTCGTGCGTGCGGTGGGAAACATCGACCACGCCTGAACTCGCCGCGGTCAACCCCGCGATCAGCCGCAAGGCGGTGGATTTTCCGCAGCCGGAGGGCCCCAGCAATGAGACGAATTCGCCACGCTTCACATCGAGGTCGAACGGCCCGAGCGCGGCTACGCCATTGTCGTAGACCTTGGTGACGGCACCAAGGCTCACCGCGATCGCATCGGCATCAGACAAAGCGGGCACCGCCATCGCGCCTAATTCTTCGGCCGCAGATCGAGGCCGACAGCCTTGTTGATGAAGCGCAGCGTGTAGGCCTTGCGATAGTCGATATCGCGGCGAACCACGCCGGCGCGCACCATCTTGTCGAAGAAGCTGGCGACGCGGGCATCCGTCATGGCACCGATGCCGTCCTTCAAGGTTTCGCCGGAGTCGACGATGCCGTATTGCTTCATCTTGGCAGTGGAATATTTCAGGAGTTCGTCGGTCATTTCCGGATTAAGCTTCTTGATCATCGCATTGGCCGGCGCGTTGTCGCCGTAGAGATAATTGTACCAGCCGATCATGGACGCATCGACGAAGCGCTGTACCAGGTCGGGTTTCTTGTCGACGATCTCGGTACGGGTCTCGATCAGGGTCGAATAGGCGTTGAAGCCGTAATCGGCCAACAGCACGACGTTGGGCTTGAAGCCGGCGGCCTTTTCCACCGCGTAGGGTTCGGACGTGACATAGCCCTGCATCGCGCTCTGCTTGTTCACGATGAAGGGCTGGGAGTTAAAGGTGTAGGGTTTGACCCTGCTCTCGCTGAAACCATATTCGGACTTCAGCCACTGGAAGTAACTCGCGACACCTTCTTTCGACACCAACAGCGTCAGCGGCTTGAGGTCTTCCAGTTTGCCGATCTTGACTTCCGGGTGAGTCAGGAAGACCTGCGGATCCTTCTGGAACACGGCGGCGACCGCCACCAGCGGCACCTTGTTGGTGACCGCGTCGAAGGATTGCAGCGTGTTGGCGCTCATGAAGAAATCGAGCTTGCCCGCGATCAGCAGCATGCGGTTGTTGGTGTTGGGCCCGCCGGGCACGATGGTGACGTCGAGGCCGTATTTCTTGTAGGTGCCGTCGGCGACCGCCTGGAAGAACCCGCCATGCTCGGCCTCGGCGACCCAGTTGGTCCCAAACGAGACCTTATCGAGGGTCTGCCCGCGCGCGGGCACCCACAGGGCTGCCAGCGCCACCAGGGTTGCGGTTAACGTTCGCGGCAAAAAGGCCGGGTTCATGGTTGGACTCCGTCGATTGTTCTGGCCCATGATAGGAGATATTGGACGTGGATCACGTCCCCGGGGCGTGGCTCACGTCCCCTGGGGACAGGGAGTTCGCCCCCGGAAGGACTAACAAACTACCCTGCAAATCCATTCAAAGAAACGCTTGGCTCGATGACTTCGCCCGTTCCGCCCCGCGACTGGACCGACATCCACTGGCCCGATATCGCCGGCGCCGATCCTGCGCGCTGGATCGCGGTATTGCCGCTGGCCGCGACCGAGCAGCACGGCCCGCATTTGCCTGTCGGCACCGACGTCATGATCGGCGAGGCCTATCTGGCACGGGTCCGCGAACTCCTGCCCGCGACCGTTCCAGCCACCTTCCTGCCGCTGCAGCCGGTCGGGATTTCCACCGAACATATCGACTATCCGGGCACGCTGACGCTGCCCACCGACGTCGCGCTGAAGAGCTGGATGGCGCTCGGCGAAAGCGTCGCGCGCGCGGGCGCCAAAAAACTCGTGATGGTGACGAGCCATGGCGGCAACAGCGCCGCGATGACGCTGGTGGCGCAGGATTTGCGCGCGCAGCACGGGCTTTTTGTGGTCACCACCAGCTGGTCGCGTTTCGGCGTGCCGGACGGATTATTTTCGGCGGAAGAACTGCGCCACGGCATCCATGGCGGCGCGGTCGAAACCTCGATCATGCTGGCGCGCTATCCGCATAGCGTGCGTCAGGATGCGATCGTTGATTTTCGTCCCAGCAGCATCGCGATGGAACAGGATCATCGCTGGCTGTCCGCGCATCGGCCTGTGCCGTTCGCGTGGCAGGCGCAGGATCTGCACGGCAGCGGTGCCGTCGGCGACGCCACGCAGGCCTCCGCCGAAAAGGGCGAGCAGTTGCTCGAGCACGGCGCCCGCGCGTTCTGCGAATTGCTTGCCGAGGTCGATAACTTCGACGTGAAGAGGCTGGCGAGCGGGCCGGATTACACCCTCTAAACGGCTGTATTAACTGCCGAATAACCTCCAATCCACACTTCCAAAACCGCTTTCGAACCGGAATCGAAGAGCCTCCGTCCAACTGGCATGCGGACCACAATGGCCGCTTAAAACTGGATGGAGTTTCTCATGTCGATCAAGACCAAGTTTGCCGCTGTCGCCCTCGCCGCCCTTGCCGTTAGCGGCACTATGGCGTCCAGCACCACCCAGGCCGAAGCCAAGAATCTCGGCTGGAAAATTGGAGCCGGTCTCGTCGGCGCCGCTATTGTCGGAAGCGCGATCGCTGCCAGCAACGACGGTTACTACGACGGCTATCGCCGCTGCGGCTCCGTTCCCCAGTACGACGTTTACGGCAACTACGTCGGCCGCGTGCGTACCTGCAACTACTGAGATCGACTGAGGTTGGTTTGAGAAGCGTTTCCGCTCGGCAACCCTACAAGCACTTGGGCTGAAGACTTTGGACTGAAAACGCTTCTCTCGTGGATTCTGCGTCCGGCACGGGCGCCTCATCCACCCCGTGCCGCACCCGACCCGCCCGGTTGTCCCCCCGGGCGGGTCATCTTTTTTGGGCCCGACTCAAAATATCGAAAACAACCCCATGCAAAGATAGCTGGGGCGCTGTGAACCGTTGCAAAACTGTCACCCGGGAATGCGATCCAACACAGAACGACCGCACCCTTCTTGCTATTGCGAATTACTTGCAATAAGGATCGGGAATGTGCAGTGCGTTTTCCCGGTCTGGCCCCTTGGCCGGAATCGGGAAAAACCGACCGGGGGCGGCGGATTTGATGAGTTCTTTTCTTGGGTGGCGGCAGGCGTTCGAATCTGCAGGGATGATGCGAGACCGCAGTGCATTGCGCGCTGGAACTGTCCGCATGAACAGCTACCGCCGATCCCTGCAATATGCCCTGGCCGGCGCCGCGGTCGGCGCGATCGCGCTCGGCAGTCCCGTCCTTGCGGCCGATCTGCCCGTCAAAGCACCCCAGTATCGCCCCGCGTTCGACTGGAGCGGGTTCTACATCGGCGGCCATACCGGCTACAGCCGCGGCACATCGAGCGCGGTGCTATCAGACCCGCAGATCGCGGCCTCCAGCGGCACCTTCAGCGGCGTCATGGGCGGCGTGCAGGTCGGCTATAATGTTCTGATGCCATCCGGCCTGCTGCTCGGCGTCGAGGCCGATCTGACGTTTCCGAATTATCTGCCGTCGAACTACATCATTTCGCGGCTGATCACCGCGGGCTCCGACGTCACCCATCAGCTCGATTATACCGGCACCGCGCGCGGCCGCATCGGCTACGCGCACGGACCCTGGCTCGCTTATGCCACCGGCGGGTTGGCCTTCGCCGGCGATCGCTTTCTCAGCACGCCGGCGGTGGGCGACGAGGAAAAGCATATCAACCGCCGGCTCGGCTGGGCCGCCGGCGCCGGCGTGGAATACGGCTTCGCGCCACACTGGAGCGTCCGCCTCGAATATCTCTACAGCCAGTTCGAACGCGCCAATGTTCGCTTTCCCTCGGGCGCGCAATACAACTCGACACTCGATTTCCAGCAACTGCGCATCGGCCTCAACCGCAAGATCGACTGGCCGGGATCGAAGAACTGGAAGCCGAATACCGACATCACCGACACCGAATCCGACCGCTGGGAAATCCACGGCCAGACCACCTATCTGCCGCAGGGCTATCCGTCATTCCATGCGCCCTATACCGGCACCAACAGCCTCACGCCGGCGCCGCAAGCCAAGGCGACCTGGAGCAACAGCCTGTTCCTCAACGCCAGACTCTGGGAAGGCGGCGAGGTCTATTACAATCCCGAACTGCTGCAGGGATTTGGCCTGAACGACACGGTGGGCGCCGCAGGCTTCCCCAACGGCGAAGCGCAGAAGTCCAACTTCCCCTACCCGCATTACAATACGTCGCGGTTGTTCGTGCGCCAGACCTTCGGCTTTGGCGGCGAACAGGAGCAACTTGCCAGCTCAGCGCAACAGTTGTCCGGCAAGGTCGACGTCTCCAGGCTGACGGTGCAGGCGGGTAAATTCGCCGTCGTCGACGTCTTCGACGGCAACGCCTATGCCAAGGACGCCCGCACGAATTTCATGAACTGGTCGATGTGGGCCCCCGGCGCGATGGACTATTCCGCCGACAAGGTCGGCCTCAGCTATGGCGCCACGGCCGAACTCAACCAGAAGCACTGGGCACTGCGGACAGGCTATTTCCTGGCGCAGTCGGTCTCGAACTCGAACAGCTTCGACAGCAAAGTGCTCGAGCGCGGCATGTACATCGTCGAGTTGGAAACGCGATATCAGCTGTTCTCGCAGCCGGGTAAATTGCGCACCATCGCCTGGCTCAACAGCGTCAATTCCGGCAGCTACCGCGACACGCTGAACAACCCGGCGTTCGATCTCGATATTGCGCTGACGCGCCGGGGCCGCACCAAATACGGCTACGTCATCAATGTCGAGCAGGCCGTGACCGATGACATCGGCCTGTTCGGCCGCTGGAGCTGGAACGACGGCAAGACCGAAATCATGGCCTTCACCGACATCGACGCCTCACTCTCGCTGGGCACCTCGATCAAGGGCACCAAATGGGGCCGGCCCGACGACGTGATCGGCATCGGCGGCGCAATCAATTCGCTGTCGCGCGACCATCGCGATTTCATCGCCGCCGGCGGTCTCGGCGTCCTGATCGGTGACGGCGCGCTCAACTACAAGCGCGAGCGGATCCTCGAGACTTACTATGCGTACGCGCTCACCAAGCAGCTGACATTGACCGCGGACTATCAGCTGATCACCAACCCCGCCTACAACGCCGACCGTGGCCCGGTGCATGTTATCTCGGGACGATTTCATGGCGAGTTTTAGAGCTTGATAGGCTTTGACTTGAATCGGTCTGGCCGCGAACTCGGTGCACCTCTCCCGCTTGCGGGGGAGGTCGGCGCGAAGCGACGGGTGGGGGCTCTCTCCACTTGGAGAGCGCGTCGTGTGGATAGACCCCCACCCCGCCCTCCCCCGCAAGCGCGGGAGAGGGAGCGCAGCTCCGTCGCGGATGCATCTCGATTCAATCTCATCCAGACCTACTTGCCGGCACCCGCATCGGCAATTCGGATCGCCAGCACCTTGTCGATGCGCCGGCCGTCGAGATCGATGATTTCGAAGCGCCAGCCTTCCGCCTCAACCTGCTCGCCTACATTCGGAATTGCGCCGAACTGCTGGAGCAGGAAGCCAGCCATGGCTTGATACTGCCGCGACGCCGGCAGGGTGACCTGGAGAAGATTCGCGAATTCGACGGCGGGCATCCAGCCCGAAATCAGATACGAACTTACTTGGATTGGAGGCGCTACACCAGTTTTGGACAAACCAATTTAGCCCTGCTCATCGCTGCCATATCGGTACTTACCGTGGCAATTCCTATTGTCCGTGAAGGGTTATCTACGAAAGACTCGAGCATTTCGGTCATATCCAGAAGCATTGGCTATCAGTACGTTCCCTTGGTGATCGCAAACAGTGGCACTCGATCTGGCTTTCTAGCAAGCGCCCGCATCGAAATGAAGGCTGAATATTTTAGCGCCGAAGTTATGTTGAGGCGTTCCGACAAGTCCGTTGGAGCGATATCGATAGAGCCTGGAAAATCGCTCCTCATCAACTTTATCGATGAGCAGGACGACGCCCGATCTGATCCAGCCGAGGCCACCTTCCTAGCTCTCAGAAAGCCGGGAACCAAATGCACGCTTTGTGTCGATAGTATTTCCTTCTTGGGTAAAGCGAGCACAGAGAAATTTTCGATCGATTGTGAACAAACCCGCTATTTTCCGAAGGTTTGGTAGAGGACGACAACGACGCTCACCAGGGCAAGTTAGAGCAATTGGTTGCACTTCGCGGACGTCTTAGAACGGCCATTTCCACAGATAGCTCAGAAGTTCGCCGAAATGTTTCTTGGCAAACTCTATGAGAGCACCCTTCGCCCCGGCAATTGCCGCGTCTTTAAGAGTCCCGCGAAATCTTCTACCGAGCGTTCCCAAGCGCTCAATTGCAATACGAACATATCCCGCACTTACCGACGACGATTTAAACTTATCAAGGGTGCCTTGAAGTCCCTCAAGGACATGGTCTCGCTCATGTGGATGAGTCGAGTTGTAGCCGTTATCGGAGCGCACTTCCTCAATGATATTTTCCAGGGAGGCAACCGCTTTCTTTACTCCGGGATCTTCACTATCAATTTGAATTGGGGTCCACTCGGCATCGGGATTATCGAAATCCTCGGCCTTCAAATCCATATTTACGAAATGATTTTCTAACGAGTAAAGTGCAGGGACCAGCCAGTCGTCGCTTTTGCCAGCCGCTTCATAAGTCGAAAACGGAAGCTCGTCGTCTTCAATCAGCTCATTCCACTGCTCTTGAAAGTCAGACCCCTGAGAGAAAATAGGCGGTCCGAATGGGTCGTTCTTAATCTTGACCATGTTGCGAGCAACTAACCAACCAACCGCCCGCTCCCAGATCATCCATCGATCTAAAAGGGTACCATCTTCATGAGGACTGTTTTCGTCAACATGAGGGAACATTCCCTTTATCTTGAATTCTGGCAACGGACCCGTTGACCGCTCAAGTACAACAGCGATTGCCAACGCGTAGTAGATTGGCGCCCTCGCTACGAATTCCGACTTGTCCATATTCCCCCACAATCCTACCGAGCATAGTTGGCTGTAGAATATCCGTACAGAGCCGGTCCAGTGCTCAGACAACTTAATCGTGGTGAAGGTGGCCAGCACCATCGCTAAGGCGACTAGTCCCGCGGAGATGGCCAGCGGTCCGTTTGCCGAAATGCAGCTTACCTTGACCGCGGATTATCAGCTGATCACCAACCCCGCCTACAACGCCGACCGCGGCCCGGTTCATGTCATCTCCGGGAGATTCCATGGGGAGTTTTAGGGCGAAGCTAAGTTGAATCGGTCTGGCGGCAGCCTCTGTGCACCTCTCCCGCTTGCGGGGGTCGAGACGAGCGAAGCTCGCTCTTAGGTCGACGCGCGATGCGCGGCGGGTGGGGGTTTCTCCACACAGGGAGTGTCCGTTGCGGAGGCACCCCCACCCCGCCCTCCCCCGCAAGCGGGAGAGGGAGCGCACCTTCGTCGCGGATACACCTCAATCCATCAGACGCTAAGCCCCGTCACACCTACTTGCCGGCACCCGCATCGGCAATTCGGGTCGCCAGCACCTTGTCGATTCTCCTGCCGTCGAGATCGATGATTTCGAAGCGCCAGCCTTCCGCCTCGACCTGCTCGCCTACATTCGGGATCGTGCCGAATTGCTGGAGCAGGAAGCCGGCCATGGTTTGATATTGCCGCGACGACGGCAGGGTGATCTGGAGCAAGTGCGCGAACTCGACCGCGGGCATCCAGCCCGAGATCAGATACGAGCCGTCGTCCCGCTTCACCGCAGCCGCTTCCGGCGGGCCCTCCTCAGTGTGGAAGCCGCCGACGATCGATTCGAGAATGTCGGCGCTGGTCACGACGCCCTGGAAGGCGCCGTATTCGTCATGCACCAATCCCATATGCACCGCCGAGTCGCGCAGGATGGCGACGACGTCCCTGGCATCGAGGAATTCGGGAATGATCGGCGCTTCCCGGACCAGCTTGCGGATGTCGGGCGTTTGCCCTGACAAAAAGCCGTCCAGCATGTCCTTGGCCTGAACAATGCCGAGCGCCGCATCGGGATCGCGGTCGAACACCACAAAGCGGGAATGGTTGCTGCCGGCGAGTGCCGCGAAAATCACCTCGGGGGTATCAGCCAGATTGATCATGCTCACTTCGGGTCGTGGCGTCATGACCGCACCGACGGGCAGATCGCCGAGGCGCATGACGCCCGCGATCATTTCCTTTTCGCCGGGTTCGAGCACGCCGGCGTTCTCGGCTTCGACCACCAGGGTCCGGATTTCGTCTTCGCTGACCTTGTCCTCGGCCTCGCCGCGCTGGCCGAGCAGCCACAGCAGCCCCTTGCCCGAGCGATCCAGCAGCCACACCAGCGGCGACGAAATCTTCGAGAGCAGCATCATGTAGGGCGCGACACGGACCGCCACCGATTCCGGATCGCGCAAGGCGATCTGCTTCGGCACCAGTTCGCCAATGATGAGCGAGGCGTAGGTGATGACACTCACCACGGCGCCGACGCCGATCGCATCGGCGAGGCCCTGCGACAATCCAGTCTCGACCAGGAGGTTGGTCAGCCGCTGTCCCAGCGTGGCGCCGGAAAACGCGCCGGACAGCACGCCGATCAGGGTGATCCCGATCTGGACGGTCGAGAGGAATTTGCCCGGATCCGACGCCAGCGCCAATGCGCGCCGGGAACCCGTGACGTTCTTTTCGACCAGCCCCGCCAGCCGCGCCGGCCGTGACGAGACGATGGCAAGCTCGGACATCGAAAGCAGGCCATTGGTGACGATCAGGACCGTGACGATCCCGAGTTCCAGATAAAGCATTGTCTCCCTTTTGGGATGGTTATTCCAATATGGAGAGAGGCTTTATCAGGATGGCGTCAACGCGGCGAGTGTTGAATCCGTCGTCCCGGCGAAGGCCGGGACCCATAACCACCGACCGAAGTTGATTTAAAAGGTCTTTGTGATCTGTGCCAAAAGCGCCGCCGCGGCGTATGGATCCCGGCCTGCGCCGGGATGACGCTTAAATATGTAAGCGCGAGGGCTTACCCCGCCGGCTGGAACGAATCCGCCCGCGCCATCGCCCAGGCTTCGCGGAAGCGGGGATCGCTGGTGCCCTCGATCAGTTCACCCGGACGAAGCGACGGATAAAGCTTCGCGAAGGTCAGGACCTCGGTCGTGGAAGTCCGCTGCGAGAAATGGATCGGCCGCAATTGCTGGGGATGGTCGAGGCCGGCGGCGGCGAGCAGTTCAGCGAGCGCATGCAGGGTGGCGTGATGATAGTTGTAGACGCGATCGACCTTGTGCGGGACCACCAGCGCGCGGGCGCGTGACGGATCCTGCGTGGTCACGCCGGTCGGGCAGCGGTCGGTATGGCAGCTCAGCGACTGGATGCAGCCCAGCGCGAACATGAAGCCGCGCGCCGAATTGCACCAGTCGGCGCCGATCGCCATCGCGCGCGCCATGTCGAAGGCGGTCGCAATCTTGCCGGCGGTGCCGATGCGGATACGGTCGCGCGCATTGATGCCGACCAGCGCATTGTGGACGAAACTGACGCCCTCCCGCATCGGCATGCCCAAATGATCCATGAACTCCAGAGGAGCGGCGCCGGTGCCGCCTTCATTGCCGTCGACCACGATGAAATCAGGGTAGATCCCGGTCTGCAGCATCGCCTTGCAGATCGCGAGGAATTCCCAGGGGTGGCCGATGCACAGCTTGAATCCGGCGGGCTTGCCGCCGGACAACCGCCGCATCTCGCCGATAAAGGCCATCATTTCCAGCGGCGTCGAAAACGCGCGGTGGGTGGCCGGCGAGATGCAGTCTTCGCCCATCGGCACGCCCCGGATCAGCGAAATCTCTTCCGAGACCTTGGCCGCCGGCAACACGCCGCCATGTCCGGGCTTGGCGCCCTGGCTGACCTTGAGCTCGACCATCTTGATCTGGTCGTCGGAGGCGATGCGCGCGAACAATTCGGGATTGAAGCTGCCGTCGGCGTTGCGGCAACCGAAATAGCCGGAGCCGATTTCCCAGATGATGTCGCCGCCGTTCTCGCGGTGATAGGGACTGACGCCGCCCTCGCCCGTGTCATGCGCAAAGCCGCCGCGCTTCGCGCCCGCATTCAGCGCGCGCACCGCATTGGGACTGAGCGCGCCAAAACTCATCGCCGAGATATTGAAGACCGAGGCCGAATACGGCTTGGTGCAATCCGGACCGCCAATGGTGACGCGAAAGTCCGGGCTCGTATGCGCCTTCGGCGCCATCGAATGGTGCATCCATTCGTAGCCTTCCTTATAGACGTCCTCCTGGGTACCGAACGGCCGCTTGTCGAGCTGCATCTTGGCGCGCTGATAGACCAGCGCGCGGGTGTCGCGGGAAAACGGCATGCCGTCCTTCTCGCTCTCGAAGAAATACTGCCGCATCTCGGGGCGGATTTCTTCGAGCAGAAAACGGATATGCGCGGAGATCGGATAATTCCGCAGCACCGCGTGGCCCTCTTGCGTGAGGTCGCGAATGCCAAGAGCGGTGAGCGCGCCGAAGATCACGATCGGAATCAGCAATACTTCCCAGACTTTGGTGTTGTGGTCGAAAATCCCGATCCCGACCAGCAAGGCCGTGACGACCGCGCAGATCGTCAGGATGATGTAGCGTGGCGAGAACGGGATCAGCAGCGTTTCCATGACATTCCTCAGCCGGATTATTCTTGTCCGCCAGCAGCTTAATCCAACCATTGGAGCAAGCGCCATACGATATACGGGCCAGGGGTCACAGATGTGACAGGGGACGCCAAAAAAAAATCGCCTGAGCCGGTGGAGGTCGATGGAGGTCAATCAAATGATGGATCAATTGAACGGAGACGGTGCAGTGCAGCGTAATCACCGTCTAGAGCCTTTTTCCGTTCCGATTGAATCGGAACGGGGCTCTAGATTCTCGTTTTGACGCGTTTTCTTCACGCGAACCGGAGTCCACTTCGCTGGAAAACGCTCTGGTTGGGGTCGCTCAGTGGCTGTGCGGCCGCATTTCCTCGGGAATCTTGCCCTGCTGCAGGCCGTGCTCGGCCAGCCACGCGTCTGTCGTCTCGATGGCGCGGGCGATATGATCCGATGTGCGCGAGAAATCGTACGGTGATCCCACCAGTGGGCATAGCGGCGGCACCACGAAATATTCGATATCGGGGCTGAGGCCTTCCAGCTCAATGACCAATTGCCGCGCGATCAGCAGCGTCAGCGCATGCAGCGCATTGGCGACCGCGCCGACCGGCGGCGCCTGCGTGGCGCAGGCATGCCCGGTCGGCAGGATGATCAGCCGTTTGGCGCCTTTCTGGACCGCGACCTGGATCGGCGTGTTGCTGGAGATCGCGCCGTCGGCGAGGTAGTAATTCTTGTAGGGGATCGGCGCGAAGGCGCCGGGGATCGCGGTCGAGGCGACGATCGCCTCCGAGGTCGAACCCTCCGACAGCACGACGCTGTCGCCGGAGATGATATCGGTGGTGACGATATGCACCGGCACCTTGGCATCCTGCAGATTGCGATAGGGGATGTGGTCGTCGATCAGCTTGCGGATGCCGTCATGCGAAATCAGGAAATCGCGGCGCCACAGAAAACTCAGCACCGTGCGCCAGCTCACCGGAAACACGTCCTGCCGCGTCAGTCCGCGCCAGACGTCGGCCAGCCGCTCGACGCCTTTGAGTGTGGGATCGCCGGCATAAAAGGCGCCGTTGAGGGCACCGACGCTGGAGCCGACCACCATATCCGCTGATATCCCGTGGGCGGCGAGCGAATGCAGCATGCCGACCTGAATGGCGCCAAAACTGCCGCCACCGGCGAACACAAAGGCGGTTTTCACCGCGCCAATCTGATCGCGTACCGACATGGCTCCCTCGTCGCCACGTCGGCAACGGGCCTCGTGGCGTTGGGGAGGATTATAGCAGTGGGGGAATGGGCTGGGCTACTGCCGCAACGTCATCCCGGCCTAGTGCGCAATTGCGCACGGGGGCCGGGATCCATAGCCACCGTTGTCTGTTGTAATGCTGGGCTGGAGCTCCAGCCTTCGTAACACTGCAAGCGGTGGTTATGGGTCCCGGCCCCCGTGCGCAATTGCGCACTAGGCCGGGACGACAAGCTCACCGCTCCACGAACGCCTTTTCGATCACGAAGTGACCGGGCTCGCTGTGGCTGCCTTCGAGGAAGCCGCGGGTTTCGAACAGCTGGCGCAGTTCTTCCAGCATGCCGGGGCTGCCGCACATCATGATGCGGTCGGTCTCGATGTCGAGCGGCGGCTGGTGGATGTCGTTGAACAGCTGCTCCGAGGTGATCAGGTCGGTGATGCGGCCGCGGTTGCGGAACGGCTCGCGCGTCACGGTCGGATAATAGACCAGCTTCTCGGACAATAGCGGCCCGAACAATTCGTCGTCACGCAGCTTTGCGACCAGCTCTTCGCCATAGGCGAGCTCGGAGACCTGCCTGCAGCCATGAACCAGCACGATGCTGTCGTAGCGGTCATAGACATCGGGATCCTTGATCAGGCTCGCGAACGGCGCGAGCCCGGTGCCGGTCGAGAGCAGCAGCAGGCGCTTGCCTTCGATCAGATTGCCGGTGATCAGCGTGCCCGTCGCCTTGCGGCCGACCAGGATGGTGTCGCCTTCGCGGATCTTCTGCAGCTTCGAGGTCAGCGGCCCATCCGCGACCTTGATCGAGAAGAACTCGAGCTCCTCCTCGTGATTGGCGCTCGCCATGCTGTAGGCACGCAGCAACGGCCGGCCCTCGACCTCGAGGCCGATCATTGCGAACTGGCCATTCTGGAACCGGAAGCCGGAATCACGGGTGGCGGTGAAGCTGAAAAGCGTATCGGTCCAATGACGGACAGAAAGAACTTTCTCTCTATAGAACGCGCTCATGTGTTTTCGTTTTTCCTGACGTCTTGGTGTAGAACAATTCAGTTTCTTGCCGGCTTTTCACGTCTCGAAGTGACGAAAGCCCCCGAAATCATTGGCGATTTGACGTTTCAATTGCGCCAATGACAGAGATAGTCAAGATCGATTGACGCACAATTGAGAACTCGGAATGGCAGTCGGCTGATTTTGCAGAATGGTTCAATCGTCTTCGTTAACGGACGATCGCACACGCAATTAACTTGCTGAAATCGGCGCCGATCTGGCAATAAATTGCTACCCAAAACCTGGAACGCGTCAAAAGCGGGACATGCGAAGCGTGAAAGAAATTCGACAAGGTAAACCGGGCTTTTATCCGGACCAGTCGATCTATGCCGAATTTGCCTGCGCCGAATTCGGGCTCACGTTTCGCGATCTCGACGGCGGCTCGGGATTGATCTTCAGCGTCGCTTCGCCAGGCAAACTGCTGCATTTCGGTGCAGGCCGCTGCTCATGGTACCCGCAAAACAATGCGACGGCCTCGACGCTGGCTTCCGACAAATACTTCACCGGCAAAATCCTCGGCGATGCCGGCATGCCCACGATCGGCGGTGAATATTTCTTTCTGCACGATCGCCATCGCGCGCATCGCCCCGCAGGACACGAGCGCGACGACGCGCTGGCATATTTTGCGAATTTGGGTGCATCGGCCTTCGTCAAACCGCTGACGGGATCGCGCGGTGATTTTGCGCAAAGGGTTCACAGTGAAGGCGCGCTTGGGCGCTATCTAGACGACGTCGCGAAATATTACGACGCGGTTCTGATCCAGCCCATCGTCGAAGGCATCGAGTACCGGATTTTCGTGCTCGACGATGCCGCGCTGTACTGCGCGCGCAAACGTCCGCCGTTCGTGCTTGGCGACGGCGTGCGCACCTTGCGCGAATTATTCACCGCCCATAATGACGCGTTGCGTTCCCGCGGCCTCTCGCCGGCCTCGCCGGGAGACCACGACCCCACACTCGATACTGTGCTGGCGAAAGACGAGCGCCGCGACATTCCCGGGCGGATGAACCTGAGCGCGGGCGGAACGATGGTGCTGGAATCGCCGCCATCAGAAGCGGCGGTTGCGCTGGCGAAAGCAGCGACCAGCGCGCTCGGGCTTCGTGTCGCAGCCGTCGATCTGTTCGTGGACGTCGGTGACCCCAATGCGGCAACAGTGATAGAGGTGAATTCCAATCCGTCGATCCGGCTGCTGGAAGAATCCGACCGCGGCGACCTGATTTTGAAGATCTGGCATCACACATTTTCAGCGATGGGATTGCTCTAGTGTTTGACCTTCCCAAATACGGCGACGGCCTTTGTCTGGCGCGCCTGGCCGAATTGCTCGACGTGCTCGGGATCGACCGCGCACGGCTGCAGCGCAATTCCGTCGTGGTGACCGGCTCGAACGGCAAGGGCAGCACGGCGGCGATATGCGCCACGATCGGGAGCGCCGCCGGCTTGCGGACGGGACTCTTCACCTCGCCGCATCTCGTGCGCTTCAGCGAACGGATCCGGATCGGGGATACCGATATCGGCGACGACGCCTTCGCGCGGTTGCAGCAACGGGTGGAGACCGCCATTGCCGAGATTTCACAGCGGCACGGTGAAAAATTCGGCGCGTTCGAAGCGCTGTTTGCGCTTGCCTGCCTCTATTTTCAGGAGAGCGGCTGCGAATTCATCGTGTTCGAGGCCGGGATCGGCGGCCGTTACGATCCGGTGCGTCTGGTCGGCGCGCGGCAAACCTGCGTGACGTCGCTCGATTACGAGCATGTCGAACTGCTCGGCAATTCGCTCGAACTGATCGCCTCCGACAAGAGCGATGCCTGTGCCGCCGGTGGCACCATCATCTATGGCGAAAACTGCCGACCGCTGGGGCGGCATCTCGTCGAATATAACAGGTATCGTGACGTCACATCGCTGTTCGTCCGCAACCAGGTCGAGATCGGCGGCGAACTGGCTTCGGCGTCAGGACAGCGATTCGATTTCAAATTCGGTGGCTACGAATTTCAGGGATTGGAGACGAACCTGCTCGGCACGGTTCAGTTCAACAATGCCGCCATCGCGACCACGCTGTTCCTGCTCTGGCTGCAACGCGCGGAGCCGCGCAAGGCGGCTGAGCGGATCGAAGCCGCCATTCGCTCAGGCCTGCGCGACACGAAATGGCCCGGCCGTCTCGAAGTGATCGCACAGGATCCCCTGACCGTGATCGATGTCGGCCACACCCCCGACGGCATCCGGCAATCGCTAGCAAGCCTCAAGGCGATCCATGGTGGCAATGACTGGATCCTCGTCACCGGCGCGTCCGGCGACAAGAAGGCCGGCGAGATCGTCGGCGCGCTGGCGCCGGCGTTCGATACGATCATTGCTACGGCGGCCTATCACAAGGGCGCCGAGCCGCATGCCATCGCCGCCGCGGCGCGGCTCGCCAATCCAGCCGCGGATATTCACATCGCCGATACGATCGAGGACGCGGTGCGTCTGGCCCGCGAGCTGGCGGCGTCGCGCCAGCGACGGGTTTACGTGGCGGGCGGATTGTTCCTGGCGATCGAATACGCAACGGCCGCGGAGGGCGGCCGTGCGCAGGATTTGAGGTTTTTCTAGCGCCGAGCACGGGCCTCATGGTTCGAGACGCCGCGCAATGCGCGGCTCCTCACCATGAGGGTCTGAGATCCCCGCCCTGAGCTAGTAGACCTCATCCTGAGGAGGCGCGAAGCGCCGTGACGCCGTCATTCCGGGGCGCGCGCAAGCGCGAACCCGGAATCTCGAGATTCCGGGTTCGATGCTACGCATCGCCCCGGAATGACTGCGTCAGTTCGTTCCCCCCGCCGAATCGTCGAGCGCCTTGAAGGCCTCCTCGAGTTGCGGCGAGATCGAGACGCCGAGCTTCTCGCCGGTCGGCAGCCGCGATACGAACCATTTGTTGTAGAGCGGGATCAGATCGCGGCCCGAGCCGAGCTTGCGGAAGGTGCGCTCGACCACCGCCTTCAACTGTGGCTCGCCCTTGCGGAACATGATGCCGTAGGGATCGTAGGACAGATATTCGCCGGTCACCTTGAACGAGCCTTGCGCTTTGTGCCGCGCGATCAGGCCGTAAAGCAGGATGTCGTCGGTGGCAAACGCATCGGCCTTGCCGTCCACCAGCATCTGGTAGGATTGCTCGTGGTCGGGCGTGGTCACGATATTGAGGCCAAGCGAGAACTTCTTGTCGACATTATGCATCGCCTGCTCGTTGGTGGTGCCTTTTGTCACCACCACCTTCTTGCCCTTCAGGTCCGCCGGCGCCGAGACCGTCGAGGCCTTCGGCACCATCAGCTTGGTGCCGGCCACGAACATCAGCGGCGAGAACGCCACCAGCTTGGCGCGCTCGGCATTGGCCGTCGTCGATCCGCATTCGAGGTCTATCTTGTTGTCCGTCACGGCCGGAATGCGGTCGTCCGAGGTCACCTTGACGTATTCGACCTTGAGGTTCGCATCGTCGACCTCGACCCCGATCTCCTCGACGATGGCCTCGCACAATTCGAGGCTGTAGCCGATCGGCCGGTTGGAGTGATCGAGGAACGAGAATGGCGGCGAGCTTTCGCGATAGCCGAGCCGCACCACATGCGTCTTCTTGATGTTGGCGAGCGTGGGGCTAAGCCCCTCGCTCGCGGTCTGGGCGGGGGCCGGCGTCGCCAGCAGACACGCTGCCAGCAACAGACCTGCCGCGATCGACCTATGCGTGGAAGCCCTTGTCGGCCCTCTTGTAGGCCCGCCTGTAGGTCCTCTTGGGAACTGATGCATGCATCCCTCCCTCAATGCGTGGCCGGGATGGGATCGCCGGCAACGGCATCGGCTGCAACCACATCATCGGGCCCAAGCTCGTGCTCCGGCCCGAGCTCGCCTTCCCATTTCGCGACCACGGCGGTGGCGAGCGAGTTGCCGATCACGTTGGTGGCGCTGCGTCCCATGTCGAGGAACGTATCGATACCCATGATCATCAGCAGCCCGGCCTCGGGAATGCCGAACTGGCTGAGCGTCGAGGCGATCACGACCAGCGAGGCGCGCGGCACGCCGGCGACCCCCTTCGAGGTGATCATCAGCGTTGCCAGCATGGCGAGCTGGGTCCCGAGCGGCATGTCAATGTGGTAGGTCTGCGCGATGAAGACGCTCGCGAAGGTGCAGTACATCATCGTGCCGTCGAGGTTGAACGAGTAACCGAGCGGCAGCACGAAGCTCGAGATCCGCGACGAGGCGCCGAAGCGATTGAGGCCTTCGAGGGTCTTCGGATAGGCCGCTTCCGACGATGCGGTCGAGAAGGCGATCATCAAGGGCTCGCGGATCAGCCGCAGCAGGTTCTTGTATCTCGGCCCGATCACGATGAAGCCGACGACGATCAGGATCGTCCACAGGATCATCAGCGACAGATAGAAGCCGCCCATGAACACGATCAGCTTCCACAACACGCCGAGGCCGTTCTTCGCCACCGTGGCCATGATCGCCGCCCATACCGCCAGCGGCGCGAACAGCATCACATAACCGGTGACCTTGAGCATGATGTGGGCAAGATCGTCAATCAGCCCCATGATCGGCTTCTGGCGCTCCTCCGGCATCGCGCCGAGCGCGACCGCGAAGAACACGGCAAACACCACGATCTGCAGGATTTCGTTCTGCGCCATCGCGTCCGCGATCGAGGTCGGGATCAAGTGGGTCAGGAATTTTTCGACCGAGAAGGCCGACACCGGCAATCCGGTCGATTGCGCCTTGTCGGGCAGCGTGCCGGGGAAGTTGGCGCCGGGCTCCAGCAGGTTGACCATGATCAGGCCGAGCAGCAATGAGATGAACGACGCGCTGACGAACCAGCCCATGGTCTTCGCAAAAATGCGGCCGAGCCTGGAGCCCGAGCCCATATGGGCGATGCCGCCGACCAGCGTGGCGAACACCAACGGCGCGATGATCATCTTGATCAGGCGCAGGAACAGCATGGCGATCAGGTTTACGTCTGCCGCGATCTCCACCCGGTTATCGGGCATGTAGTTGAAAACGATGGTCCCCATCACGATGCCGAGCGCCATCGCGATCAGGATGTATTGCGTAAACCGGCTAGACATTTTTCTTACCCCCGTAAGTTTTGCGGCAAACGAGAGTTTGCGCAGATTTCACAATCGACGCAACAAGCTTGCGACATTTTACACTCTTGCCGAAATGTTTCTGTTGTGGATCGCCCGCGCGCCGACTAGCGTCCATGCAGCGCATAACATGTGCAATTGATCGCCCGATAAGCGATCAATTGCGCCAAGAACCGCCACAGCAACGATCTCGCCGAGGGGAAACACCATGAACGCCACAGTCAATCGCCAAATCCTGCTGGTGGAAAAGCCGACCGGAAAACTCGGGCCCGAACATTTCAAGATGTCTGAAGGCGCGATCCCGGAGCCAAAGGACGGCGAGGTGCTGGTGCGGGCGCGCTATATTTCGCTCGATGCCGCCAACCGCGCCTGGATGCACGGCGCCACCTACCGCGCCGCGGTCGAGGCCAACACCGTGATGGCCGGCGGCAGCATCGCCGAGGTCGTCTCCTCGAAAGCCCCCGGCCTTAGCCCCGGCGATATCGTGTTCGGCGATACTGGCTGGCAGGAATATGCCGCGGTACCCGCAAAACATCTGACCAAGATGCCACGGATGGAGCCGATGACCCATCTGCTCAGCGTCTACGGCATCGCCGGCCTCACCGCCTATTTCGGCCTGCTCCATGTAGGCAAGCCCAAGGAGGGCGAGACCGTGGTGGTGTCGGCGGCGGCGGGCTCGGTCGGCTCGATCGTCGGCCAGATCGCCAAGATCAAGGGGTGTCATGTGGTCGGCATCGCCGGCGGCAAGGACAAGTGCAACTGGCTCACCAGCGAACTCGGCTTCGATGCCGCGGTCGATTACAAGGACGGCGCGACCTACAAGGCGCTGCGCGCAGCGGCGCCCAAGGGCATCGACGTCTATTTCGACAATGTCGGCGGCGACATCCTGGAGGCCAGCATCGCACTGATGAACAACCGCGGCCGCATCGCCTGCTGCGGCGCCATCTCGCAATATGACGGCGTGCCGTCGGCAACCGGCCCGCGCGGCGTGCCCGGCCTGATCGTCGTGAAGCGGCTGACCATGCAGGGCTTCATCGTGATGGACTACATGAACGAGCGCGATCAGGCCTTGACGGACCTGCAGTCCTGGGTCGCCTCCGGCAAACTGAAAGTGCAGGAAGACGTCATCAACGGCCTGGAAAACACACCGCAGGCGCTGATCGGACTCTTGGCCGGCGAGAACCGCGGCAAGCGGATGGTGAAGGTGTAGGGCCGCAATCGATGATAGGGGTAGGGAAGGCTTTTGGCCTCCCCTCCCTCCGAACCGTACGGGCGGTTTTCCCGCATACGGCTCTCCAGTTGCTGGTTTCCTCATCGTGGATGTCTCGCGTGTTCAAGCGCTGTTGCA
>Ga0307517_10001779_pt1 | contig 35499 bp, 35 predicted proteins | sample 23_EM_MG_FD_194515 | JGI IMG/M metagenome (GOLD analysis project Ga0307517, IMG submission 194515) | Populus trichocarpa ectomycorrhiza microbial communities from riparian zone in the Pacific Northwest, United States - 23_EM | ecosystem: Host-associated > Plants > Roots > Unclassified | place... | reverse complement strand
GCTAAAGACGGCCGTCTTTAGATTTTGAAGACGAGGACGGCATATTTTCTGCCGTCCCGTCCGGTCCCGGGCTCTTGGCAGTCCGTCCGCCGGGCCCTATCGGGCCCCTGGACCGTTGGGAACACTGAGGCTTCCCAGAAGCTATCCGAGCAACATAGGAAGTATCATGAGTGTGCCGAGCATCATGTCATTTTTTCCAACACTGCACTACTTCACTATAAATCTGGGCTGCATTTTTCTTACTTAGATGGATACGGCATTCTAATCAACAATCTCTGCAATTAAATATCACTACTTCTCTGTCCACACCACCGCGCATTGCTCCATAACGTAAGGACCACCGAGTGAGGTTCTATGACGACAGTTAGAGAAAGTGTTCCACACATGCGAAATCATACCGGTAATTACAAAACCTTCTGCTCTATGGCATCTTATCAGCACCTCTTCCTAGTGTCCCCAAGGGTCCCGTCAGTCCTGGGCGTCCCGGGAGTGTGCCTCAAGCTGAAGGGCAAAAGCTCAGTCCTTTTGGAAAGACTACCATCTGAGAGGGTGACTGCAGATCCCTACTGCCCTCTGAGGATCGGCAACTCCCGAAAAGTCCTTGCAATCCTCATTGGTCATCGGCACTCCTTGCTAATTAGCTATAGGGCCCATTGGTCGCCTTCAGGGCAAAGATACCCGTCCGTCCCGTCCCGGCCCGAAGACGGGCCGACCGGACGCTTGGGGACACTTCTTTTCCCTCCCATCTCGCGCCTGGGACTTGCTCTACGGGCCGGGTTCTTTTGAAGGGTCTTCTAGCGAGGCCTCAATACATCTCCCCCCTCTTCGCCACTTGGTCAAGCTCTCTATCTCATATCATTCATATGTCAGGTGAAATTAGGGTCATGTAGGTCTTTAGCGATTTCCAAGATCTTCTGCTAGGAGATTCTACAGGTCTTATAGTGAAATAGAAAAGTAAAATTAGGGCTCCGTTCAGCATGCAGCTTTTATATAATAGCAGTTTTCCCTAGCAAATTCTAGTTTCTGTATAAGGTGCTTATGAGTGCAGCAACTAGTATATTCATGGTGTTTATGAAAATAATATACATCATAATTCTATATATTGCAGTACGGCTAAAATCTATCAATGGCCGCCCCTATCGGCATAAACCACAGCGCACCACCGGCAAGCAAGCACAACCAAGGAAACATATAGTGATATCCCAGGCATATGCTCGGTAGGAAATCCTATAGCCGGTCTTGGTTTTTTCTTCTGCGTTTTCTCGGCAGCGGAGGAGCGGGTCCCGGTATAATCTGCCGACGCTTGCGCAGCGAATAGATCCTCGGTGGTGTTTGATCTCGGCTATCAGGCTGGACGGAAGTGCTATCGCCCCGCACGACTGCAGGCCGCACCTCCATCTCGTGCCGGTTGCTGGGAGCGCCCTGGAGTGGTATAGGACTATCGTTGTCTGGTTTGTTGGGATTGGTAGGGCCTCGGGAGAGTAGTAGTCTCACCACCTCCTCATGCCCATTGAGAGAGGCCCACTTGAGCGGTGTTTCGCCACACTTGTCTGGCTTGTGGGGATCGACGTCGCCCCGGGCAAGTAGTAGCTTCACCGCCCCCGCATGCCCCCATCTAGAAGCGCCCCGGAGTGGTGTTTTACCATTGTTGTCTGGTTTGTCGGGATTGACATCGTCCCGTGCAAGAAGTAGTCTCACTACCCCCTCATGTCCGCAGGAAGAAGCCTACTAGAGTGGTGTTCCGCCTCTATTGTCTGGCTTATCAGGACTGACACCGTCCCGTGCGAGCAGTAGTCTCACCACCTCCTCATGTGCCCCTCCAGAAGCGATACAGAGTGGGGTTGTACCATCGTTGTCTGGATTGTTGGGGTTGACATCGTCCTGTACGAGTAGTAGCCTCACCACCCCTTCATTCCCATGGAAAGAAGCGCCCCAGAGTGGGGTTTTACCATCGTTGTCAGGCGTGTCGGGGTTGAGACCGTCCCGTACTAGTGGTAATCTCACCACCCCCTCATGCCCATTGACAGAAGCGCCCCAGAGTGGTGTTCGACCATCGTTGTCTGACTTATCGGGATTGACATCGCCCCGTGCGAGTAGCAGGCTTACCACCCCCTCATGCCCAGTGTTCCCAACGGGCCAGGCCGATGGTAGGCCGGCCTATAGGCCGTAGGCCGGGCTAAGGCAGGCCGCTCCGGAAGACAGCCTAGGCCCATATAGGCCGAATTCGATCGGCCTACGAAAGCCTATCAGGCCTGATAGGCGCCTATAGGCCCGGAGATTAGCGTTGAGAACAGATTGCGTTAAGGGTATTCAACCCCCCTACCCCACCCCTCTTCCGAGTTTATCGCCTGTGATTTTTTTTCCTCCTTTACCTTCGGCTATTATGATACTTCTTAATTAATCACAAAACGAGTTAATTAATTCACTACCTCTAGTATTTTTTTGTATTTTTTTTGCTAATAAGCGAAACCGTTACTTTATTTTTAATCATATTCCGTAATTGGGAAACATTTACGGTGAATTTTGCTGTTGACACAGAGCAGCCGCTCACTATGAGTGGGTCGGCCGAAGCCGTATAGGCCGGCCTAGGCTATATAGGCCAGGCCGGCCTATCAGGCAGCCGGGAAAAAGCCTATATGGCCTATAGGCGGGCCCGGCCAGGCCAGGCTCAGGCTTAACCAGGCCTGCAGGCTCGGGCCAGGCTAGATCCGAGAGAATTTGGACAGGCCGGGCCCGGCTTTACCGAAGCCTGGCCGGCCTGGCCCGTTGGGAACACTGCTCATGCCCATTGCTAGAAGCCCACCAGAGTGGTGTTCCACCATACCTGTCTGGCTTGTCGGGATTGACGTCGCTTCGTGTCAGTAGTAGTCTCACCGCCCCCGCATGCCCACCCATAGAAGCCCACCAGAGTGGCGTTTGACCCTTGGTGTCTGGCTTGTCGGGGTTGACATCGCCCCATGCGAGTAATAGTCTCGCCACCTCCTCACGCCCATACATAGAGGCACTCAGGAGCGGTGTTTCACAATCGTTGTCTGGCTTGTCAGGATTGACATCGTCCCGTGCGAGCAGAAATCCCACAACCCCCTCACGCCCATTGCTAGAAGCACCCCAGAGTGGTGTTCTATTATAGTTTTCCGGCTTGTCGGGATTGACATCGTCCCGTGCAAGTAGCAATCTCACGACCCCCTCATGCCCGTTGCTGGAAGCCCCCCAGAGCGGTGTTTTACCATCATTGTCTGGCTTCTCAGGATTGATATCGTCCCGTGAGAGCAGTTGCCTCATCACCCCTTCATGTCCTTTGTAGGAAGCCCACCAGAGTGGTGTTTTACATCATTGTCCGGCTTGTTGGGGTCGATATCGTCCTGTGTGAGTAGTAGCATTACTGCCCCCTGATTCCCCTGATGAGCTGCTAAAATGACCGGTGTAACCCCCTTACAATCTCCTTGATTGATATTACAACCCGGAGTATCTATTAAAGCAGCCACGATCTCGTGAATTCCGAAGTACGATGCACAGTGCAAGCCGGTAAATAGGTAAGGAGTATCCCAGAAAGCATGGTATCACCAAATCCCGTCAAAAAGCAAGGTCGCAGATATATGGTTTTCGTATCGGCTTAATAAATCAAGCGCAAGTGATTTAGCGTAGTCTGAAAGTTCCATTTTTGCGTGCCTCCCCCAATGCAAAGATGAATATTCGAGAAATGGTATGTTTCCAAGGGTTGAGACATTACCGACTGGAAGTCTCTTGACCTGGTCATAATTCAGATAAATCAAGCATGTTTGTCCAAGTGTCTCGTGGGTATCAGGCAATACACCAGGCCGGGAAAGGTATTCTTGAAGCGTGTAGTGGATTAGCCGGACTATCGATGTCTCTTTATCAACCACGGCAAGCCCGAAACATGACCCTAACACTGTGTCAAGCGGTGGGACGTTCTCAAGGTCAATGTCTGTTGCCTCCATTTCTACGGCAAGAGCATGACAGAGTTCGTCAATCCGCAGCGGCCGTTCCGCGTGGGATACCCACATTAGTGCCTCTATCCCAAGTCTTGATCGGTCCCCCGTCTGTTCCTTTATTCGCCGAAGTGTTCCCTCGTACACATCGTCTAGATCTACCCCAGTCGTGACCACCTTTTTTAATACCTTCTTTCTCCTCGCTAATGAGGTCTCGCTCAGGATGGCGTCGATATTTAATGCAACAAGCAGGAACCTGAGGGGAATATCAGTTAATGAACCAAATTCATAATAGAGCCACTTCTACTTACATCTCCGAAGTCTTTTCCAGCATTGTTTTCATAATATCATTTTTCAGATCTCCAGTCATTAAGCCTGGATCTCGGGCGCCGGCGTCGTCTATCTTCCGGGTTAAGTATCTAGTGATATCTCCTTGGTCGGGCACAATGTGTATAGTATAGGCCCCCTTTGTGAGAAGGTTGTCAAGTTCCCCCCGAATGTGCGGCCTCCCTGTGAGAAATAATCGTGCATTCGGCGCCTCCCGAATAACTTGTCGTAGCGCGTGGAGGATCTCTGATCGATGTTCTGGCACTAATTCGTCCATTGCGTCGATGCAGATATAGACTCGGTTCAGGGAGCCGATTGTTTTGGTAAATAAAATCAGCATTTCTGGCAATCGGAGACCTTTTCCACCTCCCTGCTTTGACTTCTCAAAGGCATGTTGAACTTCGAACATGTTCCCCACTGCCGCGAGGGCAACCTGCCGGAGTAGACCCCCTATCATATTCACCGCCGATTGGTCCTTCTGCGCCTGGTAATCGCAATAGAGGGACAAAACCGTCATATTCCGGCCATAGGCTTTCTCGCATAGGGTGTCTATCACTAATGAACTAATACAATTCTTTATCAGCATTGTCTATCATCCCCGGAAGGTACCCCTCCACCTTATATACGTCTTTCCAGTCCCTTGATCCCCATAACATAGTATAATACGATTCACTGAGCCATCCTGACTCGCGCGCCATGATTCAAACTCATTCTCCTCCAGAACCCAGCCCCCAATACCATCCAGTCGACGGTTCCTCACATCTTGGTGCCTCGCATGGGGTTCGAGTGGTGACAACCATGCTTGAATCCGTGATGACTCTTCACTCACTCCCACGTTGATGGTGTTATTATAAGTGTGTAACACATTTCCGATGTTTTGATTCGAGTCGCCGTGAATTCTATTGCTCATGTTGTTGTCGGCACTGGTGTTGGATATGCCATACAGGCAGGGATCACGAGTGAGATTTGGTCCTCCGTTCCCGCCAGGTAATGTGTTCATATTGGATAAAGTTCGGTGGTAGGTAGGATGACACGGCAGCACACTAGTATGGGAGTGTATTGTGGAGGTTGATGGGCTTCACCCCCCCAAGTCATGTCAGCCGGCCAATTCTTTCATGGATTGGGACAAGGTTATTGTTTTAGATTGGAGTTCCAGCCAATCATTCCATGCCAAGCCTATCAGTGAGTCCATCCGATCTCCGGAGGCCGACTCCCGATGGAATATGTCTTTATCCCTTAGTCTGTACTGAAAACAAAATCCCTGGGCAATAGGATCCACTCTGCGGAATGCGACAAGTATGGGCAAACAACTGCCACTATTGAGAATTCTCAACTAGAAAGGAAAACCACACAAGTCACGATCAATTCAAATCCGCTAAGCTACTTCACAAACGTCTTCTCTAAAGCCAACCCACAAACCGTACAAAACAAGGAAAAATCCCACCACAAGAAAGCCCAACCTTACAAGTTGTCCGACTAACTAGGTAAATTTTCTTTCCGCAATCCAGAGTCCAACAATTCCTCTGTTGTGCTGTTCCCCCGATCGCGATCCTCGTTGTCGTGGTGATCGAGGGGGAAGCGCTAGAGAAGTCAAAGAACCTAACTTACATTGACCCCTGACTGCCAAGACGAGGCAACCCCCACCCTTGCAGAAACATGTCACCTCCCAAGCCAAGATCATGAACAGTTATCTATTTAGTCTAAGTTATTCGTAGATAAGGTAAAAAAACTGCAAGTTATAAAATCGTAAGAGTACTTGCGCATTCCACAAGTAATGGAGGGGGGGTGATCCCAAGAAAACTGGCTAAGAACCATACCAAATGCGGCTAAGAAAATAACTGGATCTAGGAAATATCCTTCCCTAACCAGATAAATTACGGAGGGTTTCAATCTGAGACTCGTTCAACCGGTTTTCTCGGGCGCACTGACCAACTAAGCGATAGATCATCACTATTTTTCAAGAGCTTCCCCCTAAACCGTACTCGGGTGCAAATTATAGAATACCAGCGAGGTTTTTTTATCCCAGCAAAAACCACCATGTTTCGCCCACAGCCAAGAGGGCGTACTTCAACTTCTAAGCAACAAAACACAATCACAAAAAATCGTAAAAAACCTAAATATTTCATAAAAATACAACTGAAATACAGCTGAATTTTAGAATTTTCTCTGGCACCAAAGGGCTGCCATGAAGATGGCTTGTGTCGCTTAAAAATCACCCTTTTAGGAAAATGCGAGGGAATGCATGTTGCCAAGCTATGTTGAGACAATTCTTATTACCTTGTTTGGCAGAATGGGGGATCAGTGGGTGAAACATCACATTTTGCTGGCATTTAATTCCATATATTTATACTATGTAAAGGTCTAAGCCGATCTGGCATCTCAACCTAACAGCAGTACAAGGGGTACGCCAGCCCATAACAAAAAACAAATAACTCCTGCCTATCCCACGGTACATCTGGAAAGTACCACCCGTACATGGGTGTGAGGGTAAGTGATCGGAAAAAAAGTGGTGTTGCACCAACCACTTTGTTTCCGATCACTTTTTGCTCCATGCTAGTACAAGTCGTAGCAAGATCGCACCATTACCGCAGGTGAGCTACCCACAGTCGGCAAGGCAACCCTAGTCCAAAGACACAAGACCGAGACTCATAGCCAGAGACACAGGAAATCCCAACCAAAAAACAAAAGCTCTAACAGCCCTCGCAGCCCAATAACATACCGTATTATCTCCTATTATCCGGTTTTCCGCCAAGACTGGCGTCCCTTAAGGCTGGACGGTGCATGGAGTTAGAAATCGGCCCTTTCAATTCGCCTACTTAACACGGTTAACTAGAGGGCGGTTTTAGGTGTCTTGTGATCCAACACTAAGTTGGTGGCCCTTGTTTGATCACCATCTGAACCCTTGTAAATGAGTGAAAATAGGTGAAAATGAGTGATTGCGACACACTCAGCCGCAGTGTTGTAGACACCTAAAACCACCCTCTAGTTACCGTGTTATGTGGGTGTATTGAGAGGACAGGTTTCTGACTCCATGCACCGTCCCACACTAAGGAACGCCCGGTCTTGGCGGAAAACCGGATAATAGGAGATAATACGGTAAGAGAAAACCAAAAACAATTTCAATCTCAACCCCAACGTGCGCTACACGCGCCACAATCAAATCAGCCTCACTGGTATGGGCTCAGCCACATGTGGCTCAGGCCCCTTCCACGACGCCACCAAAACCAGCGCAAAATCAGTTGAACCCCGCTCCCCTGCCTGCGCCGACCAGAGCCCCAACAAAGAGGACCCGGTCAGCCCCAAATCGTCCGGAAAACCAAAACAAAATGGTACATCGTATTCCCAGAAGGCGTGCCCTCCAGGTACCGCTGCCCTGGTGATGAATCCGACACCGACCAAGGACTTATTCGATGGTAACGGGCTCCCTGCCCGAATTCCCACAAGCATGAAGCCATCACGAGATAGACTCCAAGGGCGTTGATCGGGTGTTCCCCCCGCGCACAGACAAAAATGACCTGTTACCCAAAGGTGAAAAGCCTCCTTTGCTGGCATAAAAAAACGTTGCTGGCATTCTATAGGGGTGGTCTGAGATCCGCTGGTATACAAGTAGAATAGGTTTTCCCACCGGTTCGGCCACAGCAACTCTACTGTGCCTCGCTGAGGGCACTACCTCGCTCAGGGCATGGTTGGTCTAGACTTTGTCCATTCCCGCAACACAGCAAAGCTGGGAATCTGTGAAATTCGAGTACAAACAGAGGGATTCTTCTGCTCGGGGCTCCACTAACTAACTGTAAAGACAGGAGTAGATATAAAAGCAATGGTGCCTTTCTCCCATCCTCCTATCCTTCCATCGATCGCTACATAGGTTCATTCTACATATGTTCCCCTTCCCCTTCCGCAAAACTATCATGCTATCATATGATAACAAAGAAAAGAATAAATGTCACAGAGAAAACTTCTTCCGGCTATATAGCTTCAGTGCGTTCGATTTTGTCTCCCATATCCTTCTGGGGCTCCACCGATCCCGAGCGCATATCCGGAAGTCTGTCTGCATGATATCGGGGGAGGCTGCGCCTATGCTAAGCGAGCCGAGCAACTTGCCCGCGGCGACGGATCAATTCTGAGCGAATGTCTGAACTTCTTTATCTGAGCAATAGCGGGATATGATGTCTGCATCCCCGATAGGCGGATCATGCTGAGCATCATCGAACACTTTCAATTGAGCTTGGGTAAAGCAGCCGGCGTTAGCAGCTCGATTAAAGGAGTTTTCAACAAAATGATTGGTGCACAGTGGATTGAATCAGGGGAAGGTGGGAGAACCAAAGACTTTTACAGGTAAGATGACAAAAAAACAAATCAGATGAAGAATAAAGAAACGAGTGACTGATACACTGTGTGCAGAAGATAGAGCGAAGAGAAAGGCGAATGTCTGATTGATGATCGAAACAATGAACAAAGGGAAAACAGGAGTCCTTTTATCCTCCATTCTGACATACGACGACCCGCACATGCCAATTCTCTCCTTGCCTTTCCTCCACTACCCATCTTTCCCGAATCTCGTCCACCGAGGTAAAATCCGATTTACTGAGGGTCTGGGAAAGCGCTTTGCTGTCAGTATCATAATAGACTGAGGGATGTCGGGTTCGGTCGATATCATAGATTTTGTGTGGGTTGCGGCGACGCTAGTGTGTTTGGTGTTGTTGCACCTTTGACTTAAGGTGTTTCACGGTTGGTGATCCATGATAAACTAGGTAAGAAGGGTTGTGCCTGATCTGTATGAAGCTAACCGTGGTGCAGTAGGTATCAAACAATGGTGGTCTGGAACTAGTTCATTCTAGTAGCCTTTCAATAAGTGGTTGTCCTCATAGTAGAATTTTTTCGCCAATGAATCTGTATGTAGTGAGCAGCAAAATTCCAACAAGGAGAGCTTGCAAAGTAGGAGATATGAAAAAATAGAGCACCTGTCTAATGAAGTAACTGTACCGAAAGGTCTTCAAGGGAGGTGCTGGGTGACGACTTGACAAGCCCACGCAAATTCCTGCCCTACCTTTGAGACATTGAATGTGCGGAAGGGCCAACCATGAGCTACCAACTCAACCGGACAAAAAATAACCCTGAAGATACTAAAGTAATAATCGTATAGTGGTTCCTAGTAGTAAAGCTGTAAATACACTTAGTAGAAAAGGGTTTTACAGTGTTTATTTCTGTGCTTGGACTGCAGTTGCCGGCCACACGGTCGGTTACAAGTTCCCAGCATTCATTCTCACCTCATATAATTATAATTCCCGGCCCACGAAGTGTTGAGAAACGGGAGAACCAATTCCATACCGTGCTGTGAGCGAGGAAATGAATCCCATTGACCGAGAGATATACCATCCAAAAAGTGAAACTTGTTCAAACTACTCGCACAGTACCTTGCCTCAGGCCCACAATAAACAACCTCTCCCAATTAGTTATGGTAGTTTATGCTGAAATCCTGGAGAAAATTCAGAAAAATACCAGCTGGACTCAACTAATTCTTGATTTTTTCTAATTTTTTACATTACTTTTGCATTACTTAGTGAATAAAAAGACAAGGGAAACTGTGTGCATTGGAAAATATTTGTGGTTCCTCATAACATGAAATCTTGTGATAGTATGTTTTTGCCAAGAATGTTATTCTGAAGGTGCCCCCCCTGTTTTCCATCGAAGGTTTTCTTGGTCGGAAAAGGTTTCTTTGTCCTCTCAAATCCTTCTTAACTCTATGTCTTTCCAATCCAGGTACTAGTTAGGCGTGATAGGTGTTCTCTCTTTCCACCATTTTTGTTCTTCTTATGTTATTTCTATGAAGCCTTGTGTTTTCTGGATTCCGTATTGGGAAATTATGGGATCCCGCTTGTGATGGCGGCTGCACTCCTTCACTACATAGCCTGGCTGCACCTTTCTTCCCATTTAGATGGATACTGTTTTCTGATGGACAATCTTGACCGTTAACTATTGCCCATTTTCTGTCATAACAATCACGCATTTCTCCAGGGAGTAATTCATGACACTGAGTGACGTCCTATGACCGGCATTAGCCAAGGTGGATTCCCCGACTAATAAGTTGCATCGAATACAGGTATTGTGGCATTATGGTCATGTAATATTACTCACTTAGTGCAGCAAGAAAAGTTCTATACTTGAGAACCGATTTTGGCCACCCTTAATCTAAGCGAGGTACTCTCTCCACCATATAATCCATGGAAACAATAAGTTTAATTAAGGAAAGCTTTGTTTGAAGTAATATATTGTGATAAAAATAGCATATACTATAGCTTGGCAGACATGGTCGGACTGGTCCTGGTCGAGTTAGTTTCGATAATCCTGACTGTTCAGGTGGTCTAATTTCCACCATTAGACTAGACTTGACTTTAGACCTGACTAGCTAGTCCAGTCCAGTCTTCCGCCGACCATTCGGAACCCTGCTTTCAGTACTCTAACTTACTCAAGTACGGTACGTTGTTTCGAGTCAGGCATTAGTAAACGAAATGGCCCTCCCATGGACTCGTGAATCGTGCAGGTTGGGGACCTTGTGAATCCGGGTGTGGCCTTGTGGCTTGTCCTGAATAAAATCATGAAATATCACGTATCATACCAAGACAATTCTCCGCAGAGATTTTGCCTAGCCACAGTACAGAGATACGATATACAGAAGGTTCCCAATCCGCATGTCTCATCAGTCCATGGGATAGCCGAACGCAGTGTTCCTAACCGCCTAGTCCGCCCGTCTTCGGGACGGACTACGCCCGGGAAGGTGAAGACCGGACGGACCATAGGGGACTATAGTCCCACGCTTGGACCTCCTGCACCAGCCAAGCTGAAATCATACACCTCCAAACGAATTCTTCTCACATCATGAGACATCACTCTTCCAGTCCCCTGCCATCCCTCGTGGCCCCCACCGTCTCCGGCCATCCCCTGCCGTCCCAGCCGTCCACCCCCTGCCCTAAACTAAAATATCTCACCCTGTAGGGCCTGCCGTCCTGCTAAAACATTGCCGTCCTGCACTTAGGCTACCCCGGACGGTTGGGAACACTGGCTGAACGGCGAAACGGCCGATGACGAAAGACAGCGGTGGGCGGAACGAAACGAAACGAAACCCCAAGATCAAAAAAACCATAGATTGCCAATACACACAACTTTGAGAGGGGAAAAACTTCTCATTCAGCTCACGCTTACACTCCACGATACTCAACTAACTAAAACTTACAGTGAAAACAGGGGTGTAAATAGAACAATAGCCGAGCTCTCTTCTATCCTCCTATCCTTCCTTCAATCGCCACACAGGTTCATTCTCTTCCAGGTATGCCTCCCTTTCCCTTCCGCAAGGAACTAAAGTTTGTCTTGCTAACAAGCGAAAAAACTAACGTTAAAAAGAAAACTTCTTCAGGCTCCATAGCCTCCGTGCGCCCCACCCTCCCTCCCATATCCTTCCGGTGCCCCACCGATCGCGGATACTTCTCCGGGGTTTGTCGAACGATATCGGGATAGGCTGCCCCTACGTTGAGCATGCGGAGCAGAATCAAAGAACTTGCTCCCGGCGGGTGTATCATTCCAGAGCGCATGTCCGAACTTTCACTTTGCGAACCACAACGGGATAGGCTGTCTGCATGCCCGATAGGTCAAGCATGCTAAGCGACATTGAAGAATTCCGATTCTAGTTAGAAGGAATGGGGGCTCTCTTTGGTTCCTTTAGTTTTTCCCATACGGTTGCTTCGAAGGCCTTCATTTTCTTGATTCAAGTTGTCGGAACTGAGCGATCCCGGTGGTAATGGCAGGTCTGTGCTATTTCACTACATGGCTGGGCTATATTTTTCTTATTTAGATGGATACAGTTTTCCAATCAAAAATCTCTGCGGTTAACTATTGCCTCTTCTCTGTCTAAACGGTCGCCCATTGCTCCATCAAGTAATCCACATTACCGAGTGACCTTCTGTGGTGCCGGTCAGCGATAGTGTAGTGTTGGACATATGGGAAATGATGCCGGGACCTGCAAGACCCCCTGCTCAATAGCATTTTATCAGCATCTCACCTGCCTATCCTGCTCCTCCGATTTGCCCTATGGGCTGGGTTCTCCTGCATGGCCTCATAGAGATGCCTCAAGACATCCCTCTCGTCTTCACCATTTGATTATGCTCCCCATCCCATATCATATATCAGGTAAAGTTGGGCTGATATAGGTCTCTCACCGTTTATGAGATTCCCTACCAGGTGATCCTATAGGCGTTATAGTGGAGTAAATATATAAGATTAGTATGCAGCTTTTATATAAAGGTGGTTCTTTCTAGCATATTCTGGTTTTTATATAAGGGTGTGCCCAACAGCCGGTATGAAGCTAAAGCTATTTATAAATGTTATCGTGTTTGTGGTAATATACATCATGATTCTATATATTTGTGGTAGGGCTAAACTCTATCCATGACTAGCTCTAATAGTATAATGTACAGCGCCAGCAAATGAAAATTATGAATAAAAATACAATGCCATCGTAATATCTCTAGCACATGCCCAAAAGAAATGCTATAGCCGTTCTTGGGCCTTGTTTCTCTTTTTTCCACCCAGCAGGGGAAAATATGTTGCGCTATAATCTGCCTATACCTGCGCATCCGAGAAGTCTTCGGCGGTGGTTCTTCGGGAGTGTCATTGTCCTGTGGGACTGGTGATCGCACCACCTCCTCATGAATGTCGCTAGGAGCACATGGGAGTGGCGTTATATCATCGTTGTCCGGCTGGTCGGGAGCGACATCCCCCGGTGCAACAGGTGACCGCAGCGCCCGCTCATTGTAATTGCTGGAAGTGCCCTGGGGTGGTACTGGACTGTTGTTTGGTTTGTCGGGATTGGTAGCGCCTCGGGAGAGTAGTAGCATCGCTACCCCCTCATGCCCCATTCTAGAAGCGACACAGAATGGTGTTTTAGCATTGTTATCTGGCTGGTTGGGATTGACATCGTCCTGTGCGAGTAGTAGTCTCACCACCCCCTCATGCCCTTTGAAAGAAGCCCGCCAGAGTGGTGTTCGACCATCGTTGTCCGGCTTGTCGGGGCTGACATCGTCCCGTGCGAGTAGTAGTCTCACCACCCCCTCATGCCCCTTGAAAGAAGCGCACCAGAGTGGTGTTTTACCATCGTTGTCCGGCTTGTTGGGATTGACATCGTCCCGTGCGAGTAGTAGTCTCACCAACCCCTCATTCCCCTTGCAAGAAGCCCACCAGAGTGGTGTTCCACCAGAGTTGTTCGGCTTGTCGGGATTGACATCGTCCCGTGCGAGTAGTAGTCTCACCACCCCCTCATGCCCATTGCGAGAAGCCCACCAGAGTGGTGCTTCACCATCGTTGTCCGGCTTGTCGGGGCTGACATCGTCCCGTGCGAGTAGTAGTCTCACCAACCCCTCATGCCCATTGAAAGAAGCCCGCCAGAGTGGTGTTTCACCATCGTTGTCCGGCTTGTTGGGATTGACATCGTCCCGTGCGAGTAGTAGTCTCACCACCCCCTCATGCCCATTGCGAGAAGCCCACAAGAGTGGTGTTCCATCAGAGTTGTCCGGCTTGCCGGGATCGATATCGTCTTGTGCGAGTAGTAGACTCACAGCCCCTTGATTCCCTTCCTGAGCAGCTAAAATGAGCGGTGTGGCCCCCATCCACTCTCCTTGATTAATATCACTGCCTTGCCCCTCTATGAGGGCAGCCACCATCTCGTCAATTCCGAAGTACGATGCACAATGCAGGCCTGTAAATAGGTGATGAGTAGGCTGGGAAGAATGGTATCCCAGAATTTTGTCTAAAAGTATGGTCGACGCTATATGGCTATCGTATCGGCTTAACAAGTCGAGTGCAAGGAATTTGGCGTGGTCCGAGAGTTCAATTTTTGCGTGCCTCCCCCAATGCAAAGATGAATATTCGAGAAATGGCATATCTCTAAGGTTTGAAATATTGTCGGCTGGAAGCCTCTTCACCTGGTCGTAACTTAGATAAGTCAAGCATGTTTGGCCAAGTGTTCTGTGGGCATCAGGAAATACCCCAGGCCGTAAAAGGTATTCTTGAAGGGTGTAGTGGATTAGCCGGATCGTCGATGTCTCTTTATCAACCACGGCAAGTCCGAAACATGACCCTAGCACTGTATCAAGCGGTCGGACGTTCTCAAGGTCAATGTCCGTTGCCTCCATTTCTACAGCGAGAGCGTGACAGAGTTCGTTGATCCGCAGCGGCCGTTCCGCATGGGATACCCACATTAGCACCTCCATCCCGAGTCTTGATCGGTCACCCTTCTGCTCCCTTATTCGCCGTAGTGTTTGGTCGTACACACTGTCCAGATCGACACCGGTAGTGGCCACCTTTCGCAACATGTCCTTTCTCCTCGCTACTGATGTCTCGCCCAAAATCGCGTCGATATTTAATGCCACAAGAAGAAACCTGAGTAGAATGTCAATCACTGATTCAAATTTATAATCGCGTTAATCCTACTCACATATCAGATGCCTTTTCCAACATTGTTTTCATAATATCATCTTTCAGGTTTTCCGTCATCAAGTCCTGATCTCGCACATCGTCATCGTCCATCTTCCGGGTTAGGTATCGAGCGATATCCCCTTGGTCAGGGACAATGTGCATTGTGTAGGCTCCTTCCGTGAGATGCCTGTCAAGTTCTCCACGAATGTGCGGCCTCCCTGTAAGAAATAAACGTGTGTTTGGCGCTTCTTGAATGATCTGTTGTAGTGCGCGGAGGAACTCGGATCGATGTTGAGGCACTAACTCATCCATTGCGTCGATGCAGATATATACTCGCTCGAGGGAACTAATTGTTTTGACGAATAATCCCAGCATCTCTGGCAACCGGAGACCTTTTCCACCTTTCTTCCTTGACTTCTCAAAAGCATCCTTAATTTCGCATACGTTCCCCACCGCTCCGAGGACAACCTGCCTGAGTAGGCCCCCTATCATATTCGCGGGTGATTGGTCCTTCTGTGCCTGGTAATCGCAGTAGAGTGACAAAACCGCGATATTCTGTCCATCGGCTTGCTCGCATAAGGTGTCAATTACTAATGAACTGATTTATTTCCTCGTTAGCATCGTCTATCGTCCCTGGAAGATACCCCGGTACCTTATATATGTTTTTCCAACTCCCTGATCCCCATAACACAGAAGAGTGGGACTCCCTGAGCCATTCTGATTCTTGCGCCATGACACAAACTCATTCTTCTTTAGAACCCAGTCCCCAACACCATCCAGCCGCCGGTTCCTTACATCTTCATGCCTCGCATGGGGCTCGTGTGGAGACAACCATCCTTGGATTCTTAAAGACTCTTCACTTGTTCCCACGTTGATGATATTATTATAGCTGTTTAACACATTTCCGACGTTTTGATTGGAGTCGCCGTGGATACTATTGCTCGTGTTATTGTCGGCACGGGTGTTGGATATGCCATACGGGAAGGGATCACGAGTGAGACTTGGTCCTCCGTTCCCACTAGGTATTGTGTTCATATTGGATCAGGTGCGTTGATAAGTCTGATCATACGGCACCACACTGGTAGGAGAGTGTATCGAGGAGGTTGATGGACTTCTTCCCTCAAGGCTAGGAAAGCGGGGAATGGTTTCATAGATTGAGACAAGGTGATTGTTTTAGATGGAAGTCTTAGCCAATCATTCTATGCCAAGGCCGCCACCGCACCTCCTCACCGGAAGACGACTCCCAATAGAACATGTTTTATAGACTGCCTAACACTATTTTGCAATAGCCTCCCCATATACAAGTACGGTACTTATATCACAAGAATACCCTTTTAATAAACTTGCCTCTATAAGTGCAATGAGAGACATTATCACTTTTTGTCCACATTCGCACGAGCTACCAGTTACTTATTATTGGGGCGGTAGGGCGCATAGGATCGCTTGCGAGTACATCTACCGGTACAGCCGCGTTCGCAAAGTTCTCGCTCCCTCCCGAGTACCAGAGTAATTAGAAACGCTTTGCCTACCCTCTCCCTTAATTATTCTGTACGATAAATCGTGATAAGGGTTCACAATGCCCCTAGGGGCATATCCGAAAAATAGTTATCAGAAGGCTTCTTGTTCTATTGTAAATAGGTATTGTTCTTGAGGTACAAAGGAGGGTGCGAGAATTTTGCGAACGCGGCTATACTTTACCTTGAGTTTCGGAATATTCGCTAGGACCGAGTTGTATGCTGGGCTCAGGTAAAGTAAAGTTATCAGCTTGGTTAAAGGAGAGCTTGTGGTGTGGCGATATGAAAAAATAGTACCGGTATGCCTCGCTAATGGAGTACCCAGGCCAAGGTTCCTGTGGATTCTGTGGATTATGTAACTGCGCGCTGTTCCAAAATATTTGCTGCTTATGAGGTAACTTATCTCACGGCTTGACGCCAGTCTCCAGTTTGACCCATGACGACACCTATGAGGAATTATGAAATTTTGATTTAACCAAAACCAAACTCTCTCCACAAGAAATTCAGGGTCATAAAAAAGAGGAAAGAAAATGGAAGACTTATTTTCAAAGACTTAAAACAATGTATCAGAAAGCCGAAAGGCCGTTTAAAGCCCTAGAGGGTATTTGGTAGTGGTTGGTAATTCTTAAATCTACATACATTGAAACGGTGTTGAGCCGAAGCTAGCGTTGAGCGATAAGGCGCCTCCTAGAAGTGCTGCAAAGATTTCGGAACAGCGCGCAGTTAAATAACCGGCAGGAACCTTGGCACGGATATTGTGCATTACCATAACCGTACTCGAGCGCAAATTAAGATGCGGAAGAAGTGACAAACAAAATGTATGGCACCATAGATATCAAGGTCACTCTTTCCGGATCGTTAGTTTGCGCTCGAGTAGAATGCCATGAAAGTCAGAATAGCACTAGTGATGATGTTCTTGAACCTGCCCAATTGCCGCTCTCAATATGTTTAGACTGTAGCGACTTGGCGTTCTCCGTGACTTCCTGTTAGTTCGGCTGCCTCATTTTAATATTAGTTCGCTTTAGCGCCATTCCGACTCTCATGAGATTCTACGGTAGCAAAAGTAACCGAACATTTGACGCTGCAAACTTCCGCCATGCAGTACTGGGATCGTAACCCAGCCCCCTCACTCCTGAACACACCATACCCTTATCACCACAATAAATCTCAATCAAGTAGATAGATAATACACAAGGTATTAATTAGAATCATAGATTCGTTTTATTTTTAAAATATTTTTTGGTCATGATTTTAGACATCGTTTGTTGAGCTGGGTGTTGGCAAAGAAGGGTGAGCCGTTGCATCGCAATGTTTGGTTGCTTTTGCTAAGAGGCCATAGCAAAGAACAAATGTCACAAAGAAAACTTCTTGCAGCTCCAGTGCCTCCGTGCATCCGATTCTCTTTCCCATATCCTTCCGGCGCTTCGCCCATCCCAGGAGTATATTCTAAGGCTTGCCTGAACGATATCGGGGTAGGCTGCGCCCATGCTAAGCTCGCTGAGTAGTATCAAAGAACATGTTCCCGGCGAGGTATTAATCCTGGGCGCATGTCTGAAGTTCTTTGCCTGAATGATAGCGGGATGGAATGTGTGTATGCACCGTAGGCTGAGCATGCCGAGCAGTATCGAATACATTCAACAGCTTGGGGAAAGCGGACGTTAGCAGCTCGATTAGTAAACCTTACAAAGTGGACTACATGAAAAAATCGAGCGCCTGGCTAATGGAGTATATACCAGCAGGTCTTCGAGGGTGGCGCTGAGAGCAACAACCGGACTGGCCTAGGCAAATTCTTAGTTCCCTACCCTACTTGCGGGCGATTGAATGTGCGGAAGCGGCAACTGCGAGCTACCCAACTCAACGACACAAAAGATAATTCTTAAGATACTAATGAACTAATGATAGCGGTTTCTGGAAGTATTGTCCCTGGACAAAATTAACCGCACACCCAAGCAACAGGAAAAACTTCTGCCACGACAACGCCATTCCCTCACCAACCCCACTACATGAAAACCAAAAAAAAAAAAAGTATTTCAAAAAAGTAAATACATAGTAGAATACAGAGAAATTGATCAAGAGAAATCTCTTCAGATGGTGTTGGAAGTGGGCGGTGATGGGGAGGGCTGCGTTGCCATAAATTATTGATGTGGGGTTAATTTTGTTCACTACCCATCAAGGTGTAAATACACTAAGTGGAAAATATTTTTACAGTGCTTACTCCCATGGTTGGACTGCGGTTGCCGGTCGCGAAGTCGGTCGCTGGTTCTGGACATTTAGTCTCACATCACGTTACCCAGATCTTTGGCTTGTGAAGTGTTCGGAAACGGGTGAACCCTTTCAATAACATGGGTGGATCAACGAAGGGCTCAACGAACAGCCTAAACAAAATCGCAGCTTTCTAAGTCATTTTTCGTGGAGCGCCCGCTGAGCCCCCCGCCCCTTCGACCCCTCCCCCATGCTACCATGCTCTTGGCGAGAAACTCTTCCGGATACCCATCGACCGAGAAATATACCATCCAAAAAGTGAAGCTTGTTCAAAGGACTACCTTGCCTCTGGCCCACAATAAACAAATTCCCCCTATCACTTACTTTATGTTAAAAAATCTTAGAGAAAATTCAAAAAAATACCAGCGGGCCCTAAGTAGTTCTTGATTTTTTATCATTACTTTTGCATTACTTGGTGAATAGAAAGACAGGGGAAACTGTGTGCATGAGTAAATATTTTGTGGTTCCTCATAACATGAAACCTTGTGATGGTGTCTTTTCGCAAAGTTCTAATGATACCCCCCCTGTTTTCCGTGGTATGCTAAAGGTTTTCTTGTTCGGAAACGGTTTCTTCGTCACGGTCCTCGCAGATCCTTCTTGACTCCTCTACGTCATTTCGGGCCCGGCATTAGTTAGTTAAGAGTTTTATATCCTTTCTCTTCCCACCATTTTTGTTCTTCCCACGTTGTGACTTTGAAGGCCTATGTTTTATGGATTCCGTGTTGTGGAAATTCAGGGATCCCCGTGGTGATGACAGGACTGCGCCCCGCTCAATACATAGCCGGGTTGCACGTTTGTTCCTATTTAGATGAATCCTTTCCAACCAGTAATCTCTACGATTAACCATTATGATATAACTTTTCTATCAAAAACAATCGCGCACTTCATTAAGCGTTTCATAGAACCGAGTGACGTTCTATGACCCCCATTAGGGAGAGTGCTCCCGAGTGGGAAATCATCCAGCAATTACACAACCCCCTGCTCTGTAGCATCTTATCAACACCTCTTCCACCCATCCCGCTCTATGGGTTAGGTTCTTATGAAAAGTTTCATAGCCAGGCGTCAATGCGCCCTCCCCCGTCTTCACTTCTCCGTCCAGCTCTCCATCTCATCACATTCATACATCAGGTAAAGTTAGGCTGGTGTGGGCATCTCGCTATTACAAGATCCTCTACCAGGCCATCCTACAGGTATTATAGTAAAATAAAGATATAAAATTAGGACCCTGCCCTGTAACTTATGTAGCTTTTATAGATGTTTTTTCCAGCGCATTCTAGCCTTTCAATAAGGGTGCTAGTGTATTTAGCGACCAGTAGAAAAGATTGATATAATATCATGCGATGTTATATATATCTATCCTGTAGTTCTATATATTGCGGTACGGCTAAACCTTATGAACGGCTACCCCTATCCGGATAAGGTATAGTACACAACCGGTAATCAAATATTATAAAGGAAACATATAACATCCTTGGCATATGCCCGATAGGAAATCCAATAGCCGCTGTCAGTTTTTCCTTCTCCGTTTCCCCGGCAGCCGTGGGGCGGGTTCCGCCATGGTCTGTCTACGCTTACGCAGCGAAAAAATCCTCGGTGGTGTTTGATCCCGGTTGTCCGGCTTGTTGAGAGTAACATCGCCCCGCGCGACAGGTGGCCGCACCACCGGCGCATGCCTGTTGCTGGAAGCACCCTGGGGAGGTATTGGACTATCGTTGTCTGGTCTGTCGTGATTGGCAGCGACTTGGGGGAGTAGTAGTCTCACCACCCCCACATGCCCCATTCTAGAGGCGACACAGAGTGGTGTTTCGCCAGCGCTATCTAGCGTGTCGGGGCTGACATCGTCCCGTGCGAGTAGTAGTCTCACCACCCCCTCGTGCCCATTGTCAGAAGCCCACCAGAGTGTTGTTCGACCAGAGTTGTCCGGCTTGTCGGGATTGACATCATCCCGTGCCAGTAGTAGTCTCACCACCCCTCACGCCCACTAGAAGAAGCACCCCAGAGTGGTGTTTCACCACCCTTGCCTGGCTTGTTGGGGTCGATATCGTGCCGTGCGAGAAATAGTCTTACGACCACTTCGTGCCCTTTGTAAGAAGCGAGAAAGAGTGGTGTTATACCAAGGTTGTCTCGTTTGTTGGGGTTGACATCATCCCGTGCGAGTAATAATCTCACCACCCCCTCATGCCCACCAACAACAGCGCCCCCGAGTGGTGTTTTACCTTCGCTGCCTGGATTGTCAGGGTTGACATCGTCCCGTGCGAGTAGTAGTTTTACCACCCCCTCATGCCCCAGTATAGAAGCCACAGACAGAGGTGTTTGACCACTGCTGGTTGGCTTTTCGGGATTGACATCGTCCCGTGCTAGTAGTAGTCTCACCACCCCTTCATGTCCGCTCCTGGAAGCCTGGAAGAGTGGTGTTTCGCTATCGTTATCTGGCTTGTTCGGATTGACATCGCCCCGTGCGAGTAGTAATCTCACTACCCTTTCATGCCCCTCACAAGCAGCGCCCCCGAGTGGTGTTCTACCATCGTTGTCTGGCTTGTCGGGATTGACATCGTCCCGTGCGAGCAATAATCTCACTACCCCCTCATGCCCATTGAAACAAGCACCACCGAGTGGTGTTCCACCGTACTTGTCTGGCTTGTCGGGATTGACATGGTCCCGTGCGAGTAGGACTCTCACCACTTCTGCATGTCCATAGAGAGAAGCCCATCGGAGTGGGGTTTCACTATGGTTGTCTGGCTTGTTGGGATCGATGTCGTCCTGTGCGAGAAGCAGCATCACGGCTCCTTGATTCCCCTGCTGAGCAGCCAAAATGAGCGGTGTACACCCCTCTCAATCTCCTTGATTGATATTACAGCCTTGCGCCTCGATTAAAGCAGCCACGATCTTGTCAATTCCGAAGTACGATGCACAGTGCAGGCCTGTAAATATGTAACGTGAAGGAGTATCCCAGAAAGAACGGTATCCCCGAATTTTGTCAAAAAGCAAGGTCGAAGATATATGATTTTCGTATCGACTTAATAAATCAAGCGTGAGCGATTTTGCGTGGTGTGAGAGTTCTATTTTTGCGTGCCTCCCCCAATGCAAGGATGAATATTCGAGGAATGGCATGTTTCCGAGTGTTGAAACATTATCGGCGGGGATCCTCTTGACCTGGTCATAATTTAAATAAGTCAAGCATGTTTGACCAAGTGTTCTGTGGGCATCAGGCAATACACCGGGCCGGGAAAGGTATTCTTGGAGTGTGTAGTGAATTAGCCGGACTTGCGATGTTTCCCAGGGTTCCGAATGGTCGGCGGAAGACTGGACTGGACTAGCTAGTCAGGTCGAAAGTTAAGTCTAGTCCAATGGTGGAAATTAGACCGACTGGACAGTCAGGATTATGGAAACCAACTTGACCAAGACTGGTCTGACCAGGCCTGCCAAGCAATAGGATATGCTATTTTTATCACTATATATTACGTTCAAATAAAGCTTTTCTTAAGTAAACTTATTGTTTCCATGAATTATTTGGTGGAGATAGTGCCTCGGTTAGATTAGGGGTGGCGAAAATAGGTTCTTGAGTATCGAACCATTTTTGGTTCACTAAGTGAGTGATATTACATGACCACATGCCACAATACCGGTATTGGATGCAACTTATCCATCAGGTAATCATATTTCCATCGCATATTATCCTCTCCAGGATATTCTATCCACCTGTATTGAGGGGCTGTTGATTCATAACGTGACAAGCAACTTTAGGATCCTAGTATAGCTATACTTCTATTGTTAGCGAGTGTTGGGCTTGGTGTGATTCAGAGTCATGCGATCTTGTATAAAGACTGGTCTGGGACCAGTCCAAACCAGACCGGACCACCCAAGTTAGTCGGGTCCAGTCACCGCCATCACTAGGACTGGCCAGCCCGGTCCCGCCTCCAAGACTTGACCGGTCGGACTATTCGGAACCCTGAATTGTTTCCTTGTCAACAACGGCAAGCCCTAAACATGACCCTAACACTGCGTCTTGTGGCGGAACGTTCTCAAGGTCGAAGTCTGTTGCCCCTGTTTCTACCGCCAGAGCATGACGGAGTTCGTCAATCCGCAACGGCCATTCCGCGTGGGATACCCACATTAGCACCTCCATCCCGAGTTTTGATCGGCTGCCGTTCTGGTCCCTTATTCGCTGCAGTGTTTGGGCGTAGACACAGTCTAGATCTACACCTGTCGTGGCCACTTTCTGCAAGACCTTCCTTCTCTTTGCTAAGGGGATCTCGCCCATGATTGCATCGATATTTAATACGGCGAGCAGAAACCTTATCAGAATATCAATTGGTCATCCAAATCTTGTATAAAATTCCTCATACTTACATTGCCGAAGTCTTTTCTAATATTGTTTTTATAATATCGTTTTTCAGATTTTCCGTCATCAGGTCCGGATCTCGAGAATCATCATCATCCATCTTCCGGGTTAGGTACCTAGCGATATCCTTTTGGTCGGGTACAATGCGTATGGTATAGGCCCCTTTCGCAAGATGGTTGTCAAGTTCCCCACGAATATGTGGCCTCCCGGTGAGAAATATTCGCGTATTCGGGGCCTCCTGAATAATCTGTCGTAGCGACCGGAGGAAATCTGATCGATGCTGTGGTAATAACTCGTCCATTGCGTCGGCGCAAATATATACTCGCTCCAGGGAACGTATTATCTTGACGAATAATTCTAGCATCTCGGGCAATCGGAGCCCTTGGGTTGACTTCTCAAAGGCATTCTTAACCTCGCCTACACCCCCCACTGCTCCGAGGGCAATCTGCCAGAGTAGACTCCCTATTATATTCACCGCAGATTGGTCCTTCCGCATCTGGGAATCGCAATAGAGGGACAATACCGCGACATTCTGGCCACAAGCCCGCCCGGATAGGGTATCTATTACTAATGAACTGATTTAGTTCCTATTAGCTTCGTCTATGGCCTCTAGAAATGTCCCTGTACCTTATATATGTCTTTCCAACACCTTGATCCCCATAACATAGAAGTGTAGAATTCCCTGCGCTATCCTGACTGTTGCGCCACTACTTAAACTTATTCTTTCGCAGAACCCAATTCCCAACACCATCCAGTCGCCGGTTCCTCACATCTTGATGCCTTGCATGGGGCTCGAGTGGCGATAACCGTGTTTGGATCCCGGAAGCTTCTTCACTTGTTCCCACGTTGATGATGTTATTATAGCTGTTTAACACATTTCCGATGTTTTGATTCGAGTCGCCGCGAATACTATTGCTGGTGTTATTGTCAGTACGACTGTTGGATATTCCATACGGGAAGGGATCACGAGTGAGACTTTGTCCTCCGTTCCCACTAGGTAATGTGTTCATGTTGGATAAGGTTCGGTGATAAGTGTGATGACAGCAGCACGCTAGTATCAACGTATTTTACCGGGTTCCGGTTCTGTACCCTGATGCGGCTCTCCATGGCAACCACTGGAACACCAAATCTATATTTTATTATCTGCACAACTAGTAGTGATACCATATTGAAAATATGTTAGAAAGTACTTTTAGAGATAGAGAATCTGAATCTGAAGTTTATATTTAATAATAAAAAATAATGCTTCTTGTATACTCACTTTATTCCAAACTGGTTCAAATAGTATCTTACCTCCAATAATAGTAAAGAAAGTTGAAACCAACCACAAAAATCATAGTTTAAGCAAATAATATAATCAACTAGGTTGTGTATTTGATGTATAAACTGCTTTGGTATTTGTTTGTAGCTATTTAGGAAGGCAGTGTGACTGGAAAAACAAGGATAGTTAAATATCTATCATAAAATCCAGACAGGGTGACAGCTGCTCATAGGGTTTACGTAATGTTCCAATACTTAGTAATCTACTTCAATTTAGTGATTCAAGATACTATATAAACCTCCAAGGCAGTTGGTAATGCCTTGCAAAATTTATTCTTTAGTTATTGGAAAGTAATTTACAGAGAAATAACACCCTTCAGCCTCAACCATGGAAGCTACACATGCAGGATGAAGCTAACAGCTTCGTTATATGGTCTATTCATAGAGCTAAAGCTATGGAATAAGTTTTAGTGCACTTGGATATTGAGATTTAGAGATCTCACACCTCTACTCTAAAAACACAGCATTTGGCTTGTAATATTTGGTGTTGGTAGAGTTGTGGTGCAAATTCTCTAAATCTCAAGCCCCAAGCATACTAAAACTTATTCCATAGCTTTAACTATATGAATAGTCCATATAACACAGCTTTTAGCCTTATTCGGCATGTGTAGCTTACATGGTTAAGGCAGGAGGGTAGTATTTCTCTGTAAATTTCTTTCCAATAACTAGTGAATAAATTTTGCAAGGCATCACCAACTGCCTTGAAGGTTTATATAGTATCTTGAATCACTAAATTGAAGTAGATTATAAAGTATTGGAATATTACGTAAACCCTATGAGCAGCTATCATCTTGTTTGGATTTTAAGATAGATATTTAACTATCCTTGTTTTTCCAGTCACACTGCCTTTCTAAATAGCTACAAACAAATACCAAAGCAGTTTATACATCAAATACACAACCTAGGTAATCATATTCTTTGTTTAAACTATTATTTTTGTGGTTGGTTTTAATTTTCTTCACTACTATTGTAAGTAACGTGCTATTTGAACCAGTTGAGAATAAAGTGAGTATACATGAAGCATTATTTTTTATTATTAAATATAAACTGCAGATTCAGATTCTCTATCTCTAAAAGTACTTTCTAACATATTTTCAATATGGTATCACTACTAGTTGTGCAGATAATAAAATATAGATTGGTGTTCCAGTGGTTCCAATGCTGAGCCGCATCTACATGATGAGCCATTGCACGGTAAATTACGTCAGATATTGTTAGGCGCACGGACTCCCCGTAAGGATTTACAGGGCAAAGTTACCCTACCTTGACGCACACCAACTTCGAAGAAAAAAGATAACACCCCCCTCCAGCCCGAAGCATTGGGACGGCGCGTCATCACAGGCCGCCTGGGTAGTTGCGTCCCAACACCAAAGACCACTATCAATGGAACACATCTTATCTCCTTGACTGGTGCGACAGTGGAAAATGTTGTACCGCCCCTGTCATGTTTAAGACACTGCTGACTAAGGCACCTGCTTCAGTATTCTCCAGTGATGATGCGCGTTGGTCTGGTCATACTGTTAATATTAGCCATGGTCTCAAGTTTGCACATCTGCGTATTTGTAGTAATTAACAAATTCTGCTTATTAACCAGTGTCTCAGACACTGACAGGGGCGGTACAACATTTTCCACCATCGCACCAGTCAAGGAGATAACACCGTATACGTCGTGGCTGTCCGTGCGACCGGATCCTGTTCGCAAGATATATGAGGGGAGACCTCCGGGCACCTTATGCAAGTGAAAGCAGGTGAATCGGACCACGGCGCATAAAGTTACAGAGACTCGAAGGCAAACAGTCGGAAGAGTGAGTCGAAAGTAACAGGACGTTTCGCACGAAACTTAGTCCTCTGGTACCTACTAAGTCGTGTAGAGTATGAAGGAGGTAACTATGCCCAGTAAGTGGATCGCGTGCATCCATAGAGGACAAGTTGGTAAAAGATGGAGTTCGAGGGAAAAAGCCTATAGGCACAATCTCGAGGACAAGTCGTGTAATGCCGGAAGACGAGAATGCGACATGCAGTCGCATGTCGAATTCTCGACGGAACCAACCAACGAAGAATGGCCATCTTCGGTCTAGCGAGTTAGACTACCCTCGATGAGCACGGGGGCAAGATAACTCGTAACCATTGTTGTCAACGGATAAAACGGATGAGCTGATACCTGACGTGGTCTCCACACCATCAGGAATAACAGAAGCGGAAAGACCGATAGGTTGGCTATAGGAGCGAAAGGTGTGGTAACGAGTTTTCAGGGTCTACGAGGGTTCGCACTCAGGTGAAGTTCGCAGAGTTGCGGACAAGGTACGTAGTTAGTAAAGAGTTAGCATGTATACCGTGATTGCTCAGACGCGGAATATAAATATCGAAGCCTCTTCGCTGCTACTAGACACAACAAGCACGGAGAAGAGATCTTATCAATATAATAAGTTATGTACACTTTATATGGTTACCAATACTTCGACTATCTACACCGAAGGGAATATTATATCCAGCCTACATTACTCGTGTCTTCTTAACGAGTTCTCCGATATAATTACGATTGAGCTCCTAGCTGTCGGAATACCTCACGCCGAAGCTACCACCTAACACATGTCGTGGGGGTTGGTAGACTTCTCTTGTTGAAATTCTCTGTATATTTCCTATGTATATTCAACACACTACCGTGTATTCTGTTACTTAGTTTGTGTTTCGGCTCTGCCTGTCTACCACTTACATTACTACAGCTAAGATATATAATATTATGGTGTTGTATTGTTTATTGCAGGATAATATCCCGGGATTTAACATGTGCTTTCCAATCAGGGGTTTAGGATTTTACAGTTGTTTATGCATCTCTTATGCACCATTCTTGGACATGATATTTCTAATAATCACTCCACACCCTTTTGTTTTCATGCACATTATTTGGGATTTACTTGGTTGGATTTCAGGGTCCAACATGTTCGCACTTAGGTTTCTTATATTGGTTTCCCTGTATTTCTCTTGCGCATATGGACGTGCACTTTTCTATAAACAAGGTGCTATGGCCCACCGGGCTTAGAAGAATTAAGAACCGGAACCCCTACCAATCCCTTCTTCACCTTCTCGCTAAGCGTGCCGCGCAACCCTTCTCGTACTTGCGAAGTATTCTCCACATAGAATAGATTGTGCCACATTCACATATTGAACACGAGTGGTCATAACCGTGTTTGGAACCCGGAAGCCTCTTCACTTGTTCCCACATTGATGATCTTATTATAGCTGTTTAACACATTTCCGATATTTTGATTCCAGTCACCATTAATACTATTCCTGGTGTTATTGTCAGTACGACTATTGGATATGCAATACGGGAAGGGATCACGAGTGAGACTTGGTGCTCCATTCCCGCTAGGTAATGTGTTCGTGTTGGATAAGGTTCGGTGATCAGTGTAATGACAGCCGCACTCTAGTAGCAGAGTGTATTGTGTGGGTTGGTAGACTTCTCTGCCCAGGGCTAGGAAAGCGAAGAATGGTTTCACAGATTGGGACAAAGCGATTGTTTAAGATGCAAGTCCCGGGCAATCATTCCTTGTCAAAGCTATCATCACCTCTGATCCCCAGAAGCCGACTCCTGATGGAATGTAACAATCCTCTTGTTAAGTAGGTATGCAACAGGCAACAATAGTCGTCTCCTAAGTAAGCAAGTCTCCCGCTTCTACAATAGGGCGTACGGAAGTACTATCTCCTCAGATAGTGTGGAACTAGCTTGCTTGTCTTGAGTGATCCGTCGAAGAATAATATCACGTCAGATAGTAAGATTGGTGGATTGTCATACTTGATAGAACTATCACAATAGTCCTATATTCGGTCAGCCTGTCGAGACTATCACAACAGTCTCTGGGTTCTTAGAGCGTAGGCTCTCGTAGAGGAGGAGTGTATGTAAGATAGTAAAGAGTACTCGTATTGCAATCTCTTGAGTATAGAAAAGTACTTACATGGTTGCGTGAAGATTCTATCCCTTGGTCGTTTTTTATTTTTATTTTTTTATTTTGTAATCATGAGTTCATTGTTTCTAGGTACAAAAAGCCTCATGCAGCGCTAGCTATGGAGAAAACAAAACCTATAAATGCAAACCCAGTGCGCGCTTCACCTCTTCATGGGAAAAATCAAATACCCTGAGTCGATAGGAAAAGCCTCCCCCGCCTAGCACCTAAGATAATATACCCCAGACACGTAAGGAAACAATACATAGAAACAAACAGGTAGAGAGACCCAAACCCGTCAGCATGGTCCCCAAAACAAAAGAAACCGCCTGTTCGAAGGCCAGAAATGCTGGCCTGAGGGGGGTGGATAGATGATTGTGGACAGGAGAAAACACGGAAGCCGTGGGCCCACTAAAACCACGCGCGCGGTCGTGCAGGTCATTACATCGATCCAAAGCGTTGGACAATAGCCACGGAGGCAGGGCGATACCACGACTAGGCGTAACCGAGGAAAGGTCAAATGATCGGTGGCGGAGCAGTAGGGTGCCAGCCGGTGAGTAGCACTAGGGTGCCAGCCGGTGAGTAGCACTAGGGTGCCAGCCGGTGAGTAGCAGTAGGGTGCCAGCCGGTGAGTAGCAGTAGGGTGCCAGCCGGTGAGTAGCAGTAGGGTGCCAGCCAGAGGGGGAGGTTTAGCAGTAAGGTGCCAGCTAAAGGGGCAGTACAGTGCCAGCGGAGAGAACCGGGAGGGAGGAGGAGGAATGATCGCGAAAGGGCTAGCCACAGCTGACAAACTGGCCATAGCAAGGGCTTTGGGGCTGATGACGAGACCGGGACAAGACCGTGATGTTACTAACCGAGGCTTTCCCCACCAGAGGTGCAAGCCCAGCAAGCCAAGGCCTACTTCGACCGTGAGTCCGACACCCTAACGCCGACGGTGAACGAAGCAAGAAGCTTTCCGACCGTGCAAAATGCTAAGCGAGGTGCAAAGCAATTGTGGGGTAGGGGGGAGAACCGAACTTCATGAGCGGTTGTCAACGATGAATGGGAACGAGAACCCCAAGGTGGAGAGGCAGACGTGCCTCAGAAGAGGAGGGAAGATGGCTTAACGTCAACCCCTAGGCAGTAGCCATGATGGGGGAAGAGAGGTGGGTGGGGGAAAGTGACGATGATTTCCCGTGGTGTTGAGATTTCAATCGCCGGAGATGGAGGGGAGATGGTTCGTGGTCCTATCCCTTGGTCGGAACCAAGCGGCTTATATAGGCATCTTCTCACAACCCTAACCCTGGTGACTCATCACCTAGTGCTACATAAACCTCAATGACTCGTAGTGAGTCATACCGCGAAATCCATCGATAACTCATAGGAGTCATCGCGCACATTCCGTTAACCAATCAAAACTCATAAACCAAGTCATGTGCTCGAGTAAGTCACATGCGTGAAACCCATGACTCATAATGTGAGTCATGTGCAAAAGTGATTACATCATATGACGTCACAATCGTGAGTCATGAAACAAACAACCAATCAAAATATAACGATGACTTGCAAGTGCGCAGTCATGTGAGAATTATCAGTCAAGTGACGTCATAATGTGAGATCCAACATACCTTATGACTAATAAGTATTAGTCATGAGAAATCTCCCTTGCTTAGTTACTATTGGTGACATTAGCTCCTGTCACCCACTAGCATCGGTCCCCCGATGCCAATTGCCCAGATCTAACAACCTCTGCCCTACTCTTTTGAGCTCCTTTCGGAGGCTGTGGTATCTGTGCTCGAGCTCCTCGCTTGCTCACTTCCTGGTTTCCATTTCGTTTTTCAACCTTGCTAAGCTGAAGCTGGTTCCCGCGACCGTTCTGCGATGTCCTTGTATCTCTTCGTGTATTCCGCTTATCGTGGTCTGCTGCTCTGTTATCTTCTGTCGGTATTAGTCTTGGTTTTTCTGGAATTGGTCCTGTTCATCCAACAGTTCCTGGACTTGCCTCTGTAGTGCTCCGACGTCTGGTTGGGTTTTTTCGCTCCCCTCCCCCTCCTCCCGTGTCCTCACGGCACCGAACTTCCTTCACTGCTCTGGCTCGAGGTGATTCCGGTGGCATCTCGACAGAGCTTTTCTTTCCCCGTTTTCCTGTGGGTAATACCCCGCTGTTATTTTTTCTTGGACCTGGACAAAGCATTTGTCCTCGTAGCATTTGTCCCACGTGGTGTCCTTTGGGTAGTGTTTCCTCTATTGTTTCTTGTTTCAGTGCGATATTGGTACTGATGGCATAGACCGAGATCGGTCTTGGGGAAACCATCCCGAGGCTTCCTTGTCCCGAAAGTGGGTCCTGCACCCGTCGTCGTAACATGCTGTCCATGACCGCTGGTCGTGCTCCTGGCGAGCTCATTCTTGCCTTTCCGCTTCTTCCCACTGGTGTGGGGCTCGGTATGGGGTGCAGGTTGGTAGTCCGAGGGTGGTTCCCCATCCTTCCTGGGGGGTCTTGGGTGTCGGTGGTCTTGGTGTCGTCATTCTTCGAGGCGGTGGTGGGGGTGGTGTGAGTTGCGGTGTTGATGATCTAGAGACCCGCGTCTCTCTGTTTGCTTGTTCCTCGATCTTGATTGTGAGAGGGTTTCCTTGAGTACTGTTGGTGGAACTGTTGCTCAGTGATGTCTGCATTTTCGAAGTCGTTGTATCGCTACCTGACTTTCTCGTGTTCGGGAGGATAACCTGTCCACTTGGCTTGGTATTGTCTTTTTCCGTAGTGTAGACGTGAGTCGATTATCTCCTCGAGTTCGTATTCTGGTTCTCGTTCAATGAGAATTGGAGGTGGTGGTTGTGTTCGTTGCGAGGCAAGCTTATCGTCGTGGTAGTGTTCAAGAAGAGAGATGTGGAATGTGTTGTGGATCCTCATCGAGAGTGGAAGATCGAGCTTCTAAGCACTTCGTCCTATCTTTGCCAAGATTTTGAATAGTCCGACTTTTTTGTAATCCAACTTCTTGCATGGCCGTGTGGTGCGTATGTTCCTTGGCAACAAGCAGACTATATCTCCTGATTGTAAATTCGGATCGGGTTTTCTTCCCGCATCATAATATTTCTTGTGCCTTAATTGCGCTTCCATCATTTCGGCCTGTAGTATGTCGTGTAATTTACTCATGTTTTCTGGTGGTGTGATTTGTCCTTGCATTAGGTGTCTGATCGTCTGATATTCGGGGTTGATTCCGTAGTTCGTGAAGAATGGTGTGTGTTTACTGCTTTCTTGGTGCCCATTGTTGTATGCGAACTCCGCCATTGGTCGGAGCGCCTTCCAATTATCTTGTTGATAGTTGACGTATGCTTAGAGGTATTGTTTCAAAGTGGAATTTGTCCGTTCCATTTGTCCATCCTTTTGCAGGTGCAATGCTGTACTCAATCTTCTTTCAATTCCCAGCTGTTTGGTTGTTTCCTTCCACAAGTCGGATGTAAATATGGATCCCCTATCTGTTATGATGTCCTTGGGAAGTCTGTGTAGTCGAAATATTTCCCGCATAAATAGTTCCGAGAATTGCCATGTGTTCATTTCTTTGGTACATGGCAGAAAATGAGCCATTTTTGTGAGTCAATCAATGACGATAAGGATTGCGTCATTTCCTTCCGACTTTGGTGAGTCCGTGATGAAGTCCATTGATATTGATTTCCACGGCCGATTCGGGGCTTCGTTTGGTTTCATCAGGCCATATGGTGCATGTCATACCACTTTCGTCCTTTGGCATGTGTCGCAGTTTTTGACGTATTGTTTTATCTTATCTCGCATATGTGGCCAGTAATATCTGCGTTGTAGGAGTTCTGTTGTTTTTGCCATTCCTCCATGCCCTGCTTGAAGGATATCGTGATGTCGTCGTATAAAGTCCACCCTCATTCCTTCGTTGTTCGGCACCCAAATCTTTCCTTGATGCCATAAGTATCCGTCTTTCCACTCACATAGTCCTAGTGCGATTCCTGTCATTTCTTTGCTTCCTTGGTCCAGGGCTTTTCTTATTTTTTGGATTTCTTCGTCCCAAGCTGATTCGTCCTGAAGTTGCTTGTCATTTGTTTCTTCGAATCTTATTGTCTCCATTTCGTGGATGTCGGCTTTGAAGTATTATTACCCTAGCGGGAATAGCTTGCATAATTGTGCGCGAGGTATATGCCACCATAGGGGAGAGGATATATCCGAACCCAAGCTTCCTGAGTAGGGACGTCCCAGAGGCATCTGGGAGACTACTCAGGAACCACAAAGAGTTCACGTTTCAAGATATAGCTAACTGATTGGAACGATGATTAGAGAACCAGTTCCCTACTCTTACTAATGCATACGCATTATGCATTGATAGATGAATATCGGACTGGATCACTCCATATTCATGATACTATTGGTATGTAGGCATTTAGACTCCATATTCCATTATAGTCTCTCAGGACGAAGAGATCAAAGACTGACTACTGGTGGAGTGGGGACACCCACAGAAGAAATAGCAGTCGGGAGATTCTCAGAGTCAACCTGGGCAAGATTCAGGGTCAAACAGTGTTCGCACTTTGTTCTGACGAACTGAAGTCTTAAAAAGATACTTTTTTACTAGAGAAGTCAAAGTAGCGTGAACATTAGTATAAATACTAGGGCTCTCCCCGATGGTTGAGAACATCATCAAGCAACGGAGAAGAGACCTTAACAATATTATAAGTTATTACGATATTCCTCTATTACTTTATCGAACAATCCTTCTTGAGCCTTCCTGACCTGTATTCCGTTGTCGCGAATATCCTCGGCCTAGATAGCTCGGAATCCTACCGTGTTAGCTACCCCGTAACAAGTATTGCTCTTTTGGTAGGAGAATTCGTTTCCTTTTGTGTGAGCCTTTCGCCTCCTTCCTGGGGCATGTCGGCCTTTCGCCTGGTCAAGGCATCTGGCTTGCTTCCTTCTTTTCCTGGTCGAAATTCAATTTTGAAGTCGAAGCCGTTCAGGACTTGGTTCCATCATATTTGTCGTTGGGTCAGTTCTTTTGTGGTTGTAAACCTTATTAGGTTCGTGTAATCGGTTAGGACTCGGAAATGCTGTCCACTTCCTCTCTGGTATCGCCTGCATTCCTTCAGTGCTTGAACTATAGCTAATACTTCTTTGTCGTATGCGTCGTAATTGTATTTGGTAGGCGCCAGGGTTTTCTACCGATACGCTATTGGCCTCCATTTTCCGTCTTCGTCATGTTGAGATATTATGCCAGAGCCGATATATTTCGAGGTGTCGGTTTCAACAAGTAGTGGCCTCCCTGGCTTGAAGTATGTCAACACCGGGGTTGAGCATAGCTTCCATCGTAAGTCGTCAAAATCTGCCTGTTCGTTGTCTCCCCATTCCCATTTGACGTCTTTCTTGGTTCTGTCGTATAGGGGTTTGGCCGTCGTGCTAAATCCTTCGATAAACCGTCCATAAAAGTTGCAGAATCCTATGAACTCTTGGATTTCTTTTTTGTTGGTGGGTGGTTTCCAGTCCCATATTGCTGCCGTTTTGATCAGGTCGACTTTAACTCCTTGATTGTTGATGATAAATCCTAGGTATTCCGTTTCCTGTTGGTGAAACTCGCATTTTGATGGTTTGAGTTTCATCCCTTGCTTTTATATGGCACTGAGGATGGCTGCCATCTCTTTTTGGTGTTGTTCTAGGCTATCCGAATATATGAGGACATCATCCAGATATACTATGCAGCATATGTCGCTATATGACTGTAGGGTCCTGTTGATCTATCTTTGGAACGTGGCTGGTCGATTGGTTAGGCCAAAAGGCATAACCAAGTATTTGTACTTGCCGTATTTTGTGGTGAAGGTTGTTTTCCATTCATCTCCTTCCTTGATTGTGACTTTGTGATAGGAATCCTTGATGTCCAGCTTCGTGTAGTATTTGGCCGTTCGTAGCCTGTCCAAGGCTTCCCCTATCAGTGGTAGGGGGTATCGGTCTTTCTTGGTGACGTGGTTGAGTGCTCGATAGTCCACGCATAGTCGGAGATTTACGTGTTTGTTTTTAACGAACAGGATTGGGGATCCTCTGTCGGAGTGCGTTTCTCTTATCCATCCTCGTTCTTCGTTTTGCATAATATAGTTCCAGAGTTCTTTCAGTTCATCCTGGGAGAGGGCATAAATCTTTTTGACTGGCAATCCTTGTCCTTCCTCGAGTTGGATGTTCAGGTCCACTCCTGGTCGGTGAGGCGGCAGCTTCCTCTTTTCTTCTTCCTCGGATACTTCCAAGTATCCATGGTATTCTTGAGGCACCATTTCCTCTAACTTTCTTTCCTTGTGGTACTTCCCACTTTTAATGGCTTGCTCCGTGCTGATGTTGACGGATTCTAGGCTTATTCGTCCTTCCTTTTTGTTGTATTTGAGGATCTCTGTGGTTGTGGCGGGTCGTCAGTAGAACTTTCCGAAAGCTTGCGCACTAATCTCACAGATCTGTGCTTTGGCAGTTCCGGTGCTTCCCAATCCTTGTTGACCTCTGTCGGTATTTTCCAGTTTAGGAGCTTGATAACAGTTGCTTTCGACTATTTTTTCCGCAATGAGTTACGTGATTTGATCGCCTTTTTGGACTCGGTAGTTCTGGTCGCTCATTGTCACAAATCGTGACTAAGCAAGGCAGATTTCACATGACTAATACTTATTAGTCATAAGGTATGTTGGGTTTTTGCACTATGACGTCATTTGACTCATAGCTTTCACATGACTGCGCACTCGCGAGTCATTGGTTGATTATGATTGGTTAATGGTTTCATGACGTCACGATGGTGACGTCATACGATGTAATGATTTCGCACATGACTCAGATTACGAGTCATGGGTTTCACGCATACGACTCATTCGAGCGTATGATCGGGTTTATTGGTTTGGATCGAGTGAAAAGGATGTGCGCAGTTGATTTGTAAGAATCAGCTGATGGATTTCGCACCATGACTAATTATGAGTCATGGGGGCTATGTTACACGATGGTGACGAGTCACCAGGGTTAGGGTTGTGGGAAGATGCCTATAAAAGGAGCTTGGTTCCGACCAAGAGATAGGATCTTCACGCAACCATCTAAGTACTTTTCTATACTTAAGAAATTGCAATACGATCACGCTTTACTCTCTTTACATACACTACTCCTCTACGAGAGCCTATGCTGTAAGAACCTGGAGACTATTGTGATAAGTCTCGACAGGTTGCCCGAACATAGAACTATTATGATAGTTCTATCAAACACGACAATCCACCCATCTTACTATCTGAAGAGATAGTACCTCTCACGGAATAACCAAGACAAGCAAGCCAGTTCCGTACTATCTGAAGAGATAGTACATTCCTACGCCTTGGTGCAGAAAAGCGAGACTCGCTTACGCAAGAAACGACGGTCGTTGCCTGTTGCATAC
>Ga0307517_10001778_pt1 | contig 35503 bp, 41 predicted proteins | sample 23_EM_MG_FD_194515 | JGI IMG/M metagenome (GOLD analysis project Ga0307517, IMG submission 194515) | Populus trichocarpa ectomycorrhiza microbial communities from riparian zone in the Pacific Northwest, United States - 23_EM | ecosystem: Host-associated > Plants > Roots > Unclassified | place... | reverse complement strand
TTAAAATGGGAACTTTTTTTCCATATTTTTGGACCTATATAGCGAAGCCCTAACATTCAAAGTAGCTTAGCCACGTAACACTTTTTTTTCAGCCTCGTGCAGGTCTTGATCCGCACGAACCATACCAGTAGGGAGGTTTTACAAAGAGAATTCGAGTGCCAAGACTCCCGTTTTCTGTTGTCGCTGTGACAACACGCCACATGTTGATGTGTTGATAACCAAAATTCTCTTATGCGGGATTGGTACCCAAGTTAACTTATCCCAGATAACGGTGGGTCTAAAATAAAAATAACAACTGCAACTGCTGCGTGTATCTCAGCACAGCTTAAGTAATTGTTATACCTAAGAGAGATTTTTCTCACGACAGACTGCGGCTAAGGCGAGACTTCAATTACTCACACTCCTCTCAAGCAGCTATCTATTTTTATTCCCCAATCTTCTTCGATCGGCAAAACCTCCTTCCGTCGTTCGGAATTAGAGAACTACCAGCTCCAGCCTCGGCGCCAAGGCTCGGTTGTTATTGTTATCTTATACCAGGTGCAAAACCTCCCTACTAAGTAGAGAGCTTCCTGTATTGTACATCGAACATCACACATACCACAACCACCGCTTACGTGCTTTTCTCCTGAGCTTCGCGCCGTTACCTACGCTACCCCAGTCATCATTGGGTTGTGAGCGAGCTGCCATCAGAGTGTCGTTATCACATTGGAGTGTTTGCATGAGCACACTACCGGCAAGGCATGAATGGATGCATAGGGTTATAGATGTAGAGGCTTCCTTTACTTAGTCAGCCGTTAGCTAGTAACCTCTATCGAGGAACGCACACCTCGACATCTCTCCCATCACCACACTTTTGTGATCGTACCACCTCCATCAAGCCGGCCCAGACCCCGCCTGTCCTACAGCACAACAGACCTAGAAAGTGTTAATATAATACGCCTGCACACCCCAAGCATCAGTCAAGAGGTCTGCCAGAGAAACAGTTGCCGCAATCCCGGACAATGAAATCGCCACCACGGTCCAGGTACTCGTGCCCCGCAACCCCTCAACAGAAAACGGGGACGAATTATCCTGACACTATGTCATACAAATACCGCTCCCGGTCTGGCTTAAGAATCCTAGCTGTATTAACCTCAACCCAAACCACCAACCCATCCAGAGCCGCATCTTCCTAGCCACTGGGCTAGCCCGATCGGGATCTCGGAGAAGCAACCGCACGTGAACCGTTAGAACTATGATAATTATTATCATACTAAAGCTAACTTAAAGTAACGGTGGAGACAGGTGTGTAATTAAACCCCAAATAACAAACTCCGATCCTTCCATGAATCACCACACCTATCTCTGTATTTCTCGAATACCCTTATTCCTCTGCGCACCCGCATGATAACAGAGGAAAGACATGTCGGTATAAACTATTGGTAAATAATCTACCGGTATCCCGTACCCAAACCATCTGCAAAGCGCCTAAGCTATCTCTCGCACCCCCGCAACTACCAAAGCCAAGCACTCTCTTCAAACACGAGTGAGTGCCTATGATTATTTGCATCAGATTTATTACCATCTCCGAACAGTTTCTGCTTCAAATAATAGAAAGAATTAGATGGGTAATGGCGTACTTGAATCCGTATGATTAGCAGCATCATGGGGTTCTCACATCACTCTTTAGATAGAAATACCATCCAAGAAGGATGGAGGATAGATGTAGTTTATATGGTGCATGTATACAAGTACTTCTACAACTACCCAATTTTGTGCTACTACTCGTGTGCAAACTAGCTCGGTCCTATCGAAATCCTGGGGGAGTTGGGAACAGCTTAACGGTCGAAAGCTCAAGCTAGAGTGAGGGCAGGCTATAGGGAAGGTATAGCCAGAAACCCCATTCTCTTGTCCTCCACTAATTTGCCAAAACATGAGTGTATATGAGATATAAGAAAGTCATCCTGATCGTTCCTGTTGAGTGTAGTAGGGTACGGGCAACCACCCTAGTTGTGTTGTGGAGAAGATAGGACGGCGTTGAGGGTAAACCACTAGTTGCGCACACATGTTTGTTAGTCCTATTTAGTTAGCAGCGGCGCGCATCTGAGAATAGAACAAGTTCTCTCCCATCCACCACGTCCACCCATCCAACAGTTCCATCCCTTCCCAAACCCACTGATTTCTCACGGTATATACCTCCATGTGCCTGCCTCCTTAGGTAATAATGGAGGAAACACATACCCATATAACCGCCTTCGGCAATCATTCTAACTCCAGAACAAATGCACTTGCCAAAAACATTCTACAAACGTGCATGGTCAACTACAGCACTCTCCACTTCCGGCAACTCTATCTTTATCCGTTCCGATAACTCCGCTTCCACCAACTCTAAAAAAGCATGTGGGGATCTTGCAGGAAGAGTTCTTCTGAAATGTCTACTAAGTTAGATATATTTATTCACTATATTTTTCCTCCTCTAGTTTCTCCTTTCTTCTACCTATGCCGCCCAGTCTTCTAGGTATGATGGCTCTGTTGCTGGCAGCCGGCAAGGGAAAGGGCAGAAGGTAAAAAAGAGAACAATATTGTAATCAGATCTTCAAGATCGCTACATTTATCTTTCATTGTAGAGTATCATACATAATTATTATAAGAGGCAAGATTGAGAGATCCCCCAAAAGAAATTCCGCTGTAATACCATATACTACACTCCAAAAAGAGTCCGTTCTATCAAGTAAAGGAATTGAGAAATACAAAAATGGTATCGTAGAAGGCCGCGCCTCCCTCAAAAAAGAAAACATCTAATCCGTAGAACGCCAAAAAAAAGTGAAAAGGGAAATCCAAAAAGTGAATGTCCCTCATCCATATATCTCAGACTTGATGGCATGAACACCCCCGACTGACTTGACATTTCCGGTACCAACAAATGACGACATGCACAAGACAGTGTTATCGCACTGAAAGGACGAATGAGAATAAGGGAGAGGATAGAAATGGTGGTAAAGCGCCTGCAAATGTTGTGAAATGGGTAGGCACGAAGATGGCGAGAGAGGTGATATCTTATACAGCGCTAGGAGTTGCAGACTTTCGGGCCTCGAGGAGCTTCACTACCCCATCATGTTTATGCAGGGTTGCCCACCAGAGAGGTGTTCGGCCAAGATTGTCTGGAATATCGGGGCTAACGTCTTCCCGTTCCAAGAGTAGCTCCACTACTCCATCATGCCCATTCCGGGCGGCCCGCGAGAGAGGCGTTCGACCATAATTGTCGCACCTATTGGGGCTAATGTCTTCCCGTTCCAACAGCAGGTTCACTACATCACCTCGCCCGTTCCGAGCGGCCCACGAGAGGGGTGTTCGGCCAAGATCGTCTGGACTATCGGGGCTAACGTCTTCCCGTTCCAATAACAGTTTCACCACTCGATCACACCCATTCCGGGCGGCCCTCGAGAGTGGTGTTAGGCCACCACCGCCAGGTCTATCGGGGCTAACATCTTCCCGTGCTAATAGTAGCTTCACCACCTCATCACGCCCATTCCGAGCGGCCCACGAGACCGGTGTTCGGCCGTCATTGTCGGGCTTATCAGGGTTAACGTCTTCCCGTTGCAATAGTAGCTTCACTACTTCATCACGCCCATTCCGCGCGGCCCACGAGAGCAGTGTTTGGCCGTCATTGTTAGGCATATCGGGGTTAACGTCTTCCCGGTGCAACAGTAGCTTCACTGCTTCATCACGCCCATTCTGTGCGGCCCACGAGAGCAGTGTCCGGCCGTCATTGTCAGGCCTATTGGGGTCAACGTCTTCCCGTTGCAATAGTAGCTTCACTACTTCATCACGCCCATTCTGGACGGCCCACGAGAGCAGTGTTCGGCCATGGGGGTCAAGCCTATTAGGGTAAACGCCCCCCCGTTCTAACAGGAGCTCCACCACTCGATCACACCCACCCTTGGCGGCCCACATGAGCGGTGTTCGGCCATAATTGTCAGCCCTATTGAGGCTAATGTCTTTCCGTTCCAACAGTAGTTTCACTATTCCATCACACCCATTGCCAGCGGCCCACGAGAGCGGTGTCTTGCCACCATTGTCTCGCTTATCGGGGTTGACATATTTTCTTCTAAATAGTACACTCAATACTTGGGGCGCTCCCCGCCAGCGACCTATGGGCCCAGGATTGACAAATAGCCGACCAAGAAATAGCCTGACCACCCCTTCGTGCCCACTCCCAGCAGCCCATGATAGTGCCGTTCGACCGTGTAGCGCGTCCGGTATATCAGGTTGAGTATGCTTCTGCTGTAAGAGTAGTTTTACTACTTCTTCACGCCCATACCTCGCAGCCCACATGAGTGGCGTCAGACCCACACCATCTCTGTGGTTCATATCCCATCTCTTCGTCCCTATCACACCAATTGCAACTTCGGTAATGCCGAAATATGAAATACAGTGTAACGCAGAAAACGGCTTCACACAGCTAAGGTGGATAGGGAACAGCTTCTTGACTAACTCCCAAAGTAACTCAGCTGATATGTGGTTATCATATTGATTAAGAAGGTCGAGAGCAAGGCACCTTGAGCGATATGAGGGCTCCATTCGCATGTGGGTTCCCCAATACAAAGAAGAATATTCTAGGAGCGATGTGCCTCGGAGGTCGCGAGAGCGGCTGACGGAAAGGTCCTTAATGGCCTGGAAATTGAGATATGTTAAACAGGTCTCCGCTATTCTCGAGTGAGGTCTGTCAAATAAGTCGTCATGACCAGCAAGATACTCTTTGAGTGTGAAATGGATTAGCCTGATAGTCGAGGAACCTTCATCGACAGCCGCGAGCCCTTGACAACAGCTTATCACTGTCCGGATCGAAGGTACATTGTTGGGATTAATTTCGGCTGATCCTATCTCGACAGCTACCACCTGACATATCTCATCGACACTTAACGGCCGCTCCGAATGTGAAATCCACATCAGAGATTCCATCCCGAGTCTTGCTCCGCCCCCTTCCTGTGCTTTTATCCGCCCTATAGTCGCATCGTATGCGCCTCTCAACCCCGAGTCATCTGTCATTGTACCAAGTTTCACTCGCCTTCGATGGAGTGTCGTTTCTTGTAGGATGGTCTTAATGTTTAGAGATGCCAGCAGGAATCTAGAAACAGATCTATCAGCTCACACACCTCTTTCAATGTCTTTGCTTCCTACTCACATTGGTGAAACCGTCTCGGGAATGCTCTTTATAATGTCCGCCTCCAAGCCCCTGTCCATCGCGTCCGGTGTTTCGTCCTTTTTCAGTTTCGCTCGCAGGAATCGAATGATATCGTCCCTGATTGGTACAATAGATACGGCCACCACCCTCCCAGAAAGATGTTTCCCCACCTCATCTCGAATCTGCAATCTTCCAGCCAGAAATATCCGGATACTCGGGGAATTGCGCAAAACTTGCTTAAGTGAATCAAGCAGCTCCGCCCGATACTCCGCCATGCATTCGTCCACGGCATCAATACATATGAAGGTGGGTTGTGAGGACGATATATCCTGTAGCATCTCCACAATCTCACTCAGTTCCAGCCTCCGGCCCCCAATGACATTTTTCTGGCGTCGAAAGGCCTGTGAAACCTTTGCCGGAATCGTTTCGAGTCCACAAACAACCTGTTTCAGGACGGAACTTAGGACGCTCATCGGAGATTGCTCCTTCTTGGCCGCGAAGTCGAAGTAGAAGCATGCAACTGCAGCATTTCGCCCCCTCGCCCAATCGCCTAATGTATCTGTTACCAAAGAGCTGGCATCACAGCTTCTTAGCAACACCTTCGTTTCATGGAGGATATACTTTCTTACCTAATGTAGGTCTTCCCGACCCCCGGATCTCCGTAGCAAAACAAGGTCGAATTATTGGGCCCGCCACCGTGGATGCCGTTAAACCAATTCCGATACTCCTCTGTTCGTAAGAGCCAGTCTCCCACATGTTCGACTCGGTGGGCTCTAATGTCCTGGTGCCGTATCCTGGGGTCCAGTGGAGATAGCCATGCGAGGATCTCAGCCGTCTCATCACTGCCAAAGTTCACGTTACAAACATTGTTGAATGAGTTGGTATTATTGGTAAAGGGGTTGTTATTGAAGGAGTTGCTACTTTCCCCGAGACGAGATTGCGACATTTCCGTTTTTTTCGGTGTTTGGAACGGTACGAATTCAATGCAAGGATGGGTTCTTGAGTAAGGTAAAGTCGACCGACAGAGCTCTCGAGGCTGAAGAAAAAGTGGGGTCGCCCTTTACTTACCGCTTTGTTGGCAAACACTCGGCCCAATCAGCCTGCCCCACATGCACCCCAGAGTACTCGAGTACAGTACTTAGTTCTAGGACACAGCACCTGCAGTTAGTCGTTCATCCTATCGGTTTACACCAAAAATTCCGCCCTACCTTAGCTTACCATACAAGCACAAACGGTTCGACAAGATCCATCTTTGTCTGGATGGAAACCTCCACCATCATCACAGCAGACACATTGCGATTTAAAAAATAGGAATACTGTTTTATAACTTGTGCAAGTTTCTGAAATTATCAATTCCTGAAATAGAAAAAAAAGTACCTATTCACATGAGTTTTCTGTGAATACTACAGTAACTATAATTGAAGTTCTTGAACCGAATCCCCAAATTCCACCGTTAGAACATAGCGGTTACCCCCACATCCATAAATATGATCCTAAGCCCTCCAGCCATGTACTCCCATAATAACTGAGGAGGATGTCGATACTATCCTCGCAATCTCGAAGCGTTTCTACAAAGGACTACTATTGCACACCGCCAAATTTTGACAGTTTTTCTCCATCCTGAGTGGTCTGTAATAGCAGTTCTCCTTTTTTATATATAAAAAAGGCTTCGATACTGCGAGTAGGTTGTTTTGGTTTAAGGGTGTTTTAAAAAAAATGTCTCGCCGGATTGCAAAATTCTGAACTCCCCACACCTCACGCAACAAGAAATACACCAATGAAACAGCCATTAACATTGTATGGTACTCAGGACCTACAATTGTATTGCACACCATTATCCCAGGATCATAAAAAGTCACTCCTCACCCTCCCCTATGGAGATGAGTTTTGATAAGTGCGCACGAGTTATTTCGATACAGCAAGAACTCAAATAACTAAACCTCGTACGAAGACGTCTGAAATTTCCACTTTTGGATTAGTGGGGGGGCACGCACAGCGAAAGATGACCCCCAGCCCGCGCTTGCGAAGTAAGACAATGAAAAATGAAAAAAGCGCCAGACCTTACCAGCAAAGGCAACTCCAAAAGTCCTCGCGTGAGGTTCACTTGCCGATAACGTACCGGACCGGGAAGTGGATCAGACGCAGAAGTGAATCAGTCTGTATGTGAATTTCGCACAAATCCTCACTACGAGAAGTTCTAAAAAATAAATCCTCCGAATTTCGCTCGATACTAAGCAAATCTAAAATAGTGTACTATCAGAGATATCACCTACCCTTCCGAATCTCATCTTTTCAGTGTTGTGCGTCAATTGTGATTTCCATATTTCGATTTTTTTGGTGCATTTTTACTCATCCACTTTTCCGTCTGATCCACTTCCCCCCCGATACATTATTTGAGTTCTTACGGTAACTTACCCACCGACCAGGGTGTAAAAAGGAAAAGAAAAAGGGGAAAAAAGCCACCATACCTTTCAGCACTTTGGTGATTAGGAAAAGTAGTGATGTCGAGTCCGTCCACCATCAGAAAAGAGGTTTCAATTATCGGAGGTGTGCCGTAGACGGAGGAGGTATCATACTAACCTCCAGGTATGATAGATAGTCGCTTTTATATCCACCCCCGTTCATAATCCCCACTCCCCAACCCCAAAATTTGTATACAGTCTCATACCCGGACAACACCCGTTTCTCACGATAGCAAGTAGCCATAGAACTTAATACGCTGAATTCAAATACGAAAAAACAGAGACTACTATAAATGCTTCCACCCATTATCCACCAAAACCTGCATCTCATCAATCAAGCAATCAACTCCAGGCTCACTACCCCCCCACTCCCGAACCCTCCCCACCACCTTCCCATTCCCCCAGGGTAACCCCAACAAGGCCGTCACAAACCCAACGACCCCACCCCACGCCCTCTCCCACCTCCCGGGCCACCCAACCCCCTGCCGAACCAACTCCCATCCCTTTGCCCTATACGCCACTCTAACATTCGGATTCAGCCAGACGCCCTTGTCGGGCGCGGGATTATCGTAGTGTATGAGACAGCACTCGCTGCCCTCGACGTGCCACCCCGCCAGTGTGTCGGACACACCGCGGAAGCGAAGGTTAGATGGCGGCAGGAAGGGCGCTGCGTCGAAGGCTACCATACCATTCCAGCAGCTGCGGACGGGGATGGGGAGGTTCAGGAGGAGAGCGTCGCGGGAGGGACCCGACGCAAAGAACGGGTATGACAAGCTGGCAGCGGGGCGCCCGCTGATGTCGCGGAGGGCGAAGGTGTCGTAGAATTTAGTGCTGTCGAGGAAGTCCAGTGAACAGGCAGCGGAGTACTCGCCGCTGCGGGTGTTTAGTAGATTCAATGCGTCTTCGACCTGTCATCCCTTCCACAGATTAGCCTGTAGCCAGCAATACCCCGCGAATTGGGTAGGGGCAGACGAACAGTAAAGATAACATCATTCAAGAACAACAACCTATCAAAGCTCCCATTCCTCCCGCCCTCAGCCTGCAGCTCGAGCAGCGGCTCGAGAACCCTGTTCCTAGCCTTAGCCAAGAATGGTATCCTCCTCAACTCCTTCCTCCCCATCGGCGTGACGATCCACCCCTCCTCTCCGACCCCCGGCGTCCGCGAGATCTCATCCGCGTGCGTCGTCTCCTCGAGAATCACCCTCCGCTCGACGCCCAACTTCTCCAATCGCTCGTCGAGCTCGCGTAGCACGCCCTTGGTGTCATCCCAGCTGCCGGACTCGTACAGCGAAAAGTACACGTTCCCCACGCCGAGGCGGACGATGAGCCGTGCGACGGCGTCGGACCAGTGCGAGCGGAGAATGGATTCGGAGTTCCAGTGGTTGGAGGCTATGAAGATGCGACCGGGATCGAATGAGGCGGACGGGGGAGGAGGAGGGAGGGGGCGGGAAAGGGTTGACAGATTGAAGAGTAGGAATGCGCATGTTAGGAGTAGGAGGAGGAGTGTTAGGCGGGAGCGGCGGCGGATCATGATTGAGTGCCGGGGTCGGTGGTGGTGGTGTGAGTGTGCATGGGTGGGTGAATCAATGGACCATTGCCTCCCCCCCCCCGCGTCGCGCGGTCACGGGATTCCGATGGTATGAGGTCCAAATTCTGGAAAGCCGCAGTTTATCGATTTTGGAGCCCCAGGTCCGAATTTCCCAAATATCACAAGTATCGTTAATAACCCCATTAAACCCCACCTTACGCAGAACAGCTCTCGAGATGTACTATCTATTGGATACCGGTAAGAGAAACGGAATAGTACTCTCATCCGTTGAGCTTATCACCACCTACAATAACCGTCTATAATTTCTTCAAAATTGCGGCACGGTGGGGTTAGGGTCGGCCAGTAGCCACACAAAGTCACTCTGACTACCGGTATTCTGCTATCCCCGCAATAGTGCCCGCTGCTACTGTAAATACTCGTCGTCTGGATGGGATCTCATCCTGTTATTGGAGGCCAACAGCCTGCTAAACTAGAGAGGTAGTTTACTAATGTAATAGTACGAATTAAGCTCTTGCTTATAAAAATTCTGCGGACCCGACTAATAGAGCCGTCCGGATGCGGAAGGCCCGAATAAAAAACCCCAATGGGAAAAAAAAATGAAAGCTATTACCAGTATGGTACCGATGGTGTCAAAAACTATTAAACAACGATGCCAACCCCGGCAATCCCCTTCTTAGAACACATTGAAAACTGATAAGATGATAACGCCCCTTCGATGCGAGAATATCCCAATTATAATACAGAAACAGCTAACCTAGAGGGCCTAAAAAAATGGGTAGAATAAAAGAGAGCTCTACCAGAGAATGCGACCAGCTACCCCCTGATGGACTTTATTGTCTCCTTTCGTTGAGTGCAAGTAGGACAATACCATTTCCCCGGGGGCTCTTTTGTTAAGTTTACGCAGGCTATGACAACCAGCCAGTCAGCGATGGGAGATAAAGGGCGAGGAATAGAAGAGATGACATACCCCAATGAAACCACTCATACGGACAGTCCCCATCATCACAGGCAACCATGTTTCCCCAAGACACCTGCTGACAAGTACAGTAAAGCCTTTTATCCTCACCACCCTCTTCATCTAGGTCGTCTTCATCATCGGAATCTTCAGAAAGCATCTCTCTTTTAGGAGGATTCTTGCGCTTCTTCATATTCACATTAGGGGTGCTGGACCTCCGGGCTTGGCCGAGCGGGTCCGGCCGGATCCCTGGCGTAGAAGGATGCGACGCGAGGTTTGAGGAGATTACTGGGACTGTATTAGGAGGCGCCGTCAGCCGCCGTCGCTTATTTTCGTGGGAGTCGCGAGGGGTAGACACGTTTTGGGGAGCAGGGAAAACAGCCGGTGTTGCGGCTGGTGTAATATGCGCCGGGACCACAGCCGGAGTGGGATTAGCGATGGGGTGCTGAGAGGGGGTGCGCGCAATATGTATTGGAGATGCGCGCATCGAGGGTTGACGCGGTGCGAATGCGGGGAGGTTCTTGGGATATGGGGATGGGAGGAGAGAATCTGAGGGCATGAGGCCCTCGCGGGTAAGGTCGGTAATTTTCGCATCGAGACGTTTCATATGTTTCTCAACCTGTTGATAGTTAGCGAAAGGGTTTTGCAGGCAAGTAGAAGATCTAGAATACTACCAGGTCATCAGCTTTGTGTGCCAATAGAACCTTCTCGTCTTGAATTTCTTTGATTTTCTCGTATGCTTTCTTGATATACTCGACATATAACGCCTCTTTAGGGTGTTCCACGTGACTTCCATGCATTTTTATATGCTTTTGTAAGCTGTTGTCACGTGCCAAGGCGCTATTATGATGCTCCTTTAAAATACGATCTTTCGCTTGAATTTCTTCATAAATGTGGGCAATCTCGGCTGGCAGATTGGCAACTAGTAGGGTTAGTTTTCATCGGAAATAAAAAGGGGAGCAAGGAGCGATCAGTACCGTCGTGGATGAACTGTTCCAGTACAGTGGCGGCGTCTTCAGCCATGATTATTATAGGTTTTTTGCTCGAAGGAAAGGGCGATAAGTTAAGCTATGTTGGGGGTATAGAGGGAAGATATATGGCAGGGAGTGAAAAGCGTGTTAGGGGTTGAAGGGGCGTTTGGTCTTGGGAGGCGGGATGTCGTGACGTTGGAGTTGAGGAGAGAGTCAGAGTGAGGCTCAAATCGTGCCAAGTTAGCAGCATGCGTCATGTGATCCAATAAAGGCTTGGCGTGACCAGGCGGTGATACCTGTCTCGGGTCGCAACTCCAGATAATGCCCGGTCAACACGCAAAGAGTCCCTATTCCGCCTTTAATACAACAGCATTTTGTGTTCTCACAGTACTGCGGCCTTCTCGCCAAGTGTGATTAACTTCGTCAACTAGTCGGACCTTGACAAGCTCACTAGCTCCAGGAATGTCAATCGTTCAGACCTACGACTCGTGGGATCGAAATGGAAGCTCCACCATTTCTCTTGATGTTAAAACAACAGCGAGCATGCCCATACTGGAGCTAACTCCAGGACCAAAGGCAAAGGCGTGACCGCCCCGGCCACTATATTTGGAGTGAATCCCTAAACTAACATATTTCAGGTCTCCTACCATCACAACGCCAGGGCCGAAAATCACCACTTTGGCGCAGCTCACCCCATGAAACCGTGGAGGCTCACATTAACGAACCAACTAGTTCTTGGGTACGGGTTACATGAACGCATGGATACCTACGCTACAAGGCCGGCGAACGAGGACGAGCTCAAGGACTTTCATGGAGATGATTACCTAGAGTTCTTGAAACGGTGAGATTCGGCTTGAACTCTCCGAACCAGGTTCACACTCAGTTTTCGTGGACCTAGCCCGAGCACTATACTGACCTTCCATCAGGGTGACACCTCACAATACTCAAGAATTTTCCAACGACCTCTCAAAGTTCAACATCGGCGACGATTGTCCGATCTTCGACGGCATCTGGGATTACTGCAGCCTGTACGCCGGCGCCTCCCTCGATGCTGCCAAAAAGCTAATTAACCACCAGTCCGACATAGCGATAAACTGGTCCGGAGGTCTTCACCATGCCAAGAAATCAGAAGCATCCGGGTTCTGCTACATCAATGACATTGTCCTGGCCATACTCCAACTCCTCCGATACCATCCCCGAGTATTATACATCGACATTGACGTACACCATGGAGACGGCGTAGAGCAAGCATTCTTCTCAACAGACCGAGTAATGACGCTTTCCCTGCACAAATACGACAAGGACAACTTCTTCCCCGGGACAGGCAATTGGGACGACATCGGAGGCGGCGCAGGAAAACACTATGCACTGAACGTGCCGCTGAAAGACGGCATCGACGACGAGTCGTACGTTCGATTATTCAAGCAGATTGTAGAGCCCGTTATAGCAAAGTACCGTCCTGCATCGGTAGTCCTCCAATGCGGTGCGGACTCGCTAGGGAGCGATAAACTCGGTTGTTTCAACCTCAACATCAAAGCGCACGGTGCATGCGTAGAATTCGTCAAAGGGTTTGGACTACCATTACTTGTCCTCGGCGGAGGTGGCTACACCCCTCGCAATGTATCGCGACTATGGACCTATGAAACAGCGTACATACCCTTCATTCCCATGGCAAGTTCGAGTGCTAACACCCTCGCAGCATCTGCGTTGGCGCAGAAATCGAAGATGACCTACCAGCACGAACCCCGTACCGGGAGTATTTTGGTCCAGACTACAAACTCCACCCACCCCTTAGTAAGGAAGGGAAGTACGAAAACAAGAACACAAGAAAGTACCTGGAAAGTATGAAGGCGAAGATCATCGAGCAGTTGCGGTTCATTGACGGAGCGCCAAGCGTCCAGTTGCAGGAAATTCCGCCGGATCTGGATAATGTTCGGAGCGAGTTGATCAAGCAAGAGGAGGACTAGATCATTTAGGTCATAGTAATAATATCGAATGAATAAGACGCAGATGCTCCAAGAGTGGAGTGATCCTCTCTTGTAACTCGGCCTTGTCCACTTCCTTGCTATACTTTGGTATTATTATACGAGTATCCGGTTTCGTGTACTGGTACTTGAGCACTTGATATATCACATGTTTCCCAGCCCAAATCTCGCAGAATGGATACCGGTGTTGTATTATAGTTTGATCGTTTGACGCGATATGTGGTGCTACAACTACGGAAATGCGGGGTTTTTTCTTCTTCCTTTCCTCAATACCGGGAAGTAACCATACAATGCACTAGGGCAAGCTGAGCCCGAATAGCTTATTTGGTCCGAGCGAAAGCGTTCATCCAATCCGTTTTCATCCTCGCCGCCCTCCCTCCATCCACCCACAATGGTCCCACACGATGGGGTGCGGCAGTAGCGCAGTTGCAGCTAACCCTGCTGCACTTTACTGCTGCCTTTATGAACAGTACGCATGCATGCATGCATGCATAACACAGCCCACCCACCGCAACCGAATTCCTGCAACCGCGTCATCGCATAGCACGGTATTCGACAATCCACAACCAATAACTCCAGAAGACGTGTCCACAAGGCGTACTCTAACACAGAACAGAACAGCACTCCCAGAGCCCTGAAAGCCAGGCGAGAGTGTAGTGCAGTGCAGTGCGGTCAGTGCAGTGCCGGCATCAACTCGAACAAACGATCCCCCATAATAATACAAGGAGTAAAACCAATCTATCCCATTACACCAAATTACGACATCCAAAGGGCTTATCTACCATAGTCTCCTCCGGGAGCTCCTCCTCCTCCCCCCGACACTAACCCAAACTTAGCACTTTTGTCTTTCCCGCAACTAACCTTCCCCTCCACCCGACCGCAACCTCCCGTTACCGGTAGAAACTAACATAATAGCCCACCACCACCACCACCACCACCACCACCACCACCGGTAAAGCTTGATCCCCGATAATAACGATACGGTACGATTCCGAACACGATCCCCCAATCGGTTTCGTCCACCAACCAACCCCCCCAATCCAACCAAGTTTTGTTCCTGTCCCCCCCCACACACACCGATCCAATGCCGTCATCCCATCTGTTAGACATCTGCAGCCCTATGAGCAGGAAGCGCGCCATTCTGTGCTACGTTACAAGTAAAAAGTCGCTCAGCCATTTTCGTTTTCTTCATGCAACTCACTTAACTTACTTGCTGTGTGCGATGGCTGTGTAGAAGAGGGAAAAGTTTTGCTGGCTGGTGGGTGTGGTTTTTTTTATATTTATTTCTTGCAACTTTGACATAGTATTCGGGGAGGAGGATTTTTTTTCTATTATGTCTGTGGCTTCGTATCGTACGTAGGATAGAGCATCATAATCCAAGCTTGAGGTAATTATCGTACGGGATGGATGGGGGGGGATAGATGGGATGGGATGATGGGGATGGTGGATTGGGGCGGGGTACTGTACGTGTACTGACTGTATGATATTGTGGGCTATTATAATAGATAGATAAATAGGTGGATAGATAGATGGATAGATAGGAGAGGGAGGGATATATTTAAAGGTATCATGGGGTGGTCACGTCATACCAAGAGTGGGCTGAGGTTGAAAGTTGAAGTGTTGTGATAATGATGATGATGGTGATGGTGGTGGTGACGGCATTGAAGGGGGGAAAAAAGGGTATAATTAGGAAGGGTAGTTCCCGTCTTCCCCCCCCCCCCTTCCCCCTCCTCCCCCTCCTTCCCCTCGCCCCACTACATAAAGTTCAACCATAGCTTCAAAGCTATATCAACCAAACCAAACCAAGAACAGAACTTTTTGTTTTTGTTTTTTTCGAAAATAAAAAGATGTGTTTCGGCCGTCGTGGTAAAAAGTCCTTACTACTACTCTCCAAGGACAACAACAACAGCAACAACGACAACGACAACGCACAATACCGCTACAACATCTCCTCTCCAACTCCAGCACGAGTACACTACCCCTTCCACCATCACACTCCCCCCTCAACCCAACAACACTTTACCGAAATGTCAGGCCCCTTCAACCCAACCGCCCCCTCCTACACCCTCAGCCAAACCCGCGACAAACCCCCCACACCCCCAGGCGGCAGCGGCAGCGGCGGCGGAGGAGGGGGAGGGGGAGGGGGAGAAATAGGAGGAGGAACAAGCACAACCGACTTCGTACCCCCGGCAGACCCACCCCCACCCTTCACCCCCTACACCTCAGAAACCGACCTCCCACCCCCACCACCAGTCATAAGCCACGACACAAGCCCAACCTCCAACGCCCCCGGCGACCTCTCGGACGCGGGCTACAACTTCTGCCACCAAAACCCCCTCATCCCGCCACAACACCTGACGACCGCCTCCCTCCGGGAAATCTCCATGGGGGCCTTAACCCTGCTCCCACCCCCGTACAACAACCACCACCGCAACCACAGCAACAGCCTAACACTCACCTCGGCGCCCAAGTCCTCCCTGCCCATCGTGTCCACCGCGGCGGGATGTCTGGACACCACGCTCCTCTCCTCCCAGCCGCTCTACGCCGCTGGGTACCACCACCCGGCCAACACGCACCTGCCCAAGCGCATCTACTTCGAGATCCGCATACTGCGCCTCCCGCCGCGGACGCAGGATGCTACGGTTGCCATCGGCTTCGCCGCGAAGCCGTACCCGTCGTTTCGCCTGCCCGGGTGGAATAGGGGCAGCTTGGGCGTGCATGGGGATGATGGGCGGAGGTATTGCAATGACTCGTATGGTGGGAAGGATTTTGTTCAGGGGGGGTGGCGGGCTGGGGAGAGGGTCGGGATTGGTATGTGCTTTGGGACGGATGCTACGGGTGGGGAGGTTTGGTTTACCAGGAATGGGGAGAGGGTTGGTGGGTGGTGGCTTGATGAGGAGGTTGATGCTGAGAGGGATTGGGATCCTAGGGTTGGGTTGGATGGGAGGTGGGATGTTTATGCTGCGTTGGGGGTTTGGGGTGGGGGAATTCAGGTGGAGGTTTTGAAGTTTGAGAGTGTTTGAACGTTACGGTAGCTTGGTGTGGGGTTGGGGGGGTTTCCTTTTCTTTTCTTGATGTGTATATTTATGCTTTGACTTTGTATGTTATGGTTATCGAGGAGTTTGGGTGGATGTGTTATGCTACGATACGAAAATACTGTAGCTCAATTGAAGGCTATGGCATAACAATGATGGCATTCGTGGTTTTGTGACAAAAAAATAAAAATAAAATGAGAAGAGTCAAGCGAAAGCCAAACAAAAAAAGTACAGTAACCCCCCTCTCTAGAGAGCCATTACCACCGCCAACTTCAATGATGCAAACAAACCCCATTCAGCCTCTCTCAAAGTAGTACGCCTAAAATGCAATCCCTCTCTCCCCTCCACCCCTAATTAAACCACCCCTCACTTCATTTTTCATTTTACGCCTACTGCCGATTCTTCTGCTGCCCGTTCCCCCCAAGGATGTACAGCATCCTGATGAAAATATTAATAAAGTCCAACTCAAGGCTAATACTCTCATTGACCGTATCCTTCTTCTTCAGGCCCGCCTCCGCCAACCTGGCATTGTGCATAATCTTCTGCACATCGTACAGGGTAATACCGCCAAACACGGCAAGCCCACCGTACATGGTGACAGCCTCCGACGCCACCAAGGCTCGAGAGCCGAGGGGCAGGACCATGGGTGCGAGGCTGGAGAGCAGCACAACGGTCAACCCGGCGAGGAGCGGGCCGCCGAGGTAGAGATATTTATCCTCCTTGGCGGTTGCGCCAACGAATGCTATCGAGCCGATTACGCCAACCGTGTACAGGCCTGCGCGGGCGATGACAGCCGGGTTGTAGAAGAAGCACGGGGCGAGCACGGCGGCGTTGGTGAGGTTGAAGGCGGACCAGAGGAGGTGCTTTTGGACGTAGCTGGTCCCGTTAACATGGAAAGAAGGGGAAGGGGGGAAGGGGGGAAGGGGGGAAGGGGAGGGGAGATGATTACTTGTCTGGATCCGTATATTGAGTAGCGACCATTGTCCCTATAGTCGCGACGAGGCCACCACCAAGGAAGAGCAACGGGTTCATTGCCATAAGCCTATAACTCCACCCCATGTTGTGCAGGCCCTTCGCCGCCAGACCCATCATACCGACTCCGAGACCGGTATACGTGAACGTCTCCTGCAAGTAGGCACGCTCGTACAGCGGAATACCACCCTCGCGGGTTTCATGGTTGAATAGAAAATTAACCCCCAAGAGGGTGCCGCCGAAGATCCCGCCCGCATACAAGAGCTTTTGAATGCTCTGCTGTCTGGTCGGGCGAGCGACGATGGCCGGATCGGTGGTGAAGAAACGCTTTGTGGCGAATTGGGTCTTTGGGAGTAGTTTTTGGTGGTGGCGGACGGGGGTGAGTGTTTGCCGGAGGACGGGCGACCGGAGGGCCGTGAAGGTGCGAGCGAATGCTTTTGCCGAGGAGGAGGGGAGGAGAGCCCTCCCCGCAACGGGGCGGATGGCGGTTTGAAGGAGCATCGTCGTGTTGCTGTTTGTAGTGGTTGATGGACGAGATGGGTTGAAGCGAAATGGAGGATGATGGGGTTTGGTAAGTTTGGTGGGGGGGGTTTTGAAAAGGTTCAGTAGTGACGTCGCTGTGGCACAAACACGTGAATTGTGAGGCGTAAAGTTTCCTGAAAGTGCTTTGTCGACCCGAAGAGGATTGAGAGGAGTTCCAAGTGACTCCATGATTCTCCGCATCTGACGGGGCAGCAAGGAATTAAATTTAGCACCGCCCTGGTAGGTCACCATATTACTATCGTCTATTCGTTCACACTCCATCACTCGAATCAGTTGAACAGGGGAAACCCTTTATGGATATTTAATGCGTATTCTAGAAATCTTTCTTCCAAGCTCCTCCTCCTATAAAAAAAAAAGCGCTCAAGGGCTACTGTCAGGAACTGTCGTCGAAGGAGGAAGGTTAATATTAAGGAAGGGTGTTGCGAATTGTTTCTCAAAAAGCGGTTTTTATATTGAAAGAAAGAAAAGAGAGAAGAAACGAAAGAAAGCAAGCAACGAACTATGTAGAGAAGCAAACACTGGGAATGCGTACGCAGCACCCGGGAACTTCTGGACAAGAAGGAACATCGCATAACACAAGGTTCAAGCCCATACATAGAACAACGTAAGAAATAAGAAAAACACCTCCGGAAGTCTATTGTAACAAAAAGAAGAGAAAGAAAAGCGATTGACTATCTAGGGAATCAAACACAGGGAAATCATCAGGGTGCAGTAATGCATACGTGGCACACACATATGCATTCATACACATATGCATTCAGGGAACAAGAGTGACCAACATAGCGCAGCGTCCGTGGATAAATCTTTAACAGCAAAACGACTCGCATAACAGAGATCACCGAAACAATTAAGAAGAGCACCACCGGACGCATATTGCAACAGACGTGTTAAGTCGGGAGACACCCGGAATAGGGGAATAGACCCAGAAATTCGCGGTGTTGGGCCACAACTTTCCCGCGTGTTTGTTGCTCGCGGTACTACTTCGCAGATCTGTTGGAAATGGCGAAGATGGTGCTCTGCATACTCCCATGATAGTTCCTTTGTTGTTGGATAGTTTCTGGGAACGCTTGTTTGTGGCTTCGGGAATGGCCATCGGATCTGTTAATGCTTTGGCTTTCGGGAAAGCATTTCGGCTGCAGGAACGCACTTGTATTGGATAGATGCATCTGCCGGCTGCAGGAAGAGAAGCGGGGAAGGTGTGGGGAAGTGGACGAGCCGGATGCATGGATGTCGCATGATGTCCAGCGGCTATGAAGAGGGGGGTTTGTTAGCCCGGGAGCTTGCAAAGGGAAGGGGGAGAAGTTCTAGGAGTAGGGGGCGAAGTATTAGGATAAGAGGGGTAGTAGGAGCTTGTGGATTACATTGGAAGGAACATCGAGGAACCATAAAAGTAAGATATCTACTAATTCGAGTAATTCCATCACCCCCTGATTATCCCAATACTTCCCCCTCGCCTGGGTACGTGAAAGGGCATGGGTGGTGGTCCATGGGGGGGTGGGGGGGTTGTTGTGGTTGGGGGAAGGTTTGTCCTGTCCAAACCAAGATCGGCCGCAAGCGCAACTGCTAGAGAGACCAGCTCTAGGAAAGTTGCTTTCTATTGTCGGAACAGATCTCAGTTGGTGGGACATATGGATAAAAGAAGCAGAGAGCGAGAAGATACTTACGTGGCTGATTGGAAATGTTCTGTTTTGTCTAAAAGTGAGGGAAGGTACTGTAGCAAGGCGAGAAGGCTCGCAGCACCCACAGTGGCGGGATGGCATAACTTGGATCCCATAGGACCAGCCAAACTGGTAAATAATTTGTATGTTGTTAACTCGGAAGGAACAAACAAGGTTAAGCAGGACATATAAGGAAAATGTAGTATAAGAAATTAAATGTGCTATTGCCATAGATCCCCGGCCAGCCTTTGGGAATGTTTTGAACCTTTTGGGTTTGAACAATTAACATAACCCTCGAACCCTAGAGCCGTGGGGAGACAAGCCCCTCACCCGATAGCGAGAGGCTTGATCGTCCAAGCAAAATCACTGTCCACGGTTAGAAATGGGGTGGGGGAGGGGAAGAAGGAATGCAAACCTCAGACCTCAAAAAATAATATGCGGGAAATATCTGTTGAAGGGAAGCTACGGAACGACCTCCTTGCAGTTACCTACCATTGCAGGTAATACTGCAGGTAATAATAAAGAAGCCAAGGCAACGTCATGAAGGAGCTAAGAGGTAGATAGCGGTGGAAAAAATCGCTGTCCCTAGTTAGCAGTCAAAAAGAAAAGAAATGAAAGGCAAAGAAAATAAAAGGAAGGGGGGAAAACAAACCTCGAACCCCCGGCAATTACATTAAAGGGGAGTCTAAGAGAGTCCCCTCCCCTCCATGCTCTCATTAGGGCCGGTTTGCCTATAGACGACCGCCAGCAGCTCGAGACGGCACCGACCGTCAAGGAGGGCTTGACGGCTGGGGGTGTGTCGGCAGGCAGACGCCTGTCCGTTGTGGCGTACTGGCTAGTCTCCGGCGGAGCTTGCAAACCCATCTCTGGGGCAATGTCATGCTTTGGCGGTCCAGCAGCAGGAATTTAGGACGGCAGAAAATTGGGCAAACACCTTTCCACCATCTATCCGAAAACTACGCCGATTGAGAAACCACCGTCCGGTTCTATCACCCAAATTTCAGAATTAGACGGTTAGGCAAACAGGCCCTTACACCTATAAAGCCCAACGTGAGTGAAGAAGTAGGGGCAATGATAGGTCGTAGCCCCCATAGAAGCGGGGGAGGAAGAGGACGAGTGACAAAAGAAGGAGCCCCATTTCAATCCATTGTCGAATCTCAAAATCTTCTGTAGGAAATTCCCCTATTGTAGGAAATATCCTGAGTAGAAATGTTCTTGGATTTGAAGGGAAAGAGTGAGAGTGAGAAAAATACTGCAAAGTGGGGGGAAGAAGAGGAGTATCGTACTTGTAGAACCCCCGGGGGGGGTTTTCGGACTTCCCGGGAGGGGGAGTTACCGATAAGCCTGTTGAGTGTAGTAGGGAACAGGCAATCACCCTGGTTGTGTTGTGGAGAGCATGGACGGGGTTGAGGGTGAAGAAATGGTTGTGCACACATGTTTGTTAGTCCTATTTAGTTAGCGGTAGTGCGCACCTGAGAATGAACACCACTCCCACCCATCCAACAAAGCCCACGCAGTCTCACCCGGGGAGTGGGGGGTGAAGACTACGTAAGCGGGCTATATTGTGCTGGGGAGGGGCCAAATTGGGCTGGGAGGATGAGATATCCCCCCCCCAGGGGGCCCTCCGATACTGCGATCCTACAGTCAAAGGTCGGGGTGCACGTGAAGATTCGTGGGCTTTCTCTTCCTTTCTAAAGAAGGGGTAGGGTTAGGTAGGGGGTGGGGACGGGGGGAATCTGAGCGCCGGGATACGGGGACAGCCCGGTAGAGGACTTTGTCCTAATTGGATATTCTGGAAACGGGGAATAAGAATAAATTTACTTGCATATATAACTATGAGTGAAATATAAAAATAAAGTTGTAAATGTATTTGAAATGAAGTCTGATATGATAGCGTTATAATTTGAACAAGCAGGCGCGTGACAGAAAGATTTGTTTCTCAAAGGTATACAAGGGGGCACATTCTCACATCACCACCACTAAATTACAAGATTTTAATCAACCTACAGGACCCTAATACCCCTAAGCCATCGAAAGGCACTTTCAACTTCTATTTCCCGACAGCTGTGCCAAATTCCCAGCTTCCGGCGGTCAAATCTGCTAGCAGGGAGCTTCACCTAAAATCACTCGGGACTTCGGACTCTGTTAAAATATTGTTATGCGAAACAAACGGGATTGTGTTTTTATTGAACTTTCTCTCGACTCAGAAGAAGAGAGAAAGGTTCATGCATAAAAGAAGGAGGAGGAGAGAAGGAGACAAGGGAAGCGAGCCCCTATCTAGAGAAGTAAACATAAGGAAATCGTTGGGGTGCAAGAATGCATACGCGGCATACACGTACGCATTCCCGGAACAACAGAAAGCAACAGCGCGTAATGTGAGTATCTAGCAAATACAGAGATCAATGAAGCGGTCAATGAAAGAAGCCCCAGCTTCATATAATAGCAAAGTCGCCGAGGCGGGAGCCACTAAGGCTTCCGAAGACCCCCCCCTCCTAAAGAACCAACATAATCCCCTCTGGTTCTGAATTTCTCCTAAGAGAATTGAGCAGACTCATCCTTCCATTTATGCGGATATCTGACTTACCAGTAAGGATTAGCTCTCCGTCTGCGGCTCGATGCTCCGGCAATGAGAATAACTATGATGGCTATCCAGGCCTCTGGAGGAAAACATACCCACAGTATAGGCAAAAAAACAACCCCTTGATTCATCACAACACACTCCTACCAAACGAGAAGGGGAATAAGAATTCAATCAAAATAATTAAGTATCATACAGGGTCCAAGGAAATGAATCCGAGTCGAGTGACCCCCTATGAAAACAGGGTAACACGAACTTTCTCGAAACAAAGTTTCCGCACAGGTACCCGAACTTAACGGAACATGCCATCCTCCATCTACCGTACTTGTTCACTTTCCCCCCCCCTCACGAACCACCACAACCACAACAGACAAATCGCCCCCGCTGCCTTCTCCCCCCGCCAAACAAAACCATAAGCAAGAAAGAAAAACAAACAAAGAGCAATGGAATCCCCTCTCCACATAACATCAACCCCCCTCCCCCTCTCGACAAAACTCCCCCTAACCCTCCTGCCATCCTTAATGCTCGGCACCACCCTCGGCCTCGCCCTTGGTGCGAAGCGCTCAGCATTGGTATTCCGCGCCGAGAACGCGCACCGGGTCCCGCGGACCACGCGGGGCTGGTACTTTTACCACAAGAGCAAGAATTACTACACGATGCTGGGCGCCGCGCGGGAGGGCGTGCGCAGTGGGGTGCGGGTCGCGGGGTGGGTTGGTGGGTTTGTGCTTGCCGGTGGAGTGGTTGGTGAGGTGCTGGGGCCACTGGGAGGAGGGGTGGTGGCGGGATTGAGTGTTGCGGGGGTATTTAGTTGGATTAGTAAGTTCTCCGAGGGAGGTGGCGCGCGGGGGAAGGCTAATGGGAAGATAAGATGGTTTTTCGCATGGGATGGCGGTGACGACGGCTAAGAGGGGGCTTGTTTTTGGTTTGCTGTTTGGGGCTGGGGAGGAGGCCATCGGCTATATTGGCAGGAAGAAGAGGGAGATTGAGGAGCAGAAGGCGTCAGAGGAGACTTCTCGGTGAGAGGTTTTGGGTGGGTTTGAGATGATTAGGTTTGTTGTGTAAGTTATATCACATCACCGAGTTTCTGCAGCATGGGCGCCTCGAGGATGACACTATTATAATTACCCTCTATGCTACTCCTTTTTCTTTCTCTCCCCTTTCCCCTTCCTACCCCTCTTCCACATCGCTTTCATCGAGATCGTGCAGTGGGAAGGTTAGGATCGCGGCTATCCCACCAAGCCCGTCGAGTCTTATACCGCTTTCGTGAATACTGCTTAATACTAATGACGTACCCCCGCTCTTTTTAACCTCCTCTACCATCCGCACGTACTTCCTCCTCTCGGCGACATTATTACTCCTAAACAAACTATTGCTAACCAGAAGTGTTCCCACAGCGCCTTTATCCACTGCTCTCTCAACCTCCTTCGATCCATACCACGCTCGAAACTCGTCCTTCTCCATCATCTCGAAGAAAGTTTCCATTGCCTTCGTCTCCTTGGCGAATTTGGTATTCGCTAGTGTCGCGACGACCTCCGGTGACTTTAATACTTCGTTAAGGGAGTGGATATGGCCTGTTGAGCAGTGGACAGTAACAAATTTCTTTTTTGAATGGAGAATGGGTTTGTAGTCGGTTTGTAGGGCGGTTAGGAGCACGTAGTCTTTTAGGCCGTCGGCCGTGAAACCCGGGGAGGCGAGGAGGATGACCTTAAGGGCGCTGAAGTCGAAATGTCGGATGATGGATTGATAGACTACGTCGTAGAATTTTTGGAGGCCCTGGTTACGCTTAGCAAGAAGACACAAGAAATGGGGGAATGGTAGTCACCTTCTCATAACTAGTCGTCGACCCAACCCTCTTCCTCGGAACCGGAACCTCAATTCTTTGTCGTAAAATAGTCATGTATTCTGTAATAAAGCAAACGTTCGCAAAACCTGTTCCTCTCAAAATCAGCCAACCATAAAACCCCTTTCCCCTCCCCTCATTTTGAACAAACCTTCTTGCAAAACCACAGCTCCAATCTCCGCTCTGTCCCCGGGATTACAGGCCTCCTTAACAACCCCCAGCGTAACAGAGTCCCACTCGCTCTTAATGAGCGTGAAATTCCGGTGCAGCTCCAAGTCCAGCGTATGGAACATGCCAACGCTAACAATCTTATTCTCCTCCGTCACCTGCCCGTTGATATGTAGCTGCCCGCCCTGAGCGTCAAAGTCGATTTTCCGCACGGATATGGTCAGGGTTGTGTGCACGCGTTGGCTGTTTGTCGAACCGGTGCGCGACTCGGTGGTTACGCGGCGGATGGCGGGGGCTCTCACGGTATCGTTTGGGCGGATGAGATTGAAGGCGTGCCACTGTTCACCGTTATCACCTGTCGATGAATCGAGGGACGGGGGGGGTAGGAGGCACTACCATATCTTCGGGCTCTTCGGGGTAGAGAGTCACTGAGCCGGACATGTCGCGCTCTATTGATTTTTTTATTAATCGCATTTTGGTTGGTGGGCTGGTTTTCTGTGAGAGGTCTTGGGATGGGGGTGAGATGGTTGGTGGGATGAGGTGATGACGATGGGGCAACATAAGATAAGATGAGCCTCATGGTCTTGGCATCAAGGGATCTGCGGGGTGAAGGGGGAGAGGCTCAAATCTCGGGAAGTGAAGGTGAAGCACAGCGGAAGCTAATCGGTCTGTCTGCAAAAGGCCCCCCCCCCAACAGACCTGACGGATCTAGGACGAAATGCTAGCTGTTACGATAGAAGAAATGAATTATATCAATAAACAACAATAAACTCGGATGCTGTGCTGCGTGGTACTTGTATTTATGTGTAGAACTGGTGATGGCTCGATCTACAATAGTATTGATATGGTGTTTAATTGGCTCCTATGGTAAGTTCTCATCCCGGTCGGATTGAGCTAAGGATCACCAGGGGAATCTAAAGTGAATGAGCAGACTAAACCACAAGGGGCTATCTATGAAGCACATAAGGTGGTCGCTCTATTTTTCGTCAGAAGCAGGCCAAGTAAAGACCTAAACCTCCATGATTCTCCGGCACCCCCAAAATCCAGGAACTATCTCTGCGCGAGGTAATAGTAGGCGTCAGGCACTTGATATCAGCAAGGCTTTAGAAAGCGGTCGCCAGTACACAGATTTTATGTCCACATTAGCCCGCTCTACGGGCACTAGAATGTCACGAGTCCTGACCTGTTACGCTAGGATATCGTACTTCCTGACACCACCCTAACCTTTCCGCATCCGGCTGCGGCTCACCGGAACACTCTACCGAGGTACAGCGCCTGGGTTTTGTAGGTTCCACAAGACAGATTTGCTGCCCTCACCCCCTGTAGAACATACAAAACGTAGGAGCTGTGCCTCCGTATGATATGTGCAACCATCCCCACCAATGCTCATCCCAAAGCTACGAGTACATTCCAAAACCGCTAACCCGGCAGTTCGATACTCGAGTACCTACGGGCATACTGTACCTTACTACGGTAGGCTAAACGATCCAAGGTGCGAGCCAGGACAACTTATGTCCCTCGATCAATGCGTCGCCACCTTTTCTTTACAAAAGCACCAATACTTCTCACGACTGCCCCCCCCATCAGCTTTCGACTTCCAAACCATATCCTTAGAATGTCCTCTGCGGGGGCACCTAAAACCCCTGCCGTTCCCCGACTGAGCGCGAGGTACTTCCTTCCCATGTCCTCCGAATCCAAAACACACAAAACTAATAGCCCACAATAGCCTAATCCTCCTAAACCCTCGAAACGAACTCCTCCTTGTCCACCGACCCGCCCACTCCAGCAATTTTCCCAACTTCCACGTTTTCCCAGGGGGCATCGTCTCCCCCCAAGACACACCCACCCCGACAACCCCACTCCTAGAAACCCTAAAACTCTGCGCGCTCCGCGAAACATTCGAAGAAACTGGCATCCTCCTAACCACCACTCCCCCACCACCCACCCTAACCCCACCACGTCTAGCCGAAGCCAGAAAGTCAATCCACGACTCGACATTAACATTTCAGTCCTTCCTACAGTCCTATGGGTTAATACCGAACACTAGTGCCCTGTACCCCTTCACTAAATGGCTAACTCCTAAAATCATGCCCCGGCGCTTCGAAAGCCAGATCTTCGTCACTTTCGTCGATGGCAGGCAACTACCTAGCCATGACGGCGGGGTGGAAATCCTCTCGGCCAAGTGCCTAACGCCCACGCGCGCCTTGGAAATGTCGGGGAATGGGGAGATGGTGTTATTCCCGCCGCAATTGTATTTAATCAACAGGCTTGAGCAGTTTCTTTCTGGGGAAGATGGGGTAAAGAAAGTGCTTGAGATGGCGGATGGCGAGTTTGGCGCTATGGTGATGGAACCCCACCCTATCCGCGTGCTGGACGGCGGGAAGAGGATGGTCATGGGGCTGGGCGAGAGGGGGGATAAGGAGTGGGCTGTTGCCATTGAGGTGCCAGAAGATAGGAAGAAGGGAGAGCCGAAGGGGGCGGAGTTGGTTAGGAGGGAGGATGTCGCGAAGTTATAGATTGGCGGGGGGCTGCATTTAATTCCCATTGAATATATAAACTTTCATGAATCGCTGTAGATTGTTATGTGGATGCAGGGCACCCGGTGGATCTTCTAGCCTCCTAGGCCCTTATAGTACTTGTTCGCGCGTAGACACTTTATACCATCAAAGTCAGGTTGTTATGTCTATGGCATACTAGTACTGGACTGTTGCTATCTTAGATAGAATTAGGTTCTGTCGGCTGAAGTGAGTATATGCTGAGTTATCACACCTGAGCTAGGATAGAGCATAGAAACCAGTCCATATTCAGAACACAGGACGTTATGATTGTTAATGGCAAGATAGAGAAGAAGACGCAGAAGGTGTTTTGCGGCAATATAAGATGTACTAAGAGTATTCAAAGTTAAAGATGTTGAGAAATTCTTAGCTTACATTTTCGTTTCATGCGCTCGGCAGATTCAGGACAAACTAATTTACCATTATTTTACTTTATTATATGATACACCGGTTATAATGGCCTTGGGTCTAGTAAAAGATAGGAGTAAAAGGTGTTAGCTCGATAAGCAGCAGGAGGTTTGGAAAACATGTTAGTATCATAAAGAACAAAAACATCTCAGAGCCACCATATTTGTCTTTTTTTTTCACGGTATAATACATATAAGAGACAATATATTCGGGGACTCCCCAAGGAAATTCTGCCTTGATGCGATATAATACACCCTAACCCATATCCGGCCTATTAGCAAGTAAAGGAGTGGAGAAATTGGAAGATAGGACTTATCATACCGTAAGAACTTGGATGATTAAACAGTGCGCTATGTAGTCGGAAATTCCCTTCCATGGAGAGTCAGCCAAAAACACAGCCTCTTTCCCCTTCCGAGAGCGAAAAAAAGAAGAAAGGAGAAAAAAAAGAAAAAAAAGGAATCTCTAGACATTATGGAGAAAGGAAAGCCCATGAAGCAGCACACGGTTCAGTATGTACAAGTTTTTACGATATGGGAGAAAGCTCCCAACATTAGTATCTAAAAGAATAGAAGAAGGAAAAACGGGAATCAAAGCCACGCCTATCGGGGCAAACGTGTTCGTTCCGACCATAGCCTCGCTGGTCCACCGCGCCTATTCCGAGCGGCCGGTGGGAGTGGTATTCGGCTATCATTGTCTGGTTTATCGGGGTCAACGTCTCCCGGCTTCGACAGTAGCTTCACTACTCCATCGTGCCCACTCGGGGCGGCCGACAGGAGAAGTGTTTGGCTATCATTGCTAGGCCTATAAAGGTCAACGGCTCCCCGCTCCGACAGTAGCTTCACTACCCCATCATGCCCATTCCGAGCGGCCTGGGAGAGGGGTGTTTGGCCGAAGTTGTTAGGCCTATTGGGGTCAACGTCTCCCCGCTCCAACAGCAGCTTCACTACTCCATCATGCCCATTCCGAGCGGCCCAAAAGAGAGGTGTTTGGCTAATGGTGTTGGGCCTATTCGGGTCAACTTCCCCCCGCTCTAACAGCAGCTCCACTACTCTATCATGCCCACTCTGGGCGGCGCAAAATAGAGGTGTTTCGCGACCGTCGTTAGGCCTATTGGGGTCAACGTCTCCCCGCTCCAACAGCAGCTTCACTACTCCATCATGCCCATTCCGAGCGGCCTGGGAGAGGGGTGTTTGGCCGAAGTTGTTAGGCCTATTGGGGTCAACGTCTCCCCGCTCCAACAGCAGCTTCACTACTCCATCATGCCCATTCCGAGCGGCCCAAAAGAGAGGTGTTTGGCTAATGGTGTTGGGCCTATTGGGGTCAACTTCCCCCCGCTCTAACAACAGCTCCACTACTCTATCATGCCCACTCTGGGCGGCGCAAAATAGAGGTGTTTCGCGACCGTCGTTAGGCCTATCGGGGTCAACGTCTCCCCGCTCTAAAAGTAGCTTCACTGCTCCATCATCTCCATTCCGGGCGGCCCACAAGAGAGGTGTTTGGCCAGAATAGTCTGGCCGGTTGGGGTCAACGTCTCCCCGCTCCAAAAGTAGCTTCACTACTCCATCATGCCAAATCCGGGCAGCCCATAAGAGAGGTGTGTAGCCATTGTTGTTAGGCCTATTGGGGTCAACGTCTCCCCGCTCCAACAGTAGCTTCACTGCTCCATCGTGCCCATTCCGAGCGGCCCAAAAGAGAGGTGTTTCGCCATTGTTGCTAGGCCTATCGGGGCTAACGTCTACCCGCTCCAACAGCAGCTTCACTACTCCATCATCCCCATTCCGGGCAGCCCACAAGAGACATGTTTGGCCATTGTTGTCAGGTCTATCGGGGTCAACGTCTCCCCGCTCCAAAAGTAGCTTCAATACTCCATGGTGCCCGCCCTGGGCAGCCCACACGAGCGGCGTTTTGCCACCATTGTCTGGTTCATCGGGGCTAACGTCCTCCCGTCCCAGCAGTAGCTTCACTACTCCGTCATGTCCATTTCGGGCAGCCCACACGAGTGATGCCCGGCCGTGGTCGTCAGGCCTATCGGGGCTAACGTCTTCTCGTTCCAACAGTAGCTTCACTACTCCATCAAGTCCGTTCTGGGCGGCCCGCGAGAGCGGTGTTTGGCCACCATTATCTGGCCGATCGGGGCTCACGTCTTCCCGTCCTAGCAGCAGCTTCACCACCTCATCACTCCCATTCCCGGCCGCTAACAAGAGCGGTGTTTGGCCGTCATCATCTGGCCTGTCGGGAACAACGTCTTCTCGTTCCAACAGTAGCTTCACTATTCTGTCATGCCCATGCTTGGCAGCCAGTGAGAGCGGTGCTTGGCCACTATGGTCGGGCCTGTCGGGGTTGACGTATTTCCTTCCAAATAGTAGACCCATTACTCGAGATGTTCTCCACCGACGGCCTACGATCCCAAGATTGACAGATCGCGGACCAAGAAATAGCCTGACCACCCCTTCATGCCCACCCCCAGCGGCCCAGGAGAGTGCTGTTCGGCCATATTTCGTATCCAGGATATCAGGTTGAGTCTCCTTCTGCCGCAAGAGTAATTTCACTACCTCTTCATGCCCATGCTTCGCAGCCCACATGAGCGGTGTCAGACCCGCACTATCTCTTTGGTTCACATCCCATTTTTTCGCCTTTATTAAATGAATTGCAACTTGGGTAAGGCCGAAATACGAAATACAGTGTAACGCAGAAAATGGTTTGAAGGAATGATAGTACCGCTCGGCGATTGACTTCCAAAGTAGTTTGGCAGATATGTGATCATCGTATTGATGAAGAAGGTCGAGCGCAAGGTATCTTGAGCGATCTGAGAGACCCATTCGCATGTGGGTTCCCCAATATAAAGAAGAATATTCTAGGAAGGGTGTGCTTTGGAGATCAAGACTGGAGCTAGCCGAAAGATCCTTAATGGCCTGGAAATTGAGATATGTCAAACAGGTCTCCGCTATTTTCGCGTGGGAGCTATAGGAGAAGTGGTCATGGCCGGAAAGATACTCTTTGACCGTGAAATGGGTGAGCTTAATAGTCGAGGATCTATTATCGACAGTGGCAAGGCCCTGACAACAGCTCAACACGGTCCGGATCGATAGCACATTGCTGGTATTAATTTCCGTTGATCCTATCCCGACCGCTAGGGCATGACATATCTCATCCACGCTTAACGGCCGCTCGGAATGTGAAATCCACATCAGAGCAGCCATCCCGATTCTTGCTCTATCCCCTTTCTGTGCTTTTATCCGCCCTATGGCTGCATCGTAAGCGTCACCCAAGCCTAAGCCACCTGCAACAGCGCCGAGCTTCTCTCGCCTCTGATGGAGTGTGGTTTCCTGTAGGATCGCCCTGATATTTAGAGATACCAGCAAGAATCTAGATACAGATCCGTCAGTCCGTGACTTCAGATATCTCCTCCAGTGTTTTGCTCCCTACTCACATTTCAGGAACCGTCTCGGGAATAGTCTTTATAATATCCTCCTCCAGGCTCTTGTCCATCGCATCCGGCGCTATATCCCCCCCAAGCTTCGCTCGGAGGAACCGAATGATATCATCGTTGGTGGGTGTAATGGATACAGCCACTACCCTCTCACCCAGATGTTCCTCCACCTCATCCCGGATATGCAATCTTCCGGCCAGAAATAACCGAGTGCCCGGGGAGTTTTGTAGAACTTGTTTCAGGGAATCAAGCAGCTTTGCCCGATACTCGACCATACACTCGTCCAATGCATCAATGCATATGAAGGTGGGCCGTGAGGACGAGATATCCTGTAACATTTCCACGATTTCACCTAGTCCCAGTCTCCGGCCCCCAATGGCCTTTTCCTGGTCCCGAAAAGCCTGAACGATCCTCACCGGAATCCTTTCGAGTCCGCCAACCACCTGCTTTAGGAGGGAACCCAGGATGTCGCTTGGGGAGTGCTCCATCTGGGCGGCGAAGTCGAAGTAGAAGCAGGCAGCTGCCGCATTTTGTCCCCTTGCCCAATCGTCCAACGTATCTATCACCAAGGAGCTAGGGTCATAGCTTCTTAGCAACACCTCTAGTTCATGGGGGATATGATTTCTTACGTGATGTAGGTCTTGCCGACCCCCGGATTTCCGTAGCAAAATAAGGCTGAATTATTGGGTTCCCCACCGCGAGCGCCATCGCGCCAGTTGTGATATTCCTCCGTTCGTAGGAGCCAGGCTCCGACATGTTCGACTCGGTGGTCTCTAATATCACTGTGCCGTATCCAGGGTTCCAGTGGAGATAACCATGCCAAAATCTCGGCCCTCTCGTCGCCACAACCGAGGTTATTCATGTTATACACATTGTTGGATAAGGCAGTATTGATAGAGGAGTAGGGATGATCGGGGGAGTTGATGATAGTAGAGGAGTTGCTATTTCCCCCGACACGAGATCTTCCGGCACGAGATCTTCTGACATGAGATCTTCTGACACGAGGCAGTAACGTTTTCATTTGCGTTGTTACTCTTTGGAAGGTTGTAGGTTCGGTAGAGAGGATCTAGAGTTCTTGGATCTAGTAGGGTCAATAGAGAGAGTTCCAGAGCTGAAGAAAAGCGGGGTCGCTATTGCCTTGCTGCTCTATTGACGAAACTCTGGTCCAACCAACTCAGAATGAGTGCAAGTCCGGCACAGGTATTTTGGATTGCGAATGTCCCCGCCCGCTATTTTGGCCGGGTAACCATGCCGCAATGTTAAACGCCACATTCCCACGGCTTCCGCAAGTTTACCGCCAGTCGCGGCCATCTCCGCTGTTGTTTCGAGGGGGCGATACGGTTGGGGTTTCCAAAGTTAAAAAATACGTCTCTCGGTAATTTGTAAATACCAAGAGTTGAATCGGTTACTTTATAGTGTTAGCCGATAGTGTTCTCACACTTTGGGTAGCATACTCGTATTTGAATGCGCAAAGGTGAAGGTAATTAACTGAAGGGAAACAGTCCTTTGATTGGGACAACCGAACGGAACCGTCGTAAGTAAAGTATCCTACGCCATAGCGACAGCCCGGCATAGCGAGCCATCTGCAAGTTTAAGCAATGTGATAGACTGAACCTCAGTCCGGATTTAAATAATGGCTAGTATTTGTGTAGATGTCTCGCTATGCGGTAGAATACGGTATCATATCTAAATAGGCTCTTGACAGCTGCCAGACACGCTTCCAGGGGCATTGTAACCGGTTTGCTCAACTGCATCGTGGAGAGAAGGGGTAAGCGAAGCTTTTCTCAGGACTATGGGACCCCTGACGAGCTGATTAGACCAGGGTTTGCCAACCAAACTGTACTTGTAAGACAAGGGTGACCCCACTTCGCTTCAGCCTAGTGTTCTCTTCTCTCAATTGACCCTACCGCGCTCAAAACCCCATCCTCAATTCTCTGCATCGAATCTACAAACCTTTCAAGCAGGAACGAGGAAGGGAAATGTCACAATCTCCTGTTCGGGAAAATAGCAACTCTTTCAATAACCGTTCCTTTAATATTAACTCCTTTAACAGATATAGTATCTGGAACATAAATAATGTTAGTGCCGATGTGAAGGCTGAGATTCTCGAATGGCTATCCCCACTAGAACCACGAACACGGCACGACGATATTAGGGCCCACCGAGTCGAACATGTGGGAGACTGGCTCTTACGAACAGAGCAATACCGGAATTGGTTCACTGGTGTTCAAGGAGGCGAACCCGGTAATTCGGCCTTGTTTTGTTATGGTGATCCTGGGGTCGGCAAGACCTACATCAGGTAAGAACGTATATCCCTCAAGGGGCGAAGGTGTTGCTAAGAAGTTGTGGTGCTAGCTCCTTGGTAATAGACACGTTATGCGATTGGGCAAAGGGACGAAATGTGCTAGTTGCGTGCTCCTACTTCGACTTTGCCGTGCGAGAGGAGCAATCCCCAACAAAGATCCTGGGCTCGCTCCTGAAACAGGTTGTTCGTGGACTTGACGAGATTCCAGCAAAGATCGTCCAGGCTTTTCGAGACAACGAAAAAGCCATTGGGGGCCGGAAACTAGGGCTAAGTGAAATTGTAGAGATGTTACAGGATATCTCGTCCTCACGGCCCACCTTCATAATCATTGATGCTCTGGACGAATGTGTGGCCGGGGATCGGGCAAAGCTGCTTGATTCCCTGAACCAAATTCTGCACAGATCCCCGAGCACTCGGATATTTCTGGCTGGGAGATTGCATATCCAGGACGAGGTGGAGAAGCATCTTTCTAGGAGGGTAGTGACTGTATCCGTGGTACCAACCAAGGGTGATATCATTCGATTCCTGCTGGCGAAGCTCAGAGGAGATGCAACACCGGACGCGATGAACCAGAGCTTGGAAGAGGATATTATGAAGGCCATTCCCGAAATGGTTTCAGAAATGTGAGTAGGGGGCAAGGGCCCTGACGAAAATGTCCAAAGTCATAAGCTAACGGATCTATTTCCAGATTTCTGCTGGTGTCTCTAAATATCGAGGCGATCTTACAGGAACCGACACTGTGTCGGAGGCGACAGAAGCTTGGTGCAATGACAAATGGCCCGGAGTTAGGAGATGCGTACGAAGCTACCATAAGACGGATAGAGGGACAGGAATCGCATAAAGCAAAACTAGGGATGGCCGCCCTGATGTGGATTTCACATTCCGAGCGGCCGTTGGATGTGGACGAGATACGCCACGCTCTAGCGGTCGAGCTAGGGTCGACAGACATTGATGCCAACAACCTGCCTTCGATCCGAACAGTGTTAGGTTGTTGTCAAGGACTCGCCACCGTCGACAGGGGTTCCTCGACTATTAGGTTGATCCATTTCACGCTCAAAAGGTATCTTTCCGGTCATACCGACTTGTTTGTCGGGGCTCACTCGAAAATGGCGGAAACCTGTTTGACCTATCTCAACTTCCAGGCTATTAAAAATCTTTCGGCCAGCCGCTCTCGCGGCCCACAAGTCACACCCTTCCTAAGCTACTCTTCTTTATATTGGGGAACCCACATGCGAATGGAGCTCTCAAATCGCTCAAAATGCCTGGCACTCGACCTTCTTCGATACAATAATCACATATCTACCGAATTACTTTGGAAGTCAGCTGGCGAGCGATGCTTTAATTCTGTCGGGCCATTTTCTGCGCTACACTGTATTTCGTATTTCGGCATTGCCGAAGTTGCAATTGATTTGATAAGGATGAAAAGATGGGATGTGAACCAAAAAGATAGTGCAGGCCTGACGCCACTTATGTGGGCTGCGATGCATGGGCATGAAGAAGTAGTAAAACTGCTCTTGCGACAGAAGCGTACTCAGCCGGATATACCACACACGGGATCTGGCCGAACAGCACTCTCCTGGGCTGCCGGCGGCGGGCACGAGGAGGCGGTCAGGCTACTTCTTGGTCCGCGATTTGTCAATCATAGGAGCAGCGTACGCGGTTGGTGGAGAAAGACACGTTGGATAGTGAGTCCACTATTTGCAAGGAAATACGTCGACCCTGACAGGCCTGACGATCGCGGCCGAACACCGTTTTCGTGGGCTGCCCAAAATGGGCATGATGGAGTAGTGAAGCTCCTGCTGCAAGGGGAAAGTATTAGCCCCGATGGGCCAGACAACCGTGGCCAAACTCCACTCTCGTGGGCCGCCCGAAATGGGCATGATAAAATAGTGAAGCTACTATTGGGACAGAAAAACGTCAGCCCCGATAAGCCACAAGATAATGGCCAAACGCCGCTCTCGTGGGCTGCCCAGAATGGGCATGATGGAGTTGTGGAGTTGCTGTTGGGGCAGGAAGCCGTTAGCCCCGATAAGCCGGAGGATAATGGCCAAACACCACTCTCGTGGGCTGCCCGGAACGGGCACGATGATGTTGTGAAGCTACTGTTGGGACGAGAAGACGTTAGCCCCGATAGGCCGGACAATTTTGGAAAAACACCCCTCTTATGGGCCGCGTGGAATGGGCATGGTGAAATAGTAAAGCTACTGTTAGGACAGGAAAACGTTATCCCCGATAGGCCAGACAATTTTGGAAAAACACCCCTCTCACTGGCTGCCCGGAGCGGTCATGACGGCATAGTTTCACTACTCCAGGCTCGACAGGCTGCAGCCTCCGCCACGGCGGTATGATATTTGATTCCAGAGATCTGACCTCTCTCGGCGTCCTCGAGTCTAGCCATGTGCTCAGTGTATAACATGAGCAGAAGATCTACTACTATTTCTACCTTTTTTAAATTCTCATCCGACCTCTCCGAACGCCAAGGTTGTTTTATAAACATCACCGCTTGTTAGTACCGAAAATGTTGGGTCAATAAGCAAAGCTTATGCTATCTAGCCCGAGGTATATGAAGTACATCCTTTGTTTCTATTTCCCTCTTTCTTCTAGTGTTTTAGATACCAAAGTTAGAATCTCTCTCGCATAAATCCCACTTCATGCTATGCTTGTATTTCTCCGTTCCTTTTTCCACACTGGAACGGACTTGGGTTGGGGTGGAGGGTATGCTCTTGTGGCAGAATTTCTTTTGGAGACCTCTCAATATTGCCTCCTATATGTATTGTACAGTGAAAAGGCGTGTATAGCGATCTAGAATATTTCATGAGATCTATTATATTCCTTTCATCCTTTCACCCTATCTCTTTCTACCTACTAATAAACGAGCATAATGGGGGGGGGGGGGGGGGGGAAAAAAGCAATAAGAAACTTAAA